>Ga0114984_1000142_pt1 | contig 28161 bp, 24 predicted proteins | sample Shrwel1BS1Day1_FD_96987 | JGI IMG/M metagenome (GOLD analysis project Ga0114984, IMG submission 96987) | Subsurface microbial communities from deep shales in Ohio, USA - Utica-3 well 1 S-1-Day1 | ecosystem: Environmental > Aquatic > Deep subsurface > Shale gas/oil reservoir > Produced water/Flow...
CAGTCACATCAATCCTCTTTCGGCGAGGGATATTACCTCACCGTGGCCGACAACCATATGGTCAAGAACCCTGATATCCACCAATCCCAGCGCTTCTTTCAGGCGTCGGGTCAGGGAAATGTCGGCCTGGCTGGGTTCGGCCACACCCGAGGGGTGGTTATGGGCAAAGATGACCGCAGCGGCATTGTCCTCCAGGGCCTGGCGAACCACCTCCCGGGGGTAAACGGCGGCGCCGTCGATGGTGCCCCGGAACAGTTCCCGGTACTGGATGACCCGGTGGCGGTTGTCCAGGAACAGGCCGGCAAACACTTCGTGGGGATAGGTCCCCAGGCGGCTGGTGAGAAACCGGCGGGTGTCGGCCGGTGAGCGCAGCGGATCCCCCTGGCGCAGCGGTTCGTCCATCACCCGCCGGGACATCTCCAGGGCAGCCTGCACCTGGGCATACTTGGCCGTGCCCAGACCCTTGACCTGGCAGAATTGCCGACGGGAGGCGGTCAGCAGCCCGCGCAGGCCGCCGAACTCGTCAATCAGGTGCCTTGCCAGGGCCATCACCGGCATGCCGGCAGTGCCTGTGCGCAGAAAGATAGCGAGTAACTCGGCGTCGGACAGGGATTCGGGGCCGTGCGCCAGCAAGCGCTCACGAGGGCGCTCGTCTGCCGGCCAGAGTGAAGTGGGCATGCCTGGCTTCCTTGCATCTGTTGGTGGTTGTGCGGTGCTTCCTGCACCGGGAATGGCGTCTCAGGGTTACAAAGGTTACTCGAAAAAGTAACATTCGGTAAATGTTAAGATTTCCGGCCTGGCTGTTACTGATAACCGGGCGTGCTATCTTATAACCCTTTTCAATATAAGGAATTGTGGAGCCGGTATGGGCGCCAAACGAATTCTGTTGGGAGTGACCGGTGGCATTGCCGCCTACAAGAGTGCCGAACTGGTGCGGCTGCTGAAAAAGGCCGGCTGTGAGGTTCGAGTGGTGATGACCTCCGGGGCCGAGGCGTTCGTGACCCCGCTGACCTTCCAGGCGCTCAGCGGTGAACCGGTCCGGACCTCGTTACTGGACCCTGAAGCGGAAGCCGGCATGGGCCACATTGAACTGGCCAAGTGGGCCGAGCAGGTGGTGGTGGCACCGGCCTCGGCCGATTTCATGGCCCGGCTGGCCAACGGCCTGGCAAATGACCTGCTGACGACCGTCTGTTGTGCCACCGATGCGCCTATTGCCCTGGCACCGGCAATGAACCAGGCCATGTGGCGCAATTTCCGGACCCAACGCAACCTGGCGATGCTGAACGAAGATCCTCAGGTTACGGTCTGGGGCCCCGATCAGGGCGATCAGGCCTGTGGCGACACCGGTCCCGGCCGGATGCTGGAGCCGGAGGCGCTGGCGTCCCTGATTCTGGATGAGCGCCAGGGACCGCTGAGCGGCAAGCGGGTGGTGATTACCGCGGGCCCGACCCGGGAGCCGCTGGACCCGGTCCGGTACATCAGCAACCATAGCTCCGGCAAGATGGGCTATGCATTGGCCGGTGCCGCCCGGGCCGCTGGCGCCACGGTCACTCTGGTCAGTGGCCCGGTGACCATCGCGCCGCCGGTGGGCGTGGACGTGCGGCCGGTGATGACCGCCCAGGACATGCTCACCGAATCCATGGCCGCGATGGATGAGGGCTGTGACGTTTTCATCGCGACCGCGGCTGTGGCCGACTATCGTCCGGAGACCTGTGCCGGTGACAAGATCAAGAAATCCACCGAAGCCATGTCCCTGGCGCTGGTGCGGAACCCGGATACCCTGGCCACGGTGGCCGGGCGTGCCGACGCTCCGTTTACCGTGGGCTTCGCGGCAGAAACCACCGACGTGGCGCGCTACGCCACCGACAAGATGGCCCGCAAGAAGCTGGACATGATCGTTGCCAACGACGTTTCCGCGCCGGGGCTTGGTTTCAACAGCGACAACAATGCGGTCACCGTGTTCTGGCCCGGCGGGCAGGAGCAGATCGGGCCGGACAGCAAACAGACCATCGCCACCCGTCTGGTGGCCCTGATTGGCGAACACTTGGAAGCAACTTCATGACCAAAAAGACCCTGCAGGTCCGGATTCTCGATGACCGGATCGGTACCAGTATTCCTTTCCCCGAGTATGCCACCGAAGGTTCCGCCGGACTGGATCTCAGAGCCTGCCTGAAAGAGCCGCTGGTGCTGGAGCCCGGTCAGACCCAGCTGATTCCCAGTGGGTTGTCGATCCATATTGCCGATCCCTCCCTGGCGGCAATGATTCTTCCCCGCAGCGGGCTGGGGCACAAGCACGGTATCGTGCTGGGCAACCTGGTCGGCCTGATCGATTCCGATTACCAGGGCGAACTGATGGTGTCCTGCTGGAACCGCGGCAATACCACTTTCACCGTCAAGGTGGGTGAGCGGATCGCACAGCTGGTCCTGGTGCCTGTGGTGCAGGCCGACTTTGAAGTGGTGGATGAATTTGATGCCAGTGCACGGGGCGAGGGTGGCTTCGGCTCCACCGGGAGCCATTGATTAATCCGGGTTCATGCCGGTCTATTCCCGGCCGGCTATACTTGGCGGGTAACTGCCTGTTCAGGACGAAAAATAACATCGCGGGATAGACTATGAAGTTCGGCTGGAAGAAGGCTTCAGAAGACACGTCAGATGACAAACCGGCGAAAAGCGGGAAGGCAAGCAAAGGCAGGGCCAAGGCTTCCGGGCCCCGTGTCAGGCGCCTGACTTCAGTCGCTGCCAGCCAGGCGCTGATTGTGGTGCTGGCGGGAATTGCCTCTGTCGTTTTGCTGCACTTCATGGTGGTTCAGCCATCGGGCAGCGAGCGCCTGTTGGTGCAGCAGAGCCATGAGGTGGAAGCGGCCGCCCAGCGACTGAACCGGTATCTCGAGCTGTTGCAGCAGAGTGTCGAGGGGCTGGCGACCCAGGCTTACGTCCGGCAGGCGCTCCAAAGCGGTGAATCCCTTGCGGCGGCCGAACAGCAGCTCGCCGGAGCCCTGCCCGGTATCCAGGCCGTGTACCTTTTTCCTTACGGAGCGATTCCCCGTTCGGCCGATGACGATGCCCTGCTCGGGTTCGCCGGCTTGGAACTGGCGCGGGCGGCGGAAGCCGGAGACAAACTCTACCCGGATGCCTTCCCGCGGGAGAACCGCTGGTTTGTGCAGATCGCCACTCCGGTCCGCAACCCCGGCGCCGACACCATCGCCGGCAGTCTGCTGATGGTGTTCGAAGCCTCGCGGCTGCAGCCGCTGCTGTCCGTGGTCAATCCGCAGTTGGGCGGACAGCTCGCCCTGGTACAGACCGTGTCCGGGACCGCCCGGACTGTTGTCAGCCAGGGCTCCGGTAACGGCGAGGCGGTCAGCCGTCCCCTGATCAATCCTGACTGGTCGGTGTCCTATCGGCCAGCAAGGGTGCCGGCACCCCTGGTGGACATGGTGGTCATCGCCCTGATGGTGGTTGTGCCGGTGCTGATCGCGGCCATTGCGGTGTGGCTCCTGCTCGGCAGCGCCCAGCGCAGTCTGCGGCAGGATGTTGCTGCCCTGGTCCAGTGGGCACAGAAGGTGTTCGGGGGCGAACGCTCGAGGCCTCCCGGTTTCCGATGGGACATGATTGCCTCCACCGGAGAGGTGCTTTACCGGTTATCCCAGGCTGTCGACAAGCGCCTTGCCCGCGCCTCCGCCCCGTCGCCCGCCGGGAAAGGGAGCGCTCAGGCCAGGACCGCAACGGAGGAGGAGCCACTGTTCCAGGACAAGGACGTGCTCGACATCGACATGATGGACGGGGATGAGGATGTACTGGGTTTCAGCGGTGATACCGGCCCCCTGCAGGATGAGCCGGCTCCGGACGCTGCGCCGGCTGCAGCTCCGGCCGTGCAGCTGTCTCCCGAGATCTTCCGGGCCTACGATATCCGGGGCATTGTCGGTGAGACCCTGTCCGAGGATGTGGTCCGGGTCATTGGCCAGGCCATCGGCTCCGAAGCGGTGGACAAGGGTATCGGCGCCCTGTGTGTCGGCTATGACGGCCGCCACTCCAGCCCCGGGCTGGCCGATGCCCTTACCCAGGGAGTAACGGCGGCCGGCTGCAACGTTATCCGCATCGGCGCGGTACCCACGCCGGTGCTTTATTTTGCCACCCATGAGTTGCAAACCGGCTCCGGGGTAATGGTCACCGGCAGTCATAACCCGGCCAACTACAACGGTCTGAAGATCATGCTCGGTGGCGAGACCCTTTCCGGGGAGGCCATTCAGCAGCTGTACCAGCGGGCCGAGTCGGGTGATCTGACGAGCGGGCAGGGTGAGGAGACCACCGAGGATGTGCGCCGGGCCTATCTGGATCGGATCGTGGGCGACATCGCCGTGGCTGCGCCCCTGAAAGTGGTGGTGGACGCCGGTAACGGCATCGCCGGCGAACTGGCGCCCCTGCTCATCGAGGAGCTGGGCTGTGAGGTGGTCCCCCTGTACTGCGAAGTGGACGGGGATTTCCCCAATCACCACCCGGATCCCGGCAAACCGGCGAACCTGGATGATCTGATCGCCCGGGTCCGGGCCGAGGGTGCCGATCTCGGTGTTGCCTTCGATGGCGACGGTGACCGGCTCGGCGTGGTGACCAATACCGGCAAGATCATCTGGCCCGACCGGCTGCTGATGCTGTTCGCCCGGGATGTGGTGTCCCGCAATCCCGGCGCCGACGTGCTCTACGACGTCAAGTGCAGCCGGCGTCTGGCCAATGTCATCTCCGAGGCCGGCGGCCGGCCGATCATGTGGAAAACCGGCCATTCCCTGATGAAGGCCAAGATGAAGGAAACCGGCGCCCTGCTGGCCGGTGAGATGAGCGGCCATATCTTCTTTGGCGAGCGCTGGTACGGCTTCGACGACGGCCTCTATTCTGCTGCCCGGTTGCTGGAAATTCTCGGTATTGAGGATCGCCACTGTGACGAAGTGTTCGAGGATTTTCCGGAGGATGTCAGTACCCCCGAGCTCAATGTCGAAGTGACTGAAAGCAGCAAGTTCGCCATCATTGAGCGCCTTGCTGCCGAGGGCGATTTTGGTGACGGCAACATCAGTACCATCGACGGTATTCGCGTAGACTACGCCGATGGCTGGGGGCTGTGCCGGGCCTCCAATACCACGCCGGTGCTGGTACTGAGGTTCGAGGGCGAGACCGAGGAAGCCCTGGACCGGATCAGGAATGTGTTCCGGGAGCAGCTGCAGCGGGTGGCTCCCGATATTGTGACCGATTTCTGACAATTTCCGATGTCCGCAAGCCCGGGCGGGTGATCAACATTTTGCAAAGGTAAGGAACAACATGGCGCTGGATCGTGAAACAGCAATGCAGGTGGCTTCAGTACTGAGCCGGGGCCTGCCCTATATCCAACGGTTCACCGGCAAGACGGTGGTGATCAAGTATGGCGGCAACGCCATGGAAAACGAGGAACTCAAGAGCAGTTTCGCCCGGGACGTTGTGCTGATGAAGCTGGTCGGCATCAACCCGATTGTGGTCCATGGTGGCGGCCCCCAGATAGGGGAACTGCTGGAGCGCCTGAACATCGAATCCCGGTTCGTCAATGGCATGCGGGTCACCGACTCCGAAACCATGGATGTGGTGGAGATGGTGCTTGGCGGCCAGGTGAACAAGGAAATCGTCTCCCTGATCAATGCCCATGGCGGCACTGCGGTCGGCCTGACCGGCAAGGATGCCAACCTGATCCGGGCCCGCAAGCTCGAAGTGGTCAACCGGTCCCCGGAGCTTGAGCGGCCGGAGATCATCGACATTGGCCACGTGGGTGAGGTTGCCAGTGTCAACGTGGATGTCATCGAGATGCTGACCCGCAGCAATGTCATCCCGGTGATTGCCCCGATCGGGGTAGGGCCCGACGGTGCCTCCTATAACATCAATGCCGACCTGGTGGCGGGCAAGGTGGCCGAAGCCATGAAAGCCGAGAAGCTGATCCTGCTGACCAATGTATCCGGCCTGAAGAGCAAGGACGGCAAGGTGCTTACCGGGTTGACCGCGCAACAGGTGAACGAGCTGATCGAGGACGGCACCATCCATGGTGGCATGCTGCCCAAGATCCGTTGCGCCCTCAGTGCCGTGGAGAACGGTGTGCGCACTTCCCATATCATTGATGGACGGGTTGCCCACGCCTGCCTGCTGGAAATCTTTACCGATGAGGGTGTTGGTACCTTGATTTCCCGCAACTGATCCACCCGAGGAGTTTCCGGATGAAGCGGCTGCTGACCCTGCTGATTGTGCTGGCCTTGTTGACCTTTGCGGCCTTCAAGGGCGCCGTCTGGTGGTTGACCGACCAGCGTATGGCGGAAGCCCGTCTGGCCCTGGACGATTACGGGGTGCTCGAGCGGGGTACCGTGGGCTCCGGCATGGACGGAAGGCTGGTACTGACCAATGCCCGGTGGCAGGACTTCCGTCTGACCCAGCCGCTGGAATCGGGCCGGGTCGAATTCGATGCCGGCTCGCCATTGGCCCTGCTCACGGCCCTGGCCGATCCGGACAACCTGCCGGCACAATGGTCACTCCGGGCCGAGGGCCTCGGGCTGGTACTGGACGCCAACATGTTTCGGAACTGGGTGACTGCCGAAGGCACCAGTGTCGAGGGCGATCCGGCGCTTCTGGTGCTGCCCTGTGCGCCGGATCCGAGGCAGCAACTGGGTAGTGGCGATCTGATGCGCATGGGCATCACCGGCCTGGCAGGCGAGTTTCTGGTGCAGCAGACGACCGAAGGAATATCCGCCGAACTGAACACCGCCGGCACCGGAAGCCTGGAAGTGGACTGGCCCGGTGCCCGGATTGACCTGATGGCACCGGCAGACACCCTGGCCAGTTCCGATCAGCCGATGACGGTTATACTCAGGGATGGCGGCCTGATGCGCCGGATTGCAGCCTATTGTTCCCGGGAGGCGGGCCTGGATACCATGGAGTGGGCACGCCGTGCCACCGGAGCCCTGGAGCAGGGGCTGAACGCCCGGGGGTTGGCGCCCAGTGAACAGTTGCTTGCCCTTTACCGGCAGTGGCTGCTGGAGGGTGGCGAGCTGAATCTTGCTATTGAGCCATCGGAGTCGTGGCTGGGTATCCCGGTTCGGGATCCGGATGCCGAAGCTCAGGAGCCTGGCTGGCAAGTGGCATACAATGGAGCGAGTGTTCCGGATGTATACCTGGAGGCCTTGCCGCCGGAGCCCGCGCCGGTCGATGAAGCCGCCGAGCCGTCCGCCGACATTCGCGAGAATCCCGCGGTGGCGGGGTGGTATACCGAGCCTGTGGCAACAGCCGGCTCGTGGGTCGGTCGCCGGGTCCGGGTCACCCTCTCCAATGACAATGTGGTGGAAGGGCGCCTGGTGAGTGTCTCCGAGCGCGAGCTGGAAGTGGCCCGGGTGGTGGCCGGCGGCGAAGTGGCCTACCCGATGCTGCTAAGCGCTGTATCGGGCTTCGAGGTCTGGCGTCGTGGCCGCATTGAATGACACCTGACCTTCCTTGATCATTCTTGTTCACCCCGAACGGGGCTGAGAGGATACTATGGCACAGTCCGCAGACACCAAAGCGGCGGTTCCGGAGCTCAGGGACATGCTGGCCCGGCTGATTTCCCTGCCTTCAATCAGCAGCGCCTCGCCCGAGTGGGACCACAGTAATGAAGCTGTCGTTCGCACTCTCGCAGAATGGCTCGAACCCCTCGGCTTCGTGGTGGAAATTCTCGAAGTGCCCGGCATGCCCGGCAAGTTCAATCTCATCGCCACCCTGGGAAGGGGCTCCGGCGGGCTGGTGTTGTCCGGCCACACCGATACCGTGCCTTTTGATGACAAGCGCTGGCACAGTGACCCCTTCACCCTGACCGAGCGGGATAACCGCTGGTATGGCCTGGGTACCTGTGACATGAAGGGTTTCTTCCCACTGGCGATCGAAGCCGCCAAAGCCTATTCGGATGCGTCACTCAAACAGCCGCTGATCATTCTGGCAACGGCGGACGAGGAGAGCTCCATGAACGGCGCCCGGGCCCTGGCCGAGGCTGGCAAACCCAAGGCCCGATACGCGGTCATCGGCGAGCCCACGAGTCTCAGGCCGGTGCGGATGCACAAGGGCATCATGATGGAGCTGCTGAAGTTCGAGGGGCAGTCCGGCCATTCCTCGAATCCGGCCCTGGGCCGCAACGCCATGGAGGGTATGCATGAGGCCCTGACCGAACTGCTGACACTCCGGAGCCAGTGGCAGCAGCAGTACCGGAACCCCAACTTTGAAGTCCAGTTTCCCACCCTGAACCTGGGCTGCATCCACGGTGGTGATAATCCCAACCGGATCTGTGCCCAGTGCGAACTGCATTTCGACCTCCGGCCACTGCCGGGCATGGCCATGGAGGACCTGAGGCAGGCGATCCTGGCCCGGGTCCAGCCGGTTGCCGAGCGGCGGGAGTTGGGGCTGGTCTTTGAGCCCCTGTTTGACGGGGTGCCGCCATTCGAGACACCGGCTGATGCGGCACTGGTCCGGACCTGTGAAAAACTGACCGGCCACACCGCCCATGCGGTCGCCTTTGCCACCGAAGCACCCTGGCTACAGAAGCTGGGTCTGGAAACCCTGGTGATGGGGCCTGGATCGATTGACCAGGCGCACCAACCGGATGAATACCTGGAGCTGACCCAGCTTGAGCCGACGGTGCGGATACTCCGGGGACTGATCGAGGAGTTTTGTCTGTGACGGAGAAGCGGAATTGAAATCGAACGAATGGTTGCACGGTTTCCGCCACTCATCGCCCTATATCAACGCCCATCGCGGCCGGACCGTGGTGCTGACCATTCCGGGCGATGCCATTGAACACGGCAACTTTATCAATATCATCCATGATATTGCCTTGCTGAGCAGCCTGGGTGTGCGCCTGGTGGTTGCTTTTGGCGCCCGACCACAGATCCAGGCCCGCCTGGACAGTGCCGGCGCCGAGTCCCGTTTTGACCGGGGCCTGAGGATCACCCCCGAACAGCATCTGCCCATGGTCATGGAGGCCATTGGTGGTCTTCGTGCCTATCTGGAGAGCCAGTTGTCCATGGGGCTGGTCAATTCACCCATGCACAATGCCCGGATCCGGGTCAGCAGTGGCAACTTCGTCACCGCCCGCCCCGTGGGGGTGCTTGACGGTGTCGATTTCGGTTACACCGGCAGGGTCCGGCGGATCGATGCCAGCGGTATCGAGAAGCTCCTGGAGCTGGGGCATATCGTGATCCTGCCGCCCATGGGCTATTCACCGACGGGAGATACCTTCAACCTGTCCTATGAAGATGTCGGTAGTCAGGTTGCAGCCGCCGTGCAGGCCGAGAAGCTGATGGTATTCATCGACGATCAGGGGTTGCTGGAGGAGGATGGCACCCTGATCCGGGAGCTGTCGGTCCGGCAGGCCTCGGAGCGCCTGGCGGCAGGGACGGTTACCGGGCATGATGCGGATCTGCTGAAGGCGGCATGCGATGCCTGCGTCAAGGGCGTTCGTCGGGCACACATCATCAGCTATGAGGAAGACGGGGCGCTGCTTGGCGAACTGTTCACCCTGGATGGTTCCGGTACCCTGGTCAGTGGTGACAATTACGAGAAGATTCGTCAGGCCAGGGTGGAAGACCTCGGTGGTATCCTCGAACTGATCCAGCCCCTGGAAGAGCAGGGGATCCTGGTGCGGCGCTCCCGGGAAATGCTGGAAACGGAGATTGACCGTTTCGTGGTGGCAGAGCGGGACGGAACCATTGTCGGTTGCGCCGCCCTGTATCCCTATCCTGAGGAAGGCGCCGGGGAGTTGTCCTGCTTTGCGGTCGATCCCTCCTATCGCCGGGCCGGCCGGGGGGATGAGTTGCTGGCGATGATCGAGAAACTGGCCCGGGGCCAGGGTATCCAGAAACTGTTTGTCCTCACGACCCAGACCGAACACTGGTTCCGGGAGCGAGGATTCCTGCCTTCCAGTGTCCAATCGCTGCCGGGCCCCAAGCTGGCGGCCTATAACAGCCAACGCAATTCAAAGGTTTTCTGCAAACCTCTGTGACAGCCGCTCCAGGGCGGCTGTGCGCTGATCCGGCGGACGCTGACCTAGCTCTTCCACCGCCTGGTAGAAGGCCGGGAAGTCGTGATCATGGTCTGATAGCAGCTGGCGGAAGCCGGGTACGAACTGGTTGTACTGCCGGAACAGGGCCAGGTTGGCGTTGTTGAGGGTGACCGGGGCCGGGCCGAATGGACCGGGCTCGGACCAGGTGTCTGACAGTTCTGCGTAATCGTCAGCAAGCCGCGTGAGGATTTCCTGCTTTCGTGTCCGCAGGTTGTCCGGAACCAGGGTGTCCGCCTGCCTGTAGAGTCTCTCCAGACTGCCGGTGGCTTCGCGAACCAGCGCCAGGGTCTGGTTCCGGCGTTCCAGTCGGGCCAGGGCCTGCTCGAACCGGTCCGCCTCGCCCCGCTGGCTCAGCCACAGCCGGAGCCCCTCCAGTTCCATCGCGGTGGCAAAGCTTTCGTTGAAGGTGGTGTCCTCGGCAATGTAGACCACCCGGTGGGCCAGTTCGTGGAACATCAGGGCGACCATGCGATCCTCACTGAGGCGGGTAAATCCGCTGTGCAGGGGATCGTCGAACCAGCCCAGGGTGGAGTAGGCGGTGACACTTCCGATGAAGGTGTCATAACCGTCCGCCCGGAACCGTGTCTGCTCCTCTCTGGCATCCTCCAGGCTGAAATAACCCCGGTAGGCCTGGCACCCGACAAACGGGTAGCACCAGCGGTGCGGTTCCAGGGAGAATTCAGGGACCGCCACCAGATTCACCACCACCCAGGGGCGCTCCAGCTGCACGTATTCCAAAAAGGCATCCCCCACTGGCAACGCCAGTTGCTCACGGGCAAACTGCCTTGCCTCAAGTGCCAATGCCAGTTTATCCCGGATATCGGCCGGTGTTTCTGCGTTACCGATAACCTTCGGCACCGGTTCGGCACGGGTCATCAGGCCGAAGTGACCGGTAATTGCCTGGGTGTAGTAGCCAATGGTCGTACATCCGGTCAGGCCGGTTATCAGTAGCAAAAGAAGATAGATCTGACTAAGCTGTTTCATGGATCTGGGTGTTATACTCTGGCCGGTTTCCATTCGGGATCCCGCCACTATATTACAGCCATAATGCCCATAGTAGCCGGTGGCTTTATCCACCGTTTCAGGGACCCAAACCGGGCTCGGGTTGCTCCAGGGTCGGCTGGTGGTACGAAAAATCAGGTTGTTCATGGAATCAAGAGAACGTCGTAGAAGTCCCCGCCAACCCATCAAGCTGGCTGCCCAGATCGATCTGGGCGCCGGTGAATCCTGGCCTTGCCAGATTGCGGACTTTTGTGCTGAAGGTCTGTTTGTCCGCTATTCCGGCGACACCTCCCGAAAGCTGGACCAGATCCTCGCCCGTGGTTCAAAGCCGGAACTGATCGTGCGTTTCCGGAGTGCCGATGGCCTGCGTGCCCATGAGCTGCACGTCAGCATCGTGCGCCGCATTGATGGTGCCATGGGGGTGAACTTCACGCGCTCCAATCCTGAGGCGCTCGACGCCATGATTGCCCAGTGCGGTGGCTCCCGGCATCAGGAACGCTCCTCCCTGCAAGCGCCCAATGACCGCATCCAGTTTGTCCTGCACCAGTGTGCCAGGGCCGTCACCCAGTTCATCGAACCGCTCATGGATGCCTGCTTCGTCCAGATGGTTGCAGGCCTGAAACAGGCCGCCCAGAAAGCCGCCAATGACCAGATGGCCAACGAATTCATGGATGCCTCGGGCCAGATTCAGGCCCGGCAGCGGGTGATCTGGCACCACATGTCGAGAAGCCTGGAATCGCCGCTGAAGCCGGCCCCCAAGGGTTTCCCGGGCTCGGAACTCTCCATCGTAGACAAGGGCGAATTCGAGGACTGGCTGACCATCCGGGTGATGGTGACCAAGGCCGATACCCAATACCGCGGGGACCTGCTGCAGTTGAAGCTGCGCCTGGACAAGCTGGGCATCGCCAATGCCACCGGACATCACAATCCACTGGGGCCGGCACTGGTGTGCGAGGCCTTCCATGCCGGCCTCAGCCAGCTGAAGCTGTCCCGGGACGTGGAGAAGGTCAGTCTCAAGGTGTTCGAGCAGACGGTGTTGCAACAGCTGGGTCCGCTGTATGAGGAGCTCAACAACATCCTCATCCGCCACGGGGTGTTGCCGGACCTGGACCTGAGCAAGTACCTCAGCGAGAAGACCGTCACCAAAGCAGAACCCAAAAAAGCGAAACAGCCGGAAGTGCGCACCGAGGAACCAAAACCGGACAGCAACCGGGTACAGCCTATCCGGGAACCGGCGACCAGCCGGAGCGGGGCTTACGCCGGGCGCGCCGGCCAGGAGTTCCGCGGCTATTCCCAGGCGGCCCAGACAGCCTTCGCCACGGTTCGCAACCTGATTTCCACCCTGTCCGCAAGTCGGCTTGCGGGCGGTGATGCCGAACCCATGCCGTTCCCTCCCAATGCCCAGCCGTTGTCAGCGGGTGAATTACAGCGAGAGCTGCAGCAGCTTCAGCTCCAGGCCCGGGAAGCCGTGGCGGAGGATCTGCCCCTGAAGCAACGGGTGGTGGAGCGGGTTCGCGAGAGTGGCGACCACCGCTTGAACGAGGAACAGCAGGAGACCCTGGATGTGGTCGACCGCTTCTTCCGCAGTGTAGTGGAGAGCCCCAAGCTCAGTGACTATGCCCAGAGCCGGCTCCGGCAGCTGGAGGTGCCGGTCCTCAAGGTGGTCATGCGTGATCCGGCCTTCTTCGATGATCAGGATAGCCCGGTTCGCGGTGTCATGAACCGTCTCGCCCAGCTTGGCGTGAAAGGTGGCCGGGTGAACCCGGTGGTGCAGCGCCGGGTGGATGAACTGATCCGGAAGATCAACACCGACTTCGAGCAGGACACCGGGGTCTTCGAGCAGACCGTCCGGGAGCTTGATACCCTGATTGACCGTCAGAACCTCGTCTACCGCCGCAACGTTGAGCGGGTCACCGCCGCTGCCGAAGGCGCCCAGAAAGTGGCGGAATCCAAGAAGGCGGTGGCGGAGGTTCTCAACCAGCGGTTGGCGGGCCGCAAGGTACCGAAGGCAGTCCTGAGCCTGCTTGATGGCGGCTGGCGGGACCTGCTGTCCCTGACCTGGATCCGGCAGGGTCCGGATAGCCAGCTGTGGCAGGATTACCTGGCGGTGATCGATTCGCTGCTGGCCTTTGCCGACGATCCGGGCAGCAGCATCAATCTGCCGGAGTTGCTCAGGGTGATCCAGGATGGCCTGGCGTCGATTTCCAGTAACCACATGCCCTCGTCCCAGATCCGCAATGAGCTCAAGCAGTTCCTGGTGCGCCGCCCCGATCAGCAGCCGGAACTGGTCGAGGTACCGCCGGTCCGCACCGCCGAGGAGGAGCAGCGGGAACTTTCAGACCGCGAGCAGCGCAGTCTCCAGCGCTGGATCAACCGTGCCCAGCAACTGCGGACCGGAGACTGGTTGCGGGACCAGGAAAATCCCGACAAGCCCCAGTACATCCGGCTGGTCTGGGTCGCCCGGGGCTTCAGTCGCTTCGTGTTTGTGAACCACCAGGGGATGCGGGTGGTGGAACTGGAGCTGGAGGCGCTGGCCCGGCAGATGCGCAAGGGCATCATCGTGCCGGATAACCAGTACGAGCGCCCGCTGGTGGATGAGAGCATCGATCGGATGGTGCGCAAGGTCTATGATCAGCTGTCCTGGGCGTCCACCCACGATGAGCTGACCGGTCTGCTGGGGCGGCGGGAATTCGAGCGCATGCTGGACCAGCAACTGGCCCGACGGGAAGACGAGCGGGCATTGGTGCGGCTGGATCTCCGGCGCTTCCGGATTCTCAACGATACCGCCGGTTACCAGGCCGGGGACGATGCCCTGAAACAGGTGGCCGATCTTCTGTGCAGCCATGTGGGCGACGGCATGCCGGTGGCTCGCCTGGCCGGCAACGAGTTTGCGATGCTGGTGCCGGGAGAGGATGCCCGGGAAACCGCCGGTAACCTGATCAAGGCGATCGAGGCCGCCGAATTCAGTTTCAGTGGTCGCAGCTACCGGTTGTCTGCCAGTGCCGGTATTGTGCCGACCCTGCCGGGCCTGGTGAATGCCGAGCGCTGGCTGAGGGCGTCGGAACAGGCACTGGCTGCGGCCAAGCAGCAGGGCCATGGCCAGGCGGTGGAATACGTGCCGGACGAGCATGATCAGTCCCGTCAGGAACAGATCGCCGCCAAGGTCGCCAGCCTCGGAGACCTGAACGAGGAGCGCATGCTGCTGCGGTGCCAGAAGATCATTCCCCTGCACGGCCGGACCTCCATGTCGCCCCAGTATGAAATCCTGATCAGCATGTATGACGACGCCGGCACCCTGATCACGGGTCGGGATTTCGTCCGCATGGCCGAGCGTTATGACCGCATGCAGGCGGTGGATCGCTGGGTGGTCGGGCAAATGCTCGACTGGCTACAGGAGCGGCAGCCGGATCCACGCCACCTCGGCGGTGTGTGTATCAACCTGTCCGGTTTCAGTCTGAATGACCAGTCCCTGTTGGAATTCATCTACGAGAAGCTGAGCCAGAAGGACGCACCTATCGAGCGCATCTGGTTCGAGCTCACCGAGGCGTCCGCCATCAACGATATCGACGCGGTGGCGGAGTTCATCCGCGAGATGAAGGAACTGGGCTGCCGGTTCTGCCTGGGCAATTTTGGCAGTGGCCCCAGCTCGTTCAATTTCATGCGCTCCCTGCCGGTGGACCTGATCAAGATCGACAGTGCCTTCACCAGCCAGCTCACCACCAGCGAGACGGACCGGGCCATGGTGAGGTCCATGGTGGAGATGGCGCACTACATGAAGCGGGAGGTGATCGCCTCCCGGGTTGAATCCCGCGAGGTTCTGGATATGCTGAGGCAATTGGGCGTGGATTACGCCCAGGGATTCGTGGTGGAGAAGCCCCGTTCCCTCGACAGCCTTCTGTAAACCGGAACAGGCGGAGCCCATGTCAAAGCGTCATCCGATCATTGCCGTGACCGGCTCCAGCGGTGCCGGCACCACTACCACCGGACAGATCTTCAGCCGGATGTTCGCCAGTGAGGGGCTGCGCCCGGCCATGGTCAGTGGTGACAGCTTCCATCGCTACAACCGGGAGCAGATGGCGCGGCTGGCCGCGAAAGGCCAGTTCGGTGAGCGCAACCACTTTGCCCTGGCCGCCAATCATATCGACAAGCTCGAGGCGCTGTTCTACGACTATGGCCACACTGGTAATGGGCGTTACCGCCGGTATGTCCATGACGAGGACCACAGCCTGATTGCCGCCGGCCACAAGGCCGGGACGTTTACGCCCTGGGGGCCGGTGCCGGCAGACACCGACCTGCTGTTCTACGAGGGGTTACACGGCGGGGTGGTGAGCGACAACTACAACATCGCCCAGTATGTGGACCTGTTGATCGGGGTGGTCCCCATCGTGAATCTGGAGTGGATCCAGAAGATCCATCGGGATACCCACAAACGGGGTTACAGCCAGGAGGCGGTGGTCCAGACCATCATCAATCGCATGGACGACTACGTCCACGATATCGTGCCCCAGTTCTCCCATACCCACATCAACTTCCAGCGGGTGCCATTGGTAGACACCTCCAATCCGTTCGTGGTCCGGGATGTGCCCACCGAGGACGAGAGCATGGTGGTGATCCGGTTCCGGGATCCCTCGGAAGTGAAATTCACCCAGCTGCTGCAACTGATCGCCGGCAGCAGCGTGTCTCGCCACGATACCCTGGTGGTGCCGGGACCGAAGATGGCGCTGGCCATGGACCTGGTGCTTCGGCCCATGGTCCAGCGCCTGATGAGCCGACGCACCTACGGCTGAAGCCTCAGGCGGTCAGCCTGCCGTCCCGGTAGTCCCTCAGTGCCTGCTCGATTTCCTCGCGGGTGTTCATCACGAACGGACCATACTGCACGATCGGTTCACCAATGGGCTTGCCGGCGATCAGCAGCAGGCGGGCGCCGCTGGCCCCGGCAGTGACGGTAATCCGGTCACCCTCACCAAGCACGCTGGCGGCACTGCGCCGCAGGGCCTGATCGCCAAGGCGGGCTTCCCCTTCGTACAGGTACAGCATGGCGTTGTGGCCCGCGGCTACCGGAAGCGTTGCCTGACCTTCTGCGTCCAGGTGAATGTCGGCGTACAGCGGCTCGGTGCTGCCACCGGTCACCGCACCCTGATGGCGGGTACCGTCCAGGGTCAGCTCTCCGGCAATCAGTTTGACTCGAGCGCCAGTGATGGGGATCTCGGGAATGTCCTCGGGCTGGATGTCCCGGTAACCGGCATCGGTCATCTTTTCTGCCGCCGGCAGGTTCAGCCAGAGTTGGAAGCCCCGCATCACGCCCTGTTCCTGCTGGGGCATTTCCGAATGGATGATGCCCCTGCCTGCGGTCATCCACTGGACACCTCCATTGCGCAGATCCCCCTGGTTCCCCAGGTGATCCTCATGGAGCATATGCCCCTCGATCATGTAGGTGACCGTCTCGAAGCCACGGTGGGGGTGGGAAGGAAAACCGGCAATGTAGTCGGCCGCCTCGGCGGAGCCGAATTCATCCAGCATCAGGAACGGATCCATCCGCACCGACTGGTGTTGGCCCAGGGAGCGCTTGATGCGGACACCGGCACCATCAGAGGTTTCCAGTGCGGGAATGGTCTGTTTAACGGAGCGAAGCGTCATCTCGTCCTCCTTGCGTTCACATATGTCTGTATTAGACACGGGAGTCCGAAGAGATGAAAACGCAGAATTCTGGCGGGGCAGATCAAAAAAACTGAAGAAGCGGCGGCGGCCCGGAAAGACCACCGCCGGAGGGATTATTCCACGTTCCGGGAATAGAAAATTTCCAGCATTTCCCGCCGCAGGCGATCCTCGATGGACTGGGCTTCGGCTGGATCCAGGTCACTGGCATTGACGCCGAACACGTAGTTATCCAGATTGAAGTTCTTCAGCATCATCTTGGTGTGGAAGAGGTTCTCCTGGTACACGTTTACATCGATCATCTGATACGCGTTCTGGGTATCCTCGGTCAGGTAGTTCTGGATCGAGTTGATGTCGTGATCGATGTAGTGCTTGGTGCCGTCCACGTCCCGGGTGAAGCCGCGCACGCGATAGTCCACGGTGACCACGTCGGAATCGAAGCTGTGGATCAGGTAGTTCAGCACCTTCAGCGGCGAAATCAGGCCGCAGGTGGACACGTCGATATCCGCCCGGAAGGTACTGACGCCATCGTGGGGATGGCTCTCCGGGTAGGTATGCACGGTCACGTGGCTCTTGTCCAGGTGCGCCACGATGGTGTCCGGCAGCGGGCCCGGGGATTCCTCGTTGTTGGCTTCGCCATCGGTAAGCTCATGCTCGGCAATGAGCATGGTGACGGACGCCCCGTGGGGCTCGTAGTCCTGGCGGGCGATATTCAGGATGTTGGCGCCGATGATCTTGACCACATCGGTCAGGATCTGGGTCAGACGCTCGGCGTTGTACATCTCGTCGATGTAATCAATATAGGCTTCGCGTTGTTCTTCGGTCTGCGCGTAACAGATGTCGTAGATGTTGAAGCTCAGGGATTTGGTCAGGTTGTTGAAACCGTGCAGCTGGAGTTTGGTTTCCATGCTCAGCCCCTCCGGACATTGGAGATGAATGACTGCAGGGCACTATCTTGAAGTGTCAGCCCTGCCGAGGCCGCCACCGACTACTGACCGGGTGACTCATTGTTCACCTTTTGCGCAGACCGGCGGAGAAGGCGCGTATTATGCACACCGCGAGTGACGTTGAATAGTATCTGCAATGACATTTTAGCATCCGTAATTGCCGCCGGTTCCGGCTGGCTGGACAGGCCTTACTCCGCTTCGCGGATTTCGTGGCTGTGGGTGATCTCCACTCCGGCCTTTTCCAGCATGATCGAAGCGGAACAGTACTTCTCCGCTGACAGGCTCACCGCCCGCTGGACCTGTTTTTCCTTGAGGTTGTGCCCGGTCACCACAAAGTGCAGATGGATTCTGGTGAACACCGCCGGCACGGCGTCGGCACGTTCCGCCTCGAGTTCCGCATGGCAGGCCGTCACATCCTGGCGGCTCTTCTTGAGGATACTCATCACATCAAACGCGGAACACCCGCCCAGTCCCATCAGCAGCATCTCCATGGGGCGGGGGCCCAGGTTCTCGCCGCCATGGTCGGGGGGACCATCAATCTGTACGCTGTGGCCGCTGCCACTGGTAGCCCTGAAGCTGGCATTGCCGGTCCAGTCGATGGTTGCTTTCATGTCGTGATGGTCTCCGTTGGTCAGAACTGGATGTGATGAGGCCGGATGCTAGCACAGTCGGAATCCCCGGGCAGCCGCCGAAAACGGTATCGAGGTCAAGGAGTGCGCTCTTTCCGGTTGCCCGCCATTGGCCTTCTTGTTATAAGTTGGCGTGTTTTTGAAGAAAAATTAACGAACCCGCAGGGAAAGCCGGGTGAAGAATAACCATCGGGACCCGCCAGTATCTGAGGAGGCATGACTCGCACTATGGCTACTATCGTCAAGCCGGTTGAGCAGAAAACCAAGCACCTGGACTATTTCCTGTCCCAGTGCCACCGCCGTCGCTACCCCGCCAAGAGCACCATCATCTACGCCGGTGACAAGAGCGATTCCCTGTTCTACATCGTCAAGGGTTCCGTCACCGTGATCATCGAGGATGACGACGGCCGCGAAATGATCATGGCGTACCTGAATGCCGGGGATTTCTTCGGTGAGATGGGCCTGTTCGACAACATGGATTCCCGCAGTGCCTGGGTGAAGGCCAAGACCGAGTGCGAAGTGGCCGAGATCAGCTACACCAAGTTCCGCGAGATCGCCCAGCAGGATCCGAGGGTGTTGTACTTCATCGGCGAACAGATGGCCTCCCGCCTGCGTCAGACCACCCGCAAAGTGGGCGACCTGGCGTTCCTGGATGTCACCGGCCGGGTCGCGCGCACCCTGCTGGACCTGTGCAAGGAGCCGGATGCCATGACCCACCCCGATGGCATGCAGATCAAGATCACCCGCCAGGAGATCGGCCGGATCGTCGGCTGCTCCCGGGAAATGGTCGGCCGGGTGCTCAAGACTCTGGAGGATCAGGGCCTGGTGCGGGTCAAGGGCAAGACCATGGTGGTGTACGGCACCCGTTAACCTGCCTGGCTCACTGCGAATTCCCTGATTGCGTCCGCCACCGGGCCGGGCGCAGTCAGTGGCGCCCAGTGCGGCGCGTCCACTTCCTTCCTTGTCAGCTTTCCTGTCCACCGCACCTGCTGGTCAAACAGTTGCTCCCCCACATAGTTATCCCCTTTGGGAATGATCAGCTGCACCGGGCACCGGGCGTGGCGCAGTGCCGGGCGCCACAGCCGGGGCAGGAAATTGGCACGATAGAGTTTGACGCCGAACATGCCATCACCCTGCTGCAGTTCGCTGAAGCGGGCATCGGCAATGCCTTCGTATTTCTGCAGAATGCCCGGCCAGACCCGATCCAGTCCCAGCCGCCAGAGGGTTTCGGGCACCACCGGTAACTGGAATAGGAACACATACCAGGAACTGGCCAGTTGCCGGAGCACTCTGGCAGTGCCCCCGCCCCGCAGGTGCGTCGCCTGCTCCCTCAGCCAGTAGCCGACATGATCCAGGCAGGGGCCGGAGATCGAGGAGTAGGAGCGGATCCGATCCATGAGCGGTCCGGCCGTCACCGATTCCCAACTTTGGATCGACCCCCAGTCGTGAGCCGCCAGGTGAAAGGTGCGGCCGGGCAGCAGCTGATCGACAACGGCCTCAAGATCCCCCGCCAGTTGCTGGAGCCGGTAGTCCCGGGTCTTGCCGGGTTTGTCGGAAAGTCCGGCGCCCCGGACGTCATAGCGCACCAGGTAAAAATCCGGAACCAGTTGCTCGACGACCCGGTCCCAGACGTGGTGATTGTCCGGGTAGCCATGAACCAGTACCAGGGCTTCGTTGCCGGGGTCGCCCTCGGTGACGGCATGGAGCGTGATAGTGCCTCTTTGCACGCGATGGTGGACCCGGTTCATGACGTCTCCTGTCGGTGGGCATCGGATGGATTCAGTGCTTACAGGTTAAACGCTGGGATCGTTACCGGCTGCGGCCAAAGAGGCCATAGCTCGTGCCCGGGGTGTCAGTCGACGATGGCAACCGACTTCACCTGCATCCAGACCCGCTGGCCGGGTTGCAGTGACAGGGTGTGAACCGACCGGCTGGTGAGTCGGGCCAGGAAGGGGGTATTGCCCGCCATGAGCCGGACCATTGACGTGCCCGGGCTCAGGTCCGCGGCAATTTCATCGATGGTGGCCGGCACCAGGTTCTGGGTGCTCTGTTCGGTGAGCTGGCTGAGGGCAATACTGATGTCCCTTGCCAGTACCTGCACGCGGATCCGTTGGCCGGTGGCGAGTGTGTCGTCATCGCGCAACCACAGGTGGCCACCGTCGAAATCTGCCCGGCATAGATGCCATTGCTCATCCCGCTGGCCGATGACGGCATCCATGATCACGCCGGCGTCCTCCTCGAGGCCGAACGGCTGGTCGGTGCGGGCGAGGGTCTGTTGCAACGGTCCCTCGGCAACCACCTGGCCGTTATCCATCATCACGATGTGATCGGCAAGCCGGGCGACCTCCGCAGTGGAGTGGGACACATAGAGAATTGGAATGGCCAGGGAATCCCTGAGGGTTTCCAGGTAGGGCATGATGTCCTGCTTGCTGCGCGCATCCAGGGCCGAGAGCGGCTCGTCCATCAATAGCAGGTCCGGACTGGTCAGCAGCGCCCGGGCAATGGCAACCCGCTGGCGTTCACCGCCGGACAGGCGCTCGGGCATGCGGTCCAGCAGGTGGTCAAGCCCAAGCCAGCTCACCGCTTGGTCGAAGCCTACCTGGCGCCGGGCCTCCGGAATGCGACGGAAGCCGTAATTGAGGTTCCGGCGCACGCTCAGGTGCGGGAACAGGCTGGTTTCCTGGAACACATAGGCCAGGGAACGCTGGTGCACCGGCAGGCTCCGGGAACCGTCCTGCCAGGTTTCACCGTTGACGGCCAGGGCGCCCTCGGCGGGCTGGAGCCCGGCGATGCACCGCAGCAGGGTGGTCTTGCCGCAGCCTGAGTGCCCGAACAGCGCGGTGACGCCACTGCCCGGCAGATCGAGGTCGACGTCGAGCCGGAACGGCCCGAAACTGCACCGGAAACGAGCCTGTACTCCCCGGGAAACGGTCATTTCATCACCCCGGGCTGAAGGCGGCCGTTGAGACTGTACAGGCTCAACAGGACGATAAAGGAAAACGCCAACATGCCGGCGGCCAACCAGTGAGCCGAACCATAATCCAGGGCCTCGACGTGATCATAGATGGCCACTGACAACACCTTGGTTTCACCCGGAATATTGCCCCCGATCATCAGCACCACGCCGAATTCACCCACGGTATGGGCAAAGGTCAGCACCGCCGCGCTCAGGAAGCCTGGGCGCGCCAGCGGCAGGACCACAGTGAAGAAACGGTCCCGTGGCGACGCCCGGAGCGTGGCGGCCACTTCCAGCAAGCGCTGGTCAATGGTCATGAAGCTGTTCTGCAGCGGTTGCACGGTAAAGGGCAGGGAGTAGATGATCGAGGCAACCACCAGGCCCTCGAAGGTAAACGGCAGCAGGCCAAGGCCAAGCTGTTCGGTCAGTCGTCCCACCAGGCCATCGGGCCCCATCACGATGAGCAGGTAAAAGCCCAGCACGGTGGGCGGCAACACCAGGGGCAGGGCGATGAGGGCGGATACCGGTTGCCGCGACCAGTGCTGGCTGCGGGCCAGCCACCAGGCCAGAGGGGTGCCGATGATCAGTAACAGTAGTGTGGTGATGCCTGCCAGTTTCAGTGTCAGCCAGACGGCCTGCCATTCCGGGCCCATGAAATCTCCGTAGCCTTTGTCAGCCGGGGTCAGGGCTCCGGCGTGTCACCGGTATCGTAGCCGTCTTTTTCGATGATTGCCCGCGCTTCTTCGCTGCCGAGAAATTCCAGCCAGGCCCTGGCGGCTTCCGGGAACTTGCTGCGGGCCAGGAGGATGGCCTGCTGGTCGATGGGCTGGTGTAGTGAGGCCGGGACCACCCAGTTGGCACCGCTCGCGCCGTCCCAGGCCCGAAGCTGGGCGAGGGCGACAAAGCCCGCCTCGGCATTGCCGGTGGCCACGAACTGGAAGGTCTGGGCGATGGAATCACCGCGGACCAGGCGCGGCAGGACCGTGTCTTTCAGATCCAGGGCGTCGAGCACTTCCATGGCAGCGACGCCATAGGGTGCCGTGCGGGGGTTGCCAATGGCCAGGCGGGGGCCCGTGCTGGCGGCGAGATAGGCCTCGGGGTCCTGGAAGGCGTCTTCGGACCGGCTCCAGAGCACCAATCGACCACGGGCGTAAGTGAAGCGGCTACCGGCGACCCCCAGTTCCTGCTTTTCCAGCAATTCCGGGCGTTCCCGGTCCGCTGCCAGAAATACGTCGAAGGGGGCGCCCTGGCGAATCTGGGCATAGAGCTTACCCGTTGAGCCGTAGCTGGCCCGGATCTGGTGGCCGGTATTCTGCTCGAACAAGGGTATCAGCTTTTCCATGGTGCCGGTGAAGTTCGCGGCGACCGCTGCGGTCAGCATCTCGGCACTGGTGGATACGGCAAGTGTTGCCAATAACAGCACCGCCAGGCCGGTACGGAATCTCCGCCAGGTCCGGTGCCGGCGGGAATACGCATTAATAGGTGCAGCCATGGGTCCTCGGCGTTCAGTTCAGTGCGGTAGTACTGGGACAGGATCATGCCACAGGCCGGAGACGTATTCGAACCCGGATCACTCGACGTGGACAACAGGCCAAGCCTGTCCGGGGTCAGTCCCGGATCTCTCGGGACTCCAGGGAGGCATCCGGCCGTTGCCATTCCGGGGCATGCCAAAGGTGGCTCAGCCGTGACCAGATGCCGCCGGGGCGCGCCATGTCCCGGAACAGGTCCACGTACTCGTGGGTCCAGAGTGCCAGCAGGTTGTTCGAGGGCACCGGCCGGGTGATGCCATAGTCGGGCGGTTCCTTGGCGTCCTCGTCAACAAAGGTTCCGAACAGCCGGTCCCAGACAATCAGGGTGCCGCCATAATTGCGGTCAATGTAGCCGGGGTTGCGGCCGTGGTGGACCCGGTGATGGCTGGGGGTATTGAACACCCGTTCGATCCAGCCGGGCAGCCGGCCCACCAGGGTAGTGTGGATAAAGAACTGGTACACCAGGGAAAAAGCATAGGCGACCCCGATCCAGACCGGATTGAAGCCAATCAGGGCCAGGGGCAGGTAGAAGATCCACATGCCGTTGAAGATGTTGGTGGCATTCTGGCGCATGGCGGTTGAGAAGTTCATCCGCTCGGAGGAGTGATGCACCACATGGGCGGCCCAGAACCAGCGCATCCGGTGGCTGGCCCGGTGCATCCAGTAAAAGCAGAAATCCACGCCAAGGAAAGTCAAAAAGCCGGTGAACCAGTTGAGTTCAAGATCGAAAAGCCGGTAGTGATAGCACAGGGCGTAAACCGGGAAGGCAATCACACCGGCAAACAACAGCTCGGTGAGCTGGTAACCGGCACCGAGCGCAAAGTTGCGAACCGCTTCCCGGGCATCCATCAGCCGGGGATCGTGGCGGATTTTCAGGTATTCCCAGACAGTCACCGCGATGAAGACCGGCGTGGCAAACACGAAGATCAGCTGGCGCTCATCCAGGGCCAGCCAGGGCGCAACCTGCTGCCAGAGTGCCATCAGGCCGCTGTCTTCGAACACGGCCTGCATCATGTCCATCAAAGCCATAACCTGCCCCGATCCAGTCATTACCTGGCCTCTATATTGGCACAGGCGGGCAGGATTGCATTGTCGGTTTGCGTCAGGCCCATTGACGTTTTACGCCAGTTTCCGGATTAGCGCTGGCGGTGTTCCCGGTACAGGCGGGCCAGTGGCTCGATCTGTTCCTGCCATTTGTCGAGCGTGTTTCTCATGTCCGGCAGCAGCCGCTGCCGCTTTGGCCAGGGCACCGGGTATTGCGGTGGCTGGAACAGCGGCGCGAACAGGGCGCCGGCGGCGAGGTCGGCGCGGGAGAAATGGTCGCCGGCCAGGTAAGGCTGGCGCTGGTAGGTATCTGCCAGTTCGGTGAGCAGGGTTTCCAGAACCAGCTGTGAGGCATCCGCCGTTTTCTGGTTGATCTTCATCCAGTCACGCATGATCTCATCGACCCGACTGAAGGCGAGACTAAGCAGAATACGGTTATAGAAGGGCGTGCCGGAGGCCAGCATGGGAACTGCCAGCTTGGGGCGCTGCAACAGGTAATGATAGGCCCAGCAACGTACTGCCGGGCCAGCCTCGTCATCCAGGCGTTGTTCCCAGGCGAGGGCCTGCTGCCGTATAGCCGGATCGGACGGCGTCAGCGGGTGCTCCGGAAAGGTCTCGTCCAGGTAGTCGATGATTGCGGAAGAGCCCTGGATGATCTCGCCATCGTGGTCCAGGACCGGGACCGAGGAGGCCTTGCCGGTGAGCGCTCGGATGGTCTTGACGTGCTGGCCGGGCAGCAGGCTCACTGGCTGGTAGCGGATACCTTTGTAGTCCAGGGCCCAGCGGGCCTTCTCGCTGTAATGGGAAATGGCGAACTGGTAGAGCCGGACGGTCATGGCAGCAACCTCAGAGGTATGAATCAGGTCAACTACCATACCGCCGAATCCGGAGCTCGGCCAGCAGACCTGCGTCATGGCGGTGCCGGTGCGACCGGCTTACAATACCCTTCTTGTCATCGGGATCAACGGAGAGATCATGTTTGTACGATACCGCACAGGGACAGCTGTTCTGATCATCGCCGGACTGCTCGGGGGCTGTGCCGCCAGCGGGCCGTCCGGGGCCGGACCGGAGCCGCAATCGGTCTATCACTGTGGCCAGATGGAAATCCGGGTCACCCCCGGGGAAGACCAGGATTTGCTGGGAATCGATTTCCTGGATCGTCGGTTGCTGCTCAAGCCCGCCAAGAGCGCCTCCGGTGCCCTGTACGTGGCGCCGGGTGAGGATCAGACCCGGTTCTGGAGCAAGGGTGAGCGGGCAACGTTGACCATCCGGGGCGAAACCTACCCGGAGTGCCTGGTGCCCGGGGCGGTGGAGATGCCGTTCGAGGCCAGGGGCAATGAGCCGTTCTGGCGAGCCGTGGTTTCCGGTGCTGAACTCCGACTTGAGCGCCCTTTCGAAAAGGATGGCGTGAAGCGGCTGGAAGTGGAAAAGGTAGTGGCTGACCGCCATGGCCGGGAATTCCTGGCCAGAGGCGACGATCTCAATGTCCGCCTTACGGTGGCCCGCCAGCTATGCCAGGAGAGCATGTCCGGCGCCCAGTATCCGGCCCAGACCCGGCTGACGGTGAACGGTCAAACCTACAACGGCTGCGGCGGTGATCCCCAGCGGTTGCTCCGGGGTGCGGAGTGGGTGGTGGAGGACATTGCCGGGGCCGGTATTATCGACAGTTCCCGGGTCACCATCCGGTTCCTCCCGGACAACCGGGTAGCGGGGCGCGGATCCTGCAACCGCTATAGCGGAAGCTACCGGCTGACCGGCGAAGGTATCGGGATCGGTGCCATTGCCTCAACCCGGATGGCCTGCGCAGCGGCACTGATGAATCAGGAGGCCCGCTTCCTGGAGATACTCGGTGAGGTTTCCCGGGTACAGATCGGGCGCGAGGGGCAACTTCGGCTGAGTACACCCTCCGGTGCAACCGTTACCGCGTTTCAGTCCACCGCGGGCACGCCATAGCTTGCAAGGATCTCCGTCAGGCGGCCTGATGCCCGGAGCTCCCGGATACCACGGCTGAGCGCGTCGGCCAGTTCTGCCGAGCGGGGGCTGGCGGGGGAAAAAGCGATGTAAACCGGCGTATCGTAAAGGGCGCCCGCCATGCGCAGTTGGACACCCGGCAGCTGGTGCTTGAGCGTCCATGCCATGACGTCCCGGTCTTCCGGGAGAACATCGGAACGGTCCTCCAGAATCAGTTTGATGGCGCGCTCCAGGGGCGCCGGCCCCGAGAGAATCCATACCCGTTTCTGGTTGTCGCGGTTACGCTGGATGTAGTCATCCAGTTCGGGGGAATAGGAGTAGCCGTTGAGGGCAACCAGAGTCTGGTTCTGCAGCGAATCAATGCCCCGGTATTGCCAGTCCTGTGCGGGCTGGGTGTACAGTTCGATATGGGAGATGCCCAGGGACTCTTCCGGGAAGATGAAGCCCGGAGCGTCTGACGTGAACGCACCGATGACGCCATCGATATAGCCGGCTTCGGCCTGCTCCAGTGCCCGCGCCCAGCTCATATTGACATACTTTAACTCGAGTCCGGCCAGCCCCAGGGCTTCCCGGGCAAGGTCCACCATGTAACCCTCGGACGCAGACCCGGAAACGCAGTTGTGGGGGCACCAGGGATCGGCGGCCAGCACGACGATCGGGCTTGTCGGCTTCGGGGTGTCTGTGCCGGGTAAGGCGGTGGACTGGATCTGTTCGGTCGGGGAACGGGATGGCTCTTCCGGTGAGCAGGCGGAGAGAAACAACGTCAGCAGGAGAAGGAAAGCCTTGGGCATTGGTCGGGACCGGTTAACCGCAGGTGAGCGGCGACTGCCTTCATCATAGCCCCTCGCCCGCGGTTTGTAACCATCCCTTTGCTAGGCCCGTTGGCGTGACTCTGTTGCAGCCGCCGTCGGTACCAGGGCTTTGGTCAGATCCTTCATGTGCAGGGATCCGACCTGTTGGCCATCCCGGACCACGCGGAATGCCAGTTCGGTATCGCCACCGGAGCGTTCCAGCACGGTTTCGAGGTTGTCCCGTTCGGAGATGTCGCCCGCGTAGTTGTCTTCGGCCTCCGTGCCCGGCTTCATGACCGAACGCACCCGCAATACCCGGGCCCGGTTGATGTCGGAAATGAAGTCAACGATGTACGGATCGCCCGGATTGAGGAGAATCTCCTGGGGATCGCCCTGTTGCACCACTTCACCATCCTTGAGGATGACCAGGTGGTCGGCCAGCTTGAGTGCCTCGTCCAGGTCGTGGGTGATGAACACGATGGTTTTGTGCAGCTCCTCCTGCAGTTCCAGCAGCAGGTCCTGCATGTCCGAGCGGATCAGCGGGTCGAGCGCTGAAAACGCCTCGTCCATCAGCATGATCGGAGCGTCAGAGACCAGCGCCCGTGCAATTCCGACCCGTTGTTGCATGCCGCCAGACAACTGGTGGGGGTACTGGTTCTCGTTGCCCTCCAGGCCAACCCGAGCCAGCCATTTGCGGGCGTCAGCCTCGAAATCCGAGGTGGTGTAACCCCGGATGGCCTTGGCCATACCGGCATTCTCCAGCACCGTTTTGTGGGGGAGCAGGGCGAACTTCTGGAACACCATCGACATGCGCTCCCGCCTGAGCTTGCGCAGCTGCTCCTCGCTGTAGCTGAGCACGTCTTCGCCATCCATCCGGATCTCCCCGGCCGTCGGCTCGATCAGGCGGTTGAGGTGGCGGATCAGCGTCGATTTTCCGGAACCGGACAAGCCCATGATCACGGTGATTTCACCGTCCCGCATATCCACGTTGATGTCCCGCAGGCCGAGGACATGATTCTGCTGTTCCAGCAGGTCGGCCTTGTTCATGCCCCGGCGTACATACTCCAGGGCCACGTCGGGATCCGGGCCGAAGATCTTGAACAGTTTTCTGATCGAAATCTTGATGTCGTTTGCCACGAGCGTGTCCTCACTGCTTCTGGGATGCGTTGATGCGTGCGAGCGATGCCTTGGTGACCCGGTCGAGGATCACCGCCAGGATGACGATGCCCAGGCCGGATACCAGGCCAACACCCAGTTCCAGGTTCCGGATACCCCTCAGGACCAGCACACCCAGGCCGGGCGCAGACACCAGAGAGGCAATCACGACCATGGCAAGGCTCATCATGATGGTCTGGTTCACACCGGCCATGATGTTCGGCAACGCCAGCGGGATCTGCACCTTGTAGAGCTTTTGCCGGGGCGTCATGCCGAAGGCATCGGCCGCCTCGATCACATCCTTGTCCACCAGCCGGATCCCCAGGTTGGTCAGGCGGATAACCGGGACAATGGCGTAGAGGATAATGGCGATGCCATAAAGCTTGGACTCGGTCACGCTGAAC
>Ga0114984_1000143_pt1 | contig 28158 bp, 26 predicted proteins | sample Shrwel1BS1Day1_FD_96987 | JGI IMG/M metagenome (GOLD analysis project Ga0114984, IMG submission 96987) | Subsurface microbial communities from deep shales in Ohio, USA - Utica-3 well 1 S-1-Day1 | ecosystem: Environmental > Aquatic > Deep subsurface > Shale gas/oil reservoir > Produced water/Flow...
AGCCTGAAGCCTGAAGCCTGAAGCAGTTCCCATGCTGATCGACTCCCATTGCCACCTTGATCGTCTCGACCTCGCTGCCCATGGCGGTTCGCTGGATGCTGCCCTGGATGCGGCGCGCGCCGCCGGCGTCGGCCATTTCCTGTGCATCGGTGTCAGCGCCGACAACGCGGCCACGGTCAAGGGCCTGGCCGAGCGTTATGCCGATGTCGACTGCTCGGTGGGCGTGCATCCGCTGGACCTCGAACCGGGCGCCGAACCGGCGCTGGACTGGCTGCTGGGCGAGCTGGCGCACCCGAAGGTGGTCGCCATCGGCGAAACCGGCCTGGATTACCACTACGAGCCGGAATCCGCCGCTCTGCAGCAGGCGTCCTTCCGCCTGCATCTGGAAGCGGCGCGCATCACCGGCAAACCGGTGATCGTGCATACCCGCGAGGCGCGCGCCGATACCCTGGCGCTGCTGCGCGAGGCGGCGCTGCCGCAGGCCGGGGTGCTGCATTGCTTCACCGAGGACTGGGAGATGGCCAAGGCCGCGCTGGACATAGGCTTCTACATCTCGCTGTCCGGCATCGTCACCTTCCGCAATGCCGAAGCGCTGCGCGATGTGGCCCGCCAGGTGCCGGCCGACCGCCTGCTGGTGGAAACCGACTCGCCTTACCTGGCGCCCGTGCCGCATCGCGGCAAGCCGAATCTGCCGCAATACGTCCGGGAAGTGGCCGAATACCTGGCGGTGCTGCGTGGCGTCAGTTACGAGACCCTGGCCGAGCAGACCTCGAGCAACTTCAAGCGCCTGTTTCCACTAGCTGGTGTGGCCTGAAACTATGGCGTAGCCCGGATGCAATCCGGGGTGGTCGGTAAACATTTCCCGGATTGCATCCGGGCTACGGTTTGCTGTTACCGTTGGCCAGCGTCGCCGAGGCGTGACAGCCCGTAGGGTGCGCCGCGCGCACCAGGCGATAGGCGACCATTGCAGTAATGGTGGGTTATGCCGCCCCCTATCCAGCGAAGCAATCTACGACCGTGACGGGCGGCTAACCCACCCTGCGGAAACGCCGATCTGCCGAGCAAAAAAAACCCGGACTCTGGGGGATGAATCCGGGTCAAGACCATTAGGAGTAAATCAAGATACGCGGTCCACGGTACCTTGGCTGGCGGGGCACTTGGGGGGGAGATGCCGCACGCCAGTAAGTTTCAGTATTGGCCATGATCAGCAAGCGTCCAGGCCAAAGTCCGAGTTTTTTAAACGGATTTGGAATACCACGGACGCTGCTGAGTCCTCCGAATCTGTTCACTGCGTTGCGAGCTAGAGTCCTGCAAGGCAAAAAAAAGCGAGGGCGGGGAGTTTACGCGTTGTAAATGAGCCGCCCGAGCTTGTTTTTAACGCGGCTGGGCCGACGTGCAGCAGGCCGCGGGCAGATTCTCACCCTTTTGCCAGCTGGGTCAGCAGCTCCAGGACTTCTTCGATCACCTGCTCGCGGGTGTAGAAGTGCGGCGAGAGCCTGACCCCCGGCCCGCGCTGCACGCAGATCACCTGCTCCTCGCGCAGGCGCTGATACAGCGCGGCATTGTCCCAGCCCGTCAGGCTGAAGTTGAGGATGCCGGCGCGGCGCGCAGGGTCGCGTGGGCTATGGATCAGTGCACCGGGCAAGGCACGAATGCCGTCGTCCAGGCGCTGGAGGCGTTCGGCAAGCAATGCCCCGACGCGCTCCATGCCCACCTCTTCGAGCAGCGACAGGCTCGCCTCCAGGGCGAAGGCGCCGAGCATGTTCGGGCTGCCGCATTCGAAGCGCCGGGCGCTGCGCGCCGGTTGCCAGTCCTGGCGGGTGTAGTCGCCGGCGTGCTCGAGCATGTGCCAGCCGTATTCATGCAGCTTCAACTGATCACGCACGGCGGTGCGGCAATAGAACACCCCCAGGCCTTCCGGGCCAAGCATCCACTTGTGGCCGTCGGCCATGGCGAAGTCGCAGTCGTAGGCCTGGACGTCGAAGGGCAGGGCGCCGAGCTGCTGGATGGCATCCACGCAGAACAGCACGCCGTGCTGACGGCAGCCGCGGCCGAGGCGTGGCAGATCCAGGCGCAGGCCGCTGGCGAACTGCACGGCACTGATCGACAGCAGGCGCGTACGCGGCGTGAAGGCGGCGAGCAGGGCTGCCTCCGGATCATCGCCCTTGAGGCTGACTTCGACCACCTCCACGCCCTGAGCGGCGAGCGCCAGCCAGACGATGCGGTTGGAGGGGAATTCCTCGTTGCTGATGATCACCTGATCGCCGGGGCGCCAATCCAGGCCGAAGGCCACGAACGACAGCGCCTCGGAGGTATTCTTGACCAGTGCGATATCGCCGGTGCTTGGTGCGTTCAGCAGGCGCATCAGGCGTTCGCGTAGGCTACGCTCAAGTTTCAGCCAGTCGGGATAATCACGTGCGCCGCTGGTCACGTTCGCTTCAGAGAACCGCCGCACCGCTTCAGCGCTGCGTTTGGGCCAGGGAGCGACCGCCGCATGGTTCAGATAGCGCAGTCCATTTTCCAGGGGGAACTCATCATGAAACACGTACATGGTCGGATGATCCGTGCAATTTGGCCGCATTTGGGCATAATAGGCGGCTTCGATTTTTGACCCCGCAGTCCCTTTATGCAGAAAGAACCCCGTAAGGTCCGCGAATTCCGTCGCCGCGAGCAAGAAATTCTCGATACCGCGCTGAAACTCTTCCTCGAACAGGGAGAAGACAGCGTCACCGTCGAGATGATCGCTGATGCGGTCGGTATCGGCAAAGGCACCATCTACAAGCATTTCAAATCCAAGGCGGAGATCTACCTGCGCCTGATGCTCGACTACGAGCGCGACCTCAACGAGCTGCTGCATTCGGCCGACGTGGATCGCGACAAGGAAGCGCTGTCGCGTGCCTATTTCGAGTTCCGCATGCGCGACCCGCAGCGCTATCGCCTGTTCGACCGCCTGGAAGAGAAGGTGGTCAAGGGCAATCAGGTGCCGGAGATGGTCGAGCAGCTGCACAAGATCCGCGCCTCCAACTTCGAGCGCCTGACCCAGCTGATCAAGGGCCGCATCGCCGAAGGCAAACTGGAAGACGTGCCGCCGTACTTCCATTACTGCGCTGCCTGGGCGCTGGTACATGGTGCCGTAGCGCTGTACCACTCGCCGTTCTGGAGCAACGTGCTCGAGGATCAGGAAGGCTTCTTCCAGTTCCTCATGGACATCGGTGTGCGCATGGGCAACAAGCGCAAGCGCGACTGAGTCCCGACGGGGCTCGCTGCGGGCGACACCGACCCATAGCGAACGCGACCCCGCTCATTCAGCCGGCCGATGGTCCATGTGCCGCGGCCGGCTACGGCGATATACTCCAGTCATCCTTTTCGGAGTACGCCATGATCGTCGACCGCCAGGGCAGACGCTTTCGCAACCTTCGCGTGAGCCTGACCGCCGCCTGCAACTACGCCTGCACCTACTGCGTGCCGAACGGCAAGCGCCTGGTCGCTGCTCAGGATGAATTGTCCGCCGATGCCCTGGCGCGCGGCGTCGCCTACCTGATCGAAGCGGCCGGTATCGAGCGCCTGCGCATCACCGGCGGTGAACCGCTGGTCAGCACGCGGCTCGACCCCTTTCTGCGGCAAGTCAGCCAGCTCGGTCTCGACGACATCAGCCTGACCACCAACGGCCAGTTGCTCGAGCGCAAGCTGCCGCTGCTGGTCGAATGCGGTATCCGCCGTCTCAACGTCTCGCTCGATACCCTCGACGCCAGCGCCTTCCGCAGCATCGCCCGCGGTGGCGACCTGGCTAGCGTGCTGGCCGGCATGGAAGCGGCGCGCGAAGCCGGGATGAAGATCAAGGTCAACATGGTGCCGCTGCGTGGGCAGAACCTCGACCAGGTCCTGCCGCTGCTCGACTACTGTCTGGAGCTAGGTTTCGAACTGCGTTTCATCGAGCTGATGCGCATGGGCCACCTGGCACGTGACCCCAATGCCTTCAACCAGCAGTTCGTTGGTCTGCCCGAGCTGCTGGAGCTGATCGGTAGCCGCCACCAGTACGTCCAGGCCGATGCACCGGTAGATGCCACGGCGATGCGCTACGCCATTCCCGGTGCAGGCCATTTCGGCGTGATCGCCAACGAAAGCGTGCCGTTCTGCCGCACCTGCTCGCGCCTGCGCCTGTCGTCTACCGGCTGGTTGCACGGCTGCCTGTCGTCGAGCAATCGCCATTACGTCGGCGACCTGCTGGACAAGCCACGCCACCAGGCCCTGCCTGCCCTGCAACGGCTGCTGGTCAAGGCCCTCGGCGACAAGCAGGATCTGGCCTTCTCCGGCGGCGTGACGGTGATGAAGATCATCGGCGGCTGATCCGTAGGGTGCCGCCGGCAACGCGTAGGGTGGGCTTCAGCCCACGGTTCATACTCGAGCGCCGTCCGACGTGAGTGCCGTAGGGTGGGCCTTAGCCCACGGCCGTCATCGAGCGCCATCCCCACGACCTCAACGCAACCTGAGCGACTTGCAGCCGGGTGGCCAATACCCAGGTGGCTCGGCAGTCACGTCCGGCGCGGATACACTGGCGGGGCGTCAACCGAACGAGTGTCCTTCCGCATGTCCACCACCTTTCCCATCGCCTATATCGAGCCGGTGTTCCGCCCGCCGAGCGAGGCCCAGTCGCTGATTCTGCCGGTCACCAATGGCTGCTCCTGGAACCAGTGCACCTTCTGCGAGATGTATACCGCGCCGCAGAAGAAATTCCGCGCGCGTGACGAAGCTCAGGTGCTGGAGGAGATTCGCCGCGCCGGCGAGCAACTGATCGTCAACCGCGTATTTCTCGCCGACGGCGATGCCCTGGTGCTGCCGACTCGGCGCCTGCTGGCCATCCTGCAGGCCATCCGCGAGCACATGCCCGAGGTTCGTAGGGTTTCCAGCTACTGCCTGCCGCGCAACCTGCGCAAGAAGTCGGTGGACGAGCTCAAGGAACTGGCCGATGCCGGGTTGAAGATGGCCTATGTCGGCTGCGAGTCGGGCGATGACGAGGTGCTGGCGCGGGTCAACAAGGGGGAAACCTTCGAGTCTAGCCTCAGCGCCCTGGACAAGCTCGGCCAGGCCGGCATCACCCGCTCGGTGATGATTCTCAACGGGCTCGGTGGCCAGGTGCTCAGCGCTCAGCATGCCGACAATTCGGCGCGCCTGATGAACGAGTCCCAGCCCGAATACCTTTCCACTTTGGTGGTCAGTTTCCCCATGGGCGAGGCGCGCTTTCGCCAGCAGTTCGCCGATTATCAGCCGCTGACGCAGCTGCAGCTGTTCGCCGAAGTCGAGCGTTTGCTGCAGGGCCTCGAGCTGCAGCAGACGGTGTTTCGCAGCGACCACGCCTCCAACTACCTGGTGCTCAAGGGCAACCTGGGGCGTGACAAGGCGCGTCTGCTGGCGCAGGTGCGCGAGGCCATCGAGCGACCGCAGCAGGCGAACCTTCGGCAGGAGTGGCAGCGCGGGCTTTGACCGGGCTGGCGCAGAATCTGCATCTGGGTCTTATCCGCCGGTTTTCCGTCACCGGCACGAGGAGGATGGATTCATGCGTAACCTGCTTCTACTGGTGGCGCTGCTGGGCCTTACCGGCTGCATGAAGGTCAGCGATATGGCCGCCGGCGCCGAGTACCACCTGCGCGACGCCGGGTTTCTCGACCACGGGCGCACCGAGCGCATGGCCTCGCGGCGCCTGCAGCAGGACTCCTTCATCTACATCGCCCAGGGCCATTTCGTGCCCCCGGGCCACGGTTATCCGCGGCCCAACGTGGTGGCCGAGGAGGCCTTCAACGGCTTCATCGAGTACTTCCCCTTGGTGCGCCGCGCACGTCAGCCTGCAGGTCTGGATGAAGCCATGGCCGAGGCGCGCGGCGCTGGCGCGCATTATCTGCTGTACGCCCGTTTCGCCTACAGCGACGACCGCATCGGCACGGTGGAGGAATGGGAGGATCAGGAGGCGCTGGATCGCCTCGGCACCGACCGCGCGGTGATTCAGCTGATGCTGATCGAAACCAATACCCGCTATCTGGTGGATACGGCGCGGATTCGCAGCCGTGGCGGATTCCTGACGTTCTACGATGCCAAACCGCAGGACTGATCGGCCCGCCGCTACATGACTACGCACGCAGCCTGATGGGCGTTGGCCGCTAAGAATAGGAACAATCGGCGCGCCGCTCTTGTGGGAGGGGCTTTAGCCGCGACAGGTGCCACGGTGTATCCTCTTCAGTCCCCGGCAAGATATGGACGAGGAGAGAGCATGAGCGATCCAGGCAAGGCCGGCGACCTGCTGGCGCAGATCCCCAAGGGCGAAGGCAAGGGCCTGCCCCCCGTGCACCTGTGGAACCCCGATTTCTGTGGCGATATCGACATGCGTATCGCCCGCGACGGCACCTGGTACTACCAGGGCACGCCCATTGGCCGCAAACCCATGGTGCGGCTGTTTTCCACCATCATCCGCCGTGACGGCGACGACTACTTCCTGATCACGCCGGTGGAGAAGGTGGGGATCAAGGTGGACGACGCCCCCTTCGTCGCCGTGACCCTGCAGGTGGAAGGTGAGGGGGAAACGCAGGTGCTGCGTTTCATCACCAACGTCGAGGACGAGGTGGTAGCCGGCGCCGAACACCCGATTCGGGTGGAGATCGACCCTGCGACACTCGAACCCTCGCCCTACATTCTGGTGCGGCGTAACCTCGAAGCGCTGATTCACCGCAACGTGTTCTACCAGCTGGTGGAGCTGGCGGTGGAGCGCGAAGTGGACGGCATGCCCTGGCTGGGCGTGTGGAGCAGCGGGCAGTTCTACCCCATCGGGCCTTCCCCGGTCTGAGCGGGCGCTTCAGGAGCAACGCCGGTGCGCGCAGCGCACCCTATGGGTTTGACAGGAGAGGCAAATGGACGAGCATCGCATCGAAACCGAACGCCTGACGCTGCGCCCACCGCAGCCGCAGGATGCCGACGAGGTGCAGCGCCTGGCCGGCGATTTTCGCATTGCCGATGTCACCCGCAGCATTCCCCATCCCTATCCGCCCGAGCTCGCGCAGCAATGGATCGCGCGCTGCACGCAGGACTGGCTCGATGGCAAGGCGGCCAGCTTCGTGATCATCGAGACGGGCAGCGGCCAGCTGGTCGGCAGCATCACGCTCAAGGACATCGGCCGCGGCGAGGCCGAGGTGGGCTATTGGATCGGCGTACCGTACTGGAGTCGCGGCTATGCCAGCGAAGCCTGCAATGCGCTGGTGGATTTCGCCTTCCGCCAGCTGCGCTTGCGTCGTCTGTATGCCAGCCATCTGGCGCGCAACCCGCAATCCGGGCGCGTGCTGTTCAAGGCCGGCTTTCGCCACCTGGGCCTGGGCCACAGCGAGTGCGGCAGCCAGGGCAAGGTCGAGCCGGTGGAACTGTACGAGCGCGTTTCCGGCGAGTGACGTGCGTCAGCGCACCCGGTCGCGGCTCTGCACCGCGAGGTCCAATGCCTTCTGCATATCCAGCCGCGCCGAACGGCCCACATCCTTGTCGCTCAGCTCGTAGTTGCGCTCCGACGGCAGGATGGGGGCGGTCAGGTCCTCGGCGTCCATCGGTTCGAAGTCGTACTCGCCGCCTATGGTCATGGCGCTGCGCCTGAGCAGCATGCGCACCTGTTCAGGCTGCAGGTCCGGGTTAATCGACAGCATGGCGGCGACCACGCCGGTGACCAGTGGCGTGGCGTAGGAGGTGCCGCAATGCACATCGCCGGTGACGTCGGCCTCATGGGTCGAGGCCTGGGCACAGGCAGCGGCGGTGATGTCGACGCGCATGTCGACGTTCGACGAGTCGCGCTTGACCACGTAGCTCGGGTCGTCGATCTCGACCTCGTCCTTCTTGCTGCGCTGATGCCCGCCGACCACCAGCAGTTGCTCGGTGATGAAGGAGGAGGGCAGGCGGTACTCGTCGCGGCCGGAGTAGGAGGAGCCGTTGCCGGCGGAGTTGATCACCAGCACGTCCGGGTGTTCGTTGCGCAGCCAAAGGAAGAATTCCTCCAGCAGCTCCTCGTAGCCGCTCATGGCGATGTTCGAGCGCACCAGCGAGTCGATCTCATCGCCCTCGACATTGCGCGTGCCGACGCGGTGGATGCCCCAGCTCCAGTTGAGCACGCGCACACCGTCTTCCACCAGATTGACCGAGGCGGCGATATTGGCGGTGATGCCGGCATCCGAATTGCGCTCGACTATCACCTCGAAGCCCTTGCTGGCCTTGTCCAGCCCGCGCAGGAAGCCGGTGTTGCCGCCCTTGTCCCAGTGCGCGGCGAGAATGCCCGCCACCGTGCTGCCGTGGTTGTCCGGCTCGTCGGCATCGCGTGCATAGAGGCAGGTGCGGGGCTTGCCGTCCGGGCAGGCGCCCAGGTAGTCGGCGAAATCGGGTGCGTCGAAGTCGACGTTCCGCTCGATCACGCCCACGCGTATGCGCTCGGCCTCGATGGGCGAGTCGCCCGCGGGGAAGCGCCGCTGGTAGTAGTTGACCGCGTCCATGAAGCGGTTGGCGGCCCATTCCTCGGAGTTCTTCTCCGGTTTGCGTGCCGGCTTGCGCGCGCCTTCGCTCTCCTCGCCGCGCTCGGGGGCGCTTTCTTCCACGACCACGGCATCGACGCTGGTTTCGTTGCCGATGCGCAGCACCAGCGCATCGCGCTCGGTGAGGTTCTTCACGGGCAGGCGCAGCTGGTAGACGTTCAGCGGCGGGATGGCGCCGACCACCTCGGCGTCGTACTTCTGCGCCAGGCGCCTGGCCTCTTCGAGGCCGTCGTGGCTCTCCTCGATCAGCAGGCTGATCAGGTCGAGGTAGGTGGTCAGCCCGTCCATGTTCTTCGCCACTTCATCGGGGCCGGCGGCCAGCACGTGGCTGCCATTGAACGACAGCCACACCGGGTTGCTGACACGCGAGCCGTCTTCCAGCCACAGCGGCGCGCTGCGATGTTCGTTGCGGCTCAGCTGCAGGCGCAGGCTGTCACCATTGCGTTGCACCGCCGAGGAGGGCAGGGTGTCATCGCCGAGCCGCAGCCTGGGCAGCTTCTCGCCAAGGCCGCGCACCCGCAGGCACCAGTCCTGCTTCTCGCTGGCCAGCAGATCGCCGCAACGTTGCAGGCTCTGGATGCGCAGGGCCTGCTGCGCATCAGCCAGCGGGCTGAGCAGGGCCATGACGAGCATGCAAAGAAAGGCGCGGTTGGGCAGCATGGGACGGGCCTCCGTGGCGGTTGTTCTGCTTTTTCCGACTTTCTTCGACGGGCTTCGTTCAGCCGCGATGGGGGCTGCCGGTTGTTGCGAACCGTGCGGCACTGGCGCTGCCGTGGGCGGTTTTTGTTATAGTATTACGTTTCCTCCATGTGCCATTCGAAGTCATCCATGCCCTCCAATCGTCTCCTTTCGATCGACGCCCTGCGCGGCTTGGTCATCCTCTTCATGCTGCTCGATCACGTTCGCGAAACCTTCTACCTGCACCAGCAGGTCGGTGATCCGATGGACGTGACCGCTACCGATCCTGCGTTGTTCTTCAGCCGTACCCTGGCTCATCTGTGCGCGCCGGTGTTCATCCTGCTCACCGGGCTTTCGGCGTTTCTCTATGGCGAGAAGCAGATGAGCCGGGCGGCGACCAGCGCCTTTCTGTTCAAGCGCGGGGTGTTTCTGGTGGTGCTGGAGTTCACCCTGGTCAACTTCGCCTGGACCTTCCAGTTCCCGCCTACGGTGATCTACCTGCAGGTGATCTGGGCCATCGGCCTGAGCATGCTGGCGCTATCCCTGTTGCTGTGGCTGCCGCGCACGCTGCTGACCGCACTGGGCCTGGTGCTGGTGGCCGGGCACAACCTGCTCGATGGCCTGCACTTTGGCCCGGAGTCGGTCATGCACATCCCTTGGGCGGTGCTGCATGATCGTGGCTGGATCGAATTCTCCGAAACCCTGCGCCTGCGCACGTCCTATCCGGTGCTGCCGTGGATCGGGGTGATCGCCCTGGGTTACGTGATCGGCCCTTGGTTCCGCTGGTCGAGCGCGCCGGAGCAGCGTTTGCAGGCATTGCGCAGGGCGTGCTTCGGCGCGCTGGCGCTGTTCGTGCTGCTGCGCTTGGTCAACGGCTATGGCGAGAAACCCTGGGCGGTCGGGGAAACCTGGGTGCAGACGCTGATGGCCCTGCTCAACATTACCAAGTACCCGCCGTCGCTGCTGTTCCTGGCGCTGACGCTGGGCGTGGGCCTGTTGTTGCTGGCGTACTTCGAGCGGCGCAACGATGGGCGCATGGTGCGCACCCTGGCCGTGTTCGGTAGCGCGCCGATGTTCTTCTACCTGCAGCACCTGTATGTGCTGAAGCTGCTGTATATCGCCGCCTTTGCCATCTGGGGCGCGAACCAGGGGCACTATTTCGGCTTCGACTCGATGGCCTGGATCTGGACCGCGACGCTGGTGCTGGCGGTGCTGCTGTTTGCGCCCACGCAGTGGTTCGCTCGGCTCAAGGCGCGGCGGCGCGACATTCGCTGGTTGAAGTACCTCTAGGAGCCTTTGTCGTAGGGTGCGCCGTGCGCACCGAGTTTTTCGCAGTGCCAGTTGGTGCGCACGGCGCACCCTACGAAAAGCCCAGGGATGAACCATGGCCTTTTGCGTTTGTGGGGGGACTGCAGAGCCGGTTGTGGTTGCGACTTGCCCCTCAAGGCGCGAGATTCAGCGGCTGTAGGGTGCGCCGTACGCACCGAGTTTTTCGCAGTGCCAGTTGGTGAGCACGGCGGCACCCTACGAAAAGGCCAGGGACGAACCCTGGCCTTTTGCGTTTGTGGGGGGCTGCAGAGCCGGTTGTGGTTGCGACTTGCCCCTCAAGGCGCGAGATTCAGCGGCTGTAGGGTGCGCCGTGCGCACCGAGTTTTTCGCAGTGCCAGTTGGTGCGCACGGCGCACCGTACGTTCGATGTCGTGCTGTGCGGGCCGGGTTTCGGCGCCTCGTCCGAACGGCTTCGGCGTTACAGCTTCATGTTCACCGACACATAGGCCGAGCGGCCCGGCGCCGGGGAGAACATCGGCTGGTCGTCACCGCCCCAGAAGAAGTTGTCGAACCACACGTACTCGTACTCGCGGTCGGTCAGGTTCTTCAGCTGCAGGTCGAGGCTGGTGGTCGCCGACACCTGATAGCGCACGTTGGCATCCAGCACCGCGAAGCCGCCGTACTTGCCCTGTTCGTTGAGCGTGTCGATGTAGTAATCGCCCTGGGCGCGCGCCTGCAGGCCGAAGCGCCAGGCGTCGTTGAACTGGTAATCCACGCCGGCATTGCTGATGTAGCGCGGGGTGGAGATCACTTCGTTACCTGCGAGGGAGCGACCGCCGTCGGTGAAGGCGCTGCGTACCTTGGCTTGCTGGATGGCGTGCGAGCCCCAAACCGTCCATTGCTGGTTCAGTTGCGCGCTGAGCTGCATGTCGATGCCGCGCCGCCGGGTTTCGCCAAGGCCGACGGTGGTACCGGTGGCAGGCATGTTGGAGACCTCGTCGGTAGCATCCTGCTGCCACACGGCGATGCGCGCCTCGGAGCCGGCGAAGGGCTTGAACTTCACGCCCACTTCCTTGCCGGTGTTGATCGAGGGCTTGTACGCAGCCTGGCCGGCGGTCATGTACGCCGGCCCCTCCGACCCCGTGAGAATCTGGAAGGTACGGCCCCAGTTGGCATAGACGTTGACGTCCGGCGTGACGCTGTACACCACGCTGAGCTTGGGTTGCTCAATCCAGCCGTAGTCCTGCAGCTTGGCCTTTTCACCGCTCGGCAACTCGGTGTTGCCGGAAAACTTGTCCACCCGGTAGGCCGGGATGATCTTCAGTTTTTCGATGGGTTGGATGATCGCCTGGGCATAGGCACCGGTGTTGTACAGGGTGTAGCTGTCATCGTTCTGCGTGCGCGCCGGTGGCGCGTCGAAGTCGGTGGGGATGCCGAAGTTGTAGCGATAGCGGCGGTACTCGTTGTTCTGCTGCTCGTAGTTGACGCCACCATCGAGGGTGAGCATCTCGTGGGCGCGCCAGGTCAGGTTGCTCAGCATGCCGGTCTGGCGCTCCTGCCACTGGCGGCGCTGGCGCGGCGCGTTGCCGACCGGGTAGTCGGTGAAGGTCACGGTGCGGTCATCGTCGTAGCTGTTGTAGTACAGCTTGTTGCTCAGGCTCAGGTCGTCGCTGAGCTGGAAGTCGGCATGCACGCCGAGGTGCTTCATGTCGCGGTCGTCGCCGTCGTTGGCGTTCTTCGCCGGCGAGCGCTTGCGGCTGGCGGCCAGCTCCCGTGCGGTCAGAAAGCCCGGCTCCTCGGCCTCATGATGATAGAGGCGGGCGACCACACCGAGCTTCATGGTCTGCTCGTCATCGGTGACGAACCACTTGCCGCCCAGTGAGTATTTGTTGGAGTCGCTGTGGTCGCGGAAGCCGTCGGAGTCCTGCTTGGCCAGGAAATAGTTCTGCGCGAAATTGCCTTCCTCGTGGCCGACCGCCAGCTGGAATTCGCGGGTGTTGAAGCTGCCATAGGTCAGGCGGCCATCGGTGTAGTTGCCGCCCTGACGGGTGACGAAGTTGATGTTGCCGCCAATGTTGTGCAGGCCGTAGCGCGGGTCGTTGGTGCCGCGCACCACCTCGATGTAGTCCAGCTCCAGCGGGAAGATCATGTCTATGAAACGCTGGTTGCCGCTGTTGACGTTGCTCGGCACACCGTCGATCAGGGTCTTGATGCCGTTGATATAACCCTCGCCGTTGAAGGCGCGGAAGGTCACCTTGCCCGATTCGGCGCCCATGCGCGTCTCGGTCAGCTGGATGCCGGGCATCTGGCCTACCAGCTCCCAGTTGTTCATCACGGTTTTGTCCTCGATCCTGTCGCTACCCATGATGTCCACCGAGGTCAGGATGCTGTCGGTGCGCAGCGCGCCGCTGGCCTCGGGGGTGACGTAGACCGAGCCGAGCGAGACGGTGGAGTTGGACGAGGCTGCGTGAATCGGCGGGGTGACCAGCGCGGTCATGACGGCGAGGGAGGCCGAGGTGGCTTTCATAGGTCTTCCTAACGTTGCGTTCTTCTTCAGGGGAGGTTGTTGCGCACGGCTGCCTGGTGCGGACCAGTCTGTGGTCTCGATAAGCACGTTATATCATAACATTTCTCTCCTGAAGGATCACCCCTTGATCCGCGAGGCGAGCCCCAGGAGGCTCGAAATAGAGCGGCTCGTGGCAAGGGCTTTGCGGCAGCCCGGTATCCAGACCGTGAACGATTAGACGCCGACACATTAATGGCGTATCAATATCAGTCAGCTTTCCCATCCTTACCTGACACAATGCCTATGCAGCCTCTGTGTTCGACCCATGTGCCTGTCAGCGCCAACGATGAGCGGTTCGACGGGCTCGTGCGCCTGCTCGGCCGGCATTTCGCGGTGACCGCCGTGCTCGTGACCGGCACGGGGAGCGCGCGGCGCATCCTGGCCAGCGCCGCCCTCGGCGAACTGCAGCGGGCGCAGATCGTCGAGGCCGAGGACGCCAGTGAAACGCTCCATCCGGCTGCAGACCCGGGCCAGCAGACGAGCCCGCCGGGCAGCTCCCCGCAGCTGATTGCGCATTACCCTCTGGCGAGCCAGGGGCGCAGGCTCGGCGCCCTGTACCTGCTCGATAACCGGCCGCGCGAACTGGATGCCGGTCAGCGCCAGGCCCTGCAGGATTTCGCCACCCTGGCGCTCGAGCTGCTGACGCGCGAGGCTGACGACGCCCAGCAGCGCCACGAGATCGCGGCCCTGCGCGAGAGCGAGCGGCGCATGGCGCTGGCCATCGCCGGCAGCGGCACCGGCATCTGGGACCGCAACGTCGCCACCGGCGAAATTCACTACTCCAGCGGCTGGAAGGCCCTGCTCGGTTACGCTGAGCATGAAATCGGCAATCGCATCGAAGAGAGCTACACCCGCGTGCACCCGGCCGACCTGGACTACATCCGCGCCACCATCCAGGCGCATTTGGATCAGCGCACCGCGGCCTATGAGGTCGAGCATCGCCTGCGCTGCCGCGATGGCCAGTACAAGTGGGTGTGCAGCCGCGGCAAGGTGGTCGAGCGCGACAAACAGGGCAGGCCGCTGCGCATGATCGGCACCACCACCGACATCACCGCCATGCGCCGGCTGTCGGAGCAGGTGCAACAGAGCGTCGCCCTGATGACCGATCTGACCAACGAGATTCCCGGCATGGTCTTCCAGTACCGCAGGCAAGCCGGTGGCGCTGCGGCCTTCACCTACGTCAGCGCCGGCGCGCAGGCCGTTTGCGGCCTCAGTGCCATGCAACTGATGGAGGATGCCCAGGCGCTGGCGAACATCGTCCACCCGGACGACCGCCAGGCCTTCATCGACTCCTTCGCGCGTTCTGCCGAGGACCTGCTGCCCTGGCATCTGGAGTTTCGCGTGCAGGCGCCGGGGCGCGAGATCACCTGGTGCCAGGGGGAAGCCCGGCCACGCCGCGAAGAGAATGGCAGCGTGACCTGGTACGGCTTTCTCACCGATGTGACCGAACGCAAGCAGATCGAGGCCGAGCTGCAGGCCTTCGCCACCACCGATTTCCTGACCCAGCTCGCCAACCGCCGGCATTTCATGCGTCAGCTCGAAGCCGAACTGGCCCGCCTGCAGCGCAACCCCGAGCAGAGTGCGGCGATCCTGATGTTCGATCTGGACTACTTCAAGACCATCAACGATCGCTGGGGGCACAACGTCGGCGATCAGGCCCTGCGCCACTTCGCCGGGATTCTCCGCAGCCAGCTGCGCAAGACCGACACCGCCGGGCGCCTGGGCGGCGAGGAGTTCGCCGTGGTGCTCAGCGAGGCGAACCTGGACAAGGCCATGCACTTCGCCACGCGTATCCAGCAGGAGCTTGCCAGGGCACCGATCCAGCATGCCGGAGAGTCCATCTACCTGGCCGTCAGCGTCGGCATCTCCTTGCTCGATGTCGGCGATGCCAGCGTCGAGGCCGCCCTGTCGCGCAGCGATATCGCCCTGTACTGCGCCAAGCGCGGCGGGCGAAACCGCATCGAGCACCATTGATCGCCGCCGCGATCAAGCCGCGCGCAGCGCCTGGCTGATCGCCTCGTTGAACGCCGGAATGTCGTCCGGTGTGCGAGAGGTGATCAGCGTCCAGTCCTGCCCCGGGCACACCTTCACCTCGGCGTCCACCCAATCCGCACCGGCGTTGGCCAGGTCCAGGCGCACGCTGGCATACGAGGTCAACACCTTGCCTGGTACCACGCCAGCGTCGATCAGCAGCCAGGGGCCATGGCAGATCGCCGCGACCGTCTTGCCGGCATCGCGAAACTCCTGCACCAGACGCTGCGCATCTTTGTCCTGGCGCAGGTTGTCGGCATTCACCGTGCCGCCAGGGATCACCAGCAGGTCGTAGTCCGCGGCGCTGAGCCCCTTGAGCTGGGCGTCGGACTGCACGGTGACGTCCTTCTCGCTGTCGTTCAGCCAGGTTTCGGCCTCACCGCCCTCGACGCTGGCATGGGTGACGCTCGCACCCTGATCCTTCAGTGCCTGCATCGGCTTGAGCAGCTCGTCGCGCTCGATGCCGATGTTGGCGGTGATGAACAGCACCTTCCTACCTTGCAGATTCGAACTCATGATCGGTACCTCCGCTGATGCGCCGCACGGGCGCAATGAATGGTCGCGTTGGTCAACGCGGCATGTATCAGGATTGAAAGGCGCAAGAAGCAGAAGTTCGAACAGATTGGCCGGCGCTGGCTGCCATCAGGCCTTTCGCGGCGGCCTCACAGATTCGCCGAGGGCAGCTGCAACCAGATGGAGAACACGCCCAGCGCGCTCCAGAACACGATGAACAGCCAGGGCGAGCGCAGGAAGAACAGCAGCGACTTGTAGGTGCTCTCCCGGCTGGCCTCCTGCTCGCTGAACAGCGGCGAGTCGTCATAGGCATGGCCGAACTCGGGATCGCTGCGCAGCAACTGTTCCTGCTTGTAGTGCCAGTGCTCGATGATCGTCGCGGAGGCCCTGATGCCCGGCCAGGCGTGCAGCGAACTGATGATGCCCAGCAGCGTGAACAGCGCCGGCACCACCAGGGTGAACACCGCTCCCCAGTCTTCGTTCGAGTTGGCCATGGACGACGCATAGGCGATCACCAGAAACGACTGCGCCGTCAGATAGGCATTGGTGCGTCCGGCCAGCAGGCTGGTCTCGTACTGAATTTCCCGCCGGTAGAAATCGAGCCGCTCCTTCGGCGTACCGAAGATTATCAGCTCCGCCTGCTGCTCACGCTGCGCACCATGGGTTTCGGAAGTAATGATTCGCGAGGTTTTCATCGCCTTTGCTCGACTGTCGGGGGCTTCGCTACCCGGCCCAACGGCTGCCAGGGGAGTGAGGCTTTAGACTGCGGGCGTGCCAGGTATTCAGTGTTTTTCTCCGGCGAACGGGTGCAGGTGCAAGCCGGATGGGCAAGCAACCTTGCCCACCCGGCTTCCAGGCCCAGTTACAACTGCAGCTCCGTGCGCCTGGCCAGATGCCCGCCACCGAGCGGCGAACACAGGCGTTGGTGGATGCGGCTGAGAAAGCCCAACTCGAAGGCATGGCGCTGTGCGCCCGGCGGGAACAGCTGCCGCTCCAGCAGCAGGTTGGCCCAAAGCCAGCCACTGTTGGCGTCATCCAGCCAGGCCTGCGCCTGCTGCACGCCGTGTAAGAAGCTCTCCTGGTTCTGCTCGTTCCAGCCGAACTCCGCGCCTGGGTGACCGTCATGGGCGGGCAGACGGGTGAGGTAACGTTGCGGCTCAATCATGTTCGACCCTCCCGCTGGCCAGCGCGATGGCCTGGCGATAGAGCACGATCAACTCGCTCAACAGCACGCTGCCGGTATTCGACAGCTCTGCCTCCGGCAAGCGCCTTAGCAACTTGGCCAGCAGCGCCGCCCGGTATTCGGCTGCCGCCTGGGGCGGGCACTCGTCCGCGATATAACTGTGCAAGGGATTGCTAGGCGTGGGGAAGGGGATAACGACGGATTCAGACCTGGCCATGCAGCACCTCCAGAACGGAAGTGGACATGACAGCCAACAGCCCAGGGCGGGGCCCTTGGGTAAAAGGGGGATAGCGCATTTTCCTTATGCTCCTTCGTGGATTTAAGGAGCCGCTTTCCATTCGCTACCACACGATATGGAGGCGGACCGTGCAAGGGTGGTAGACCGACCCACGAAGGACGCCGGCCAGGCCGAAGCCTGCCTCACACGGCCCGCCATAAATGCGCGAGAAAACAGCGGGCACAAAAAAAGCGCCTGCTCTCGACTATGGCGCTACCGCGCCTTCGTGTGAATCGGGCTACCACACCCGGTCACGGGATTGACCGTGACAGAGCGGACTGTAGCGTGGGGGAGGGAGCAGGGCAAGGTTTGGATCGGCAGCTATCGGCCGATGCTGTTGAAAAAGCCGCTCGCCGAAGGAGCTGCCTTTCGGCAGCCATCAGGGAAGCCTGAAAGGGAGAGAAAGCTGCGCTCCGTGCCATGTGCCGAGCAGGTCGGGTGGAATTGCCTGAAACCGGCCCAGAACGGTGCAACGCAGCAGTAAGGGTGAGAAAAGAGGACACCCCTCGCGGTGTACCCAGTTTGAGTGCCTGAGCTGCTGTCAGTGAGATTCAGAAGAATGGTCGACGTCAGTTGTTAAACAAGGGTAGATAGCCCAGCTCGACGAGCTTGGTGTCCAGCGTGCCGACTATGCGAAAGTGCTCTCGATTTCGTTCATCCATAATCTGAGCACTGCTCACCAGAATTGTGCCGCGCTCCGGTATGTCGATCAGCTCATCGGCATCCGGAAAATCGCTAGGATTTAGCGGGTGTGGGCAGAAACCGATCCAGCCGGTGGTTTGACGGTCGGAGAAGGTTTGGCCATCCAAGTAGTACCTTCCGGGAGCGATTACACCCCAATCGATTTCCGGCCAGATGGATACCGCTAGGCGAAGCATTTCCACCAACACCGGACGCGGGTTTTCAAGGGCTGAAACCAGCGCGCCGGCATCTTCGAAATCCATGCTGGATATGGACTCCATGTCATGTGCGTCGTAGCTGAAGGCCAGGCCTCCCTGCTGCGGATCTTCCTGTCCGTTCCAGACGGATAACGACAGCCATGTTGGATATTCGGCGTCAAAGCTAGCGGCTGCCGCGTTGGCCAACGCTAGAGGGTTGCTCAGCACCTCGTTACTCAAGGCGTCCTGAACTGAGGCACCTTGCAAATACCATTTGCCAAGAAGCGGATGTAATTGGCCCAACGCTCCCAGGTAGCGGCGTATCCGCTCCAACTGCTCCTCATGGGGCACAGCGGCGATAGCGTGCTTATTGAAGCGCATCTTGAATACAAAGGACCGGAAAGAACTTGCCATGCTGGCTCCTCGGGCAATCAGATCGGGATTATCCCGGTGGAAAAAGGGGGGCAGATTATTTATTGGGAATCACTGTCCGCTCCTGGCCCTTAGCAACCAACCTTTCCAACATCGCGAAGCCGTTCCCGCGCTGCGAACAGGAAGGTGAGAACACACAGGCCGGCCACGCTCAGGAAGGTAGCGGAGAAGGCGTTGCTGATCGTAGCCGCGGAGTTATCCGCCAATGTCCGGCTATTCAGCAGCGAGGCGAATAGCAGCGGCAGCAGGGAAGCTCCCGTCATCAGGCCTAGGTTGCGTGACAGGCCGAGCAGCCCCGAGAGCACCCCTCGGTGCGCTTCGGCCGCCAGGTTCATCGCAGCTGTGTTGTTGGCCGCCAGGAACAGCTGAAAACCCGGTGTCATCAGCACCATCGCCAGGATGTAGCCCGGAATCCCGATAAGGATAGGCAACAGGGCGAAGCCGCACAGCCCAACGCTGGCGAGCAGCAGGCCCGCGAGCAGTGTCCGGTCGGTTCCGAACCGATCTGCCAGCCTACCCGCCGGCGCCCCCGACAGCGCCGCGGCGCAAGGCCCGGCGGCCATTACCAAACCTGTCCCGGCTTCGCTGAGACCCAGGCCAAACGAGAGAAACAAGGGGCCGACCACCAGCGTGGACATCATGATGGTCGCCACCACGAGGTTCATGGACAGCGATGTGGCGATACCACGTCCACGCGCCAGCGCCAGCGGGATCAGGGGATGGGGCACGACCAGCTCGGTACGGATGAAGATCAGGAGCGCGGCGGTGGCCAGCACCAGCAGCATCCAGGGGGCAATGGTCACGCCGACCCGGCCTCCGCTGGCCGCGAGGGCGAAGCAGAGCAGCGCTACGGATAGCCAGGCGCTGCCGGCCCAATCGATGCGGGCGGAGTTTCCAGTGGGTGCCGTTTTTCCAATGCCGGTAACGGCCAGTACCAGCAAGCCGCTGCCGCCTAGCGCCAACAGCATGAAAACGGAGCGCCAGCCAAATTCGCCGATCAGGATGCCGCCGACCGATGGGCCCAGTGCGGTTCCGATGGCTGACATCGTGCCGAGCAGGCCCATCGATGTGCCCAGGCGCTCTTTTGCAATCAGGGTCTTGGCGATGGAAAGCGGCAGCGCCATGAGCGTTGCCGCGCCCAGCCCCTGCACCGCGCGGCCAGCGATGAGCCAACCCAGGGTCGGAGCCACCGCGCAGCCGACAGAGGCCAGGGTGAACAGCAGGATGCCACCGATCAGCACCCGGCGATTCCCGTAGAGATCGCCCATTCGTCCTGCCACGACGATGACGGCAGTCACGGCGAGCAGGTAGGCCAGCACGATCCATTGCACCTGCTGGACGCCGGCCGAAAATGCGCTTGCCAGGCTGGGTAGTGCAACCGTGGCGATGCTGATGCCCAGCGACGCGAGCAGGATGGCACCGGCCAGTGCCGCGAGTGTTCGTTTATTGGTAGCAGGGGAAGGGGTGGATTGCATATGCATTGTCTGCCTGTCGGAGTGGCGATGGCCTACTATGCAAGTTCAAGTCAACTTGAGGTCAAGCATGAAACTCGTCGATATCGGAGTGCTCTCGAAAACCAGCGGGGTGCCCACCTCCACGCTCCGCTATTACGAACAGGTGGGGCTGATCCGGCCCGTTTGCCGCAACGGTTTGCGTCGACAGTACAGCGAGGAAACCATCGTCCAGCTTGCTCTGATCGGGCTGGGAAAGGCCGCCGGTTTTTCGCTGGAGGATATCGGCGCAATGTTCGACGAGGACCGCAACCCGGATCTGGCCCGGCCGACCCTGCTTCAACGAGCCGATGAGCTCGATCGCCAGGTGCTGCGCATGACTACCATGAGCCGTCTGCTCAGGCATGTTGCCGAATGCCCCGCGCCGTCCCATATGGAGTGCCCGCGCTTTCGCAAGCTCTTGCGTGTGGTGTGCCCCTCGGTGGCCCTGACCGATATGCTGTCCCAGGGTGCGGCGAAGCGATAGCGGTAGAACCCCCGGGCTGCCCCAGTAGCCCATCAGGATCTATGTCACTCGCTGACGAGCAATGCGCAAATCCTGGGTACAGTGGCGTACAGGCACGAGTAATGAGAGAGCCCATCCATCGGCTCGATGCGTACATTCCGTGGGAAGCGCCAGGATCAGCTTCGCTCTAAACGTACTTCAGCTAGCCGCGACTGGTGCACCTGCAATTTGCAGCTTGACCATCTTCAATCCCGCCCCGGATCGCGATAGGCGCTCGGCGTTACGCCCACTTCACGGCGAAAGACCTGCGAAAAATGGCTGGCGCTTGAGTAGCCCACCTCCAGCCCGATATCGATCACGCTGCGCTCGGTTTCCAGCAGCAGTTGTCGAGCACGTGCCATGCGCAGGCGAATGAAGTAGCGCGACGGCGACAGCCCGGTGGCGCGTTTGAACAGTCGGCTGAAGTGGTATTCGCTCAGTTGCGCGGCCTCAGCCAGCTTGGCCAGGGAGAAGTCCTGCGCCAGGCACTGGTTCATCAGGTCGATGACGCGCCTCAGCTTGTAAGCCTGCAGCGCGTTGCTGCGCCTGCCTGCTGGCAGCGGGGCGCGATAGGTTCGCACGAGGTGAATGGCCAGCGCCTGGGCCAGGCTGTGCACGAGCAGCTGGCTCGGCGTGCGGCTGCCGGTGAGCTCCGCACGCAGTTGTTCGAGCAGTATGCGAACCCAGTCGTCATGACCACCGGATAGGTCGACGAAGCTCACCGGGCCGGCCTGTTGCAGCCCCAGGTCACGTGCTGCGTGATCGACCAGCGTGGGCGCGAGATACAGATGCATCACTTCGAAGCTGTCGCCATCCCTGGTTTGCCAGCGCATTTCGTAGGGCTGCATGGTGCTGGTGAGGAAGAAGTCGCCAACTCGCACCTCGGTCTGCGCCCATTCACCGCCGGCCGCGCGCTCTTCGACGATGGCCGACCCCGCCAGCACCATCACCAGCAGCGGTTCGGCCACCGCAGGCACGAGGATCGGTTCGGTGATGCTGCAGTGGGTGAACAGGTGCAGCACCACGTCCGGGGTGACATGCGGCAGCGGCAGGGCGGGGTGGCCGCCGGGCAGGTAGTGCTGCATGGCCTCGGCCGGAATCCGCAGGGCGTCAGTAGAGGCGACAGGTTCGGACTGGCTCACCAGCAAGGCTTCCATCGTTGGTGCCCCTGTCGGGGCGGCGCTGGACAGGTTAGCGCACGGGCGCTGGGCTGCCATCCGCGCATGCCCCGGCGGCCGTTCGGGTGGATTGAGCGCAAGACCGCGACAGCCAGCGCAAGGCGGCGCAAGCCCGCCATGACCAATCGGGAGAGGATGAAACCGTCTTCTAACGCACCCCTACGTGGTGCATTGGCGAAGGTTTCGCTTCGCCCCATTGAGGAGGAATCATCATGGTCGACATCGACAACATCGTTACCCAGGAAGTGGCGGGCAAGGTCGCCCTGGTCACCGGCGCCGCCAGCGGCATCGGCAAGACCACTGCGCTGTTGCTGCATGCCCGCGGGGCCAAGGTCATTGCCGAGGACATCGATCCCGCCGTGGAGAAACTGGCCCAGCCGGGGCTGGTGCCGCTGGTGGCCGACATCACCGAGGATGGCGCCGCCGAGCGCGCGGTGGCGCTGGCGGTGGAGCGCTTCGGCCGGCTCGATATCCTGGTGAACAATGCCGGCATCATCATCAACAAGGCGGTGGTGGACATGACCCGGCAGGATTGGGAGCGCATCCAGGCCGTCAACGCCACCGCAGCCTTTCTGCATTGCCGCGAAGCGATCAAGGCGATGATGCCGAACAAGTCCGGCGCCATCGTCAACATCGCGTCCTATGCGTCCTACTTCGCCTTTCCCACCATTGCTGCCTACGCCGCTTCCAAGGGGGCGCTGGCTCAGCTCACTCGCACGCTGGCGCTCGAGGCCATCGAGCATGGCATTCGGGTGAACGCCGTCGGCTCGGGGGATGTGGTCACCAACATCCTCAACGATGTGGTGGAGGATGGCCCGGCGTTCCTGGCCCGGCACGGCGAGAATGCGCCGATCGGCCGTGCGGCTCAGCCGCGGGAGATTGCCGAGGTAGTGGCATTTCTCGCCTCCGAGCGGGCCAGTTTTATGGTTGGCGCGGTGGTCATGGCCGATGGCGGCATGACGGTGACGGCTGGCTGACCGGCCATGGGCGATGCGTTTGCGCCAGGGACAGCTGGCGCAAATGCGTTCCTGCCTGTCGGCAGTCACTGCGGCAGCCTGACCGTCTTTTTCCTGCTGCCAAACAGATTCCAGCTGGCGACGAACAAGGCTGCCACCAGCGGGCCGATCACGAAGCCGTTGAGGCCCAGCAGGGCCAGGCCGCCGAGGGTGGAGGTGAGGATCAGGTAGTCGGGCATGCGCGTGTCCTTGCCGACCAGGATGGGGCGCAGGATGTTGTCCACCAGGCTGATCACCAGCACGCCGAATACGCTCAGCGTGACCCCTTGCCAGACGCTGCCGCTGAGCATCAGATAGGCGGCCATCGGCGCCCAGACCAGGCCGGCGCCGACTGCCGGCAGCAGGGACAGAAAGGCCATCAGCGCCCCCCACAGCAGCGGGCTGGGCAGGCCCAGGACCCAGAGTATCAGGCCGCCGAGGGCGCCCTGGACGGCCGCCACGACGATATTGCCTTTCACCGTGGCGCGTACCACACGGGTGAACTTGATCTGCAGGCGGCGCTTGGTGGTGTCGCCCAGCGGCACGGCAGTGCGGATGTCGCGCGCCAGGGTCTGGCCGTCGCGCAGCAGGAAGAACAGCAGGTACAGCATGATGAAGAAGCCGATGAGAAACTCGAAGGTCATCTGGCCGATGACGAACACCTTGGTGGCCAGGTACTGGCTGCCGGCCATGGCGCCCTTGGAGATCTGTTCGCGCAGGCCCTCGAGGTTGCTCACGCCGAAGCGGTCGAGCTGGTCCTGCATGAACGGCGGCAGCATCTCGATGGTATTGGTGACGTAGGCGCCGATATCCAGTTCCCCCGATTCCAGGCGCTGGTAGAGGCGGCTGCCTTCGGCCACCACCGCCGAGATGACGAAGATCACCGGCAGGATCGCCACCAGCAGGCAGACGATCAGCGTCAGCAGCGCCGACAGGTTGCCTCGGCCGCCGAAGCGGCGGGCCAGGCGCCGTTGCAGGGGCGCGAAGACCACGGCCAGCACCATGGCCCAGAACACGGCGCCATAGAAGGGCAGCAGTATCCAGAAGAAGGCAATGGTCACCAGGACGAGCAGGAGGATGAAGGCTTTCTGTTCGACGGATGGACTGGGCATGATCGGTTCGCAGGGTGGGTTCATGCCTGTTAGTCCTGCGTGCCAGGAACAAAGTGCGAACAGAATGCCCAGTCGTTCAGGCGGCAGGGGCTTGACAGCTCTGGGATACTGGATGAAACGCCGCGTGTGGCGCGGCCGTCCCCAAACCGCAAAGGAAGGTGCTGCATGCGCGAAGAAGAACTCAAGGCGCTGTTCGATCAACAGGCCGCAGGCTACGACAAGCAGTGGGCGGGCATGGCGCCGATCCGCAATACCCTGTACTTCCTGCTCGACTCGCTGTTCGTCGGCCTGCCGCAAGAGGCGCGGATGCTCTGCGTCGGTGCCGGCACCGGAGCGGAGATCGCTCATCTGGCCGAGCGTTTCCCCGACTGGCGCTTCACCGCGCTCGACCCCTCTGGCGCAATGCTGGACCTGTGCCGCCAGCGCGCACGGCAGGGCGGCTTCCTCGACCGTTGCGACTTTCATCAGGGCTATCTCGAAACACTCGAGGCCGGTCAGGCCTATGACGGCGCCACCTGCTTTCTGGTGTCGCAGTTCTTCACCGACGCGCAGGCGCGTACCGGCTTCTTCCGGCAGATCGCGCAGCGGCTGAAGCCAGGTGGGCTGCTGGCCAATGCGGACCTGGCGGCCGACACCCGATCACCTGCCTACGAGTACCTGCTGCACAGCTGGATGACCCTGATGTCCTTGGCCGGTGTCGACCCGCAGATGCTGGAACGGGCACGTGCGGCCTATGCCACGGACGTGGCGGTGCTGCCGGCACTGCAGGTGGCCGGCATCATCCAGGCGGCCGGTTTCGCGGCGCCGGTGCAGTTCTTCCAGGCCGGGCTGATGCATGCCTGGCTCTGCCGAGCCAATAGCACCGGCGAGGCGTAGGGCGCGGCGCTAGCCTTCGCAGCGCTGGCTCTCGTCGCGATCGCGCCGGTAGTGTCGGTCGAACGGGAAGGGCGGCAGCCAGGCCTCGCGGCGAATGGTCCAGAGCTCGTAGGTCGGGGTGAAGCGGTCCGGTTGATCCAGCGCGCCGAGGTTCACCTCGATCTCGTCGGCCGAGCGTCCGAATACCGAGGAGCCGCAGCGCGGACAGAAGTGGCGGCCGGCATATTGGCCGGTTTCGCCCTCTATCCGCACCGCCTCCAGGGGAAATATCGCCGAGGCGTGAAACAGCGCGCCGTGGTGCTTGCGGCAGTCCAGGCAGTGACAGATGCCGACTCGATAAGGCTGGCCGCTGGTTTCGAAACGTACCTGGCCGCAGAGGCAGCCGCCGGTGGTTCGATCCATATTCTTGTCCTCCCAGGCTTTGGCCTGCATAGAGACCTTAGCAGGCGACGTCGGGAGGGGTCAGAGACGATCGAGCTCCTGCGCGATTTTCGCCCATTCCGATTGCAGGGCGCGGCGCAGGTAGGCGACGAAGAGTCGGTCGCGCAGGCGGCGCAGGCTGGAGTGGCCCCGGGCGGCTCGGGCCTGCTCGATGGTTGCACTCAGCCAGGCGCTGTCGAAGCCTGTCCAGATCGGCGGGATGGGGGCGAGCATGTTGGAGTAGCACGCCGGGGCGACGTCCTCGTAGAAGGCCGCTTGCACCATCGTGCGGTCGAAACCTGCCACCTGGCTGGCGATGAAGGCGTAGTCGACCTCGTTGTCGACGAACACTTCCGACAGCGCCGACCACAGCTGGATGCGTTCTTCGCGGGTCATGAGCCTTTCTCTACCTGCAGCGCGGTGCCGAGACTGTATCGCCTTGGCCGCCGCCTGACCATCGGCACGGACTGCTGCCAAGGCCCGGCGACATGTATCATCGGGCGCATGGTTGCACGGCTGGACTGCCTTCGAGCATTGGCCGTGCACGTGATGTTTCCGTATCCGGGCCGGTTGCGCCGGCCCGCCTTCTGCGAGTGATGACACCATGATCGAGGTAACCGAAGTTTCCATCGCCGAACTGCGTGCTGCGCTGGAGTCCGGCCGCACCACGGCGGTCGAACTGGTCAAGGCCTATCTGGCGCGTATCGATGCCTACGACGGCCCGAACACGCCGACCAGACTCAATGCGGTGGTGGTGCGCAACCCCGATGCGCTGAAGGAAGCCGAGGCCTCCGACGCGCGCCGCGCCCGCGGCGAGACGCTCGGCCCGCTCGATGGCATCCCCTACACCGCCAAGGACAGCTACCTGGTCAAGGGCCTGACGGCCGCCTCCGGTAGCCCGGCGTTCAAGGAGCTGGTGGCGCAGCGCGACGCCTTCACCATCGAGCGCCTGCGCGCCGCTGGCGCCATCTGCCTGGGCAAGACCAACATGCCGCCGATGGCCAATGGCGGCATGCAGCGCGGCGTCTATGGCCGCGCCGAAAGCCCGTACAACGCCGATTACCTCACCGCGCCGTTCGCTTCCGGCTCGTCCAACGGCGCCGGTACCGCCACTGCTGCCAGCTTCGCCGCCTTCGGTCTGGCCGAGGAAACCTGGTCCAGCGGGCGCGGCCCGGCCTCGAACAACGGCCTGTGTGCCTACACGCCGTCGCGCGGGGTGATCTCGGTGCGTGGCAACTGGCCGCTGACGCCGACCATGGACGTGGTGGTGCCCTACGCCCGCACCATGGCCGACCTGCTGCAGGTGCTCGACGTGGTGGTGGCCGATGATCCAGACACCCGTGGCGACCTGTGGCGCTTGCAGCCCTGGGTGCCGATCCCGAAGCCCTCCGAAGTGCGTCCCGAGTCCTACCTGGCGCTGGCGGCCAAGGCCGACGCGCTCAAGGGTAAGCGCCTGGGCGTGCCGAAGATGTTCATCAACAAGGACGAACTGGCCGGTACCAGTGACAATCCGGGTATCGGCGGGCCGACCGGCCAGCGCATCCACACCCGGCCGACGGTGATCGCCCTGTGGCAGGCGGCGCGCCAGGCGCTGGAGGCGGCCGGCGCCGAAGTGGTGGAAGTGGACTTCCCGCTGGTATCCAACTGCGAGGGCGACCGCCCCGGCGCGCCGACCGTGTTCAATCGCGGCATCGTCAGCCCTGAATTCCTGCATGACGAGCTATGGGAGCTGAGTGGCTGGGCCTTCGACGATTTCCTGCGCGCCAACGGTGACCCGAAGCTCAACCGTCTGGCCGATGTGGACGGCCCGCAGATCTTCCCGCACGACCCCGGCACGCTGCCGAACCGCGAGGGCGACCTGGCGGCGGGCATGGACGAGTACGTCAACATGGCCAAGCGCGGCATCAAGCCCTGGGATCAGATCGCCACGCTGCCCGACGGCCTGCGCGGCCTGGAGCGCACACGCAAGATCGACCTGGAAGACTGGATGGACGAGCTGGGCCTGGACGCGGTGCTGTTCCCCACCGTAGCCGACGTGGCGCCGGCCGATGCCGACGTCAACCCGGCCTCCGCCGATATCGCCTGGAGCAACGGCGTGTGGGTGGCCAACGGCAACCTGGCGATTCGTCACCTGGGTGTGCCCACCGTGACCGTGCCGATGGGCGTGATGGCCGATATCGGTATGCCGGTGGGCCTGACCTTCGCCGGCCGCGCCTACGACGATTCGGCGCTGCTGCAACTGGCGGCGGCCTACGAGTCCACCGGCAACAAGCGCCAGGTGCCGCCGCGCACGCCGCCGCTGGGCTAATCAGGCCCCGCTGATCGCGCGCATTGCGTGTAGGAGCGGCTTTAGCCGCGATTGCTCTAGAAACCGTCGCCGCTAAAGCGCCTCCCACGGTTTGTGGGGCTGCTCACTTCAGCGTAGGGCGGGTGCAACCCGCCATCGCTATTCCGGCGTTTTTCACCCGCCTTGCGATGTTTCGTGCACCTGTGAAGAGGGGGCGAAGCCGCGTTGGCTGTAGGAGCGGCTTTAGCCGCGACTGCTGTGCAGCCTATCGCCGCTAAAGCGCCTCCCACGGTTCGTGGGGCTGCTCAATTCAGCGTAGGGCGGGTGCAACCCGCCATCGCTATTCCGGCGTTTTTAACCGCCTTACGATGTTTCGTGCACCTGTGAAGAGGGGGGCGAAGCCGCGTTGGCTGTAGGAGCGGCTTTAGCCGCGACTGCTGTAGAAACCGTCGCCGCTAAAGCGCCTCCCACGGTTGGTGGCGCCGCTATTGCCTTTCCCGGGGATTGCACCCGTCTGCGAGATGACGCTCTACCTTTACTGCTGGCGCAAATCCACTGCCGGCGCGCCCTGGCCGTCGAACAGCTGGCTCGGCTGGCTGGGCAGGATGCTGGGGCGGCCGTTGTTGTTGCCGCCGTTGCCGATGATGCGGATATCGCTGTACTTCTTGCCCGACAGCGCGGCCAGGCCGGCGCCGTCGCGTACCACCGTGGGCCGCAGGAAGACCATCAGGTTGCGCTTGACGTGGGAGTCGCGGGTCGAGCGGAACAGCCCGCCGATCAGCGGGATGTCGCCGAGCAACGGCACCTTGGAGATGGATTGGGTGACGTCGTCCTGAATCAGGCCGCCGAGCACGATCACCTGGCCGTCGTCGGCGAGGATGGTGCTCTTGATCGAGCGCTTGTTGGTCACCAGGTCCACCGC
>Ga0114984_1000144_pt1 | contig 28074 bp, 12 predicted proteins | sample Shrwel1BS1Day1_FD_96987 | JGI IMG/M metagenome (GOLD analysis project Ga0114984, IMG submission 96987) | Subsurface microbial communities from deep shales in Ohio, USA - Utica-3 well 1 S-1-Day1 | ecosystem: Environmental > Aquatic > Deep subsurface > Shale gas/oil reservoir > Produced water/Flow...
CCTGGACGAGAGTCAGAACACCACCCGGGAGCAGATGAAGATGTTCCTGACCCGGATCGGTTTTGGTTCCACCGCGGTGATTACCGGCGACACTACCCAGGTGGACCTGCCCCGCGGGCAGAAGTCCGGGCTGATCCATGCCGCCAATGTGCTGAGCAAGGTGTCCGGTATCGGCTTTACCCGCTTTGATGCCAAGGATGTGGTCCGCCACCCGCTGGTGCAGCGGATTGTCGAGGCTTACGATTCCTTTGATGACGGGAGTGCCACGGGCCAGTGAGCGAGCTGACGGTTGATTTCCAGAACGTGTATGACGGCGAGGGCGTGCCCGACGAGGCCCTGTTCCGGAAATGGGCACAGGCTGCCTGGCTGGGCGAAAATCCGTCCGAGGTGACGATCCGTATTGTCGGCGCCCTTGAGAGCCAGGGGCTGAATCACGAGTACCGCGGCAAGGACAGACCGACCAATGTATTGTCCTTCCCATTTGAGGCGCCAGCAGGTATAACGGTGCCACTGGTGGGAGATCTCGTTATTTGTGCGCCGGTTGTTGAAAAAGAGGCCGGCGAACAGCATAAAACGATGGAAGCACACTGGGCCCACATAGTGGTGCACGGCATGCTGCACTTGCAGGGCTACGATCATATCGAAGATAAAGACGCCGAGGTCATGGAAGACGTCGAGATCCGGCTGCTGAAACAGCTCGGGTACGACAACCCCTACGAAGCAGAGGAAACGGAACAGGACTCATGAGCGACGATCAGTCGAGTCGCAGCCAGGGCGGTAAGTCCTGGCTGGAGCGTATATCACAGGCCTTCTCCAGCGGGCCGGAGTCTACCGAGGACGTGCTGGAAATCCTGCGGGATGCCGAGTCCCAGGGTATCATCGATGCGGATGCCATGAGCATCATTGAAGGGGCGATGCAGGTGATCGACATGAGGGTCGATGAGATCATGATCCCCCGCTCCCAGATGATCACCGTGAAAGCCTCCCGGGAGCCAAAGGAATTCCTCGGGGAAATCATTTCGTCTGCCCACAGCCGTTTCCCGGTCATCGGCGACAGCCAGGATGATGTTATCGGCATCCTTTTGGCCAAGGACCTGCTACCTCTGGCCATGAACAATGAGCTGAACTGGAACCGCATCCGGGAAATCCTGCGCCCGCCCAACTTCGTGCCCGAGAGCAAGCGTCTGAACCAGCTGCTCAAGGAATTCAAGGAAAACCGCAACCACATGGCCATCGTGGTGGACGAGTATGGCGGTACTGCCGGCCTGATCACCATCGAGGACGTGCTGGAGCAGATTGTTGGCGAAATCGAGGACGAGCACGACTTCGATGAAGAGACCAACATCAAGGCCCGGGGCGATGGCTCCTTTGCGGTCAAGGCGGTCACGCCCGTGGACGATTTCAACGAATTCTTCCGGACCGAACTGGACGAAGAAGAGTTCGATACCATCGGTGGCGTGGTTCTGAAAGAATTCGGTCACCTGCCCAGGCGCGGTGAAACGGTTGAATTCGGTGGCTTACAGTTTACTATTGCCAACGCCGATAACCGTGTCATTCGTCTGTTGCAGGTAACCCGAAGTGAGCACTGACGCCACCCGCATCGCCCTGAGTACCCCGCTGAACGGAATCCCCTGGCTGGGTGCCCTCACCCTTGTTGTTGCGGGTGCCCTCCAGACCCTCACCTTCGCCCCCTTCAACCTGTGGTGGCTGGGGCCGGTGTCGGTCTTCCTGATCCTTCTGGTCACCATTCCCGCTGCCCCCGGCCAGTTGTTCCGGGCCGGCTGGTTTACCGGCCTGGGCCTGTTCGCCACCGGTGCCAGCTGGGTCTACATCAGCATCAGCGAATACGGCAACACTTCCATTCCGATCGCCATCCTGCTGACGGTACTGTTCGTTATGGGGCTGGCACTGTTCCATGCCCTGGCGTTCTGGTTCTGGGGCAAGCTGGCAAAAGAGAGTGCAGTACGCCGCCTGATCCTGTTCCCGGCTGTCTGGATCCTTGGCGACTGGCTGCGGGGCTGGCTGCTGACCGGCTTCCCCTGGCTTTATCTGGGCACCGCCCACACCGATGGCCCCCTCGCCGGACTGGCGCCGCTGACAGGGGTGCACGGGGTTACCTTCTGGGTGACGGTCACCGGCGTTGCGGCCTATGCCGCCGGCTGGCTGTTCCTGCGTCAGCGATGGGCAATGGCCGGCCTGGTCCTGGCCCTGACCTTCGTTCCCTGGATTGCCGCTCCGGCCATGAATCGCGTTGACTGGACCGGGATCAGCGAGCAGCCCATCACCTTCGCTGCCATGCAGGGTAACATTCCCCAACAGGTGAAGTGGGACCCGGACTTCCTCCGGGACCAGATCGTTACCTACCTGACCCTGACTGAAAATCACTGGGATACTGACCTGATTCTCTGGCCGGAGACCGCAATCCCGATCACCCAGGACCAGGCCGGCAAGATCATCGAGCATATCGATGGGAAACTGGGAGAAAACAGCACTCTGATCACGGGGATTCCCTGGTACGGCTTCAGTGACCGGATCGAGGACTTCACCTATCACAACAGCATCATGGCCATCGGCAATGGTGGCGGCATGTATCACAAGCAGAAACTGGTACCGTTTGGCGAGTATGTGCCGCTGCAAGGCCTGCTGCGCGGTCTGATCGGTTTCTTTGACCTGCCCATGAGCAGCTTCAGCCCGGGCCCCGGGCGGCAGGGACCACTGAAGGTCAACGGCATCGATGTGATGCCGTTCATCTGCTATGAGGTGGCTTATCCGGACTTCGTCGCCTTCAACAGCCGCGCCGCCGGCCTGCTGCTGACCATCAGCAACGACGGCTGGTTCGGTGACTCCATCGGCCCCCTGCAGCACCTGCAGATCGCCCGCATGCGCGCCCTGGAAACCGGCCGCTACATGCTGCGCGGCACCAACAACGGGGTGACGGCGATCATCAACGAGAAGGGGCAGATCACCGGGCGCATTCCGCAGTTCGAGCGGGCAACGCTGACCGGGCAGGTGTTTACCGCAACCGGTAGTACGCCGTATATGCGGACGGGGTCGTGGCCGGTGCTGACCCTGGCGGCGATTCTGATTGTGTTTGTGCGGGAGCGGGTGATACCGAAGGCCAGGGATGAAGATGGGGCCGGATGAAGGCTTCCATCAGACCCCGCCCCGGAATCCCTATTCCGTTTTCTGCGGCCAGCGACTGGTCACCCGCTCGTAGTAATGGGATCCGCAGGCCTCACAGGGTTCCAGATGGCTGGTCGCGGTGAGACAGCGCATGTGGCCGCAGTTGAGGCACCGGAACATACCGGCGGTGGCCACTTCGCCGGAAATGTAGTGGCCGGCGTCTTCGTTTTCCAGTTTCTGCCGAAGCTCCAGGGTATCCACCAGAGTCTGGTCGGCTACCGATAGCAGGCTGTCCGCCAGCTGGTGTTCCAACAGGGAGATATCCAGCTGCAACCATTCCTTCAGCCCTTCGCCGGTCTCGCCCACGAAGTGCATCAGGTGTTTCAGGTCCCGCTCCAGGTAGGCGCCCAACAGGTCGACCTCTTCCCGGGTCATTTCTTCCAGCTCGTACTCTGATTCAACGGCTTTCCGGATTTCCTCCTCCAGGGTCTCCAGGGATGTTTCCCCGAGTTCCTTCATGCGGGCCTGCACCCGTTCGAGCATCCGGTCGTAGGCCTCGAGGGCCTTGCCTGATAGGTGTTTGCGTTCTGGTTCTGTCATGTCGGCTCCTTTCTTCGGGTTTGGGTGCAAGAGCCAGGGTATGGAGGGCCTCTGCGGGACACGCTGTAAATACATCCCTGTACGCTTGAGCGCAGCTTCCCTGCTGCGCACAGTCCCGCAGAGGCCCTCCATACCCTGACTCCCGAACTCTCTGCGTGCGTTCAAGCCTCCATGAATTCACTGCTGAGGTCCAGGGCGCTGGGCGGTACGGCTTCCCAGGACTGTGTGCAGCATGGATGCCGCACTCATCAAGCCTACAGGGACGTATTCACGGCGTGTCCTGGGAAGCCGTACCGCCCGGCAACCTTCACCATAACCACAAGTCTGGCACAGGAAAGAAAAATTGGCAGACTACCTGTTAAGCCTGGTGTGCGTTAGAATGTTCGGCCCCTTCGAACCGCTATCTGAACACAGGGTAATTTTGGTAATGGCAGGAATGGACGAGCAATATAACCCACGTGAAGTAGAACAGACCGCCCGCGAATTCTGGGAGAAGAATGAAACCTTCAAAGTGAAGGAAGAGCCGGGCAAGCCCAAGTACTACTGCCTCTCCATGTTCCCCTACCCCAGCGGCAAGCTGCACATGGGCCACGTCCGCAACTACACCATCGGCGACGTGATTTCCCGCTACCAGCGCATGCAGGGCAAGAACGTCATGCAGCCCATGGGCTGGGACGCCTTCGGTCTGCCCGCCGAAAATGCTGCCATTGCCAACAAGACCGCGCCGGCGAAGTGGACCCGTTCCAATATCGATTACATGAAGAAGCAGCTCAGGCAGCTGGGCTTCGGGTATGACTGGAGCCGGGAACTGGCCACCTGTGATCCGGATTACTACCGCTGGGAGCAGTGGTTCTTTGCCCGTCTGTATGAAAAGGGCCTGGTGTACAAGAAGATGTCCACGGTGAACTGGGACCCGGTGGACCAGACCGTGCTGGCCAACGAGCAGGTGGTTGACGGCCGGGGCTGGCGCTCCGGTGCGCTGGTGGAGCAGAAGAAGATTCCCCAGTGGTTCATCCGCATCACCGACTACGCCGAGGAACTGCTGAACGATCTGGAAGACATGGAAGGCTGGCCCGAGCAGGTCAAGACCATGCAACGGAACTGGATCGGCAAGTCCGAGGGTACCGAGCTGACCTTCCCGCTGAAGGATCGTGATGAAGGCCTGACCGTCTACACCACCCGCCCTGATACCCTGATGGGCGTGAGTTACATGGCGGTTGCGACCGGGCATCCGCTGGCGAAGGAAGCGGCGGAGCGTCACCGTGATGTCGCCGTTTTCGTGGAGGAGTGCCGTAACAGCAAGGTGGCCGAGGCGGAGCTGGCCACCATGGAGAAGAAAGGTATCGATACCGGCTTCAAGGCCGTTCATCCGCTGACCCGGGAAGAAATCCCGGTGTGGATTGCCAACTTCGTGCTGATGGACTACGGTACCGGCGCCCTGATGGCCGTACCAGGTCATGATGAGCGGGACCACGAGTTTGCCCTGAAATACCGCCTGCCGATCAAACAGGTGATTGCGGCACGGGATGGTCGCGAGATCGATGTCCAGGAGAAAGCCTTTACCGAGAAGGGCATACTGGTGTCTTCCGGCAAGTACAGCGGGCTGACCAGCGAGGAAGCTTTCGACGAGATTGCGAAGTACCTGGAAGACAACGGCATCGGCAAGCGCACCGTCAACTATCGTCTGCGTGACTGGGGTGTATCCCGCCAGCGTTACTGGGGCGCTCCGATCCCGATGATGACCCTGGAAGACGGTACCGAAATGCCGGTGCCCGATGACCGCCTGCCGGTTCGCCTGCCGGAGGACGTCGAAATGGACGGCGTCCAGTCTCCGATCAAGGCCGATCCGGAGTGGTGCAAGACCGAATACAACGGCCAGCCGGCCACCCTGGAAACCGATACCTTCGACACCTTCATGGAGTCGTCCTGGTACTACGCCCGGTTCTGCAGCCCCAACTACGACAAGGGCATGCTGGACCCGGCGGCGGCCAACTACTGGCTGCCGGTTGACCAGTACATCGGTGGTATCGAGCACGCCATCCTGCACTTGCTGTATGCCCGTTTCTTCCACAAGCTGCTGCGCGACGCCGGACTGGTGAACAGCTCCGAGCCATTCAAGCGTCTGCTCACCCAGGGCATGGTGCTGGCCGAGACCTACTACCGCAATGACGAGAACGGCGGCAAGACCTGGTTCAACCCGGCGGATGTGACTGTCGAGCGGGACAGCAAGGGCCAGGTGGTCCGTGCAGTGCTTGCCTCCGACGGGGAACCGGTGGAGATCGGCGGCGTCACCAAGATGTCCAAGTCCAAGAATAACGGCATTGATCCGCAGGCCATCATTGACGAATTTGGCGCCGACACCGTGCGCCTGTTCATGATGTTCGCGGCCCCGCCGGAGCAGTCCCTGGAATGGTCCGACAGCGGCGTCGAGGGTGCCCACCGGTTCCTGAAGCGCCTGTGGCGTATGGTGAACGAGCACACTGCCGGTGGCCCGGCTCCGGCGGTGGACGTGGCAGCGCTGAACGACGCCAGGAAGGATCTGCGCCGAAAGACCCATGAGACCATTGCCAAGGTGAGCGACGACATCAGTCGCCGGCTGACCTTCAACACTGCCATCGCCGCCGTGATGGAGTTGCTGAACGAAGTCGGCAAGCTGGGGGATGACGAGCCCCAGAGCCGCGCGGTTCGTCAGGAGGCCCTGGATACTGCGGTATTGGTACTGTCTCCGATCGTCCCTCACATCTGTCACCAGCTCTGGTACAGCCTGGGTCACGAGGAGCCGGTGGTAGAGGCGTCGTGGCCGGAAGCGGATGAGAAGGCGATGGTACGCAGCCAGATCCAGGTGGTGCTGCAGGTCAACGGCAAGGTCCGGGCCAGGGAAGAGGTTCCGGCCGATATTGCCAGGGCGGATCTGGAAAAGCTGGCCCTCGAGAACGAGAATGTCATCCGCTTTACCGAGGACAAGACCGTTCGCAAGGTCATCGTGGTCCCCGGCAAGCTGGTGAACGTGGTGGCCAACTGATATGGCTCTCCGTCCTGTGCTGAAAGCCGTGGCTGTCCGGGCTACCGCGCTGGCGCTGGCCGCGGTGCTGACCGGCTGCGGTTTTCAGTTGCGCGGTACCTCACCGGTACCGGCGGCACTGCAACCGCTGGCCGTGAAGTGCGGTTCGCAGATCCCCGATACGCTGTGCCTGTCCGTGAAGGAGCAACTGGCGCTGGGCGGGCTTGAAACCTCCGACGCAGCGGACGCCGCCTATGTCCTGAGCCTGAACTCCTACTCCCGGGATCGACGGGCCTCCGCCATTACCGTCCGGGCGGCCGCTGCCGAATATACCCTGACCCAGGCTGTCCGCATCGAGCTGATCACCGATGATCGGGTCCCGCTGATCGCGGACACCGAGCTGAGTGTCCGGGAGAGCTACCGGTACGATGAAACCAATATCCTGGCCAAGCAACAGGAACAGGATGAGCTGGAACAACGCATGAACGACCGGCTGGCCCAGCAGATCCTGTTCCGCCTGGCACCGATGACGGAAGCCCGGATACAGGCAATCCGCGAGGACTACCGGGCCAGCAATCCACCGGCAGAATCCGATGCCGGTCAGCCATGAAGACCCAACCGGCCCAGCTCCCCCGGCTTCTGGAGAAAAGTCTTGCTCCGGTGTACCTGGTTTCCGGGGACGAGTCCCTGCTGGTGCAGGAGTGCTGCGACCAGATCCGCAAGGCGGCACGGGAAGCGGGTTTTCATGACCGTCTGACCTTCCATGCCGACCATCAGCTGAACTGGAGCACGGTGGCGGAAGAGTTCAATGCCATGTCCCTGTTTGCCGAAAAGCGGCGGATCGAGATCCACCTCCCCACGGGCAAGCTCGGTGATGGCCGCTCGGTGCTGGAACAGGTACTCCAGCAGCCTCCCGAAGACATCATTCTGCTGCTGATCAGCACCCGCCTTGACGCCGCCGAGACCCGGCGCAAATGGTACAGGGAGCTGCAGGGCAAAGGCGTTCACGTACCGGTCTGGCCGGTGGACGCCGACAAGTTTGAGAGCTGGCTGCAGCAGCGTGCCAGCCGTCAGGGTCTGCACCTGACCCGGGGTGCTCTGGCCATGCTTGCGGAACGACTTGAGGGCAATCTGCTGGCCGCCAGCCAGGAACTGGACCGACTGGCTCTGCTGACCAACGGCAACACCATCGACGAGGAAACCATCGAGCAGGCGGTTCAGGACAGCTCCCGCTTCAATGGCTTTGAACTGGTGCTGGAGCTGCTCGCCGGGAGGGCACCCCATGCCGGGAAAATGATCGGAGTGCTGCAACAGGAAGGCGAAAATCCGCTGGGCCTGCTGGCCGTGCTGAACCGGGATCTCAACCTGGTGGCCGAGCTTCAGGCAGCGGCACGCCAGGGCGAGAACCCTGTCGCCTTCCTGAAAAAGCGGGGCGTGTTTCAGCCCCGGCGTGCACGGGTGCTCGAGCGGGCCGCCCGCCGCCTCAGCCCCGGGCAGTTGCAACAGGCCACTCGCCTGTGCAGCCAGATAGACCGCGCGGCCAAGGGTTTCGGTGATCTTTCGCCATGGCATTACCTCCGGGATATGTCCACACTTCTCTCCGTACATCGGTGATCTGTGTCAATGGGCTGAAATCCGTTCAGATTCAGGCTATTTCCGTACTTGACAGCTTTCCGATTCAGACGCATTGTTATCCCACCAACTAATCAAGGAGGTGCCCGAAATGAGTGTTCAAGAAGAACTCAAGAAGCTGTCGGAAAAAATCAAACAGTACCGGGACGAAGCCCGCGTTCAGCTCCACCTGGCCCGCGAGGACGTCAAGGACGAATGGGATGATCTGGAGCAGGGCCTGGACCGCTTCCGCAACAAGATGGACCAGATTCTGCATGATGCCGAGAACGCCAGCCAGGAAGCCCGCCAGACTACGCAAAAACTCGGCGAAGACCTGAAGACCGGCTACCAGAATATCCGCAACAAGCTCAAGTAAAAACGACCGCGGCCCGGATCACAGGGTCGCAGATTCTTGCCCACAAAGAAAAGGCAGGTCCGCGGACCTGCCCTTCACATTGCAGACCGTCAGACAGCGATCAGAACTCTTCTGCACTCGGCGCCATCATGGCATCGCTGCCACTGCGGATGCTTTCCGCCAGAGAGACCGTCTTCGGCAACAGGCGGTCAAAGTAGAAGCGCGCGGTCTTCACCTTGCCGGAATAGAAACCGGAGGTGTCGCCTTCCGCCCGGGGCGCCGCCGCCTTGACGATCTTCGCCCACATGTAACCGAGGGCCGTCAGTCCGAACAGGTCCAGGTAATCCACCGAGGCGGCACCGACCGCATCCGGCGAGTTGCCGGCCTGGCCGAGGACATGCTCGGTCACGTCATCGAGACGCTCAACCGCAGCGGCCAGGGGCTCCAGGAACGGATGCAGGTGCTCGTTGTCGGCATTTTTCTCCAGGAAGTTGGCGACGTCCTGGGCGAACAGCTCGTACAGCTTGCCCTGACTGCCGACAACCTTGCGGCCCATCAGATCCAGTGCCTGGATACCGTTGGTGCCCTCATAGATCTGGGTAATCCGGCAGTCCCGGACCAGTTGTTCCTGGCCCCACTCACGGACGAAACCGTGGCCGCCAAATATCTGCTGACCCAGGATACAGGCCTCGAGACCGCGGTCGGTCAGGAATGCCTTGGCCACCGGTGTGAGCAGTGCCACCATACCCTCGGCGTGCTTGCGGCGCTCGTCGTCATCCGCGTACTTGGAGATATCCAGCCACTGGGCCACATAGGTGGAGAAGGCACGACCACCTTCAACATAGCCCTTCATGGTCAGCAGCATACGGCGCACGTCCGGATGCACGATGATCGGGTCAGCGGCCTTTTCGGGCTGCCGGGCGCCGGTCGGGGCGCGGCTCTGGAGACGGTCGAGGGCGTATTCGCGGGCGCTCTGCAGGGACGCTTCGGCAGCACCGATACCCTGGATGCCTACCCCCAGGCGCTCGTAGTTCATCATGGTGAACATGGCGGCCAGGCCCTTGTTCTCCGCGCCGACGAGCCAGCCCCTGGCGCCGTCGAAGTTCATGACACAGGTGGCGGAACCCTTGATGCCCATCTTCTTCTCGATGGAGCCACAGCTGAAGCTGTTGCGCTCGCCCAGGGAGCCATCCTCGTTCACCAGGAACTTGGGCACCAGGAACAGGGAAATGCCCTTCGGTCCCTTGGGCGCGTCCGGGAGCCTGGCCAGCACGAGGTGGATGATATTCTCCGCCATGTCGTGCTCGCCCCAGGTGATGAAGATCTTGGTGCCGGTGACGTTGAAAGAGCCATCGTCGTTGGGCTCGGCCCTGGTGCGGATGATGCCCAGGTCGGTGCCGGCGTGAGGCTCGGTCAGGTCCATGGCACCGGACCAGACACCGGAATACATGTTGGGCAGGTATTTTTCCTTCAGTTCCTGGCTGCCGTGGGCATCCAGGGCCAGGCAGGCGCCGGCGGTCAGCATCGGGGCGAGACCAAAGGCCATGTTGGCGCCCTGCATCATTTCCTCGAACTGGGCCACCAGGGTCTTGGGCATGCCCATGCCACCGAATTCCGGGTTACCACCCAGACCGTTCCAGCCACCTTCCACGATGGTCTGGTAGGCTTCCCTGAAACCGTCCGGGGCGGTCACTTCGCCGTTATCCCATTTGCTGCCCTGCTCATCCGCTTCGCGGTTCAGGGGAGCCAGAACACCACCGGCGATCTTGCCGGCCTCCTCCAGGATGGCATCCGCCGTTTCAGGATCCACGTTTTCGGCCACTTTGGGCAGGGACGCCCACAGGGCAGGGGCATCAAAAACCTCATTCAGAACAAAACGCATGTCACGTAAGGGTGCCTGATAATCAGCCATCTAAAACTCTCCGAAAATTCTGTCTGTCTGTTCAGGTGGCAGTAGGGCCCGTTATTCCGGCCGGCCACACCTGCTCGGGCTATGTGTCCGCTGAAGATTATTTTTATAAGCGCCTATTCTACCCCAAAGCGGACCGCAACTCATGAAAAAAGCCCGCCTCCGGGGAGCACGGGCTTTCTGGGTCAGAATGCTACCGGAACCCGCCTCAGATGGCGAAAGCTTCTTCCGGCATGTCCAGCAACGTATCCGCGCCGGCCAGCATGGACTCGGCGTGCGCCCTGGTGCGCGGCAGCATGCGCTTGAAGTAGAAGCGCGCTGTCTGCACCTTGGCGTTGTAGAACATTTCCTCGGTGGTACCCTCGACCATCTTGTCCAGGGCCACCTTGGCCATACGGGCCCACAGGTAGGCGAATACCGCGTAACCGGAGTACATCAGGTAGTCTACGGAGGCCGCGCCCACTTCCTCGCGGTTCTTCATGGCGGCCATGCCAACCTTTGTGGTCAGCTCGCCCCACTCCTTGTTGATCGCGGCCAGTGGCTCGATGAATTCCTTCAGCTGCTCGTTGTCCGCGTTTTCTTTGCAGAAAACATGCACCAGCCTGGTGAAGCCCTTCAGGGATTCGCCCTGGGTCATCAGTACCTTGCGGCCCAGCAGGTCCAGTGCCTGGATGCCCGTGGTACCTTCGTAGATCATGCCGATACGTGCGTCACGTACGTTCTGCTCCATGCCCCACTCGGAGATGTAACCGTGACCGCCAAACACCTGCATACCCAGGTTGGCTGACTCGTAGCCAATTTCGGTCAGGAATGCCTTGGCAATCGGAGTCAGGAAGCCAAGCAGGCCGTCTGCCGCCTTACGCTCTTCATCGGTCTTGCCGCGGTGAACCACGTCCACTTGCTGGCCGGCAAGATAGATCAGCGCACGGGCTCCTTCGGCAACCGCTTTCTGGGTCAGCAGCATACGACGAACGTCCGGGTGTACGATGATCGGGTCGGCGATGCCTTCCGGATTCCTGGGACCACTCAGGGAACGCATGGCAAGACGCTCTTTGGCGTAGGCCAGAGAGCCCTGGAAGCCGAGCTCAGCCGCACTAAGGCCCTGGATCGCAGTACCGATACGGGCGGTATTCATGAAGGTGAACATGCAGTTCAGGCCCTTGTTCTCCGGCCCGATCAGCCAGCCCCTGGCGCCGTCGAAGTTCATGACGCAGGTGGCGTTGCCGTGGATGCCCATCTTGTGCTCGATGGAGCCACAGGAAACCGCGTTACGCTCGCCGACAGAGCCGTCTTCGTTCGGCAGTTGCCTGGGCACGATGAACAGGGAGATCCCCTTGGTACCTTCCGGCGCACCCGGCAAGCGGGCCAGAACAATGTGGACGATGTTCCCGGCCATATCGTGCTCACCGGCGGAGATGAAGATCTTGGTACCGGTGATGCTGTAGGTGCCATCGCCATTGGGCTCGGCCCTGGTGCGCAGGGTCCCCAGGTCGGAACCACAATGCGGCTCGGTCAGGCACATGGTGCCGGTCCACTCGCCGCTGATCAGCCTGGTCAGGTAAGTCTGCTTCTGTTCTTCAGTGCCGTGGGCTTCGATGGTGTTGGTAGCGCCGTGGCTCAGGCCCGGGTACATGCCCCAGGACCAGTTCGCGGTGCCCATCATTTCGCTCATCACCAGGCCAACAGAGTGCGGAAGCCCCTGGCCGCCATAGTCTGGATCGGCGGTCATGGACGGCCAGCCACCCTCCACGTACTGCTGGTACGCTTCCTTGAAGCCGGTCGGCGTTTTTACTCCGTCCTCGCTCCAGGTGCATCCTTCCCGGTCACCCACCTGGTTCAGCGGGGACAGTACCTGCTCACAGAACTTTGCACCTTCCTGGATAATGGCGTCCACCATATCGGGTGTGGCGTCTTCGGCACCTTCCAGGCTGACGTAATGCTGCTCGCTGTCCAGCAGCTCGTTCATAACGAATTTGATGTCACGCAGGGGCGCTTTGTATTCAGGCATGGAATCCACCTCGGTTCTCGGTCTCAGCTGAAGCAGTGTTAACAGCCTCTAGCCTTGGTTTGCTCAGACACCGCAACAGCAAGCGCTGCGGCCCTATTTAAACACTTGTTTGAAACATACGTTTACTGGCCCGGAATTGTCAATAGCCGGACGGGAAATTTGTATGGGGTCACCCGGCATCCGGGCACGGGAAAAAACCCTGCCCGGCTGGCGGGAGAGGGTGCCGGAGAGTGTTTCAGAGCTGATGCGAGGGCCAGGGGCCGGCAGTTTTGGGGCAGCCGGCACACCGCCAGGTCAGTTCAGGATTCGAACAGTGGGCCGATATTGAGGTAGCGGGCCAGGGCGGCGGGCTCCGGCTGCCCGAGCCACGGCAGTACCCCGAGGCAGGGGCTGCCGAGATGGCTGGTCAGGTAGTTGAGGGTTTCCTGCTCGCAGCCCATGGCCTCGCTTTCGACCCGGTTGGCGACCCAGCCGGCAATGCTCAGGCCGTCGGCGCGTATGGCTTCGGCGCTCAATAAGGCATGGTTGATGCAGCCGAGTTTGAGGGCGACGACGAGGATCACCGGCATTCCGAGTTCACGGGGCATGGCGGCGTAGGTTTCCCGGTCATTCAGGGGCACGCGCCAGCCACCGGCGCCTTCGACGAGAAGCAGGTCCGCGGGCCGGATCTGCAGGCCCCGGCAGAAGCCGATCAGGCGCTGGGCGCTGACGGTCTTGCCGGCTTTCCGGGCGGCCACGTGGGGAGCGATGGCCGGTTCCAGGGCGATGGGGTTGATCTGGTCGTAGGGGAGTTTTTCGGTGATGGCCTGTTGGAGTATCAGGGCGTCTTCGTTACGGAGGCCTTCGGGGGTCTGGTCGCAGCCGGAGGCGATGGGCTTCATGGCCAGGGTGCGCTTGCCCCGGGCTTTGGCGGCCTCGAGTATGGCGGCGGAGACCATGGTTTTACCGACGCCGGTGTCGGTGCCTGTTATGAAATAGCTTTTTTTGGCCATTGTCTGGGGATAGACCTTTAAGAGTTTTAGTTTGGGTGGAGGTCGGGGCGACCCAGCGATTCCGGGAGTGCCCGGATTACGCCCCTGCGGTCTCCGGGGCATTTATCAGCGACCGGCACTCTTCCAGGGCCGCCAGCAAGCGGTCGACGTCAGCCATCCGGTGTGCGGCGCTCAGGGTAACCCGCAGCCTCGCCTCGCCGGCGGGAACGGTTGGCGGGCGGATGGCGGTTACCAGCAGCCCTCTGTCTTCCACCGCTTTGCTCAACGCCAGGGCGGCTTCGTTAGTGCCGACCATAATCGGCTGGATCGGGGTGTGGGATGCCATCAATTCGTAACCGAGCGCCCTCGCCCCCGTCCGGAATCGGTCGATCAGGCCTTCCAGATGGGAACGCAGGTAATCGCCCCGTTCGATCACATCGAGACTCGTGCACGTTGCCATGGCAACGTGCACGAGTCTCGATGTGATCGAACGGGGCGATTACCTGCGTTCCCATCTGGAAGGCCTGATCGACCGATTCCGGACGGGGGCGAGGGCGCTCGGTTACGAATTGATGGCATCCCACACCCCGATCCAGCCGATTATGGTCGGCACTAACGAAGCCGCCCTGGCGTTGAGCAAAGCGGTGGAAGACAGAGGGCTGCTGGTAACCGCCATCCGCCCGCCAACCGTTCCCGCCGGCGAGGCGAGGCTGCGGGTTACCCTGAGCGCCGCACACCGGATGGCTGACGTCGACCGCTTGCTGGCGGCCCTGGAAGAGTGCCGGTCGCTGATAAATGCCCCGGAGACCGCAGGGGCGTAATCCGGGCACTCCCGGAATCGCTGGGTCGCCCCGACCTCCACCCAAACTAAAACTCTTAAAGGTCTATCCCCAGACAATGGCCAAAAAAAGCTATTTCATAACAGGCACCGACACCGGCGTCGGTAAAACCATGGTCTCCGCCGCCATACTCGAGGCCGCCAAAGCCCGGGGCAAGCGCACCCTGGCCATGAAGCCCATCGCCTCCGGCTGCGACCAGACCCCCGAAGGCCTCCGTAACGAAGACGCCCTGATACTCCAACAGGCCATCACCGAAAAACTCCCCTACGACCAGATCAACCCCATCGCCCTGGAACCGGCCATCGCTCCCCACGTGGCCGCCCGGAAAGCCGGCAAGACCGTCAGCGCCCAGCGCCTGATCGGCTTCTGCCGGGGCCTGCAGATCCGGCCCGCGGACCTGCTTCTCGTCGAAGGCGCCGGTGGCTGGCGCGTGCCCCTGAATGACCGGGAAACCTACGCCGCCATGCCCCGTGAACTCGGAATGCCGGTGATCCTCGTCGTCGCCCTCAAACTCGGCTGCATCAACCATGCCTTATTGAGCGCCGAAGCCATACGCGCCGACGGCCTGAGCATTGCCGGCTGGGTCGCCAACCGGGTCGAAAGCGAGGCCATGGGCTGCGAGCAGGAAACCCTCAACTACCTGACCAGCCATCTCGGCAGCCCCTGCCTCGGGGTACTGCCGTGGCTCGGGCAGCCGGAGCCCGCCGCCCTGGCCCGCTACCTCAATATCGGCCCACTGTTCGAATCCTGAACTGACCTGGCGGTGTGCCGGCTGCCCCAAAACTGCCGGCCCCTGGCCCTCGCATCAGCTCTGAAACACTCTCCGGCACCCTCTCCCGCCAGCCGGGCAGGGTTTTTTCCCGTGCCCGGATGCCGGGTGACCCCATACAAATTTCCCGTCCGGCTATTGACAATTCCGGGCCAGTAAACGTATGTTTCAAACAAGTGTTTAAATAGGGCCGCAGCGCTTGCTGTTGCGGTGTCTGAGCAAACCAAGGCTAGAGGCTGTTAACACTGCTTCAGCTGAGACCGAGAACCGAGGTGGATTCCATGCCTGAATACAAAGCGCCCCTGCGTGACATCAAATTCGTTATGAACGAGCTGCTGGACAGCGAGCAGCATTACGTCAGCCTGGAAGGTGCCGAAGACGCCACACCCGATATGGTGGACGCCATTATCCAGGAAGGTGCAAAGTTCTGTGAGCAGGTACTGTCCCCGCTGAACCAGGTGGGTGACCGGGAAGGATGCACCTGGAGCGAGGACGGAGTAAAAACGCCGACCGGCTTCAAGGAAGCGTACCAGCAGTACGTGGAGGGTGGCTGGCCGTCCATGACCGCCGATCCAGACTATGGCGGCCAGGGGCTTCCGCACTCTGTTGGCCTGGTGATGAGCGAAATGATGGGCACCGCGAACTGGTCCTGGGGCATGTACCCGGGCCTGAGCCACGGCGCTACCAACACCATCGAAGCCCACGGCACTGAAGAACAGAAGCAGACTTACCTGACCAGGCTGATCAGCGGCGAGTGGACCGGCACCATGTGCCTGACCGAGCCGCATTGTGGTTCCGACCTGGGGACCCTGCGCACCAGGGCCGAGCCCAATGGCGATGGCACCTACAGCATCACCGGTACCAAGATCTTCATCTCCGCCGGTGAGCACGATATGGCCGGGAACATCGTCCACATTGTTCTGGCCCGCTTGCCGGGTGCGCCGGAAGGTACCAAGGGGATCTCCCTGTTCATCGTGCCCAGGCAACTGCCGAACGAAGACGGCTCTGTCGGCGAGCGTAACGCGGTTTCCTGTGGCTCCATCGAGCACAAGATGGGCATCCACGGCAACGCCACCTGCGTCATGAACTTCGACGGCGCCAGGGGCTGGCTGATCGGGCCGGAGAACAAGGGCCTGAACTGCATGTTCACCTTCATGAATACCGCCCGTATCGGTACTGCGATCCAGGGCCTTAGTGCGGCTGAGCTCGGCTTCCAGGGCTCTCTGGCCTACGCCAAAGAGCGTCTTGCCATGCGTTCCCTGAGTGGTCCCAGGAATCCGGAAGGCATCGCCGACCCGATCATCGTACACCCGGACGTTCGTCGTATGCTGCTGACCCAGAAAGCGGTTGCCGAAGGAGCCCGTGCGCTGATCTATCTTGCCGGCCAGCAAGTGGACGTGGTTCACCGCGGCAAGACCGATGAAGAGCGTAAGGCGGCAGACGGCCTGCTTGGCTTCCTGACTCCGATTGCCAAGGCATTCCTGACCGAAATTGGCTACGAGTCAGCCAACCTGGGTATGCAGGTGTTTGGCGGTCACGGTTACATCTCCGAGTGGGGCATGGAGCAGAACGTACGTGACGCACGTATCGGCATGATCTACGAAGGTACCACGGGCATCCAGGCACTGGACCTGCTGGGCCGCAAGGTACTGATGACCCAGGGCGAATCCCTGAAGGGCTTCACCAGGCTGGTGCATGTTTTCTGCAAAGAAAACGCGGACAACGAGCAGCTGAAGGAATTCATCGAGCCACTGGCCGCGATCAACAAGGAGTGGGGCGAGCTGACCACAAAGGTTGGCATGGCCGCCATGAAGAACCGCGAGGAAGTGGGCGCGGCCTCCGTAGACTACCTGATGTACTCCGGTTACGCGGTATTCGCCTACCTGTGGGCCCGTATGGCCAAGGTGGCCCTGGACAAGATGGTCGAGGGTACCACCGAGGAAATGTTCTACAACGCCAAGGTGCAGACAGCGCGCTTCTACTTCAAGCGCATGCTGCCGCGCACCAGGGCGCACGCCGAGTCCATGCTGGCCGGCGCGGATACGTTGCTGGACATGCCGGAAGAAGCTTTCGCCATCTGAGGCGGGTTCCGGTAGCATTCTGACCCAGAAAGCCCGTGCTCCCCGGAGGCGGGCTTTTTTCATGAGTTGCGGTCCGCTTTGGGGTAGAATAGGCGCTTATAAAAATAATCTTCAGCGGACACATAGCCCGAGCAGGTGTGGCCGGCCGGAATAACGGGCCCTACTGCCACCTGAACAGACAGACAGAATTTTCGGAGAGTTTTAGATGGCTGATTATCAGGCACCCTTACGTGACATGCGTTTTGTTCTGAATGAGGTTTTTGATGCCCCTGCCCTGTGGGCGTCCCTGCCCAAAGTGGCCGAAAACGTGGATCCTGAAACGGCGGATGCCATCCTGGAGGAGGCCGGCAAGATCGCCGGTGGTGTTCTGGCTCCCCTGAACCGCGAAGCGGATGAGCAGGGCAGCAAATGGGATAACGGCGAAGTGACCGCCCCGGACGGTTTCAGGGAAGCCTACCAGACCATCGTGGAAGGTGGCTGGAACGGTCTGGGTGGTAACCCGGAATTCGGTGGCATGGGCATGCCCAAGACCCTGGTGGCCCAGTTCGAGGAAATGATGCAGGGCGCCAACATGGCCTTTGGTCTCGCCCCGATGCTGACCGCCGGCGCCTGCCTGGCCCTGGATGCCCACGGCAGCCAGGAACTGAAGGAAAAATACCTGCCCAACATGTATTCCGGTGTCTGGTCCGGTGCCATGGACCTGACCGAGCCTCACGCCGGCACCGACCTGGGCATCATCCGCACCAGGGCCGAGCCCAACGACGATGGCTCTTTCAACGTCACCGGCACCAAGATCTTCATCACCTGGGGCGAGCACGACATGGCGGAGAATATCATCCACCTCGTGCTGGCCAGGCTCCCGGACGCGCCCAAGGGACCGAAGGGCATTTCCCTGTTCCTGGTGCCCAAGTTCCTGGTGAACGAGGATGGCTCCCTGGGCGAGCGCAACAGCTTCAGCTGTGGCTCCATCGAGAAGAAGATGGGCATCAAGGGTTCCGCCACCTGTGTCATGAACTTCGACGGCGCCAGGGGCTGGCTCGTCGGCGCGGAGAACAAGGGCCTGGCCGCCATGTTCACCATGATGAACTACGAGCGCCTGGGGGTAGGCATCCAGGGTATCGGTGCTGCCGAAGCGTCCCTGCAGAGCGCCCGCGAATACGCCCTCGACCGTCTCCAGAGCCGCGCCCCGACCGGCGCCCGGCAGCCCGAAAAGGCCGCTGACCCGATCATCGTGCATCCGGACGTGCGCCGTATGCTGCTGACCATGAAGGGCTATGTTGAAGGTGGTCGTGCCTTCTCCACCTATGTGGCCCAGTGGCTGGATATCTCCAAGTACGCGGATGACGACGAGCGCCGCAAGCACGCCGAGGGTATGGTGGCACTGCTCACACCGGTGGCCAAGGCATTCCTGACCGACCGCGGTCTCGAGGCCTGTATCCTGGGTCAGCAGATATTTGGCGGCCACGGTTTCGTCCGTGAGTGGGGCCAGGAACAACTGGTCCGGGACTGCCGGATTACCCAGATCTATGAGGGCACCAACGGTATCCAGGCACTGGATCTGATGGGCCGCAAGGTTGTCGGCAGTCAGGGCAAGCTGTACGAGCTGTTCGCCCAGGACGTCGCCAACTTCCTGGAGAAAAATGCCGACAACGAGCACCTGCATCCGTTCCTGGAGCCCCTGGCCGCTGCGGTTGAGCGTCTCGATGACGTGACCGAGCATGTCCTCGGCCAGGCCGGCAACTCGCCGGATGCGGTCGGTGCCGCCTCGGTGGATTACCTGGACCTGTTCGGACTGACGGCCCTCGGTTACATGTGGGCGAAGATCGTCAAGGCGGCGGCGCCCCGGGCGGAAGGCGACACCTCCGGTTTCTATTCCGGCAAGGTGAAGACCGCGCGCTTCTACTTTGACCGCCTGTTGCCGAAGACGGTCTCTCTGGCGGAAAGCATCCGCAGTGGCAGCGATGCCATGATGGCGCCGAGTGCAGAAGAGTTCTGATCGCTGTCTGACGGTCTGCAATGTGAAGGGCAGGTCCGCGGACCTGCCTTTTCTTTGTGGGCAAGAATCTGCGACCCTGTGATCCGGGCCGCGGTCGTTTTTACTTGAGCTTGTTGCGGATATTCTGGTAGCCGGTCTTCAGGTCTTCGCCGAGTTTTTGCGTAGTCTGGCGGGCTTCCTGGCTGGCGTTCTCGGCATCATGCAGAATCTGGTCCATCTTGTTGCGGAAGCGGTCCAGGCCCTGCTCCAGATCATCCCATTCGTCCTTGACGTCCTCGCGGGCCAGGTGGAGCTGAACGCGGGCTTCGTCCCGGTACTGTTTGATTTTTTCCGACAGCTTCTTGAGTTCTTCTTGAACACTCATTTCGGGCACCTCCTTGATTAGTTGGTGGGATAACAATGCGTCTGAATCGGAAAGCTGTCAAGTACGGAAATAGCCTGAATCTGAACGGATTTCAGCCCATTGACACAGATCACCGATGTACGGAGAGAAGTGTGGACATATCCCGGAGGTAATGCCATGGCGAAAGATCACCGAAACCCTTGGCCGCGCGGTCTATCTGGCTGCACAGGCGAGTGGCCTGTTGCAACTGCCCGGGGCTGAGGCGGCGGGCGGCCCGCTCGAGCACCCGTGCACGCCGGGGCTGAAACACGCCCCGCTTTTTCAGGAAGGCGACAGGGTTCTCGCCCTGGCGTGCCGCTGCCTGAAGCTCGGCCACCAGGTTGAGATCCCGGTTCAGCACGGCCAGCAGGCCCAGCGGATTTTCGCCTTCCTGTTGCAGCACTCCGATCATTTTCCCGGCATGGGGTGCCCTCCCGGCGAGCAGCTCCAGCACCAGTTCAAAGCCATTGAAGCGGGAGCTGTCCTGAACCGCCTGCTCGATGGTTTCCTCGTCGATGGTGTTGCCGTTGGTCAGCAGAGCCAGTCGGTCCAGTTCCTGGCTGGCGGCCAGCAGATTGCCCTCAAGTCGTTCCGCAAGCATGGCCAGAGCACCCCGGGTCAGGTGCAGACCCTGACGGCTGGCACGCTGCTGCAGCCAGCTCTCAAACTTGTCGGCGTCCACCGGCCAGACCGGTACGTGAACGCCTTTGCCCTGCAGCTCCCTGTACCATTTGCGCCGGGTCTCGGCGGCGTCAAGGCGGGTGCTGATCAGCAGCAGAATGATGTCTTCGGGAGGCTGCTGGAGTACCTGTTCCAGCACCGAGCGGCCATCACCGAGCTTGCCCGTGGGGAGGTGGATCTCGATCCGCCGCTTTTCGGCAAACAGGGACATGGCATTGAACTCTTCCGCCACCGTGCTCCAGTTCAGCTGATGGTCGGCATGGAAGGTCAGACGGTCATGAAAACCCGCTTCCCGTGCCGCCTTGCGGATCTGGTCGCAGCACTCCTGCACCAGCAGGGACTCGTCCCCGGAAACCAGGTACACCGGAGCAAGACTTTTCTCCAGAAGCCGGGGGAGCTGGGCCGGTTGGGTCTTCATGGCTGACCGGCATCGGATTCTGCCGGTGGATTGCTGGCCCGGTAGTCCTCGCGGATTGCCTGTATCCGGGCTTCCGTCATCGGTGCCAGGCGGAACAGGATCTGCTGGGCCAGCCGGTCGTTCATGCGTTGTTCCAGCTCATCCTGTTCCTGTTGCTTGGCCAGGATATTGGTTTCATCGTACCGGTAGCTCTCCCGGACACTCAGCTCGGTGTCCGCGATCAGCGGGACCCGATCATCGGTGATCAGCTCGATGCGGACAGCCTGGGTCAGGGTATATTCGGCAGCGGCCGCCCGGACGGTAATGGCGGAGGCCCGTCGATCCCGGGAGTAGGAGTTCAGGCTCAGGACATAGGCGGCGTCCGCTGCGTCGGAGGTTTCAAGCCCGCCCAGCGCCAGTTGCTCCTTCACGGACAGGCACAGCGTATCGGGGATCTGCGAACCGCACTTCACGGCCAGCGGTTGCAGTGCCGCCGGTACCGGTGAGGTACCGCGCAACTGAAAACCGCAGCCGGTCAGCACCGCGGCCAGCGCCAGCGCGGTAGCCCGGACAGCCACGGCTTTCAGCACAGGACGGAGAGCCATATCAGTTGGCCACCACGTTCACCAGCTTGCCGGGGACCACGATGACCTTGCGAACGGTCTTGTCCTCGGTAAAGCGGATGACATTCTCGTTCTCGAGGGCCAGCTTTTCCAGATCCGCCCTGGCAATATCGGCCGGAACCTCTTCCCTGGCCCGGACCTTGCCGTTGACCTGCAGCACCACCTGGATCTGGCTGCGTACCATCGCCTTCTCATCCGCTTCCGGCCACGACGCCTCTACCACCGGCTCCTCGTGACCCAGGCTGTACCAGAGCTGGTGACAGATGTGAGGGACGATCGGAGACAGTACCAATACCGCAGTATCCAGGGCCTCCTGACGAACCGCGCGGCTCTGGGGCTCGTCATCCCCCAGCTTGCCGACTTCGTTCAGCAACTCCATCACGGCGGCGATGGCAGTGTTGAAGGTCAGCCGGCGACTGATGTCGTCGCTCACCTTGGCAATGGTCTCATGGGTCTTTCGGCGCAGATCCTTCCTGGCGTCGTTCAGCGCTGCCACGTCCACCGCCGGAGCCGGGCCACCGGCAGTGTGCTCGTTCACCATACGCCACAGGCGCTTCAGGAACCGGTGGGCACCCTCGACGCCGCTGTCGGACCATTCCAGGGACTGCTCCGGCGGGGCCGCGAACATCATGAACAGGCGCACGGTGTCGGCGCCAAATTCGTCAATGATGGCCTGCGGATCAATGCCGTTATTCTTGGACTTGGACATCTTGGTGACGCCGCCGATCTCCACCGGTTCCCCGTCGGAGGCAAGCACTGCACGGACCACCTGGCCCTTGCTGTCCCGCTCGACAGTCACATCCGCCGGGTTGAACCAGGTCTTGCCGCCGTTCTCGTCATTGCGGTAGTAGGTCTCGGCCAGCACCATGCCCTGGGTGAGCAGACGCTTGAATGGCTCGGAGCTGTTCACCAGTCCGGCGTCGCGCAGCAGCTTGTGGAAGAAACGGGCATACAGCAAGTGCAGGATGGCGTGCTCGATACCACCGATGTACTGGTCAACCGGCAGCCAGTAGTTGGCCGCCGCCGGGTCCAGCATGCCCTTGTCGTAGTTGGGGCTGCAGAACCGGGCGTAGTACCAGGACGACTCCATGAAGGTGTCGAAGGTATCGGTTTCCAGGGTGGCCGGCTGGCCGTTGTATTCGGTCTTGCACCACTCCGGATCGGCCTTGATCGGAGACTGGACGCCGTCCATTTCGACGTCCTCCGGCAGGCGAACCGGCAGGCGGTCATCGGGCACCGGCATTTCGGTACCGTCTTCCAGGGTCATCATCGGGATCGGAGCGCCCCAGTAACGCTGGCGGGATACACCCCAGTCACGCAGACGATAGTTGACGGTGCGCTTGCCGATGCCGTTGTCTTCCAGGTACTTCGCAATCTCGTCGAAAGCTTCCTCGCTGGTCAGCCCGCTGTACTTGCCGGAAGACACCAGTATGCCCTTCTCGGTAAAGGCTTTCTCCTGGACATCGATCTCGCGACCATCCCGTGCCGCAATCACCTGTTTGATCGGCAGGCGGTATTTCAGGGCAAACTCGTGGTCCCGCTCATCATGACCTGGTACGGCCATCAGGGCGCCGGTACCGTAGTCCATCAGCACGAAGTTGGCAATCCACACCGGGATTTCTTCCCGGGTCAGCGGATGAACGGCCTTGAAGCCGGTATCGATACCTTTCTTCTCCATGGTGGCCAGCTCCGCCTCGGCCACCTTGCTGTTACGGCACTCCTCCACGAAAACGGCGACATCACGGTGACGCTCCGCCGCTTCCTTCGCCAGCGGATGCCCGGTCGCAACCGCCATGTAACTCACGCCCATCAGGGTATCAGGGCGGGTGGTGTAGACGGTCAGGCCTTCATCACGATCCTTCAGCGGGAAGGTCAGCTCGGTACCCTCGGACTTGCCGATCCAGTTCCGTTGCATGGTCTTGACCTGCTCGGGCCAGCCTTCCATGTCTTCCAGATCGTTCAGCAGTTCCTCGGCGTAGTCGGTGATGCGGATGAACCACTGGGGAATCTTCTTCTGCTCCACCAGCGCACCGGAGCGCCAGCCCCGGCCGTCAACCACCTGCTCGTTGGCCAGCACGGTCTGGTCCACCGGGTCCCAGTTCACCGTGGACATCTTCTTGTACACCAGGCCCTTTTCATACAGACGGGCAAAGAACCACTGCTCCCAGCGGTAGTAATCCGGATCACAGGTGGCCAGTTCCCGGCTCCAGTCATACCCGAAGCCCAGCTGCCTGAGCTGCTTCTTCATGTAATCGATATTGGAACGGGTCCACTTCGCCGGCGCGGTCTTGTTGGCAATGGCAGCATTTTCGGCGGGCAGACCGAAGGCGTCCCAGCCCATGGGCTGCATGACGTTCTTGCCCTGCATGCGCTGGTAGCGGGAAATCACGTCGCCGATGGTGTAGTTGCGGACGTGGCCCATGTGCAGCTTGCCGCTGGGGTAGGGGAACATGGAGAGGCAGTAGTACTTGGGCTTGCCCGGCTCTTCCTTCACTTTGAAGGTTTCATTCTTCTCCCAGAATTCGCGGGCGGTCTGTTCTACTTCACGTGGGTTATATTGCTCGTCCATTCCTGCCATTACCAAAATTACCCTGTGTTCAGATAGCGGTTCGAAGGGGCCGAACATTCTAACGCACACCAGGCTTAACAGGTAGTCTGCCAATTTTTCTTTCCTGTGCCAGACTTGTGGTTATGGTGAAGGTTGCCGGGCGGTACGGCTTCCCAGGACACGCCGTGAATACGTCCCTGTAGGCTTGATGAGTGCGGCATCCATGCTGCACACAGTCCTGGGAAGCCGTACCGCCCAGCGCCCTGGACCTCAGCAGTGAATTCATGGAGGCTTGAACGCACGCAGAGAGTTCGGGAGTCAGGGTATGGAGGGCCTCTGCGGGACTGTGCGCAGCAGGGAAGCTGCGCTCAAGCGTACAGGGATGTATTTACAGCGTGTCCCGCAGAGGCCCTCCATACCCTGGCTCTTGCACCCAAACCCGAAGAAAGGAGCCGACATGACAGAACCAGAACGCAAACACCTATCAGGCAAGGCCCTCGAGGCCTACGACCGGATGCTCGAACGGGTGCAGGCCCGCATGAAGGAACTCGGGGAAACATCCCTGGAGACCCTGGAGGAGGAAATCCGGAAAGCCGTTGAATCAGAGTACGAGCTGGAAGAAATGACCCGGGAAGAGGTCGACCTGTTGGGCGCCTACCTGGAGCGGGACCTGAAACACCTGATGCACTTCGTGGGCGAGACCGGCGAAGGGCTGAAGGAATGGTTGCAGCTGGATATCTCCCTGTTGGAACACCAGCTGGCGGACAGCCTGCTATCGGTAGCCGACCAGACTCTGGTGGATACCCTGGAGCTTCGGCAGAAACTGGAAAACGAAGACGCCGGCCACTACATTTCCGGCGAAGTGGCCACCGCCGGTATGTTCCGGTGCCTCAACTGCGGCCACATGCGCTGTCTCACCGCGACCAGCCATCTGGAACCCTGTGAGGCCTGCGGATCCCATTACTACGAGCGGGTGACCAGTCGCTGGCCGCAGAAAACGGAATAGGGATTCCGGGGCGGGGTCTGATGGAAGCCTTCATCCGGCCCCATCTTCATCCCTGGCCTTCGGTATCACCCGCTCCCGCACAAACACAATCAGAATCGCCGCCAGGGTCAGCACCGGCCACGACCCCGTCCGCATATACGGCGTACTACCGGTTGCGGTAAACACCTGCCCGGTCAGCGTTGCCCGCTCGAACTGCGGAATGCGCCCGGTGATCTGCCCCTTCTCGTTGATGATCGCCGTCACCCCGTTGTTGGTGCCGCGCAGCATGTAGCGGCCGGTTTCCAGGGCGCGCATGCGGGCGATCTGCAGGTGCTGCAGGGGGCCGATGGAGTCACCGAACCAGCCGTCGTTGCTGATGGTCAGCAGCAGGCCGGCGGCGCGGCTGTTGAAGGCGACGAAGTCCGGATAAGCCACCTCATAGCAGATGAACGGCATCACATCGATGCCGTTGACCTTCAGTGGTCCCTGCCGCCCGGGGCCCGGGCTGAAGCTGCTCATGGGCAGGTCAAAGAAACCGATCAGACCGCGCAGCAGGCCTTGCAGCGGCACATACTCGCCAAACGGTACCAGTTTCTGCTTGTGATACATGCCGCCACCATTGCCGATGGCCATGATGCTGTTGTGATAGGTGAAGTCCTCGATCCGGTCACTGAAGCCGTACCAGGGAATCCCCGTGATCAGAGTGCTGTTTTCTCCCAGTTTCCCATCGATATGCTCGATGATCTTGCCGGCCTGGTCCTGGGTGATCGGGATTGCGGTCTCCGGCCAGAGAATCAGGTCAGTATCCCAGTGATTTTCAGTCAGGGTCAGGTAGGTAACGATCTGGTCCCGGAGGAAGTCCGGGTCCCACTTCACCTGTTGGGGAATGTTACCCTGCATGGCAGCGAAGGTGATGGGCTGCTCGCTGATCCCGGTCCAGTCAACGCGATTCATGGCCGGAGCGGCAATCCAGGGAACGAAGGTCAGGGCCAGGACCAGGCCGGCCATTGCCCATCGCTGACGCAGGAACAGCCAGCCGGCGGCATAGGCCGCAACGCCGGTGACCGTCACCCAGAAGGTAACCCCGTGCACCCCTGTCAGCGGCGCCAGTCCGGCGAGGGGGCCATCGGTGTGGGCGGTGCCCAGATAAAGCCAGGGGAAGCCGGTCAGCAGCCAGCCCCGCAGCCAGTCGCCAAGGATCCAGACAGCCGGGAACAGGATCAGGCGGCGTACTGCACTCTCTTTTGCCAGCTTGCCCCAGAACCAGAACGCCAGGGCATGGAACAGTGCCAGCCCCATAACGAACAGTACCGTCAGCAGGATGGCGATCGGAATGGAAGTGTTGCCGTATTCGCTGATGCTGATGTAGACCCAGCTGGCACCGGTGGCGAACAGGCCCAGGCCGGTAAACCAGCCGGCCCGGAACAACTGGCCGGGGGCAGCGGGAATGGTGACCAGAAGGATCAGGAAGACCGACACCGGCCCCAGCCACCACAGGTTGAAGGGGGCGAAGGTGAGGGTCTGGAGGGCACCCGCAACAACAAGGGTGAGGGCACCCAGCCAGGGGATTCCGTTCAGCGGGGTACTCAGGGCGATGCGGGTGGCGTCAGTGCTCACTTCGGGTTACCTGCAACAGACGAATGACACGGTTATCGGCGTTGGCAATAGTAAACTGTAAGCCACCGAATTCAACCGTTTCACCGCGCCTGGGCAGGTGACCGAATTCTTTCAGAACCACGCCACCGATGGTATCGAACTCTTCTTCGTCCAGTTCGGTCCGGAAGAATTCGTTGAAATCGTCCACGGGCGTGACCGCCTTGACCGCAAAGGAGCCATCGCCCCGGGCCTTGATGTTGGTCTCTTCATCGAAGTCGTGCTCGTCCTCGATTTCGCCAACAATCTGCTCCAGCACGTCCTCGATGGTGATCAGGCCGGCAGTACCGCCATACTCGTCCACCACGATGGCCATGTGGTTGCGGTTTTCCTTGAATTCCTTGAGCAGCTGGTTCAGACGCTTGCTCTCGGGCACGAAGTTGGGCGGGCGCAGGATTTCCCGGATGCGGTTCCAGTTCAGCTCATTGTTCATGGCCAGAGGTAGCAGGTCCTTGGCCAAAAGGATGCCGATAACATCATCCTGGCTGTCGCCGATGACCGGGAAACGGCTGTGGGCAGACGAAATGATTTCCCCGAGGAATTCCTTTGGCTCCCGGGAGGCTTTCACGGTGATCATCTGGGAGCGGGGGATCATGATCTCATCGACCCTCATGTCGATCACCTGCATCGCCCCTTCAATGATGCTCATGGCATCCGCATCGATGATACCCTGGGACTCGGCATCCCGCAGGATTTCCAGCACGTCCTCGGTAGACTCCGGCCCGCTGGAGAAGGCCTGTGATATACGCTCCAGCCAGGACTTACCGCCCTGGCTGCGACTCGACTGATCGTCGCTCATGAGTCCTGTTCCGTTTCCTCTGCTTCGTAGGGGTTGTCGTACCCGAGCTGTTTCAGCAGCCGGATCTCGACGTCTTCCATGACCTCGGCGTCTTTATCTTCGATATGATCGTAGCCCTGCAAGTGCAGCATGCCGTGCACCACTATGTGGGCCCAGTGTGCTTCCATCGTTTTATGCTGTTCGCCGGCCTCTTTTTCAACAACCGGCGCACAAATAACGAGATCTCCCACCAGTGGCACCGTTATACCTGCTGGCGCCTCAAATGGGAAGGACAATACATTGGTCGGTCTGTCCTTGCCGCGGTACTCGTGATTCAGCCCCTGGCTCTCAAGGGCGCCGACAATACGGATCGTCACCTCGGACGGATTTTCGCCCAGCCAGGCAGCCTGTGCCCATTTCCGGAACAGGGCCTCGTCGGGCACGCCCTCGCCGTCATACACGTTCTGGAAATCAACCGTCAGCTCGCTCACTGGCCCGTGGCACTCCCGTCATCAAAGGAATCGTAAGCCTCGACAATCCGCTGCACCAGCGGGTGGCGGACCACATCCTTGGCATCAAAGCGGGTAAAGCCGATACCGGACACCTTGCTCAGCACATTGGCGGCATGGATCAGCCCGGACTTCTGCCCGCGGGGCAGGTCCACCTGGGTAGTGTCGCCGGTAATCACCGCGGTGGAACCAAAACCGATCCGGGTCAGGAACATCTTCATCTGCTCCCGGGTGGTGTTCTGACTCTCGTCCAGG
>Ga0114984_1000146_pt1 | contig 27862 bp, 32 predicted proteins | sample Shrwel1BS1Day1_FD_96987 | JGI IMG/M metagenome (GOLD analysis project Ga0114984, IMG submission 96987) | Subsurface microbial communities from deep shales in Ohio, USA - Utica-3 well 1 S-1-Day1 | ecosystem: Environmental > Aquatic > Deep subsurface > Shale gas/oil reservoir > Produced water/Flow...
ACGTCGTCCGCGATGATCTCGTCGGCACGGCTACCAGTGAGCTGGCCGGTGATACCCACGGACTTCACGGAAGGGGAGTGGCTGATACCAGCCGGGCCAACGTCGAACATGATGTTGGAGTTGCGTTGACCGTCCCTGGGCCGTAGGTGGGCCAGGATGGGCAGCTCGAAGATCAACCGCTTGGTGAACGTCGAGAACTGGTCAGCGCGATCCTTCGAGGCAGAGACCACGAGGAAGTTGAGGTTGGGATCGAGCAGGAGTCGCCAGCAGACGTAGGCCGAGGTGATCCAGCTCTTGCCCACTCCCCGGAACGCCTCGATGACCTTGCGTCGAGGGCCGTGCTGGAGGAAGTGAGCGATGTCGTATTGGATTGGGGTGGGGTCTGGCTTTGCTGCCGTAATGGCCCCGGCAGTCCACAGGAACTCCCACACGACAAAGAGGAAGTTCCTGAAGTCCCTCAAGGGGTGAGACTCAGGCAAAGACATAGGGCTGTAAGCTCCACAGAAACGCATAGAGCGCCGCCAGCGAACCCACCCTGTACCTATGCACAGGTGGATTGCTGGAGGCGCTCTACGGGCCTTCTAGGCGGTTTGGTTAGTGGTATGCGGGATCGTTGGGATCGGTGAACGGGAGCTGGCTGGTCAACGAATTGGTCAGTCGCTCCAGGGAGTTACCGGCAGTCGGGATTGCCTCGATGCCGTTGTCCTTCAAGAACTTGATGGCCTGGGCGAAATCCGAGGCAGTCGCCTCGCCAGACTGGATGCGGGACAGCAGTTGTTCACCGACCGCCGCGTGAAGGGCTTCAAGAAGCTCTTTCGGTGCGGTCATTGGGTTTCTCCTTACCGAACAGGGATTTGAAGGCATCCCGTACCTTGGGCAGGAACACGATGATCTGGAACACCAGCAGCATCGCGGTGCCGATGAACACCCAGTCCTGCAGGGTGATCCCGAACATAGTCATGCCCGAGACACCCACCGGTACGGGAGTGGTGACGAGAGCGACTTGCTCAGCAGCGTTACGGACGGTCATTCAGAAGCCTCCGAAGGCCAAGGGAGCGTCTCCTTAATCTCCGTGTAGCGGGCCTTGGCTTTCTCCAGAAGCTCCTCCCATCCGGTCTCGCCTGTGAGCTGCATCCGGTTTGCCTCAGCGAAAAGACGGTCGCTTCCCGTCTGAGGGTCTGCGTAGGCGTTACGACGCTGCCGTTCGATGAAGGCCCGCCGCTCCTCCAAGGGAGGCGGAACCCGCTTCCTCAAAACAGGCTTACCTAGCGTCGCATCGAAAGCGATCTCAGTCTCACCGTTTTGGCCTTCAATAAGAGCACGGTGCTCTTCAAGCGTGACCTCAACACAATCGCTAGGCCACGCATCAGCCTCTTTATAGTTCGAGGCAAACTCCGCTGGGTAAAACCCTTTTGTTGTTGGGGAGTAGAAGTACATAAATGCTCCTCAGTATCCAATTGCCGTCCAATAAACAAGGTTGTTCTGGTTGGCACCGTTTAACCCACGGTACACACGTAGTTGGGAGGTGCTAATCGGCTCTACCATGCCCCAGTTGTCGATGGTGACCGCGTTGCCGGTTACAAGTGGCGTTGCATGGGCCACTGCGACAACTGAAGGGAAAGTGATGGGAAAGGTAATGGTGGTGCTCGAATCACCAGCTATGCTGGCAGTTCTACCCCACTGCAGGATTAACCCACCAGGGAACTGCTGGTAACCGTTAGTTCCGAGACTCTGCAAACCCGCAGCGGTAAACGCTGTGGCAATGTCATTTGCGCCGTGCGTGTGGCCACTCGGGGGGAAGGTAGCGGGCTTCGCCGGAAGCGAGTTCCAATTGAGGTTGCCTGTGTGATAAAGCTCAAGCCACGAGGACCAGCCTGCGCTGCTTTGGTACTTACGCACGAACACCTTGCTTGAAACGAGACCAACCCACAGTTGGACCGGCTCACCCGCGCTACCAGCCACGAACACACCACCGTAAATCTCCGGGGCGTTTGTGCAGTTTCCGACGTAGTAGAAGCCCATTTTTGTGAGGCTGTTCATGTCTGAGTTGGTAAAGGAGATTCCATTACCAACACCAAAATCACCCACCTTGAGGAGTCTCCCTGCGGTGGAGTCTAGGGCACTCGTGGTCACGTTCGCCGTGGCAGCGGTACCAAGACCAGTCACTTCCCCCACAGGGTGGGTGTGTGGACTCGGGGCGAACGTCGTCGGTTTCCCAGTCACGTCACCCCAAGTCAACGACAGGTCGGTGATCTCCGCCTTCGAGTGGGTGTGGGACACGTTTGCCTTCGTCGCCAGTCCGCTATCGATAGCAGCCCGAGTTGCCGTCGATACAGGCTTGTCGAGGTCAGAGGTGTTATTCACGTTGCCCAAACCGAGGTTCGCCCTTGCCGCAGCCTTATCCGCCAACAGGGCAAGGTTCTCGGAGTTCTTGGCGAAGTCCGACAGGTCACCGCCAGCAATCGCCTGAACGTCAGCCAGAACCTGATTGACTGTCACCTCAAGCTGCTGTGCGGTAGTGACTGCGGTACCAGCATCCGCCGCCGCAGACTGGGCATCCTGCGAAGCAGACACAGCAGCAGCTTCAGCGGAATCAGCCTTGAGCGAGGCGAAGTTAGCCAGCGACACAGCCGAAGCGGAGTCGGCCAAAGCAGTATTCGCGGTGTTCAGCGCAGTCGCTGCGTCACTCGCTGCTGCGTTTGCCGTTGCCACTGCGGAAGCTACCTGAGAAGCCGCGCTGTTCGCGGTGCTGTTCGCACTGTTCGCAGTGTTAACCGCTTTGTTCGCCTCCGTCTTGGCGGTGTTCGCAGTCGTCACCGCGTTGCGGGCCTCAGTCGAAGCAGCGTTGGCAGTAGAGAGCGCGGTGTTCGCGGTGGTCACAGCGTTGCTTGCGGAGGTCGCAGCGTTGTTCGCAGTCGTGGCAGCGTTGTTCGCTGTGGTGGTTGCCGAGTTCGCCGTCGAGATCGCGGTGTTCGCCTTCGAGTCCGCGCTTTGCGCAGTCGTTTTGGCGTCGTTCGCAATCGTGTTCGACTCGACAGCCAGGTCGTCCGCTTCCTGGGACAGGTAGAAGTTCTGCTTGCTGGCCAGATCGAGCTGGCTTTCGGTGAGCGTGGAGCCGTCCGCGAAGTCCACCAGCAGAGAGTTGCGCTCGGTTACCCGGCGAACCTCGACCTTGGCTCCGATGGCCGGTGCCGTGGTCAGTTGGATGGACGAGGCAGACAGCCAGGAGAACGTCACGGCTTCGCCGTTCACGGTGACCTTGACGTGATCCTTGGACAGGTACGGGAAAGGCACCGAGAAGTTGCGGTTACCGCTCACGCTCTGGGTGTAGGTGACTCGTGCAAGAGCCATGCTTTTCCTCCAGACAAAGAAAAAGGGCGACCCGAAGGCCGCCCCTGTGTGTTGAACGAATGGTTGTTACTGATCCCAGAAGCCCGCTTTCACCTCAGCTTTGCGGTGCAGGTTCTGGATGACTCCTTGCTGGACGCCAGCTTCCTCGGCCATGAGCCGGTAGAAGGCAGCATCCCGTAGGGAGTTGATGTAGCTGTTCACCTGCTGCACCACAGGCCCACTGATGGAGCGGGTGCCCACTGGTAGACCAGCGTCGAGGATCATCGACAGGCCGACTTCCGGTTGCTGCTCGCGGTAGTACCGCTGCCACCGGTCGTACAGAGACTCCCGGCCATCCGCCGTCATGGTCTTGCGCAGGTCTGCGTTGCCCATCAGGCGGTGCTTGTTGGGGGCTGCGAAGGTCGTCCCGGTCTGCTTACTGATCGCGTCCAGCTTGCGGAGAACATCGAGCTGCTGCTCGGTCAATCCCTTGGCTCTCTCCTCGGGGGTGGACAGGGAGAAGATGTTCCACATTGCCCCCTCGTCGCCCATCTGCCGAACATTGCCCAGCACGTCGTAGGACTTGGGCGCACTACGTTCGTAGGCTCCGAGAGTCCCCCCGAAGAGCACCTTCGACTCCACCGTCTGCCAGAACGTAGTCGGGTCGTCGATGGTCGGGTCGTTGGTCTTGGCGATCTTCTGCATGGTGTTGGGCACCAGGGTGCGCAGCTTCTCGCCCAGGAACTTGAGCAACGCAGTGTCGGACTTCTCGGGATTGGCGGCGTCCTCTCCAAGGGTCATCAAGGCGTCGACACCAGCCATGAGGTTGGCATCGCGGATGGCCTGGGCGATTGCCATGGTTCCTACGGACACCGTGGCCTTGGCTCTATCCCACTCGGACTTGTTGATGAACTCTCCCTGGCGCTCCAAGCGCACGAGGTTCTCGTAGCGCTCCAGGCCGTTGATCATGATCTTCAACGGGGTGGCCAGCGGGTCGAAGTTGCGGTAGCTCCAGGTGGAACCGTCGTCGAACCGGATGGTGTACGGCTCAGGCAGGTCGGAGTCCGTGCGGGCGCGTTGCTGCCGCCAGTCCGAGTAGGCACCGTCACCGGTGATCATCCCCTGGGCGTACAGCGTAAGGACAGCACCGGTTGCGGCCAGCGACATCATCGCTTCGCCCTGGGCACGCATCTGCGCCCGGCGACCGTTCAGGCCACGCAGGTCACGGATGAAGCCAGGAGCCACGATCTGGACACCGGGAGTCATCCTGATGCCTTCCTCGAAGACACGCACGGGGGTACGGAAGAACAACTGCCCGAGTAATCGAATACTCGGGTGCTCGTTCACCCATTCCTCGTACTTCTTGGCGCTGTTGCTGGCGAAGCGGTGCCACCTGTCCTTACCCTCACCACCACTGAACGCCCGCTTGTAGAGCACGTCACGGACGTAGTCGATGGCCTCGGAGTCGTGGCCGTGGCGTAGTGCCTCTGGGTCTCGGGCCACCTCGCGCTGGACGTAGTTGATCAGCTTCTGCCCGGAGTAGCCCAGGGTTCGGCCTTTGTTCAGCACGACGTTCAGGTTCTCCTGGGCCGTGGGGTTGGCGTAGGACGCCTCGATGGCTTCCCGCACCTTGGTCTTCACGAACTGGTTCAGCGCCTTGCCCTTGAGTCCCTGGCGTTCACCCTCCTCGAAAGCGGTGTTGGCCACCTTCCCGGCGATGAAGCCCTCGTAGGTGATGCGGGACATGAACTCGTCGGAGGCGTTCAGCAGTCGCGGGAAGATGCGGATCACGCCGCCCTTGAGTCCCTTGATCGCCAGCTCGCCCTCCAGCAACCGGCCAGACTCCCTGGTTAGGATCGCCTGTTCGTACCGGAAGGCAGCCTTGGCCGCTCTCCAGGCACCGCCAGTAGCCGACCGCATGGCGCTGTAGGTGGCCATCATCTCGCGGCGGGTGGCCTTCTCGAAGGGGTTCGACAGGGCCGCGTTGAGCGTGGGCCGGTACAACACCTTGGCCATTGACGGCACGAGGTTCACTGCCAGGGTGGTCGGGCTGAACACGTTGGAGATGATCAGCTCGTTGGCCTTGCGGATGAACCCAGGGTTGGTGCCCGCAACCGCCTCAGCGTCGATTGCCAGCTCCTCCTGCTTGATCACGGTGAGCCTTGCAGCTTCGCCCACGTCACCCTTGGCCAGGGCTGCAGAGATCGCGGAGTCGTACTCCTGGGCCTTCTGCTTGAACTCCCGGCTCTCCATGGCTGCATCGACGCGGCGAGCGAACTCGGCATCGGCGTCCTCCTTGGACATGCCTTGCTTCACCAGCTCCTCGGGACTCAGCCCACGGAGCGCGGTGAGACCTTCCTGGCGTTGCCGCAGCATGGAGCCGGTGAGCGAGGAGAAAGCCTCGTCCATCGTGGCTACCGGCGACAGCAGCCTTTCCAGCTTCTCCTGTTGCTTGCCCAGGAGGTACAGCTTCTGAGGATCGGTGGTGCCCTGGGTCTCCTTGATGACCTTGGCCAGCTCGGTGCGGAGTTGATCCACGGCGATCTGGGTGGAGCGGTTGAAGCTGCCCCATTCGGCCTGGGTCATCTTGGTGGTGCGGAGCTGGTCGACGATGTCCTCGACCTGGGTGTAGTGCAGGTCTCGAAGGTCTTCGGCCAGGGACTCAGCGAACTGGGTCACCTCGTCCATGTTCCTGGGAACAAACGGGATCTGGTTGTCCAGCTCGGGGGTGTTGAGCTGTTCCAGAGTGCGGTTGAAGATCAGCTCGCCTTCGCGGGCCGGGACGGCTGCATCGGTGCCAGGAGCCACCCGAACAAGATCGGTCGGCGGGGCTTCGAGTTGAGCCGGTTGGCTAGGAGTGGGAGCTGCATCGGGGGTAGCGGGTGCTGCACTGTCAGCAGCAGCTTTAGGCTGAGCCTCTGGTGCCGCTTGGACTGGAACCGGAAGGGTTTCCTCCGGCCCAGCCCGGAAGTTGCGCCACTTGTTGGCTAGTGAGTCTGAAACAGCAGAGAGTACAGTACCCCCAGCCAGACCAACCCCTGCACCCAGGGCAGCACTGCCCAGAACAGACGTGCCATCAATCTCCTCCTTACGTCCTGCAGATACCTCGATGCTCTGGCGGATGGTGTTGTCGACCGCACCGTACATGGCACCCTCGACACCAGCTACGGTGCCGGTCTTGAGGCCAGCCTTGAGCAGCTCTCGGACGCCAGCCTTGGTGGCTTGCTTGGCACCTTCCTTACCAGCGAGGCCGACACCCAGGGTGCCCAGACCGACGTAGGTTGTAGGGTCAGTCAGGACACCCTTGAAGAACCGCCCGACGCCATCCCAGGACACGTTGAGGTTGTCATAGGAGTCCATCAGGTACAGGAAGGCGTCCTTCTCGTACTGCTCTGCGTTGCTGATCTTGGCAGCATCCACCGCCATTACGGGCAGGTTGTAATTGAACCAGCCCATCATGTCCAGACCCCACTCAGCCAGCTCTTGGTCGCTGCCCTTGAAGGGTTGCCCCTCGTTCATCTGGTACAGCACGCGGGAGGCGTTGAGCCAGTCTTGGTTGCTTGCCAGGGTATCGGGGTCGATGTCCTTGGCCACGGCCCCATACTGGTAATCAGTCGGGGCCAGGGCAGCTTCCTGCGGCGCTTCGGCCTGGGAGAGGTACATCAAGGTCTCGTTGAGTTGGTCACCCTGGAGGTCATCCGGCAACTCGTAGCGAGCGCCATTGATCTCGTAAACGGCCATTCAATTCCTCACTCTACTCGGCGCACCTCCACGCCGTTCGGTAGACGGAACGAACTGGCCGAGCCTTCCGGCGCAGCCCTTTGCGGGGTCGGTGCAGGGTTATTGGTTGCTTGTGGTTGCTGCGGTGCGGTGCGTTTCTGCAGCATCTGGAGGCGCATCTCAGCGGCCTTACGGGCACGCTCCATAAGCTCCAGCTTGGCGCGGCCACGAGGGAGCTGACCGTTCTCCTCGATGTAGGCGTTCAGCTCGAAGTTCAGGGTGTTGTAGAACGTCGATCGAACAGCGCCCTGGGCGTTCACCCCCTGGATCTGGAGGATCTGGCCTTGAGGCGACTGGGCGAACACCTTGAGGTCGTCCCCCAGGTTCGAATCGAAGTAGGTGGTCACGTCCTGATCGCGCAGCATATTCACGCCACCCATCAGCACCGGAATCTCGTCGATCAGCTTCTGCTTGTCGTTCGGGTTCAGGTCACTGCGGGCCATGATGTGGTCGCGGAGACTGTCCTCGGTCACCTCACCATCCTGGCGGAAGTCGTAGAGGAACTCAGGGTCAGCCTCGAACGCCTCGGTGAAGGAACCGGTGGTGCCAGCCTGGAGCAGCTTCGAGCGCACAGCCGCAGCGTTGCGGGTGCTGTAGGTCGAATCCAGGGTGGGCTGGGAGTTCAGCCGTAGGGCGTACTCATACAGCTCAGGGGTCTTGTAGTAGTCAGCCGGGTTCACGGCGTCACCATCGACCAGCCGCTGTAGGATCGAAGCCTTACCGGCTCGGATGCTCTGCGCCCGCTGGAACTCGGCGATCTCCTTGGCACGGACGAACTCCGAGTACTTCGCCGCCTCGATCTGCTGACCGACCTTGGCCAGATCGGCCTTGGACTCAGCGTTGAGAAAACGCTTCGGGATCGTGTCGAGCAGTTTCACGTTGCTGTCGGCAATCGCCTGAGCGATGACCGAGTCGACCACGATCTTGTTGCGCTCGATGTTGTTCAGGGACGAGGACTGCTTCCACTCGTTGTCCAGGGCGATCAGGTCTCCCCCGTTCTTGATGGCGTTCACCACAGCATCCGAGAAGGAGTTCTTCTGGAGTTCTTGGTGGTAGCCAGCAGTCTCGCGCATCCAAGTCGTCTCGAACTCGTTGAGAGTCCGGTCGACCTGCTCAAGGAAGCCGTTGCCGTAGAAGTCCTGGCCCCCGGTTTTCTCGAAGGCTTGCTTGCGGATGTTGTCGAGGAACGCCTTACGGTTGGCCGTGTTGAGGCGCACCTCGTCGTTCTGCAGGATCTCCTGCACCTGATCCAGTGCCCACTGCTTGGCCTCTTGCTCACCCGTTGCCTGGGCGATACGGGCAGCCACGGTGGGCACCAGCTCGGGGAACATCTCCTGAACCTGGGTAGCGTTCACCGCACCGGACTCTTTGTCGCGCATGAACTGCTCGGTGTAGTACCGCAGCTTCTGCATCTGCTCCTTTTCCATGTCCTTGGTGGTCGCTGCTGCGTACTTCTCCAGGGCCGGGTTCAGGGAGGCAAGAGCGTCAGCAAGCTGGCCCATGCGGTTGTCCTGGGCGATGGCTTGAGGACGGACGTAGGTATCGACCCGAGCCGCAGCCGGGGCCAGACCTACTCGGGCGGACGTATCCCGCTGGGTTACCGCTCGGCCCCTCTTTTGGCGGACAGAGGGACGCGAGGAAGTCGAGGGCCGCAGCCCCGGTACGTTGTCCATTGGTTACCTCTTAGGTCTTCTTGGTGGTGGTCGTGGTGGACTTCTTGCCGAAGTAGTCGCCCGCCGGGTCTTTACCGGTGCGGGTGGTGTAGTTGGCGTAGGCTCCGGCAGCACTCGAACCAATCTGCAGAGCTGTGGCCCACCCACTCGGGCGGATGCCAGGAGCAGTGGCGTTCATCTGGCCAATGGCTTGGTTACGGGCACCAGCCATCTCGGAGTTGAGTTGGTCGAGCGACCAATCACGGTTCTGCTCGATGTTGCTGATGTCACGAGATGCAGTAGCGCCGATGTCGGCCAGGATGGATTGAACGGAGAAGCCAGAGACTCCAGCCTCACCGGCTGCTGCATAGGCCGAGGACATCTGCCGTACCGACTCGCGGCGGCGCTCCTCGATCTGCTGGGCAGCGCTTTGGGCTTCTTGCTGCTGGCGGTTCTGGATGGCGATATAGCTGTCCCGCAGGGCAGCCTGGGCGTTGCGTTGATTCTGCTCGTGCTGCTTGGTTTGCATCTTGGCAGCCACAGACTGCTGTTGATGTCCTGCCACGGCAGATAGCGTGCTCATCACACCCATCGTGATGGAAAGGGGATCACACATTAGCGTCCCTCCAGGGGAATCAACTTGGCGAACTCATAGAACCTGTGGCCGTTGAAGTCGAACTCACGCAGGAACGTGAACCCGGCCCACTTGAGCCACCGGATGTGGACTTGGTTTTCCGCGTGGACGGCGTTGGCCAGTACGCGGTAGTGCTCTCGGATACGCGCCAGATACGGACGGGTCTCGCGCAGGATCTGAACCCAGTGATCCTTGATGGCGTCGGTGGCCATCATCCAGACGTACCCCAGGTAGGGTTCATCGGATGGGCAGGTGCCCCAGATGATCTGAGGCTTTTCCTGCTCATCGACTGCCACGAAGCAAGGATCAGGCGAGTCAACCCCAACCAGCAGGGCTTCCAGGGGATCTTTCCGCCCCACTGCTTGGAGTTCTCGAAGGTCAGCTTGGCGAAGACGCGGTGCCATATCGACGGCATCCTCATGGGTTGCTCGTCGAACGGTGAGCATCACAGTCTCCTTGAACGAATGACGTAGAACGCCTCCCATTCGGCGCTCAGGAAGAAGCATGGGAGGTAGCTGTCGTTGACCAGTTCGATCTCGACCTGATCGTTTTTGGCCATGACGGGGAAGCTGAACTTGCCTTCCTCGATAGCCACTTGGCCCAGGATGTTTCGACCGGAGCCGACCACACGTCCCGAGAAGATGTACTTGTAGGTATCCCTGCGGAACGGCGTCACCTCGGCCCGGAAGTACCCGGCGTTGTTGTAGAGCACCGACATTCTGCGGAGCTGGATGCGGCCCTCACCGACGGTCAACTGGCCCCCGCCGATGGCCTCCTCCTTGATGACCAGGGTGGAGAACCGATAGCGGAAGGTGTACGGCTTGCCGATGTAGAACGGCTGATCCCGCCAGTCACCCTTGAAGCTCAGCACGGAGAACGTCCCGCTGTTGTCCAGGGTGTAGTCGCTCACCACGACCCCAGGAACTCGGGAGCCTCCAGGCGCGGTGACCAACTGAACCGTCTCACCAGCGCGTAGCTTGTAGGGCAGCGTGACCTGGGTGATGTCGTCCGCCTCCAGGGCCGGGTCGTTCTCCTCGAAGGTCACCGTGCAGCGGGCCTGGGTCACCATGCTGTCGAGGTGGACGGCGATGCTCCAGTTCGACTCCGTTGCACCGGGTTCGAGGTTGATCACCTCAAGGTGCAGCCCATCGCTTCGCCGGATGACGAAGTACAGGCGCGACTCGATGAAGTCGCAGTTCAGGATCTCGTCGTTCGGGTGGAACTCCCAGCGCGACCAAGACGACTGCAGCTTCTCGCCGTTGCTCCAGTAGTACTTGTAGACCCAGGCGCAGTTGCGCTGCTGATCCGAGAGCACCACGACGCAGTCCTCGTTGGAGCTGGCAGCGATCTTGTAGACCCCGCCTGGGATGTACTTGGGCACATGGCCGGTGATATCTGCTGCATCCTCGGACTCAGTCTCACCGTCGACGTAGTACTCCCGCAGCCCCGTGAAGGTGCCTCGGTTGACGGCGAAGTAGACGTACCGCCCGGCGCCCACGGGCTTGGCCCTGAGCGAGCACTCGTACTCGGTCGTCTGATTCACCGAGATCGTGTCTGGGGTGAGCACGTCAGCGTCCCCGAGCTGGAACTGGGTCTTGTCGCTGAACAGCAGCATGGTCTCGTTGAACGGCACTGCATGACGCAGGATGGAGACCTTGACGTGCGACACGCCGATGTCGATTGGGTCGGTGTCCAGTGTCGACGTTGCCGTGCCTCGGAAGAACGTGAAGTACTCTCCAGAGCGGGAGAACACGATGTTCTCGTCGCTGACGAAGCCCAGGCGGTTACGGTGGAAGAAGATGTCGTTGAGCGGTCGCCCGACGAAGGACGGCAGCGGGTTGCTCTCCAGATCGCCTACCTTCCGGTTCTCCCAATCGGCGCGCTTGAAGGTGAACGTACCGTCAGCGTTGCGGATCAGCACATGCGGCATGGTGGCCGCGTCCAGCCCGACCGACTCGCCGCCCTTGAGGGTTTCCTTCCAGACACCCGAGCTTGTGCCAGTGCCGGTCACGTCGTAGCTGACGTAGTAGTTATCGAACGAAGACGACTGGTCGCCCACGATCTCTACCGTGAAGCCAGCCACAGCGCGGGCCGGGAGGTTCGAGAACCGCTGGGCCTTCTGGGCAATCACCTCCAGGCCATTGTCCCCGATGGAGTCATCGGAGCTGATCGTGAAGCTGGCCCCATCGGTTCGCTTGATGTGGATCGTCGAGCCGTACCGAACAACCGACCAGCCGGTGCCCAGCGCAGAGGTGATGCCGCTGGTGAGCTGGGTGGCGATGTAGTCGGTGGTGACTTGGTTGACGTGCGCAGCCTGGGAACCATCAGGTGCCGTGAAGCTGGCCGTCTTACCATCCACCGTCAGGATGTACTTGGCCCCGTAGGCACCTTGCTTGACCCAGGCCAGAGCCTCGTAGGGACGGCTTGGAGCCAGCGTGGGGGATTCCTTGGTGGCTACCTTGGTGTTCAGCACGAAGGTGTAGTCCGCCACTGTCACGCACCGGAACTCCTCAGCCGGGTTGGCCGAGTTCAGGTAGGTCTTGCCGTTGGGGAACGACACGGTCTTCTCCACGCCGTTCAGGTCGAACACGCGAAGGTTGCCGTTCAGGATGATGACGATGTACTGCTCGACAGCGTCGCGGTTGATGGTGTGGATGAAGATGTTGCCAGCCATCGAAGGCAGCTTGGCGAGGTGGCGAGTACCGGGGCGCTTCCGCAGCCCTTCGACCACAGACGAGTGGGCGTTGATCTGCTCCTGGCATTGCGAGGCCAGACGCATGGCATAGGGCTGCTGACTCACCCCATTCACCAAGTTGGGAATGGTCGTGGAGATCAGGCTCATGGTTAGCGATCCAGTACCCGGAAGACCGAGTAGTTGTCGGACAGGATGTTGTAGTCAGCCGTGTCTGCTTCCATCTCCTTGAGGGTCACCAGGGCGCGGGTCTCGTCGACGGTCGAGAAGCGGGACAGCTCGATGGAACCCAGGACGCGCTCTTGGAAGATGCGGGAGGCACGGATGGTGATGTACTGGCGGGCGGCTTCCGGCAGCTCCTCGAAGGGAAGCTGGGTCACCATGTCCACCCGTACCACCTTGTTGATCTGGTAGGTGTGGTTGCGGCGGTCGTAGAGGCGCTTACCTCGAACCACCACGTCGATCTGATCGTCAGGACTTACCGTGTCGCAGCGGAGTACCCCGATGGGTAGCTCGCACTCACCCTCTTGGTTCGGGGTCAGTGGGTAGCCCTTATCGGTGTTCCAGTGCCAGCCCCTGGCCTGGACTTCCCGGTCAACCGAACGGAGGATCTGGCGGGCCATCACTGCGTCGATTACGCCGCTGTCCTCTACGGTGCTGATCGGGGCTTCACCGATGGTGGAGAGCATCGTGTTGATGGCTTCCAGCTCAGTGGTTGGAGAAATCATGGAACCCCCATAAGAAAAAAAAATAGGAGAGCCATTTCTGGCCCTCCTATGCGATGGTGGATAGTTGCTTACGCAACAGCGGTGGACAGCTCCACTGCAGCTTCCGGGCGCAGAACGCCGTGGCCGACCGCGTACTTAGCAACCATCAGGGTGCCCTGACGGCTGATCTGGTACTCGGACTCCATGCCCAGGTCGAGCAGCTTCACAGTGCCGATTGCCGACGGGTGCATCACCAGACCGACAGTCTTGGAGAAGTCACCGGCGTACTTGTCGCCAGTGCCAGCGTCCAGGGAACCTGCAGCGACAACGGTGTTCGGCAGGTTGTTGGTCTTGACGATGGTGATGCCAGCAACGCGGATCACGTTGCCGCCAGCGTAAGAACCTTCGCCACCCCAGTCGCGGTTCAGAACCTTGGTCGACTTCGCCAGGGCGTAGAACTGAGCCGGGCGCACGAACAGGTAGCGCTCGTCAGCCGGTACGTCCTTCTCGTCGAGGATGCGAGCAGCCTCGAACATGGCGTCTGCCAGGGCATCGCCGTTATCAGCGACCACGTTGTTGATGGTGGTGCCGCCGAACTGATCCGGGTCGTTGATGGTCTTGGCGGTGCGGGCAGCCAGCACACCAGTTTGCAGGATGTGCTTGTCCATGGTGTTCGCCAGCTTGGCACCCATCTCGCGGGTGTAAACCGAGCGAACGTCGTAGTGGTTCTTCGCCTCGTCGATGTTGGCGATGAAGGTCGGAGCGATCAGGAGTTCATCAATAGTGATGACCTTCTCGGCGTGCTTCAGGATGCCGCCCAGAATCTCCTGGCCCGGAGTGTGGTAGTAGGCGCTTGCGCGGCCCATTACCGGGAATTGAGCAGACTTGCCGTGGGCGATGGTTCGCACTTGGTGCTTGCCCATCATCACGTTGGTCTTCTCGAAGCTGGTCAGAACTTCACCAGCAAACACTTTCAGGAACAGAGCATCGACAGCGCCGCTGCCGTTGATCTGACCAAGACGCGAAACGATAGCGTCAGCCATTTGTTACCTCGTGAACGATTGATAGGAGTGGTTTGCTCCCAGCAGCCATCCACGCGCTGCGCACAAGGTTGTCCTTCCGGCTCCACCCGCAGGTGGGTCAGTTGGGCCGAGGCTCGTGCATGAAATGCTTTGGGTGCTAAGTCACCGGCTTTGCTGCCAGTGCGACTTGGGGCACTCGTCGTTCGAGGTAGGGGGTTGCCCAGTGACGTCTCCCGACGTGCTAGGGCTTGTGCAGTTTCCGTAGCTGCACCCGGAGATACAGGATCACCTCCTTCTCTATGGGGTTTGGCTGGCACGGCAGGGATCGAACCTGCGACCGCCCGGTTAACAGCCGGGTGCTCTACCATCTGAGCTACATGCCAGTGAACGCTCCGTGATTCGGCAGACGGAGCAAGCTGCCTAGCGGCCCCACGATTTGAGCGTGGCCTTAGATACGCGGGTGACGGGGAACCCGGCCAGAGGCTTGGGGGCGATGGAATCCTGGGAAAAAGCGAGGCCGACATGAAGCCAGCCCCGAAGTACCAACCAACAGGAGAGATCGGAGAACGATCTTGTTCTCCATAACTGTGTGGTAATTACCGGAGGCAGAACTTCTCCCACTTGAGGTTGTGGGCGAAGACCTCCTGCTTGGTCGTCGGGGTGTCGTCTTCATGCCAACTGATGGGCTTCACCCAGGAGCACTCATCGACTGGCGCGTTGGTAGCGGCGCATCCGCTCAAGATCAGCGTCAGACAGGCCACCACGAGCCACCTGCAGGTCAATCTCATGGGCTTCTCCACGGCGTTGTTGTTCAGCTTCCAGCGCCTCCAGGCGCACCTTGCGCTCACCTTCCTGACGCAACTTGTCGTCACGCAGGAGGGTGAGCACCAGGGTTGCTAGTTGGAGGATCGACTGGAGCGCCTTGAGGAACGCCTTCACAGCTTCTCGCCGGGCAGCTCCTTGGCCTTGCGGGTGACAACGCCAGCGAGCGCTTCGACGACCTTGTAGACCTTGCCCACGATCTCGTCATCACGAGGGGTCGGGGTCAGGTTGACGATGGCCAGAGCAAGGGCATGGGCAGCCACAATGACTGCCAGGATGCCGTCCCAGTTTTCGAGGACAGTTTCGATCATGGTTCACCTCAGAAGATGTTGGAACGAGCCAGACGGGCCTCTACCTCGCGGCGGTAGGCCGGGTCTTTCTCATAGCGGGGGTCTTGCATTGCTGCGGTCAGTTGGGCCAGGGACTCGTAACCACCGGCACCGCCACCGTTCTGGCCATTGACCAGCTTCGGCTCAGTGCCCACGGCCTTCTGGTAGCGGAACGCCAGGGACATCACCGCACTGCGCACGGTGTCCATGTCGCCGCTCTCAACAGCCAGGTTGTAGCGGTTGAGGTCTTCCTTGCTCAGGTTCGCCACTGCCCACTGGGCCATGGCCTGGAAGGCTTGCTCGCCACCGACCTCTTGATAGATCGACTCACGAGCGCGCTCAGCCTCAGCCTCTACGCCAGCGATGTACTGGTCGACATAGGCACGCGGGATGCCAGCCTTCTCCAGTTGGGCGTAGTGGTCTTCGGACAGACCGCCGTTGGCTTCGTAGTGGGCGGACATCTCCTCGATGTCGAAGCCGTTCTTCTGGGCCAGCTCGTCGAGCTTCTCGGGGGTCATGTCGGTGACATCCGGCTTGGCCGGTTCCTGGGGCTTTTGGCCCAGCTTGCGCTCCAGCTCCTGATACGCCTTGGCCAGCTCGTCGACGGACTGGAACTTGCCCAGCAGAGGCTCTTGCGGCTTCGGCGCGTCGTTGCCCAGGTTCGCCAGCTCGGCGTTCTTCTGGTCAACGGCAGCGGCCATGGCTGCATCGTGGCCAGCCGGGGCTTCGCTGTTCGGGGTGCCTTGGGTGTTCAGGACTTCAGCCATTTGGTTCTCCTCTTAGTGGTAAACGATCACGAGGCCGCTGCTGGTCTTCTCCACGCGCTTGCTGGCCTCTTGGGGTTGCTTGTTTGTTTCAGCCGCAGAAACAGAAGGGGCCGCCTTGCGGCGACCCCCTTTGGTTTCCTGGCTGGTGACTTTCGGTTGAGCTTCGTCAGCCATTCTTCACACCTGCCTTGACTACTTCGGTTGCCATTCCCATGCCGCCCTGAGCGAGCATCTGGCCGAGCTGGGCCATCTGTTCTTCCTGGGCTTGCTGTTGCTCCATCGCCTTGACTTCGTCTTCGCTGCGCACCAGACCCTTCATATCCAGGCCAAGCGCTGTACCGCGACGGGTCATGTAGTCCCCGACGTTGAGATAGCGAGCGACCACCTCCGGGCCGAACGTCTGATTCACGCCCTGGATGAAGGCATCGAGCTTGTTCAGGTCGTGCCCACGGCCAAGGGCTTCCAGGCCGGTGGTGATGGTCGGGCGGACGGTGTCCTTCGGGAGTGCCGGGATCTTCTTGCGCTTCTCCAGTTGCAGGATCAGGCGCTGCACCAGGGGGAACTGGAACTCCTGGGAGAGGATCGAGTAGACGCCGCCAAGGGCATCCTCCAGTTCACCGGCCATGTACCGGATCTCCTCGGCGGTCACACGCTCGCCACCACGCTGAACGGCGGTGTTGAGCAGGAACGCGAAGGACAGCCGCTGGCTGATCGACTCGATGGTCTCGAAGGCGATGCGGAAGTCAGCGAACTTCTCCACCTGCAGAACCGTCACGTCCTGGGCGTTGCCGGTGCGGACAGCCCCGTTGGGGGACTCGGTCAGGGTGCGCTGCTCGGTCGTGCCATTGGGGTTCACGAGGAACAGCACCTTGGCTGCTGCGGCAGAGCCTTCGACGATGGCCTGGGTCAGGGCTTCCAGCGACCGGAGGTCACCGTAGTACTCCTCGACGTAGCCACGGCCATAGTCCTCGCCGTCGATCTTGGTGAACCGCAAGGCCAGCCACGGGGACTTGTCCAGCGGATAGGTGCCCTCGGTGCCGGGGACACGCTCACCCTTGACCTCTTGGTAGATCCGCCACTCGTTGCCGTCCCGGTAGATCCGGGTGTACAGCTCCAGGGTCTTCTCCTTGGTCAACTGCGGGGCGTCCTTGAGCTTGGCCAGGAAGTCCTGCGGCAGTGCCTCGGGAGAGACCACGTCCTGCACGATGATCTCCAGCACGTTCCCCATGGGGTCACGGCGGACGACGTAGCGATCCAGGCGGTAGACCTTCATGCCTCCTTCGGGGGCGAGGTACAGCAGCACGTTGCCCGCGACGAGCAACTGCTTGAGACCTTCGCCGGTCGAGACGCGGATGGCCTGGGACTCGATGTCGTACATGACAGCACGCTCGATCTTACCCAGGGCTTCCTCAACCTCGGCCCTCATGCCCTCTTGCTGGGTCATCTGCTCCAGGGTGTAGTCGTCCACCGTCAGCCGGAAGAACGGACTGTTCGGGGGCATGAGCGCCAGGAGCAGCTTCGAGGAGAGGTTGTTGACGCCTCGGGCGCCCAACCCCTGGAACGGGGTCGGGAGCTTGGAGTGTGCGGAGTGGTTTGCAGGAGGGAGGAGCGACGGGATGGTTAGTTTGGCAGCTTCTCGTGCGCGTTGAAGGAATGGCTCACGGAAGCTGATCAGGGCGTTGTAGCGCCCGCCAGCCGTTTGTTCCATACGCCTCCTCGGTTAGCCCACGGGGATGTTCAGGCCGCTACCGGTGTTCGCTCCACCAGCTTGGTTCAGGTCGATGCGCAAGCCATTGCGGCGGTTGCGCTTGCGGGTACTCAGCTCCTCGTTCTGGGTCATGGTCTCCGCGTTCTGTTCCGGCTTCGGGGCTTCCTGGGCCGGAGGGGCTTGCTCGACTACCTTGGGCTTGTCGGCCTTGATACCGAACACACCGCCCACGGTCTTCGAGACTGCCTTCTTGATGGACTTGGTGACGGACTTAACCGCCTTCTTGATGCCACCCACTGGTTAACACCTCATCACAGTCATGGTTTCGGTCAGGCCATGCCGGGCGTAAAGCCGTCGGATGGCCGCTTTGTTGCTGGCTGCGCGAGTGCCGAACTCACAGCCCCTTGCCCCGTGGAGCAGCGCGAAGGTCTTCATCACCTCGAACACCTCGGACAACCGGGTGCTCCCAGTCCCTACTCGAAGCAGGTACTCCTCGGTGAGCACGAAGCCACGGGCGTACCACTCGCTGGCTTTCGAGTAGCCGATCAGGTAGTCGGAGTTGATGAGGACGATGTGGTGGTCTCGAAGGGAGACCTCTGCAGCTTCGTCTGCGGACAGGAGCCACTGGCCGTAGTCGGCCTTGTGGATGTCGAAGTAGAGCTTCATGGCCTCCCGAACGGTCGGCTCGATCTGCTCACGGGTCAGAGGGGTTGGGGTTCCAGCATCCAGGCGCAGATACTGGGGGACGTACACGGCTTACCTCAGACGGTGTAACCGCCGTACTTGCGCTCCTCCTCGTTACGGTCGAGGTCGATGCGCAGCTTGTTCCGCACGGGAGTCTTCTTGACGACGTTGGTGTCCTCGTTCTCGGGGACTCCTTGCGCGTCAGCAGCGGACTTCTCCGGTGCGGGCGGGGCTGCCGCAGGAGTGCTGGACTTCATCTTCGGGGTCTTAGCGAAGCACATGAGTGTTCTCCAACACGTTCTCTTGCTGTTGCTCGAAAGCGCGACGGAGCAACCGGATTACCCGACGCTCACCAACGCGCATCCAGATTTCACGTTCAGACCACTCAGGCTCTGGGCAACGCTCGGGGAAGCGCTGCTCCAGGGCATCAAGTAGGTCTTTAGGAATCACAGGTAGTTGATCCATAAGTTATCCCTATGAGTGTTTTCCCTGTCCTCCAAGACTGTGTGGTAATTGACCGGGGGCTTATTCCCACCCCCAGTCACCCTCCATACCCTTGTGGTTGTAGTCGGTCACACGGCCCTCGAAGAAGTTCTTCTGGTTGTCACCGGAGACGATGTGGTCGACCCACGGCAACGGGTTCTTCTCGATCCCCCAGTTCGGCTTGAGGCCGAGCTGAACCAGACGGCGATCCGCGATGAAGCGGATGTACTGCTTGACCTCCTCGGGGGTCAGCGCCTTCGGCCCACCCAGGGCGAACGACAGGTCGATGAAGCGATCCTCCAAGGCGACACCCTGGCGGAACATCTCGTAGATCGCCCGCTTGAAGTCGTCGGTGACGATCTCCGGGTGCTCCTCGCAGTGGCGCCGGAACAGAGCCGCCATGATCTCGACGTGCTTGGTCTCGTCGCGGATCGACCATTCGACGATCTCGCACATGCCCAGCATCTTCGAGCCAGCCTCGGGGCGCTGGTAGTTTAGGAGCTGGACGAAGGCCGAGAACAGGCTCATACCCTCGTTCATCACGGTGCGAGCGAGGTTGATCCCCATCTGCTTCGGTGTGATAGCCGACGCCCCAAGGTACGGATCGACCACGAAGTCCTGCATGAACTCCGCTTTGTCGGCCATCTCCTCGTACTCAAGGAACGCTCGGTACTCCGTCTCCGGTAGTCCCAGGGTGTCGTTCAGCAGCGCATAGGCGCGCATGTGGGTCGACTCCCGGTTGGCGATGGAGAGCAGCGCCATGCGGGCTTCGTTGTTCTTGAAGTACGGCAGGAACACGTCGACGTAGGAACCGCCCACGATCTGGTCGCTCTGGGTGAACAGGCGCAGGATCTGGGTGATGTGGTTCTTCTCGACCGGGGTGATCGTCCCGTCCTTCCACTGGTTCACGTCACGCTGCAGGGAAGCCTCGTACTCCATCCAGAACAAGGACTCATGCTCAATAGCGTGGTTGACGAACTCGGGGTAGTGGAACGGTTTGTAAGTTGTCGAGTACTCAGTGAGCTGCGACATTGAATCCTCCTGTGAGATAAGCGATTGCCCGGCTCAGGGCTTCCCTGCTGTCCCGCAGAAGGCCGAGCGCCTTGTTACACGACGGACACAGCAGTCCCCGCACTGCGCCCGTTGTATGGCAGTGGTCGACGTGAAGGACGCCTTTATCGGGGTGGGTTTTACAGATCGCGCAGACACCGCCTTGCTGATCGAACATCGCTTCGTACTGGTCTTTGGTTATTCCGTAGCGTTCTTTCAGCTTGTTCCAGCGGTACTCGCGCTTGTAGGTCAGTGATTTGCAGCGTTTGCAGAAAGCCTCACGACCTCCACCGGCCTTGGGAGACCGGCGGAAGTACTCAGTGATGGGCTTTTCCTCGCCGCATTTCGTGCAGCGTTTCAGCCCTGGCAACTCAGACATTCCTCCTCAGCGTTGTAGTCTTTCAGCGCCTTGCGCTCGATCTTCTGGCTCACCTTGTCGCCACTGAACCCGGCATCTGTCCGCAAGTAGTACACGCCCTTGAGTCCCCGCTGGTACGCCATGAGGTGAACCTCGTTGACGTAGCGGCGCTCCGAACCGAACGGGAAGTACAGGTTCAGGCTCTGGCCCTGGCAGATGTGCTCCTGGCGATCAGCAGCGAGGTCGACGACCCACCGCATGTCCAGCTCGAAGGCGGTCTTGAAGACCTCCTTGTCGTACTCGTCGAGGAAGTCCAGGTGCTGCACCGACCCCTTGTGCAGGATGATCGACTGCCAGACCTCGTCGGTGTTGTGGCCGAGGGATTCCAGCAGCGCCTCAAGGTGCGGGTTCTTCACCAGATGGGAGCCAGCACGGGTGCGCTGGGTGAAGGCGTTCGAGCGCAGCGGTTCGATTGACGGGCTGGTGCCGCAGATCAGGCCGCTGTTGGCGTTCGGTGCGATGGCCAGCAGGTGGCTGTTGCGACGGCCAGTGCCCACCATGTCCGGTGCCTCGCCGCGCTCCAGGGCCAGCTCCTGGCTTGCCTCAATGGCATCGGCCTCGATCTTGGCGAAGATGCGGCGGTTCATGGACTTGGCGATGACCGACTCCCACGGCACCCGCTTGCTCTGCAGCAGGGAGTGGAAGCCCATGGCGCCCAGGCCAATGGCCCGTTCACGCATGGCCGAGTACACCGCACGGCTCATTACGTCCGGGGCGTGCTCGATGAAGTAGTCCAGCACGTTGTCGAGGAACCGAACCCAACGATGCACGAAGCGCGGGTCTTTGCTCCACTCGTCGAACTTCTCAAGGTTGATCGACGAGAGGCAGCACACAGCCGTGCGCTCGGCGTCGGTCGGCAGGTGAATCTCGTTGCACAGGTTCGAGCCATGGATTCGCAGCCCCAGGGCGCGTTGGGCCTCGGGCAGCGCACGGTTCGCTGTGTCGATGAAGTTCAGGTACGGCTCGCCGGTACGGAAGCGAACTTCGAGGATCGACTGCCACAGTTCTCGCGCATCCACTGTTTCAACCACAGCGCCGCTATGAGGGCAGCGAAGCTCCCAAGATCGACCAGCGAAAACAGCAGCCATAAAGTCATCGGTGATGTTGATCGCGTGGTGGATGTTGAAGCACTTGCGGTTCACGTCACCCCCGGTTGGGAGGCGAATGTTCATGAACTCGACGACATCTGGATGGGAAATGGACAGGTACGCCGCATAGGAACCCTTGCGGGTCTTGCCCTGGCGGAACCCTTCGACGGCGCTGTCAGCGATCTTGATGTGCGGCAGCGGGCCGACCGATTTGTCGGACACAGCACGCACCAGATCCCAGTGACCGCCGACACCACCGCCCATCATGGACAGCCAAGCCAGCTCGACCTGATGCTGCACCAGACCCTCGCGGGTATCCGGCACGAACGACAGGAAGCAACTGATCGGCATGGCCTTGGGTAGCTCGCCCGGCATGGGGGCGTTGCTCAGGATCGGGCTGGAGTACATGGCCCAGCCACGGGAGACATCGTCGTAGATGTCCTGGGCGAACTGCAGGTCTCCCTTGCAGAACGCCAGTGCGGGTCGCGCAAAGGCGCGTTGGAAAGTCTCACCCCCAGAAAGATAAAACCCCCGCAAGAGGTCTCCTGCGAGGGCTGTCAGTCGGGCATCACGCCCATTGTCCAGGGTGAGACCGTGGTAGGTCTCAAGGTGCATCTTTGACGAAAACTCCGTTGATCATCTTTCCGGTTCGGTTCTTGATCTGGTCGTAGGCCGAGGCGAGGCACTGACCGAGGGACAGGCCGTGCATCCGGGCCTGGATGATGAGGGTCACGACGATGTCGCCAATGGCATCCTCGATCTCGCGGCGGTCGTTCTTGACGATGCCCTCGATCAACTCCAAGACCTCCTCGTGGGTCTTCTCCCATTGGCTGGCGGGCGTGGCTTTCTCGAAGATGCCCCGGTCTTCCGCCCACTTGATCACAGCGGTTTCCAGGCTCTCGATCATGCAGCGCGCTCCTGGGGTTTCAGGAAGTCACGCACCGCGCACTCAAGGCGCAGCAGCTTCTTCTCGTACCACTCAGCCTTCTCCAAGTCCTGAATCCCGGCCTTCTTCTGGTAACGCCAGCGGTACTTGAAGGAGTTGCCGCGCAGGTAACCGCGCAGTTCATCAATGGTCATCATCGAGACCATGGCCTCGAAGCACTCGATGTTGATGCCGTCCACGTCCTCAACGAGGGCGCCGCGAACAGCAGCAAGCAAGGGGTCGAGCTTCCCCTTGTAATGGCCAGGGTGGTTGACCATGTCGATCACGGATTCCATAGCTTCACCTTCTTAGTCTTGAAGTCGTAGTCGGATGCCCGGCAGATGCGGGCCACGCGGGCCTGAACCAGGGCTTCTTCTTCGGAGAGACCGGCCTTGGCGAATGCCTCGACGACCTTCTCCCAGGCGCCTTGCACGTCGAAGTACTGGTCGTGCTTGGTCTCGTGGGCGAACGGCAGGAGGATCTTGTCGGCCTTGGCCGGGCCGATACCTGGGCAGCCCTTGTAGCCATCGGTGATGTCGCCGGTCAGGGCTTGCTGCAGGTGGTGGTAGTTGGCTTGGTGCTCGGTCACCTCGAACACGCCCAGCTCGGTGCGGTGGGTGTGGAAGTGCAGACCGGGGATGGTCTTGAGGTCTTTGTCCTTGGTGATGATGACCTTGCGGCCAGCCAGCTTCGGCCATGTGGAGAGGATGCCGAGCACGTCGTCAGCCTCCAGGCCCGGACGAATGAACGTCTCGAAGCTCTCCTTGAGCTGCTCCTTGAGCGGCTTGAGGATCATCGGCTTGCGCTGGCCGACCCGGTTCTCCTTGTAGGAAGGGAGCACCGAGCTGCGCCAGTTGGTCTCGTCCGTCAGGGCCACGATGATGCGGTCGGCGTTGATCGCCTCTGCCACCTCATGCACCCGGTCGACCACCCGGAGTCGGCCCTGGTCTTCCCACGCATGGAGAGTCCAGAGGCCATCACCCCAGTGGATCGGCTCCTCGGCACCGGCTGCGATCTCGTAGGCGAAGATGTCGCCGTCGATCAGCGCGATGGTTTCAGTGGACATCACGGCCTCCAGGGAACTGGATGATGTTGTCTGCCTGGACGACAACAGGCGGGAACACCACGCGCTTGAGGTCTTCCAGCACGAGCGCAAGGCCAGCCTTCAAGGCGTTCTGCGCGGTTTTGTCTTTGGCCTTGTCCAACGCCTCACTCAGGTTGATCAGGTCAGCAACACGGGCGGTCACCGGGTCTTCGATGCCGCTCAGATCAAGGTTCAATTCATCCACTGGTGGATTCCTCCAGACGTGTCAAAGCCGCCCAGGAGACTGGGAACAGCGGTTCGATGATTGAGCCGACCTCCTGGGCCAGTACTTGAATCTCGTGCTGGGCGTGCGGGTCGGTGCGTTTCAGGTAGAAGTTGGCGAAGGCGTACAGGTTGCCAGTCCAGATCCAGTTCACCTCGCAGCCTTGCGGCAGGATGAAGCGGGCCTGTTCGGGGCAGACGCCATCACGGATCATGTCCTCGTACAGGCGGATCGCGTACTCGCCAGCCATGCGGTACTCCCGGCGCCACTCGTGGCTGCGCGGGTGTTCACCGGCAGAGCCTTGCTTGGCCGAGCCTTCTGGCTTGCATCGGAACACGGACGGGATGTACAGCTCAGGAGTGGAGCTGATGTACCGGCGAGACTCCTCGTTCTCCACCAGACCCTGCTTGTGCTTGAAGCATTGGGTGCGGATCGGCACCGGGGCTTGCATCCGCAGGGTCACCGAGGTGTGGGCAAAGGGAGTCCAGTGGTCGTGCTTGGCGAGGTAGCGGATCAGGCGCTTGTCGTCGGCCTTAGTGGTCGGCCCTCGGAGGCCGGTTGCTACCAGCTCCTCGAACTCGTTGCCTTCCTCATCGACGTAGACGTGGCTGCTAATCTTGTCGAAGGACACACGGGCAGCGTTCACCACGCTCAGGTCGCTGCCCATGTGGTCAACGTACTGCGCTTTCAATTCTCTCCTCCTGTGTATTCCAAGAGAGCGCGGCCCGCTGGGGTAACGCGCCAGTGTTTGCTGTAAGTCCCATGGCCAGCATGGGTGGTCAGTAGTCCTCGGCTTGCCAGCTCGGCCACGCGCACTGCGTTCTCCCGTGCGTAATTGCTCTGCACGGTGAATGGCTCGATGTAGGCTCGCTGCAGGACGATCAGGGTCTTGCGGTTCATCAGTGGCACTCCGCCCAGTTCGTGCCGATCTTGGCCTCACCATCCAGGGGGCACCGCCAGTTGAAGTCGCGGCCCGCTTGCTGGAAGGCCCACACGGCTACCTGGGCAACTTCGTCTGCGATCTCCTTCCTGGCCTGGAGCTGGTACTCGTCGTGAACGTGGGCCAACATCGCCCAGTCCTTGCCGAAGATGTATCCACGGGTGGATAGCTCCCGATACAAGTTGACCGTGGCTTGTTTAACCAACAGGGCACCGGCTGATTGCAGGAGGGTGTTGAGGGCGGCGTGGTCGGATCGGATGTGCAGGTGTCGCCCGTCGATCCCGACGAGGTAGCCCCGCTTCTTCACGGCTGACGCAACGTCTTCGCGTAGCCGCTTCAATGCGGGGGTGCGTTTCAGGAAGTTCTCCTTGAGCTTCTTTCCTTCCTTCGCACCCTTGCCAACGATCTGCCCGATCTTCTCGTCGCCAGCCCCGTAGAGGTAGGCGTAGATGAACGTCTTCGCGTTATCCCGAGTGGGCAGACCGGCTGCCTTCTGGTTCTCCGTGTGGATGTCACCTTCGAGCAGAACCTTGGCGTAGGCTCCCCCGTCATACCGCGCCATGTAGTGGGCCAAGCAGCGCAGCTCAAGGCCCGAGGCGTCGGCACCGATCTGGACGTAGCCAGGATCAGCACCAAACAGTGCCCGACACTCCTTGCCGAATGGGGCACGGACTGACGGCACCTGGGCGACGTTGGGGTGGCTGTGGGTACAGCGCCCGGTCACGGCACCGATGGTGTTCACCGAGCCGTGGATGCGCCCCTTGCGTTCCAGCTTGAGCCAAGCCTGGTTCCCCTCGGCCAGTTGCCCGATGCGCTTCTCGATCAGGAACCGGCGAGCCAGGAGCTTGGCCGCTGGGTACGGCAGCTTGGAGAGCACCGTCTCGTCGACCTTGGGCTGGCCACCCTCGGTGAACTCCTGGGGTTTCCAGCCGTGCAGCTTGGTCAGGCGGTCAGCGATCTGCAGTCGGCTGGCGGGGTTGAACTCCTGCAGGGTGATCTTGCAGTACGGAACCCCGGCCTCGATGCCCTGGGTACGGTTCGGTCGCTTGGGCATGACCACCCCAGCGTTGACGTACCAGGGCCGGAAGGCGCCTTTGAGTTCCGCGTCCAGTTTCTCCCGCTCGGCCACCAGGGTGGTGTACAGAGCAGCGGCTGCCTGGGTGTTGAAGGCGAACCCGTGGCGCTCTTGCAGACCGATGATGAAGGCGAACCAGTGCTCCAGCTCGACGGCGCGCTCGGCCACTTCCTTGGACTGGATCTTCTTCCACAGCGCATCGGTGACCTCAACGTCCTGCTCGCAGTACGTCTGCATCTCAGGCGTCCAGACCTGCCAGTCCGAGGTCTTACCGAACTCACCCTTGTAAACCCCGAGGCGGTAGCCCCAGGCTTCCAAGGAGTGGGAGCCTCGCAGTTTCCCTGGCAGTTTCCCCTTGCGGATCAGGCCAGTGTCCCGGTCACCGATCTCCGGCCAGATCAGGCGGGTCAGTATCAGGGTGTCACGCAGCCGTTCGATTGGGATGTTGAACCAGGGGTAGACCTGCTGTAGTGCAGGAACGTCGAACTTCACCACGTTATGACCAACCGCAAGGTCAGCCTCCATCAGCCAAGCCAGCCCCTCTTTGATGGGCGAGTAGCCCGGCTGGTCAGCGAAGGAGCCAATCTCCCCGGTGGTTGCGTCCTTGATCACGAGGGAATGGACGCGGTCGAGCTGGTGTAGCAGCCCGTTTGTTTCACAGTCGAACTCAAGGGTCTTCATCTGGGCCTCTCATGGGAGTACCTATGCGCTAGTGGATAGTTAGAAATCCGGCTCTACATCCCACGGTGGGTCGATACCCTCCTGTGGAGTTGCCGGGGTGGTCTCGAAGCCGAAGTCATCAGCGTCCGGGCCGCGCTCGAACAGGCGACCAGTTTCTTGGTCGTAGCCGAGGCTCAAGGTGTGGCCGGTGGACTGGCCGGTGTAGCGGTCTTTGAGGATGCGGAAGGTGGTGGTCTGCCGTTCCTCCTCATCCTCGGCTTGCTGGTTCCGCTCCAGGCCGAACATGAAGTACGACCAGAAGCCAATGGCGCGGCTGCCCTTGAAGTGGCGGATCATCACGCGGCCTCCTTCCTCGTGAGGCTTGCCCTCCGGGGTGGACAGGTGGCTGACGAAGTGGATGATGCAGCCCAGCTCGTTGGCCAAGCCCGCCATCTCCTTCATCAGTTGCTCGATGGATTCCTTCTCGTTCGAGGTGTCGGCCATCGCCGTGAGGTGGTCGAGGTAGATGTGCCTGATGCCCAGGCTGACCACCATGAAGCGGATCTTGGACTTGACCGCATCCCACTCGGTCTCGCCCCAGGAGTCGTAGAAGGTGACCTTCCCCTTGAGGCTGGCCACGGCTGTCTTCAATTCCTCGGGAGTCCAGCCAGCATCGGGCACATGGAAGCGCCGACCAGCGATCTTCCCAGCCACGCGCTTGGCGGTCTCGACCGGCTTCTGTTCAAGGAAGATGACGCCGACATGCTCGCCCAGCTCGACCACGTCGAAGGCGATCTGCTGGGTCATGAAGTCGGTCTTGCCCACGCCAGTACCAGCGCCGATGGCGTACAGCTCACCCTCGCGGCGACCGTAGGTCAGCTTGGTCAGGGTCTCGAAGCACCAGGGCTTGCCCCATTCGATGGGCTTCTCGACCTCGTCGAGGATGTCGTCGATGGAGACCAGCCCGTCAGGCCGGTACTCCTTCGCGTTCCAGATTGCCTGGATCACTTCCTGGCCACGGCCAGCGACGAGCATGTCGTTCGGGTCTTTGAGCGGGAGGCTGGCGATCTTGGCCTTGCCTGGGGGCAGCAGCTCGGCCACCTTGATGGCAGCTTCGCGGCCCGGCTCGTCCTGATCGAACATCAGGATGACCTCCTCGAAGGTGAGCACCCATTCGAGGTTCTCCTTGATAGAGTTGGCTGCGCCTTGAGCGCCGTTGGGGATGGACACCACGGGCCACTTGTTGCCCTGGAGCTGGCTCACGGTGAGGCAGTCGATCTCGCCCTCGGTGATGACCAGCTTCTTGCCGCCTTCACCCCACAGGTGCTGGCCGAACAGGGCCACGCCTTTGAACTTGCCCCTGGTGGTGAAGGACTTGTCAGCGAACCGCACCTTCTGGGCGATGACCTCGCCTTCGTTGTTGCGGTACGGGGCCACTTGGACGGTCTGCTCTTTGAACTCACCGACGAAGTAGCCGAACTTCTTGCAGGTCTCCTCTGTGATCTTGCGTTTGCTTAGTGCCCGGTACTCTCCGAAGGGCACCAGTTCTTTCACTGCTGCCACTTGCTGTTTACCTCTGGGTGTTGAGTCCGACGCCTCCTCGTTGAAGTTCTTCCCGCACGAGAAGCACTTGCCCCAACCTTTATCGTTGATCGAGTAGGCGTCGGAGGATTGGCCACAGGGACAAGGCAAGTGGGTTTGCACCCACTCGCTCATGCTGCTGCGTATGCCTTCTTCATGGTCAGCTTGCCGTCACGGTAGAGCTGGACGATCAGCTTCTTGCCCTCGG
>Ga0114984_1000148_pt1 | contig 27691 bp, 23 predicted proteins | sample Shrwel1BS1Day1_FD_96987 | JGI IMG/M metagenome (GOLD analysis project Ga0114984, IMG submission 96987) | Subsurface microbial communities from deep shales in Ohio, USA - Utica-3 well 1 S-1-Day1 | ecosystem: Environmental > Aquatic > Deep subsurface > Shale gas/oil reservoir > Produced water/Flow...
AGATAATGGTCAAACTGACCAGTAGTTGGCCACCTCCATTTTTTTGAAGGCACTCAGCTCCGTGCCCATTTTCGGGAGCACGCTGAATTGGCTGAAAATGGGTGTTTCTGGATGGGCACTAACTAACAGGCTGCAATGAGACATCAATCCCATCGGCAGATAATGCGGTCATTACCTGATCCAAATGCTTCGAGACCTCTCCGTCTAAGGATAAAACAGGAAAGACACGGACTTCGGTCGCCACTCTGCATAGCTCCCGCATTGATTTAAGGTGAGTTGCCCCATCCACATGGTCACTGTAGAGAAAAAGATAGTGGGAGCAGAGTGCCAAATCGAACTCGAAGTCGGAAAACGGTAATGATGGCAAAGACGCTGATATATACCGCCCTTGCTGACAACCGGCATCAAAGTCGGCCAGGAACCCCGACATGGCATTCATACGGACCTCGCCAAGATGCTCGACGCTACTCAGTGACCTCCAAATATACTTGTCTGCGTCCTGCCGCATCTTAGTCATGATTTCAGGGTAAACTTCATCAATACGACGACGTATTTCGTCGACTTGAAACTGGTAAACCGGATCACAGGAAACAACTTGGCACCCACGCTCTGTTGCCTCTACATTGAAGCTTGCGGGGCCATCACCGCAACCTAGGATTTTCTTGTTCAGATCATCATCCGATAGCCCAAACATCGCTTGGTATTCCTTTAGCGATCGCCCCCACGGTACTACATTAGCTAAATCCAAAATCGACTCTCCTTAGTCTGTATGACGCCAAAACAAGCGACGACCCGATAGGGGCGTCCGGTGGACGGTCGCCAGGCCGGGAATGAACTTGATCGATTTGTTAAATGTCGTCGCGCCATTCCTTATACTTACACACTCTATCGGACTCAAGCCATGGCACGTCGTGCGAAACCCAAATATGAGCCTCTGGCTTCAAACCGGGATCATCGTCCAGAGTGGCCACCCGAACAATTACGTGTGGCTGCGCAGGCCTCTCGGCGACCAAATGAGAACCACAGCGTTTGCAAAAATGGCGCGATTTGCCAGGAGATGATTCGAACGTAGAAATAGAATTTATGCCGCTGAGCCAACGGAAGTTCTCGCGCTTTACTCCCGCAGTGGCGGCAAATGAGGCCGCATGGGCTTTACGACAAGTCTGACAATGACAATGCACAATCGGCATATCCACAGAGTCGATCTCGTAACTTATCTCGCCACACAAACAGCTTCCCTTCAGCCCCATAGGGGATCTCCTTCTGTACATTGAACGCTTGGCTTTGCGGCGTGCCGGAGCGCCAGCGGTGGGAACCGATGCGGTTAGCGTTTGGTGTGGACTTCCCCCAATAAATTGGACGCGTCCCATCGGCTAAAGCGGTTGGTAACATGGTTAAATGCCATACCGCTTCTATCACGCCAGCGGCCAACAAGGAGCAAAGTAACACAAATTTCGCAATCTGAACCAAGACAAGCACTTTCATCCGGCCCTACCATTTATAACACCTCGAAATAGTTACCTACACGCCAGAAGATGCTTCTGGAAAAACAAATGGATTTGAAATGAGCCATCGATCATCAAGCTCCTCCGAGAGCATTCTTTCTCGTCGAATGCAGACAATGAGCAGTTCCGCGATAAGGGATCTGCTCAGGCATTCCAAAATCCCTGGTATGATCTCACTGGCGGGAGGAATACCCGCACCAGATCTCATAGATACCGAAGGGCTTGAAGCGGCCACTTTCCGAGCTGTTGAAAGTGCAAGAAATGCCACCTATCAATATGGACTGACCGAAGGAGAATTGTTCTTAAGGGAAGAAATTGCCTCCCGCATGGTAGCGCAGGGAATCAGCGCGGAACCCGACCATATTCTAGTTACAAGCGGTTCGCAGCAGGCGCTCGACATTGTAGCCAGAGCCTTTCTTGATGAGGGTGATAGTGTGTTGGTTGAAGAGCCAACCTATCTGGCCGCATTACAGGTTTTCAATATGGCAGGAGCGAAGACATTAGTATTCCAAGGTGATCAGTACGGCATTGATTTCACACGATTGGAATCATTGGTTGCCAATAACCGTATTAAGCTGATGTACCTTGTTCCCAACTTCAGTAATCCAACCGGCACAACCCTGCGACTTCCCGAAAGGACAAAACTTGTTGAGTTTGCTATCCGTCATGACATTATGATCGTTGAAGACGACCCATACGGAGATCTTCGATACGACGGAGAGCATGTTGCGTCACTCTTTGAAATAGCCGAACAGTCATTTAACTCGAAAAACCGGGTTATCTACATTTCGTCTTTTTCAAAAACTGTCGCCCCCGGATTACGCTTGGGTTGGTGTATTCCCCCGGAGAGCTATTTTCACTCGCTATGCCGTGCCAAGCAATCTATGGATCTTCACAGTAGTACGCTATCGCAATATATTGCAGGTTATTATCTGAAAAGCGGCCGCCTTGATGATCAACTTCAACTTCTTAAAAAGGCCTACAAATGCCGGCGCGATGCGCTGATAAAAGCTATTTCGGAACATTTGCCAGACGCCCTCGAACTCAACGTGCCCGACGGTGGGATGTTCCTCTGGGGGCGATTTGCAAACGGACTGGACGCATCACTCGTTCTTCAGCAAGCTCTAAGCCATCACGTGATGTTTGTTCCGGGGAAATATTTTTATTGTGAGATACCTGACTTAAGTTCGGTTCGCCTTTCGTTCTCAACGATCACGCCCTCCCTGGCGGACGAAGCTGTTAAGCGGCTTGCGATTGCGATCCAGCGGACGGAACAACGCGAAACTCAAGGGTAGCGAAAACACCGACCATTTTAAACGGAGTTTTTATGGGCCTGAAACAATTCAACTTCCAACATGAAGACGATCGACAACAACTTCTCGCCAACAACGATGGCAGGGGAAGCCGTGAGTATGGATGGCAGAGCATCTTTTTCGAGCGGGTAGAAAAAGATCATTTTGAAACCATTGAACATGCTTTGACCGGTCATTACTTAATGGTAAAGCTCAATTCGGCCGCTCAGGCTAACCGACGCGTAGATGGTACTGTCCGAAAAGAATCGCAAAACAGGGGCTCTGCAGTGTATCTGCCCCACAACTGCCCCCACCAGGTCAGTTATACATCGCGATTGGGTAAGCTACTGTTGATGACCATCCCAGAGAAACTCGTTTCAAGCGTGGCGGAAGAAATGGGCGTTAGCCGCTTCCACGGTCATCCTCTGTTTTTCAAACAAAACAGCTTGCTTCTGGAAACCGCTCTGGCAATCGACAATGAAATCCGAGACGGCAACCCGCATGGTCCAATGTTTGCCGAATTTTATGGTAAAGCGTTGGCGGCACAGATCATCTGCGAAAACACAAGGAGAGTGAGAACCGATAACGCCACCAGGTCAACCTTGACAAATAGGCAAGTTCGCTGGATCGATGAATATATCGAAGCGAATCTTTCCTATCGAATCTTTGTAGATGATTTAGCTCAGCAAGTAGCTTTAAGTCCTTTTTATTTTTGTCGTGTATTCAAATCCGCAACCGGCGATTCACCTCACGTTTATATATTAAGAAAGCGAATAGAATATGCAAGTCAGTTACTCCAGAGCAACGAATACTCCATTTTAGAAATTGCACTTTCTTCTGGCTTCTCAGACGCCTCCAACTTTTCAAAACAATTCAAGAAGTTTACCGGACAAACCCCATCGAACTATCGTAGAGGATTTGAAAAACGACCAATCTTCCTCATGTGAAACCTTTGTGAGGATCGAGTGATTCACAGAGACAAAGTAATGAGTAACCGTGGGGTCAGGGTCACACTGTACGTGTACCCGCCAAACTGCACACCAACGCTTAAGAGCCGGACGACTGCTCTATTAAAAGCTTCTGATGAATCGCCGACGACCACACACCACTAAACTCCGCAAGCACCCCAAGTTGTGCATTGGCGCGCGTAAGCCTGGCCAACAACCGACCCTGTTGAGCCGAAATAAAGGTTCGATTGGCATCAAGCAGATCAAGATAGCCGATCGCCCCCTCGCCATGCATGGTAGACGCGATGCTGAACGACTGATTGGCCGCCTCAAAGGCCCTGCCCGCTGCGCGATCGGCCTCAACAGCTCGACCGTAGTCGAAAACCGCTACCCGCGCACTCGCCACCGCTTTGATTATCGTTTGCCGATAGCGAATATAGCTTTCTTCCGACACTTCGTTCTGACTGTCCACGCGCTGCATAATCACCGGATAACTCAGCAGCGACCAGGAAATCCGTGGGGCGATACTCGCAGTACTTTCGAATCCATCAGACTGGCCCGCTACATCCGTCACGCCAAGGAAGCCCTCCACCGAAACTTGTGGGTAGAGTTCTGCCCGCAGGGCATTGCCTTGCGCGACATCTTTGGCGAGCGTCGCCAGTGCACCGCCAATATCAGCCCTGCGTTGCATTGCCTCATTCGCCCTATTAGCCCCCGGCACACCAACCGACACAGCTAACACTCCCGACGCCGGCCGAAGGGTCAGAGTTTCCGGGTCTTCATTCACCAGAACTGACAGCACCGCTTTTGCCCGATATAACTGGGCTCGGGCATCCGGCAATTTGGCCCTTTGCTGCTCCAGCAAGGTGTCCGCTCTCGCCAGATCGAGGTCTGGCGAGAGCCCCTCATGGACCCGTAACGCCATTACCTTACGGGTATTTTCAAGAGTCCGTATATCTTCCTTGATCAGCTGAACGCGCTGTCGGGCTGCCACCCACTCTATGTAGGCCCGCACAACACCGACGGTCACTTCTTTCAGCATCGAACGCTGATTATTCAATGCAACTTCAAGATTGGCTTCCCCCGCATCTACCAAAGCTCTAAGCCGTCCAAACAGGTCCAACTCCCAAGACGCCGACAGGCCCACAGAAGCAGTTTCCTGGACGCTGTTTCGGTCCGTAGCGTCATAGTCGACGACTACCTCTCCCTGTGGCAACAACCGACTTTCGTCGGCCCCGAGGTCTGCAATAGCCCGGCGAACTCTCTGCCGCGTAGCCAGCAGGTCCAGATTTGCCGTCTGGGCAACCTCAACAAGTTGGTTGAGCTGGGTGTCCTGATAATCTCGCCACCACGCCAGTGTGTTGGCGCCCGCCGGCTGCACATCGAACTCAAGGCTATCCAGGTATCGGGCATTGGCGGCCTGTCGAGCTTCATAATCCGGGGTCGCGGCACAGCCGGTGAGCAGGATTGATCCAAAGACTATCCAGACTGCGCTCTTAAGCATGGTTGTTCTCCGTGATCTGATCCTTGGTCGCCGCTTTCTTCTCACGAGCTCTGGCGGCATCCGCTTCTGCACGCTGAATGACGGCATAAAACACGGGCGTAAAGAGAAGACCAAAAACGGTGACACCGATCATCCCGGAAAACACAGCAATACCCATCGCGTGTCGCATTTCCGCACCGGCACCACTGGCCAGCACCAGTGGCACTACGCCCGCGGTGAAGGCAATTGACGTCATCAGGATCGGGCGAAGCCGCAGGCGACAAGCTTCGATAATCGCTTGATAATGCGTGTAACCACTCAGATTCAGATCCCTGGCAAATTCCACCATCAGGATCGCGTTCTTGCTCGCCAGGGCCACCAGCACGATCAAGCCAATCTGGGTGAATATATTGTTGTCCCCGTTGGTCAACCAAACGCCGGCCAATGCGGATAGCAGGGTCATGGGCACAATCAGGATGATGGCAAACGGCAGACGAAGACTCTCATACTGAGCAGCCAGTACAATGAAGACCAACAGGATAACAAGCGGGAACACGTACACCATGGTGTTGCCTGCCAGCTCTTGCTGGTAGGTCACCTCTGTCCACTCGAAGGTCATACCATCCGGTAGCGTCTGAGCCAGCACTTCTTCAATGGCAACCTGAGCCTGATCAGAACTGAAGCCCGGCGCGGGCGAGCCATTCAGCTCCGCCGTAGGATAGCCGTTGTAACGCATCACACGATCCGGCCCAATGGTTGACTCCACATTCATGATCGCCGAGAGCGGGATCATCTGACCCTGCTGGTTGCGAACCTTCAGGTTAAGAATGTGCTTGGGGTCCAGTCGCTTCTCAGCCTCCGCTTGTGCAATCACCTGATAAGTGCTGCCAAACAGGTTCACATCGTTAACGTAGACCGAGCCCAGATACACCTGGAGAGTATCAAACACCGACTCCAGCGGAATGCCCAGAAGCATCGCCCGCTCCCGGTCGATATCCAGATCAAACTGCGGTACCTGAACCCGAAAGCTGGAGTACAAACCAGTCAGCGCGGGGTGTTTTCGGGCTTCGTTCAACGTAGTTTGCAAGCTACCAAAAAGCGCTTCAAAACCCTTACTGCTGCGATCTTCGATCTGCAGTTTGAACCCGCCGGTCGTACCCAGCCCCAAAATCGGTGGGGGCGGGAACACAGCCACGAAGCCTTCATCAATACCGGCAAAGGCTGCATTCAGCCTTCCGGCAATGGCACCGGCGCTCAGTTCGGGCGTCGTCCGCTTATCAAAATCATCCAGCGGCAAGAACACAACGCCGCTGTTGGAACTGTTGGTGAAGCCATTAATCGACAGCCCCGGAAAGGCGACCGTATTAGCCACGCCGTCTATTCCAAGGGCAAGCTCTTGCATCTCATCAACCACCGCAACAGTTCGATCTAGGCTGGCCGCATCCGGGAGTTGAGCCACAGCAACCAGGTACTGCTTGTCCTGCTGCGGGATGAATCCGCCAGGAACAACATTGAACAAGTGGCCAGAGAATACCGTCAGGCCCACATACACAACGCCTACAATGGCGCCGTAACGAACCAGTTTCTTGACCAACAACTCATACGCTGTACCGATCCGGTCAAAGAATCGGTTGAAGGGATGGAACACACAACGACCGAAGACCTTGTCAAGTAAGCGGGAAAGTCGATCCGGCTTTTCATCATGGCCTTTCAATAACAGGGCTGAAAGAGCCGGTGACAGAGTCAGGGAGTTGATTGCCGAGATGACGGTCGAGATGGTGATGGTCAACGCAAACTGCTTATAGAATTGACCCGACAACCCGGTGATGAATGCGGTCGGAATAAAGACTGCACACAACACCAAAGCAATGGCGATGATCGGGCCAGTTACCTCGTTCATGGCTACCTTGGTAGCTTCCCGAGGTGACAATCCCTGATGAATGTTCCTCTCGACGTTTTCCACCACCACTATCGCGTCGTCAACCACTATCCCGATGGCCAGTACCATCCCGAACAGTGAGAGCGTATTGATCGAAACGCCAAACCACTGCATCACCGCGAAGGTGCCCACAAGCGATACAGGAACTGCAACAAGCGGAATAATTGAGGCGCGCCAGGTTTGCAAGAACAGCACAACCACCAGCACCACCAGAAGAATGGCTTCGAGCAACGTGGCAATGACTGCATCGATAGACCCACGAACAAACACGGTCGGGTCGTAGACAATGTCGTAGGTGACGCCTTTCGGAAAGGATTCCGACAGCTTGTTCATAGTCTGCCGGACACTGTCGGAGAGCTCAATCGCATTAGCGCCGGGGCGCTGAAAAATGGGCATGGCAACCGCCGGCTTTCCGTCCAACCCTGCTTCCAGTGCGTAAGTGCTCTGTCCCAATTCGACCCGGGCAACGTCCGACAGACGAGTGATAGCACCGTTCTCGCCGATTTTCAGCACAATATCCCGAAACTCATCCAGGGAAGTCAGTCGCCCACGGACATTCAACATCAACTGAAACTGATTATCCGTTGGCGCGGGCTGTGCGCCCAAAGTGCCCGCAGCGATCTGTCGATTTTGGGCACGAACCGCGTTAACAACATCCGTCGCGTTGAGATTACGGGCAGCCAGGTCGTCAGGGCGTAGCCATAGACGCACGGCAAATTCACTCCCACCAAACAACCGCACATCCCCTACTCCGCCCAGGCGGGCGATTTCATCTTTTACATTCAGTTCGGCATAGTTCGCCAGGTAGGTAATGTCCCGGCTCTGATCGGGAGAATGCAGATGTACGACCATGCTCAGGTTAGGAGACGACTTTTCCGTCACCACGCCAAGGCGCTGAACCTCCTCTGGTAGTCGTGGCAGAGCGATATCAACGCGGTTCTGTACTTGTACCTGAGCTTTGTCCAGATCCGTGCCCAGGGCAAACGTCACTGTAAGCGTCATTCGACCGTCTGCGGTTGCCTGCGAGGACATATACAGCATGTTCTCAACGCCGTTAATTTCATCCTCAATAGGAGAAGCCACGGTCTCAGCAATCACTTTGGGGTTGGCGCCCGGATAGTTCGCGGTAACCACGACGGTTGGAGGCACGACTTCCGGATATTCACTGATCGGTAACTGGAAAAGGGAAATGCCCCCCCCGATCAGTATGATCAGGGACAGCATGGCGGCGAAAATCGGCCGGTCGATAAAGAAGTGTGGAAACTTCATATAGCAGGCCTCAGAACTCGACGCCAGCGGTCTGCTGGACTGTCGATGCGTGATCTTCAAGGGTAAAAGCAATGTCAGAAGGCGCTTCTGAGAGCAAAGTTGGAGCAATCTTCATATCTGGCCCCACCTTGGCAGCACCATTTGCTACCAGCAGATCGCCCTCGGCGATGCCCTGCTCTACCACACGGAAAGTGCCGTAGCGCTGGCCAATTTCCACGGGGGTGTAACGAGTTTCGCCATGATCGTTTACCGTGAGCACAAACCGGCTGTCCAGGTCGGTAGCAATGGCTCTATCCGGGACAAGAATTTTCTGTTCTGTACCGGCCACAGCGATTTTCACACGTGCAAATGCACCCGGAACCAGAGTGCCGCCTGAATCTGACAATACCGCGCGCAAACGGAGCGTTCCTGTGTCGGAATCAATGCTGTTGTCGACAAAGTCAATCTCGCCCACGTGTGAAAAATTGCTTTCCCCAATTAACTGGATGCGTACCGGAGATCCAAGTGCCTGATCACGTGTTTGGAAGAAGCGATACCAAGTGCTCTCGTCCATATCAAAATAAGTGTAGCGATCCTGATTCGATGCAATCGTCGTCAGACGACTCTGGTTCGCAATGACGGTGTTTCCGGCCGTGATATTCGCTCTGGAAATGTCACCTTCGATCGGAGACCGAATGGTGGCGTAGCCCAACTGAAGCTCTGCTTCCTTGAGCTGGGCGTTAAGAGATGAAACTTCCGCCTCTGCCTGACGACGAACCGACTCGCGAAGTTCCGCCTGTTCTTCGGAAATGGCATTGCTGCGCAGCAATCGACCAGCACGCTCGGCTTCGGCTTTGGCTTGATGAAGCGCGGCCCGGGCACGAGCCAGCTCGGAATTAAGCTGCTCCACTCGAGCTTTCAGGTGGCGATCATCCAGTTGGAAGAGAACGTCGCCCTTATTTACCCTTTGCCCCTCCTGAAAATGAACTCTATCGATCACACCGGACAACCGGGGACGAAGTACCACGTTCTCTGGCGCCTCAATGCGCGTGGTGTAGGTTTTCTGTGGTTGAACACCAACGCGGGCTGCGGCGACGACCTCAACCGCGGGTGGCTGAGAGTCGGAGACATTGTTTTGAGCTACGTTATCGCAACCCGCAAGAATAAAAACGGCCGCACTCAGTGCGACGAGAAATCGATATCTCATTGACTCAACCTTTTTCGTTTTCATTAGGAACTCTGAAGCCGGCACCGAGTAGATTGTTAAATCAATGCCGGAGTGACGCGTGGCAGGAATTATCTTTACTTCAAAGCGCCAAAAATAATCATCACGTTATATTGGCTTTATCATTCAAACTGATGTGATGGCTAAAGCTGTATATCCCGAAGGCAAGAACTATAAAGCCCGCTGCGACTACATTCAGAGAGTCGGTTCCGAGTGTTTGGTATACATGCTTCCCAATAAATGTGGAGAACGAAACTCCCAGATAGATGGCGGATGTGTTCAGGCCAAGAACAATCGACGCACTGGAGGGCGCGGTTTTAACTAGTTGGTGTTGCAAAGGCACCAGACAGCCCCAGGCCAAGGCGCCCCATACGACAATTGGCACCACCGCCATAACGGGCGAAGATGAAAGCAATGGCCAAATCAAGAAGTCCAGGCCCAGCAATCCAAGCCCTGCAAAGATGACCGTCCTGCCGCCCCATTTATCAGTTAATCTACCAGCGGAGAAGGTTCCTATAGTCGCTGCAACACCCCAGCAAGCCATCAATAAAGCCAAAGTCTGGCCATTACCAGCGGTGGCGGGCTCAAGAAGAACACTGGCGTAGCTATGCACGATGTATGACCCTGTCATCAGGAACAAGGTTGTTCCCAGGACTCCCAAAATGGAGAGTCTCTTGATCGGTTTTAGAAGATCCAAGGGTCTCTTTCTTGTGGCTGGCTTAAGGGCAGGGTCAAGTAAAAATACCAGTCCGATAGCTGCCAAACTGGCCAGGATGGCAACGAACCACATACCAAGCCGCCAGTCACCAAAACTCGTTGAGAGGGCAATTCCCAATGGCGCCCCAATAGCGGTCGAGGCACTCAGCCCGGCTGTTATCAAGGATAATGAACGCGCCCAGTATTCCTGCGCAACTATTGCGGTCGCTGCAGCTCCGGCAATTGGCATATACAAGGCGCAACCAAAGCCCGCCAAGGCTCGGCCAGCGATTATCAGTTCAAGATCCGAAGATGCTGCAGATAGGATATGCCCTACAGCCAGGACAGCCATACCAAAGATCAGAATTGGTTTGTAAGAGAAATTCACAAGTAGCGTGGCGGAAATAGGAGTCATCAATGCATATGCAGCAGCAAAGGCGGCAATCATGCCTGCAGCTGTTCCGACATTGACATTAAGGCTCTCTGCAACCTCGGGTAGCAGGCCCGCCATAATGAAACTACCGGTGCCAATAGCGAACATTCCAAAAGACAGGATGAGTAGCTTTTTCATGAGGGATTACATTATCGAGTGCCCACTTGTCTCTTGGATGCCAAAAGGCAAGTGGGCCCGGTGAGGGAAAAGGGCCAGCCTGAATCATATCCCGGCCGACTTCGCTGGTTTGGTTCAGCTTTCGAGGGTAATAACGCCCTGAATCCAGATTAGTTGGATGCTATAAGCGTTAACAACGCTTGGGCAGCAGCCTCCGAAGAAGCTGGATTTTGCCCGGTGACCAAAAGACCATCAGTAACCACATATGACAGCCAGTCATCACCACAACTGTAGCTGCCTCCATGTTCTTTCAGCATGTCCTCCACGAGGAATGGAACTACGTTAGTGAGGCCGACCGCCTCCTCTTCTGTATTGGTGAACCCGGTCACCCGCTTATTCCTAACGAGGGGGAATCCATTGTTGTCTTTAACGTGTTGGAGTACTCCCGGGGCGTGACAAACTGCAGCCACGGGTTTATCCGCGCGAATTGCGCTTTCGATGAGCGCGATGGACTCGGAGTTCTCAACCAAATCCCACAGCGGGCCATGGCCGCCCGGGTAGAATACGGCGTCGAAATCGGAAACCACCACGTCTGCGAGTTTGACCGTTGAAGCCAGGGCTGCGACTGCTTCGGTATCAGCTTCAAAACGATGCGTAGCATCCGTCTGAAAATCAGGCTCATTGCTTTTCGGGTCTAACGGCGGCTGTCCTCCATTGGGCGACGCCAATACGATATCCGCTCCCGCATCCTTGAAGGCGTAATAGGGCGCAGCCAGTTCTTCCAGCCAGAAGCCAGTTTTCTCGCCGGTATCCCCCAGCTCATCATGTGAAGTCAGTACCATTAATATCTTCATCGCTTGCCTCAATTAATCACAGATTCTGTGTTATGCGCGACGACCTACGCGGATAACCCGTTTACCAAAATTTTCGCCCCTGAGAAGGCCTATGAATGCCTCGGGGGCATTTTCCAGGTCATCAATGATTTCTTCTCGATACTTGATGTTTCCGGCTTCGACCCAGTCACCCATTACTTCAGCGAAGTCCTGGTAGAGATGGCCGAAATCCTCGAAGATAATGAATCCCTGCACCTTGAGCCTTTTGCGCAGAATCACCGACATCAGCCAGTTCATCCTGTCTGGGCCCTGCGGTAGTTCGGTGGCGTTGTACTGCGATACAAGTCCACATACCGGTACCCTCGCGTTGGTATTCAGAAGCGGAACCACAGCATCGAGGACCCTGCCGCCTACATTCTCGAAATAGACATCAACACCGTCCGGACACGCGTTGGTTAGCTGGTCTGCGAAGTCAGGTGAAGTGTGATCAAGGCACGCGTCAAACCCCAACTCTTCGACCGCATAAGCACACTTTTCCGGGGTACCGGCAATACCAACTACGCGGCACCCAAGGAGCTTACCGATCTGACCAACAGTGGCACCTACCGGGCCGGTTGCTGCAGCCACCGCTATGGTTTCTCCGGACTGCGGCCGACCGATCTGTGTTAATCCGGCCCAGGCAGTGAACCCGGGCATGCCTAGCACCCCCAACGCCCAGGACGGATGTGCCGGTGAGGAACCCAGGTTAATCACCCCTTCCCCGTCTGACAGCGAATAGTCCTGCCAACCATTGCCACTTAACACCCAGTCTCCCGCCGAGAAGCCCTCGATATGAGACGACACAACCCTTGCGACTGTTCCGCCGACCATGACTTCGCCCAGTTCCACCGGGGCCGCGTAGGAGGGTGCATCGCTCATCCTGCCCCGCATGTAGGGGTCCAGAGACAGGAATTCCGTGCGCAAGAGCATCTGATTATTCCCAACCGAGGGAATCTGCTCTCTGACAAGTTTAAGTGTGTCTTTCGTCGGCTCGCCTTTCGGACGTTTCGCAAGCACGAACTTTCGGTTCACCGTTTCAATGTTTGTCATGATTGCTCTCCCTACAGTGCTGCTTCGAGTATCCGACGGGCATCTTCAGGAGCAATCACACCGTATTCCCCGAGTGCAGTCATGCCATGCTCCTGTAGGCCGGTGACAATCTGATCAATTTCGGGTTCGGCGATGCCATAATCCCGCAGCTGTGTTTTTATCCCCATCCGCTGAAAGAATTCCCGTGTCGCTTCAATGGCAGCATCAATGCGGTCCTCCTCACCGCCATCAACAATCCCCCAAACATTACGGGCATACTGAAGAAGTTTTTCTCGTTTCGGGACACGTTGATCATTCAGAAGTGAAGGCAGAACAATCGCCAGCGTGCGAGCGTGATCGGTATCATTCAGCGCGGTAATTTCGTGACCAATCATATGAGTGGCCCAGTCTTGCGGTACCCCGGCTCCAATCAATCCATTCAAAGCCATCGTTGCTGTCCACATCAGGTTGGCGCGGGTATCGTAATCATCCGGTGTCTCGAGTGCCTTGGGTCCAAGCTCGATTAAGGTACGCAGCAGAGTTTCAGCGAAACCATCCTGGACGAAAGCAGAAACAGGGTATGTCAGATACTGCTCAACTGTGTGGACAAACGCGTCTACCACGCCATTCGCGACCTGGCGGGGAGGTAGGGTGTAGGTAACCTCGGGATCGAGTACCGAAAACGTGGGATAACAATGAGGGCTGCTAAATGGAAGCTTAGCGCCTTTTTCAGCATTCGTAATCACTGCGCCTGAGTTCATCTCAGATCCGGTTGCAGGCAGCGTTAGCACAGTGCCGAATGGGATCGCTCTCGTGATAACTGAACCACGTGTCGTGAGGATTTCCCAGGGATCACCGTCATAGTCTGCAGCCGCTGCAATAAACTTGGCTGCGTCGATGACGGATCCTCCGCCGACGGCAAGCACGAATGTCACATCCTTTTCCCGGATCGTTTCAACTGCTTTCAGCGCTGTAGCGTAGCGTGGGTTCGGCTCAATGCCGCCAAACTCATAAAACGTATGGGCAGAGAGTGCATCACGTACCTGAGCCAGCACACCGGTCCGTTCCGCACTGCCACCACCGTATAGAACAAGAACTCTCGCATCAGCGGGAACGTGGTCTTTAATATCTGCGATGGTGCCTTTACCGAATAATATTCGAGTCGGGTTTCTGAAGTTAAAGTTCTTCATTATTGGGTTGTCTCCGTTTCTATGTGTAGGCGAACATCCACGTTGCCGCGAATCGCGTTAGAGTATGGGCAGAGCTCATGCGTCGCTTCGATTAATCGCTCGGCGTCCGAACTGGCCATCCCGGGCAAATGAGCTGTAATATCGACATCAAGGCCGTAACCGCCCTCGGTTAGTTGGCCTATGCCCACTTCGATCGAGGTTTTGGCCCCTTGTGCGTCCACCTTCAGTTGCTTCGCCATGAGCTGCATGGCGTTGTCAAAACAGGCGGCATAGCCAAGAGCAAACAACTGTTCAGGATTAACACCGGTAACGTTGCTACCAGGCGGTACCATTTGCACGGAAAAGCTTCCGTCATTCAGTGTGGACGTTCCTGACCGCCCGCCAGATGCCGTGGCAGCCGTTTTGTAAAAAACCTTCATTATTGACCTCCTGCTTATTAGACCGGTCGTATATTCGCCCGGCAAAAAAATGTTCTCCAAACCGCCATTCGGCGGAACCGTCTTCAACGGCCTCTCAACTCGATTGCGCCCTCAAGCGGCTAGTGAATTGCGCCACTTCGGTGCATGAGCATGCCGCCACTGCGCCCACGCAGAACGGCACTGATTTCCGATACTATCGCCATAGCGACACTTTCAGGGGTGTCTCCCCCCAAATCCAACCCCACGGGATAATGCAATTTTTCTCGTGTCACTTCCGACCCATTCGACTCATCCATCCCGGACAGCAAGCGTTCAGTCCGGTATCGTGGCCCCAACTGCCCGACATAACTGGCGCGGCTTCTCAAGGCCAGCGATAGCCAGTTTTTGTCCTGCTCAAGACTATGCGTCATGATAACGACGGCCGCGTTATCAAGGAGCTCTTCTGTCGATAACAGCGAATCATGACTCTCAATTACCCGAACCTCGTCAGCCAAAGGAAACCGTGACGGGACGGCAAACGTGGCGCGACCATCAATGACAGTGACGTGCCAGCCCAGCATTTTTGCAAACTTGACCAGCGGTTGAGCGTCATGCCCGGCACCGAAAACCACGAGCTTTTGTGGTGGTGACACCAGCTCGATAAACACTTCAATGCTGCGGTTTGGACCACGATATTTTTGTACCCGAGATCGACCGTTCGCTATCACCGACTTCATATCGGCAAGAACAGACGGCCGGATAACGTCATCCCTCAGGCCGCCCTTCAGTTCACCCGAGTGCGCAAGTATCAGGCGCTCACCAATGGTAACCCCGGAATCATCGGGCGCCCCGATGACGGTGGCAACCACCGCCTGCTGCATATCGGCTCTCACACGTTTAAGGATATCCACCAAATCGGACTGGATGTCGGGAGTAACCCGCTCAAACAGCAAATGCACCTTGCCATCACACCCTAGTGCGAAATGATAGGAGCTATCACTGGCCTCGCCCTCCTCGTCCGTGCTGTAACTGCGCACGGTCGGCCCATCTGAGGTCAGCCAGAAGGCCTTACGGATGACATCCTGCTCCAGACAGCCACCACTGACCGTGCCTTCCGACTGTCCCATCGAGGAAATCAGCATACGCGCGCCCGGCCGCCGGTAGGCCGAGCCTTCGACCTTCACCACCGTCGCCAGAACGAACTCCTCGCCGGCGCGCTCCTGATTCTCGATCGCCTCTAACAGCGACACCAATCCCGACATCCTGGAATACCCGTGTAGGTTTAATGCAAGGCCGCAGCCTGACGTTCCCGGATCTGCTCCGGTGTCACCTCCGCGTCCAGGCCACCGAAGTGTTGCAGAACGAAGGTGGCCAGGGCCGACAGCTCATAAGCGTTGTAAATGGTTCCGAAATCAGGCATCCGGTGGCTCACCGGCAGCGACGACGCCGGATTTCCTTCCATCAGTATACCCATCAGATTCCGCGCCTTCGGATCGTGAACCGTTTTCAGGCCCGCCAGGGTCGCAGCCGGCGACTGGTTACCCTCTCCGTTCCACTGATGACAGCTGGCACAGGCCTCGGCAAACACCTTGCTGCCCAGCCCGGGCTGCTCCGGTGCCGCCAATGTGTCTGCCAGGGGCGTCGGCCGGGGCAAGCCGGTGGCCTGTGGCTCGGTCTGTTTCAGATAGGTCGCTATCGCCCGCAGATCCCGGTCGTTCAGGTGCCGCAGGCTCAGCTCGACGACCTCTGCCATGGGGCCGCCGGCAACGCCCAGGCCCTCGGCATAGCCCTGCCTGAAATAGTTCACCAGCTGCTCTTCTGTCCAGGTGCCAATGCCATGGGAATCGCTACCGCTGATGTTGTACGCACGCCAGCCTCCCAGGTCGGCCCCGGCCAGGCGCTCGCTGCTATCCATGGCCTGAAACAGATTTCTCGGTGTATGGCACTCCCCGCAGTGTCCGGGGCCTGTGACCAGATAGGCACCCCGGTTCCAGTCCTCACTGCGATCCGGGTCGGGCTCAAAGCGGCCTTCGTCCAGAAAGAGCAGATTCCAGAAATACAGCCCCCAGCGCTGATTGAAGGGGAACGCGATATCGTTCTCCGGGGCAGACTGCTCTACCGGGTCCAGACTGAACAGATAGGCCTTGATGGCCAGAATATCCTCGCGCGGCATTTTGGTGTACGACGTATAGGGAAAGGCGGGGTAGTAATGATCGCCCTCCGGGCCAATACCCTCTTGCAGGGCTTTGACAAACTGCTCATCGCTCCAGCCGCCGATACCGGTTTCCCGGTCTGGCGTGATGTTGGGCGAATACAGCGTGCCAAACGGCAGCTCGAAGGCCAACCCGCCGGCATAGGGTTCCTTGCCGGGCGCGGTGTGGCAAGCCACGCAGTCGGCCGCCTTGGCCAGGTATTTGCCTTTTGCAAGCATCGCCGCATCTTCACTTGCCAGGGACATCCCGGCTCCGGTCATCAGATACGCGAGCAAACCATAAACCAGCGTTCTCACAGCGCCTCCCTTAAACAATGTAATAGCCTGAACGAGTCAGCGGTAACTGGCGCACACGATCACCGAATGCGGCATGAACGGCGTTGACCAGCGCCGGACCAATCAGCGCAGTACCTGCTTCACCCACGCCTCCCGGTGCCTCCGCGCTGGGCACAATATCCACTTCCACCGAGGGAGCTTCGCCCATACGCAACTGGCGATACTCGTGGAAGTTTTCCTGCTGTACTTGCCCCTGCTCGATCTCGATTTCATTGAACAGCGCCGCCGACAACCCAAACAGCGTGCCGCCTTCCATTTGCGCTTTTACAGAGGTGGGGTTAGTTACCAGGCCACAATCCACCACCGTCACCAGGCGGTCTATACGGATGCCCTTGTCGCCCACCGCCGACAGCTCCACTACTGTCGCCACCACACTGCCAAACACTTCACCGACCGCCAGGCCGCGCCCTCGGCCCTCGGGCAGCGGGTCGCCCCAGTTGCTCTGCTCAGCCAGCCGTTCCAGTGCCGCCACTACCCTGGGGCGATGCTGGAGCAGTGTTTTGCGGTACGTCAGCGGGTCGATCCCGGCGTTGTGAGCCAGCTCATCGATGAAGCATTCGACGGCATAAATGCCCCGCAACACCCCCACTCCTCGCCACCAGGAGATGGGCACCACCTCCGGCTCCTCCCGAATATAATGGACCTTGAGATCATCCAGGTGGTACACCGGGTCCACCGCGATTTCAACGGCATCGAAATCCACACCATTGTCTGGCAAGCCACCGAGGTAGCGCGCAATAATCGAACCTCCGGCAATGCGATGGCGCCATCCCGCCGGATATCCATCGTCCCCGATGGCGGCGGTCATGCGGTCAACGTACCGGGGACGGTACATATCGTGGGTCATGTCTTCTTCCCGGCTCCAGGTCAGCTTGACCGGATAATCCACCTTGCTGGCAATCTGGACGGCCTGGGTGATGAAATCAAAATCCAGCCGGCGCCCGAACGCACCACCAATCCACTGGTTATGGATCCGGATCTGCTCCGGGCTGAGCCCGGTGATCGACGCGGCGGTTTGCTGTGCCAGGCCGGGCACCTGGGTACCCACCCAGAGATCGCAACCGTCCGCCTGCACATGGGCCACGCAGGTCATCGGCTCAAGCGGGGAATGGGACAGAAACGGCTGTTCATAAACGGCCTCAAATTGCGTCGCTGCCGTATCCAGTGACTGGTCAATGTTGCCGTTCTCGGCCGCCACCACCCCATCACGGCGGCTGGCCTCGTGCAGTTTCTCACCAAGCCGGGCGGAATCGAGTTCACGGTTGGCGCCGTAGTCCCACTCAATGTCCAGGGCCTTGAGAGCCTCAAAACACGCCCAGGTATTCGTGGCCGTAACGGCTACTGCATTCTCCAGAACCACAACGTCCTTTACCCCGGGAATCGCCCGCGCTGCGCGATCAGAAACCTGGCGCACAGTACCGCCGTAGACCGGGCAGGCCCGGGCCGAGGTGATCAGCATGCCCGGAACATCCAGATCAATGGTGAATTTCGCCTCACCATTCACTTTCGCGGGGGTATCCAGACGTTGCGCCGGAGTTCCGATCAGCCGGAACGCCTCCGGCTGCTTGAGTTCCACGGTCTCGGGCAGGGGATAAGTCGCAGCCAGATCTACCAGTTTTCCATAACCGAGCGCCTGACCATCCGGCCCGAGCACCTGACCGTCCCGGGCCTGGCACTGCCCCGCCTCAACCTTCCAGACCGAGGCAGCGGCCTCAACCAGCAACATTCGTGCAGTCGCTCCGGCCCGCCGCAAAGGCTCCCAGGTATAGCGGGTCGAGGTTGAGCCTCCCGTAGCCTGAAACTGCAGCAACGTGTCGGTATAGAGGTCGGCATCGGGTGGTGCCTCCTGCAGGTCAATCTGGTCAAGCCCGACTTCCAGCTCCTCGGCGACCATCATGGCAATGCCGGTGTGAATCCCCTGCCCCATCTCGATCTTGGGTGAGATCACCGCAACCCGGCCATCATGACCGACCCGAACAAAGGCACCGAAACCTTCGGCAAAGCGGTCGCCCAGGGCGCCCTTTTGGGTGGCGACGGCCGCTGCGGCGGCACTTTTGGGCGCAAAGGGTGGCAGCCAGGCGCCTACCATAAGCCCGCCCATGGCCGCGGTGCTGCCTTTCAGAAACTGCCGGCGGGATGCGCTTTCCTGTGTCAGATGGTTATCGCTCATGGTTGCCAGACTCCTACACTCTCGCTGACGTCCTGAATGGCACTGCGAATCCGGGTGTACGTGGCACAACGGCAGATGTTGCCCGCCATCGCCTGGTCAATCGCGTGATCGTCGATGCGGTTGTTGTTGGCCAGCAACGCCACCGCAGACATAATCTGGCCAGACTGGCAATACCCGCACTGGGCAACCTCATGATCGAGCCAGGCACGCTGGACCTTTTGCGCCAGCGGTTGCTCGCCGATGGCCTCAATGGTGGTGATCTCGCGGCCCGAGACATCGCCCACCGGCATGACACAGGAACGGATAGGCTGGCCATCCATATGGACCGTACAGGCGCCACACTGGGCAATCCCGCAGCCGAACTTGGTACCCGTCAGTTTGAGAATGTCCCGCAACACCCAGAGCAATGGCATGTCACCGGGCACATCCACAACATGGGTCTGATTGTTTACTTTCACCGTCTGCATGGTGCCCTCTTGTCGCCATTAAATCTAAAAGATATCAAACCGATAGATTAGACCGGTCGTATAGTGCCGTCAAGAAACAGCTCAAGATAAGGTCCTAACATCACGTTAAATGATGAACGTCAACAAAAGCAGAGAAATGAACAACCCGACAATGGCGGCTACGGGCGACGACCCTTGCCGAGCTTGCGAGGGATTAGCCAAACAGCCCTTCAACGCTTTTAAAAAGCGCTTTGGGGTGTAGATATTTTTCTTATAGTTTGTCCGAAAAAACCTGAGCGTAGCCTCTGGCATGCTCCTCCGATCAAACCGATACCAGAGCTTTAATACACCCAGCAAGTCTCTCTTGCGTGCCCAGCTTCCGATAGAACGAGGGAGCAGATACAGAGGAAGAGCAGATCCAAAATCGATTATTTTGGGATCCCCGGAAGTCGAGCACAACACGTTACCAGAATTACCCAGGTCCAGATGGACAACGCCGTACCGATGCAACTGCTGCACAGATGCGTAGAGCTTCACGAAGAAATCTTCAGGAATCGCTGATTTTCTGAAGGCATCTTTCAAACCGATGCCATCGATATATCGATATGTGATCGTCCACGGATCGTCAGAACAACGGCTTGCCAAACTGGGGGTGAACGCGGCTCCATCCGCCCTGATGAGCATTCGGTATTCATGATTCGCCAACATACGAAAATACAATGATAAAGGAAACACTCCGTTAGGGTATTTCTTCATCACTCGCTTATCACCATTCTGGCTGTGAATCACTGCAGTGACGGGCTTATACCAGCGCCTCGGAAACCTCCCCTCTTCCTCACCAGCTTGGTTACGCAAATCAATGCACTCTAGAAGGTCAGTACTATGAATACTCATCGGTCATTTCCTTAACGGACGTGAACTCCAACGATGCAGCAGATGAGAGGCTAAAATTCAAACTATTGAACGTGCCGATCTACTATTGTTGATTGATTATCAAGGAATGATTTTCATATGAATAATTACTGCGCTATATGCCTACCATCACCTGAAATGATGAATTTTGCTGAAAGTATGATTTCGCCCTCTTCGTACATCGAGACTTAAAACAACCAAATCCCCTTCCGATTCGGAAGAGGATTTGCATGGGACATTGTTTAAAGCTGTTCAGTAACCCTCTCTCTGGAGAGGGAATCGGGATGGGACTCAACAGTCGGATAGTCGGTATATCCTTTATCAGTTCCACCGTACATCGTTGTCGGATCTACATCGTTCCAGGGCAAGCCCTTCCGAATTCGATCAGGTAGATCAGGATTCGCTATGAACGGTTTACCAAAAGCGAACAGATCACCATAACCTGCCTCAAGCATGCGAATTGCTTTTTCAGGCGTGTAACGGCCAGCAAAAATCAAAACACCGCTGAACGCGTTTCGCAGAGCCACGCAGAAACTTTCCGGAAGCTCTGGTGCGTTGTCCCAATCCGCTTCGGCAATAGAGATATAGGCCACCCCCCGCTTCTCCAGAAGCTTTGCAGCCTCCAGATAAGTTTCATGCGGGTCTGATTCAACTAGCCCCAGATATACTCGTTCCTCCTCGGTACTCTCGAACAATGGAGCAAAACGCACCCCAAGGCGCTCCGCGCCTACCTCTGCAGAAATAGCAGACACGATTTCCTCAAGAAACCGGAGTCTGTTTTTCAGGCTTCCGCCGTACTGGTCGGTCCGGTGATTCGAATGCTCCGAGATAAACTGATTGACCAGATAGCCATTAGCACTATGAATTTCTACCCCATCAAAACCGGCCTCAACAGCGTTACGAGCTGCACGCGCATACATAGCAACTAATTCCTGCACCTCCGCCGTGGTTAACTCACGAGGCTCGTCAGGATCTGCCAACGCGCCCGTCCCAGGCCCTGTTTCAACAAAAACTTTTACGCCTTCGGCGCGAATCGCGGATGGGGCAACAGGAGCCTGCCCATCAGGCTGCAGCGAACGATGGGAAACCCGTCCTACGTGCCACAATTGACAAAAAATCGTGCCACCCTGACTATGAACAGCGCGGGTCACTTTTTTCCAGCCCTCGATCTGTTCTGCGGTAAAGATACCTGGAGTCCAGGCATAGCCTTGACCTCGCGGCTCAATCTGCACGCCTTCGGTTACCATAAAACCGGCTGTGGCTCGCTGAGCGTAGTAGGTGGCCATGAGATCATTTGGAATGTTTCCGGGCTGCGTACTTCTTGATCGCGTCAAAGGGGGCAAAACAATACGATTTTTCAGATTTAAACGGCCCAATTTCACCGACTCAAAAAGAGAACTTACATTCATCACTTTAATTCCTCTCAGGTATGTTTCTAATGTTGCTTTAGGGTCTCTCTAAAAGCCCCTAGAACAGGCCGTACGTGGACTCATTCAAACTGATGATTATGTTTTTCTTCTCGGTGTAGCTATCGAGCATCATCTTGTGAGTTTCGCGGCCAATACCAGATTTTTTATATCCACCAAAGGGTGCGTGCGCGGGCAATTCGTGATAAGTGTTGACCCACATCCGTCCAGTTTTAATTGCACGAGCTACTCGCAGGGCCCGATTGATGTCCTGAGTCCAGACGGCCCCGGCCAAGCCATAATCGGATTCATTCGCCAACGCGATAACATCAGCTTCATCCTCAAATGGCATAACCACCAACACTGGGCCGAAAATCTCTTCCTGAGCCACTGACATATCGTTTGATACATCCGTAATGATGGTCGGCGCGATAAAACTTCCGCGGCCCAGCGCCCCACCGGTCAAGCGCTTTCCACCGGTAAGAACATTGAGGCCTTCCTGCGACGCCAGGTCGACATACCCCAGAATCCTCGCCATCTGCTGTTCACTGACCTGGCTTCCCATTTGGGTTTGAGGATCCAAAGGATCTCCTACTCTGATTTGTTCAAAACGCTCTTTTAGCGCTCCAATGAATTTTTCAAAGATGGAGTGATGAACGAATAAACGGGCCCCTGCCTCACAGACCTCTCCCTGATTGAGAAGAATAGAGAGAGCAGCTCCTTCCAGGGCTTTCTCCAGGTTGGCATCGGGAAACACGATGTTGGCTGATTTACCGCCCAACTCAAGAGTGGCCGGGATCAGCTTTTCTGCCGCGGCCTTCGCCACGCGGTACCCAACCGCCGTCGATCCCGTAAAAGCAAGTTTATCCACGTCTGGGTGATCAAGAAGAGCTTGTCCCGCTTCTGCACCCTGACCGGTAACAATATTTACGACTCCTGGTGGCAGTACATCATTGAGAATTTCACCCAATGTAAGAAGGGTTATAGACGTCATCTCGGATGGCTTGATGACAACAGTATTGCCAGCTGCAAGCGCGGGCGCTAATTTCCAGGCTGCCATCAATAGCGGAAAGTTCCAGGGAATGATTTGGCCAACCACACCAACAGGTTCATTTAACACCAGGCTCAATGTGTTGTTATCGAGCTGCACAGCTTCATCGCTGTGAGAACGAATCACACCGGCAAAATACCGAAAATGATCAATCGCCAGGGGGACGTCAATCTGTCTGGTTTCTCGGACCGGCTTGCCATTGTCAAGCGTCTCAAGGATTGCAAACTCTTCTGCTCGCGCTTCGAGTCTGCTCGCAATTGCAAGCAACGCCTGTTGACGCTCCTGGGGAGATGTTTGACCCCAAACAGCCAGCGCTTTACGCGCTGATTTCACTGCAGCATCAACATCTTCTTTGTTGGCCATCGGTATGTTGGTCAACACGGCGCCTGTAGCCGGGTTAATCGAAGGAGAAGAACGTCCGGACAGACTTGTCACCCATCGCCCGCCAATGAACATCTTATAGTCGGCCTTTATTGACCGTTGAACTAGTTCGCTATTAGTACTATGACTCATGAAATGCTCTCACCTTATCGCTGCATAGGATCAACGCGTCACCCACAACAGACCGATGTCTAGATTCCAGGCCGCTGGGTGGCGAGTCATGACAAGAGCATGCTATGCGGATAAAATAACAAATAGAAACAGTATTTGTTGGTTAGAGATACAACTATGAGTGATATTAGCCGAGTCGACCTGAAGCAGCTGCGAGTGTTCAAAATTCTGTTAAAAGAGAGGAGTGTCACACGAGCCGCGAGTCAGATGGGCATGACCCAACAAGCCGTCAGCGCTCAGCTCAGCAAACTCAGAGATGCCTTTCAGGATCGACTGTTCATACGATCCGGACAAGGGGTCATACCCACGCCACTTGCTGAACAGCTAGAACCACGAGTTAACGCTGTTTTCGAGAGTATTGATCGTTTGATGGCGCCTGACGACTTCAATCCGACCACTGTGGAAGCGACCTACGTGATCTCAGCGACGGATTACGCTGTAGCGGTTGTATTGCCAAGACTGATGATGAAGTTACGAAAGCTGGCACCGGGATTGAAGTTAATCGTGCGAGATTTTGAAAGTGATCGACTCTATGCGTTACTGGCATCGGGAGACGTGGACCTCGCGCTGACTTTTCCGGCATTTGTTCCTGAAAGCTGTCAGACACAATGGCTTTTTTCAGAACACCATGTCTGCGTAACCCGAAAAGATTCTCCCTTGCTCGCCCGGCGACTTACGATAGGTGACGTTGCCGGTCTGCCCCAACTCATTGTCTCTCCGACACGAGCCAACCTGATCGGCTCAGCCGATGAGTGGTTTGCCAGTAATGGCTATAAACGCAATGTCGTTATGTCTGTCCCAAGCTTCTCTGCCGCACCGGTTTGCGTGGCATCAACCGACTGCATCGCATTCCTACCATCACGCATTTTGCCAAACCCACTGGTGAAAGAGATCGAGCTCGACCAATCGCCTCCGTGTTTCGATGTGATCGCAGCCTGGCATTCTCGTTCCAGTCAGGATCCGCTGCACAGTTGGATACTGACCCTTCTTCAGCAAGAGTTTCCGAATATCTAGACCAAAAAAAGCCGCCTCAACACCAGTGTGCTGGACGGCAAAGAGACAACGCTTCACATTGCCTAATGCTAACCGAGCCTCGGACGCAACATCACCCGATTAGCCGTCACGACAGCTCTCACCACTCAACAACGATCTTGCCAAAATGACCGCCACTTTGTTGAACGGCAAATGCCTCCGCTAATTGGTCCAGACGAAAGCTTTGATCTATCACCGGGCGCAGATCATTTTGCTGAAGAGCCGCAATATAGTCCTGTTGTTGCCGCCGATTACCGACAATCAAACCCTGAAGCCGGGCCTGCTTCGCCATGAGCAGCCCCGTAGGAACCTGGCCCTCACGACCGGTTAGAACACCTATAAGGGCTATGTGGCCGCCTACACAAACCGCCTGAAAAGACTGACTGAGAGTACCAGGCCCTCCTACTTCAACAACATGGTCAACGCCTCGACCCTCAGTTAATGAGAGAACCTCATGCCCCCAATCCGGACAACGTCGATAGTTAATGGTTTGATCCGCTCCGAGCTTTCTAGCCCTTGCGAGCTTTGCATCTGATGAAGAGGTCACAATGACCCTGGCCCCCATTGCTTTGGCAATTTGCAGAGCTGCGATTGAGACCCCGCCGGTTCCCAGCACCAAAACGCTTTGCCCAGCCTTCAAGTTGCCCTCTACAACCAAAGCGCGCCACGCTGTTAATCCCGCAGTAGTGATAGTCGCCGCTTCCGCATGACTCCACCCATTAGGAGCGTGAGTAAAATCAGTAGCTGCGCGAACCGCGTACTCTGCAGCAAAGCCATCGACGCCATCGCCCGGGGTTTCTGCAAAATTTCCAACTCTGTCGTAGGCTTGCCCGTCCTGCCACTGAGGGAAAAAACCGGAAACAACATGATCACCTATCTGGAACTCTGTGACGCCTTCACCGACAGCCTCAACAACGCCGGCCCCGTCTGACATTAAAACCCGACCGTCTTCCGTCGGGATACTACCATTCGCCACCAACAGGTCATGGTAATTCAGAGAGGTGGCACGTATTGCAACCCGTATCTGCCCCGGTCCCGGCTGCCCCGGGTCTGGAGTGTCTCTTACCTCCAGCGAATCAAGCCCACCTGGAGCACGAAGAGTGACTGTTTTCATAGCATTTTCTCCAAAAATAAGTAGACCGGTCGTATAGTTTCAGTTCAAAAAAAGTCAGGTTTGGCCCAGTAACACCTTGGTCGCTTCCAAAGCGGACTCCATCGGCTCCCGGTCACGGGTGATCTTGCCACGCAGACTGGCGCCTAACCAAAGCTGATAAAGAGTAGTAGCCGTTCCTCTGGGGTTAAGTGTGGCTGGCAGAGACCCATCCGAGATTCCTTCCTCGACGGTTTGCGCCAGTCTGGCAATAACCCGGCCAGTCTCTCTGGCTAATACGTTGCGCATGGCTTCCGATAAATCGCAAACTTCGGCTGCAAGCTTAACCGTTAAACACTTGCCTTTCGGGTCACACGTGGATTGCGTTTCTAACCAGGATTCCCAATAACTCAGAAGACGCTCAGCCCCCGACATGCCGGGGCGGGACAACAACGAATCCAGGGAACTCTGGTATTCAGAAAAATAGCTTTTCAGTAGCTCCTCACCAAAAGCCTCTTTAGACCCAAAGTAGTGATAGAAAGACCCTTTGGGAACACCAGAGGCTTTCAAAATTTCATTTAATCCGACAGCACTGAAGCCCTTACCACTGATGATGACTTCTGCCGTTTTAAGAACGTGCTTTCGCACATCGTGAGAAACTGTTTTTGATTCCATGGGGCGATTTTAGGCCGCACTAGACCAATTGTCTAGTTGTCAATAGGTCACACTTCACCAAGAGCCAGTTACTCTATCCAGCCTCTTTACCGCGACCCTGAATGGTCGCCTCTGAACTCAGCATTTGCCAGAATTAGACCAGTCGTCTATAGTGCAAAACATTAAGACATTTCACGCCCAGCCTCCGTAACTAGTGAAGCAATCTGGATACACCATAAACGGAAGGAAACTATGATTATTGTTCATCATCTAAATGACTCACGCTCGCAGAGGATTCTCTGGCTGCTCGAAGAGCTGGGCCTCGAATACGATATTAAACGCTACAAAAGAGACCCTGATACCCACTTGGCACCACAGGAATTATTCCAGATCCACGCATTGGGCAAATCTCCCGTCATTGAAGACCGGCAAACCATCATCCATGAATCTGGTGCGATTATTGACTACCTCCTCCGGCACTATGACGGGGCTAATCTGCAGCCGCCCCGCACCACCAAGGAATATGATCAATACGTGCAATGGCTGCACTATGCCGAAGGATCAGCAATGCTTCCGTTGCTCCTGAAAATTTACGTTGATCCTCTTGGCAACAATGGCGCCCCCCTACACCCGCGGATCAATAGCGAGTTGGACAACCATCTGGGCTTTATCGAAAACTCACTGAAAGGACAAAGCTATCTGGTGAACGATACGTTTAGTGCCGCCGACATTCAGATGAGCTTTATTGGTGAAGTTGCCAAGTCGTTTCAATTACTGAGCCAGCGCCCCAATCTGCAAGCCTGGCTTGAACGACTTCACTCCAGACCTGCTTATCAATCGGCTATTGCCAGGGGCGGCGTGTACAAGTTGGCGTAATGTTCTGATGCCTCGAGCACAAACGTTATTCCCGTTACCAGTTGAGAAAGGGCGGTCTTAAGGACCGCCCTGATCAATCAAACAGTCTTCCGGCAAACATGGCTCTGATCGATAGAATGCTTTGACTATGCAATCGCTTTGGAGGTGAGGCGACTGCATGGGGACTTGGTCATGATGTCATGCCAGCGCTCTTGAAGAAGCCTTTCAACGTGTGTTCGCAACCAGACAATACCGGGATCACGATCGTGCCGAGCATGCCAGATTAGATACAGGCTGGTGGGATCGACGCTGAAAGGAAGCTCACCCATCCACAACCCGTTCACAAAACCGCAATCCTGACTGATCAACTCGGGTACTGCCGCAATCAAGTCTGACGCTCGCAATATTTTCGGTACAATCGAAAAATGGTTTACCGTCGATGCTATACGCCTGCTATGTCCCTTCTGATCCAGATAACTAGTGCCCATCCAGAAACACCCATTTTCAGCCAATTCAGCGTGCTCCCGAAAATGGGCACGGAGCTGAGTGCCTTCAAAAAAATGGAGGTGGCCAACTACTGGTCAGTTTGACCATTATCTGA
>Ga0114984_1000149_pt1 | contig 27310 bp, 29 predicted proteins | sample Shrwel1BS1Day1_FD_96987 | JGI IMG/M metagenome (GOLD analysis project Ga0114984, IMG submission 96987) | Subsurface microbial communities from deep shales in Ohio, USA - Utica-3 well 1 S-1-Day1 | ecosystem: Environmental > Aquatic > Deep subsurface > Shale gas/oil reservoir > Produced water/Flow...
CGCTATTCAGACCGACCTGGCCCGCACGCTTCCGGGCGTGGCAAGCTGGAGACTGTCGCATCTGCCCAAGTCGCTACCTCCCGAGCAGGTGGAACGATTGCTCGCGTGCTGCGATCGCAGCACCCCGACGGGCAAGCGCGACTACGCGATCCTGTTGCTCCTGGCCCGGCTTGGGTTGCGTGGCGGCGAGGTGCTGGCCATGACCTTGGAGGATCTGGACTGGCAGCGCGGCGAGATTGTCGTGCGCGGCAAGGGCCAACGGCTGGAACGTTTGCCGCTGCCCGAGGATGTTGGCGCGGCGTTGGCGTGCTATTTGTGTGAGGTCCGTCCAGCGTGTGCGACGCGTCGCGTATTCGTCCGGATGAAGGCTCCCCTGCAGGGTCTTGCGGGCCCCGTGGCCGTTTGTTGCATTGTTCGGCGCGCCCTCCAGCGCGCCGGGTTGAACCCCGAGTTCAAGGGGGCTCACCTACTGCGGCACTCCCTTGCAACCAACCTGCTTCACCGAGGCGCGTCCCTGGGCGAGATTGGACAGCTGCTGCGTCACCGGCAGCCAACGACGACACAGATCTACGCCAAGGTGGACATCGCGGCCCTGCGTGGCATTGCCCTGGCGTGGCCGGGAGGTGCGTCATGAGCAAGTTGCAAGCCTCACTCGATGAGTACCTCGCGGTTCATCGCGCCCTTGGGTACAAGCTGCGCTTGGCCGGGCGCTTGCTGCAACGCTTTGTCGAATTCGCCAAGCGCGAGGGCGCCACCCACATCACGTCCGAGCTCGCATTGACATGGGCAACGCAGCCCGCCGCCGCGCAGCCCGCCCAATGGGCAAACCGCCTTGGGATGGTGCGTCGCTTCGCGCGGTATTGCAGCGCGAACGATCCGCGCACCATCGTGCCACCGGTGGACTTGCTTCCCCACCGGTACCACCGTCCCGAACCTTACCTGTATCGCGACGAGGAGATCACGCGCCTGCTCGAGGCAGCACGACGCCTACCGTCTGCCACGGGCCTGCGGCCTCATACATTCGCCACGCTCTTCGGCCTGTACGTGGTCGCCGGTCTGCGGGCCAATGAGCCATTGCGGCTCGACCGCGATGACGTCGATCTCGTCAACGGAGTGCTGACGATTCGCGACACGAAATTCGGCAAGTCGCGCTACGTGCCGGTGCACCCCACCACGCAACGTGCATTGCAACGCTACGCCGCGCGACGGGATCGATGGTGCCACGATCCCGAGACGCCGAGCTTCTTTGTCTCGGACCGCGGAACCCGGCTGACGGAGTGGTGCGTGCGTTGGACCTTCGTCAAGTTGTCGCATGAGATCGGCTTGCGCGGCGCCGACGACTCCCGAGGACCTCGTTTGCATGATCTACGCCATCGACTGGCCATCAACACGCTCCTCAGGTGGTATCAGCGCGGCGTCGACGTCGAGCGGCACCTGCCGCAGCTGTCGACCTATCTCGGGCACGCCCATATCACGGACACGTACTGGTATTTGACCGCCACGCCGAAGTTGCTGCACTACGCGCTGCGACGCGTGGAGCGCTCCAAGCAAGGACAGCGGGCATGACCGCCATCAGTACGCTGCCGTCCCTGCTGCAGGCGTTCTTTATGGATCGGCTCATGCAGCAGCGTCAGGCGAGCCCTCACACCATCGCGAGCTATCGCGACACCTTTCGTTTGCTCATGCAGTTTGCACAACAACGCCTGCGCAAGGCGCCCTCGAATTTGACGGTGCCAGAACTCGACACGCCGCTGCTGGGAGCGTTTCTCGATCACATCGAGCGCGAGCGCAAGAACAGCGCCCGCAGCCGCAACGTTCGCCTCGCTGCCATTCATTCGTTCTTCCGCTACGTGGCACTGCATGCACCGGAGCACAGCGCAGTGGCACAGCGCGTGTTGGCCATGCCGAGCAAGCGCTATTCGCGCTGCCCGATCGCCTTTCTGACGTCGGTCGAAGTCGACGCGTTGCTTGCAGCGCCTGACCTTACGAGCTGGTCAGGGCGCCGCGATCGGGCGCTTCTGATGCTGGCCATCCAGACGGGGCTGCGTGCCGCGGAGCTCACCGGCCTTCGCTGCGAGGACATCGTGCTCGGAGCCGGTGCACACGTGCGATGCGAGGGCAAGGGGCGCAAGCATCGGTGCACGCCGCTGCGTAAAGACACCGTTCGCGTGCTACGAAGCTGGTTGCGCGAGCGCCAAGGCCAGCCTTGCGAGCCGGTCTTTCCGACTACGCGCGGAACTGCATTGAGTCACGATGCGCTGCAATACATGCTGGACAAGCATCTCATCGCCGCGCGTCGACAGTGCCCATCGTTGGCACGCAAGCGGGTAACTCCCCATGTGCTGAGACACACGCTGGCGATGGACCTTCTTCACCACGGTGCCGACCAGACCGTGATTGCTCTTTGGCTCGGACATGAATCGCCCGAAACCACGTCAATCTACCTTCACGCAGACATGCAGCTCAAGGAACGCGCGCTCGCCCATATGAGTGCCAAGAAGATCCCGACACCCCGCTTCCGGCCAAGCGACCCTGTGATGGACTTCCTGAAGAGCCTCTGATAATTCCGAGGATTTCACTGCCTGATCACCCATTTACCTCCGACGGTGCGGCGCTTTATGGCACCGCCCTCGGAATAATCCCGGTCTCGGAGTTATGGCGATAATTCCGCTTCCGGAATTAGAGGCACAGCTTCGCGGTGTCGGCGCTGCTGCGCTGGTACGAGGCCGACGCCGACGTCCAGTCCAACCTGCCCAAGCTCGCGCTCTACATGGGCCATGTGTCGATCGTCTCGACCGCGTACTACCTGCGCTGGATGCCGGCGGTCGTGTCGCGGGCGTCGGATCGGTTCGCGCGCTCCTGCGCCGGCGTGCTCGAGGGAGGTGCCCCATGAAACCGTCCACCCCGACCGATCTCGGACGCGAGCTGGTGCGCTTCTTCGAAGAGTTCCTGCCGGCGCAGCGCGGCTTGAGCCCGAATACCGTGCGTAGCTACCGGGACGCCTTGCTGCTGTTGCTGCAGTTCGCCTCGGCTGACGCAAAGCGACCGATCGAGCGCCTGGAGGTATCCGACTTCACCGCCGAGCGGGTGATCAAGTTCCTGAACTTCCTCGAGACGGACCGTGGCAACGGAATCGCCACGCGCAACGCCCGCCTTGGAGCCATCCATGTCTTTGCGCGCTTCCTCGCGACGCGCCGGCCGGAGTACCTGGGTTCGCTGCAGCAGGTGATCGGCCTGCCATACAAGCGCGGCGCGCGCGAGGTGCCGATCGAGTACCTGGAGCGCGCCGAGATCGAGGCGGTGCTGCAGAGCATCGACCGGGACAGCGCTCTGGGTCGGCGCGATTACGCCTTGTTCGCCCTGATGTTCAACACCGGCGCGCGTGTGCAGGAGGCATTGGACGTGCGGCGGCGCGACGTGCGCCTGGATGCGCCGCCCCAGGTGCGCCTGCACGGCAAGGGCAACAAGGTGCGGCTGTGCCCGATCTGGCCGGCAACGGCGAAGCTGCTACGCGCTCTTATCGACGAATTGCCGGCGTCCGACGGTGATCCCGCCGAGGCGCTGCTCTTCACCAACGCCCGGGGTCGGCCGCTCACGCGCTTCGGCGTACGCTATCTGCTGCGCCGGTACGTCGCTGCCGCAGCGCAGCGCAGCGCGTGCCAAGCATGCGCGACAAGAGCATCCATCCGCACTCGCTGCGGCACAGCACGGCGGTCGCGCTGCTGAAGTCCGGCGTGGACTTCGCTACGATCAGCCAGTGGCTGGGACATGCCTCTCTGAACACGACGATGCGTTATGCCCGCGCCGACATCGATCTCAAACGGCAGGCGATCGCTCAGGTGTTCCCGGATGCGCTCGCGCCGCCGCGAGGCGGACGGTTCCAATTCGACGGCCGCGATCTCGTCGGCTGGCTGCGTCGGATGTGACCCGAATATGTGGAGTCCATCTACCCTCGCGCTTAACCTTCTCCACGGAGAGTGGATGCAACTCCACATTTCAAAGAAGTCCACGTTCGGCGAAAAATGGTGAGCACAACATTTTTCGCGGAATGTGGACTGGTGTAACGCGATGCGCCGCTGGCCAAGCGCGTCGCGTCCGATGCTCAAAGGCATGCCCACCCGATCGGGTCGGACTGCCTTTTCTGTCGCATGAGGAGATCATCATGTCGACGAGAATCCCGCCTCACTGTCCTGTTTGCGCGGGCGACGGCGTGCCGTTGGGTACGCTGGGCCGCCTGCGCTGGTTCCGTTGTCGCGACTGCGGCATGAACTTCAGTCGTCAGACTGGCACGCGCCCCAAGACCAAGTCGACGTCTCATCAAGAGGAAGAAGAACCGCATGGAAAAACCCGCTGTGGCAAGCTTGCAAGCGCAGGCTGAACCCCTGGCCTCGTTATCGATCTCGCATCTGAGTTCAAGCACCCGCCTGAAACTGGCCGATGACGAGTTGTCGGTCAACGCCTACCCGACCGACTGCGGCGGCATCATCTATGTTGGCGCACCCCGTTACCGGATACCGACGGAAGCCGATCTGGCCACGATCTTCGAAGTCGCGGAGCAAGCCGGTGCATCGTCTGGCTGAAGTTCGATAGCGAGGCGGCCGTGATCGACGGGCTTCCAGTCTTCGACATGTCGGGGCCCGAAGTATGAGTCGGCATCACATCCGGCTCTCACACTGCGGCGGCGCAATCGTGGTCGTGGCCGGATACGACCGGCCGTTGCGCCAGCTGTTCCTGCAGGTGCTACGCGACGAGGACGGCAGGCTCACGTGCGAGGACGACATTCTCTATGATAGCCTGCATGAGCCGGCCCTCGACTGGGCCGTTATCAGCACGCTGACCGACAAACTTGTCATGCTCGACATCGCGGTGCCGGAAAGCCTGATCGAAGCCGTGTACTTGGATCAGTGTTTCAACACAGGCAACCGCGTAGTTCGACACCATGCCGACCGGCCGCCGGAAGTGCTGATGGCCGGCTGAGTGCTTCCGCCGCAAGGCGACCCCCAATTTCCCCGCAGGGCGTCGTGCCAACAGGCCGACGCCCTGTTTTCTTGCCGCAGTTGCATGTCACAACACTTCTGTTCGTAGCTAGACCCTACCGGCCGTGGAATAGACCTTCGACCCAATGGACTTTGTTGGCGAATGATCGGTTCTTCCGTTTCCGAATTGATGCGATCATGCTATCGACTCAAAGTATGTCGAGCACATCTGCCCACCTATACGTAGTGTGTCAGCCGCCGGCTTCTAGGCGCTGTTGGACTTCGCTGACAAACGGTGACGCGCGATGCACCGTGAAAACCAAGTGAACTTCAGCCTTGGCGCGCGTAAAGCCGACATAGAACAGCCGTCGAAACTCGGCAAGTTGCCGCCCACTCGAACCGGCTCTAGGGAGCCTTCCATCATCCATCCCGAACATGAAGACGACGGAGAATTCCCGTCCCTTGGCGCTATGCAGCGTCGACAGGCTGACGCTGTTGTGCCCCGCGCCGTGCCCGGCGAACCGTCCAAGAACCATCTCGCTGCAATCGCCCGGTATCGATGTCCGCTCGACAAAGGCAGCGAGCGTTTCGCCTTCCTCTCCCAGCGTGCCACACCTGGCCAACAGCGGCTCGATCGACTCGCGGCGCACGTCCACCAGCCACTGATGCAAAGACATGTCGGCATTTCGACGCGCCCACAGAGCGGCCATGAGCCTGCGATGGAAGGTGACGATGTCATCCTCAGTGCGTAACACCTCCGCAAACAACCTCCGGCCGTCACCGACCAGTCGCGCAAAACGCGGCACGCCGCTGCGCCATCCTCCACAGCACCACTGCGCGCAGAGCTCGAGCCACTGCATCAAGCGGCTGGAGCGCGGATACAAGGCACTTCCGTCGGTCCGCAGGGTCGGAACACCATATGCCTGCGCCGCGGACACCACGGCATCGCCGATCCACGCCGCTGGATACAGAACGGCGATGTCGCCGTATTGCAGACCGGGTTTTCGCGCCATGGCTTGCGGCAGCAGCGTCTCGACCAGATGGCGTGCCTGCTGCTCGTACGTGCCACGCAGCGCGTGAAAGAAGACCGCGCCTTCCGACGCGCCCTCAGCCGCCTCGTAGTCACGCTCTTCGCCCAGGGCATACCGCGACGCAGTCACGATGCGCGATCCGCTTCGGTAGTTCAGCCTCAGATGCACGGTCTCGACGTCTTCACGCTCGGAAAGCTGCTGCAGCAACTCCGGATGCGCCCCCGTGAAACCGTAAATCGACTGGTCCGTATCACCGACTGCGAACAAGCGCATGCCTGCACTGAAGCACAGACCCATGACCATGCGGTGCAAGGCACGGCCGAGATCCTGGTATTCGTCAACCACCAGCGCCGGGTACTTCGCAAGCAGCGCGCGCTGCAGCCAAGGGTTATCTCTCAATGCGCGCACGGCCAACAACGGCATGTCATCGAAGTCGACGCGCCCCATGCTTCGCAGCGCCTCCTCGTAGGCCTCGACGAGACGAGCGAGTTCGGGGTCACGCTCGCGCCACTCGCTGCTGCCGCGATTCAGAATCGAGCGCCGATACGTGCCCATTCTGAGGTCCCAGTCCTGCGGATTGCCGGGATTCTCGATCGTGCGGCGCACTGCGAGGCCCAGCGCGGCCGCCCTCTCGGCACGGGTTGCGACGCTGAACTCGTCGGGCAGGCCAAGTCCTGCGACCTTCGCATAGGGCAGCACGATCTGCGTCAAGGAGAACGAGTGCACCGTGCCGATGAAGACCCGCCCACCGGGCTCGACGCCCAACGCGTCCAACCGGCCCTCAAGTTCGCGCGCGCATTCGTTGTTGTAGGTGATGCAGGCAACTCCGCGCGGTTCCTCGATATCCTCAGCCAGCATCCGCGCGATCTTCGTGCTCAGCGTTTTTGTCTTGCCGCTCCCGGGGCCGGCCAGCACGATGCAGTGCCCGCGCGACTCGTAAGCCGCCCATTGCCCCGGGTTGCGGCGAAGACTCTCGGCAGCTCGCAGATAGACAGCACGGTCAGACACGGGCCACCACGAACTCGATGGCGCCACGGATGTAGGCAAGGGGCTCGATGCCCGCGATGCGCGATGCCAGCCGCTGTGCGAACCGCCCCTTGCCCACCGCCTCGATCAGCTTGAGATAATTCTCGGTGTCAAGGCTGTCCGGATCCTCCTCCCAGGCTGCCACCCACCCGGCTCGCTCTTCGCTGAGCTTCTGCTCACGCAAGGTCTCGACGATCGGCGCAATGAACTCGCCGTCGAACAGGTCGACCTCGAGTGTGTCGGCGTTGGTGAAGACGCCGTACGCCTCACACTTCTCGCCATAGTCGTCGTAGCTCTTGATCGCCTTGATCTCCTCGATCAGCGCCGCCGGGTTCTTGCCGGTGCGTACACGCTCAATCGTCCTGACGAGTTCCAGCGCGCGGTTGTAGCCCAAGGGCTTGCTCGCGCCTCGCGGATCCCAGTCCGTGACGATGGCGTATGGAATACCGAGTGCGCCAAGCAACTTGGCGTACGGCTGGAAGTTGGTGCCAGCAACCGAACACACCGTGATCCCCAGATGATCTAGATCGTGCCCGAGCGATGTCGCGAACACCGGCAGCAGGAACTTCTCCGCGTCACCTTCCACCAAGATAATGCCGCGTGCGAACAGCATCTCAGCGCGCGTGACATCCAGATAGCGAGCCAGATCATTCGCCTCGTCGCCCGTCAACTCGACGGATGCCGTGGAATGACCGACGGTCCCCGCATCACCAAAGTCCTTCAGCAGCAGCAGCGAACGCAGCGGCGCGACGCTTGCGATGTGGGGTGAATGCGTGGTCAGCAGAATGGAGAGCCGACCCCCCGCCTCCTCGCCGCCGATGTCTTCGAAGAGATGGCGGTACACCGAGCGCTGCAGATGGGGATGTAGATGGGCCTCGGGTTCCTCGATGGCCAGCAGCGTGTGATCACGCCGGTTGTCGTCCATCAACTGCTGCAGTTCGAGGGCCTTGAGCGTCAGGAACACGATGTTGGCCGATCCGAGGCTGGCGTCGCTGATGGCTCTTAGCCCGCCATCGATGAGCAGTCTGACGTTGCGGTACAAGCGCATCACGTCGGTCGCACCGAATCCCAGGCGTGGCTCGATGTCTTGTTTGGGGCCGCTCATGGCTGCGAACAACGTCCCCAGGTTGCCCTCCAGTTCCTTCACGGCCTCGAACGCTCCCAGCCGGTGGGTCGCCACCTCGATGGCATCCTGGACCTCCTCCAGATCCTCGCGGGGCACGCCGCCGAATGCGCGTTCGATCAGCGGCCGCAGCGGTGACCTGCGCCACGTGGCGAGTTCACCTTCCGCGTCGCGCAACGCCGGCAGGACGTCCATGGAGATGCGCCGGCGCACGTCGTGCCCGAATCGCTTGGCCTCGCTTTCGCCGCCATAGCAGACGAACTCATAGTCGTCCTCGGAGGCCGGTAGATCATCGAGGTCGCCGCGTGGTCGGAACTCGTAGGTCAGGCGGACGGTGTCCGGATCGTCGTCCAGCCGAAAGTCGGTGAGCACCGCCAGAAGGTCTAGGTCTTCGTCGAAGCGTTGGATATCGGCGGAGATGACGATCTTGTCGTCTTCGCCCGGCTCTTCCAGCCCGTCCCAGAAATCGGCCAGGTTGAGGTGCCGGGCGCTGTCAGGCAAGGTCGGATCGAATATGAGTCTCAACGCATAGAGAAGATTGCTCTTGCCGACACGGTTCTCCCCGACTACGACCACGTTCCCGTCGAGCGCGACGTCGAGTTCGGAGAAGTTACGAAAGTTGCTGACACGAATGCGGGTGAAGTGCACGAAGTCTCCTTTTCTTGTTCGGGTCGAGGCCTAACTGCGTCTACGCGATGGGGCGAGGTTCGAGTGATCTACGCGGTGCGTCGCTCGGAAAACCGGCCAGTTGAGGGGCAGGCTAATGAGTAATTCTGAAGCTGTCGGTCGACGGGAAATGAGCCAGTTCCGAATGGGGAGCAAGGCCCGATTTGCAACTGGCAACGTATCCCAAGCGCCGGCATTCAATCGCCTTCGGTTTCGAGTTGGCTGAACCGAGGGGACCGGAAAATCTCCTCCGAGGCAGGATGGGCCGCCACGTAGGCGGCATGCTCTTCAGCGGCCCAGGGCACGAACACAATGTCTGTCACGCCGCTACAGGCGATGATTCTGGTCAGCTTCTCGGGGTTCACGAACGCGGCAAGCACCGGCCCTTCGAGCTTGCGAAACTGGATCTTCTCCGTCAGCAGCTGGATCGTGATGCCTTTGAGATCCAGCGTGTTGTCCCGGTCCAGCACCCGGATCACGTCGTCGCCGAACACGCTGCGGATGACACCATCCAGGTTGTCCTTGGTGTGCACGGCCAGCCCCATTGTCGAGCAGCCGCGCGCCTGCAACAAAGCCCCGCAGTGGCGAAAGGCCGCCCGTAAGGCGTCTTCGTCAGGGCCAATGGAACGGGTATGGAAACGCTCGATCATCATCACACCTGTACTCTTATGGAATTTGTTCGAACCATCCAGGGAAAGGCGGTGACAGGTCATAGCCTTCCGGCCGCCTTCAGCGCAGCTTCGATGGTGGTGAGTGCCAGCACCAGCGACCGCGGGGCATCCAGCAAGGGCAGCGCGCCATAGGACTGGTACCAGGCGGCCACCCGTTCGTTCTTGGCGTCGATCAAGAGGGCGACGCCGCCGACCTCGGCCGCGGCTAGGAGGCAGCGGCGACCGGCGGCCAACAGCAGTTGCCCGCCCAGGCCGTGGCCCTGCACCGTCCGATCCACAGCCAGGCGCCCCAGCCGGAATACCGGCATGTCGTAGCGGGCAAGGCCCTTCTTTACGAGCGCAGGCGTGCGCGCATAGTCGATCGAGGCCGGGCTGAGACTGTAGAAGCCCAGAACACGCTTGGCGTCATCAATGGGGGCGGCGACGAAGGTCTTCGCGCCCCCCTTCTCGTGACTCTGGCGCGCATGGCGGCGCAGGAACTCGTTCAGTTCCGCCTCGCCACAATCGAAGGACTCGCGGTCGTGCACCTTCGAGATCGGCGCTTCGCGCCAATCCGGCAGGCTCATGCGCCTTTGGGCAGGCGGCGCGCCGCCGCCAGGAGCTTGGCATTGGGCGCCGGCGGGTTCTCCAGCGCCTCCAGCACCCGCAGACTGTCGCGCTCGGACAGGGTCAGGTGCTCGGCCTGTTCGATGACCTTGCGGGCCGCCTCCAGGGCATGGCGCAGGATGAAATCGGTCATGTCGGTGTGCTCGAGCGCCACGGCGCGCATCAGCGTCGCCTTGTCGTCCGGGCGAACGCGCAGGGCAAGCCGGCTGTTATCTTCAACGATGGCACGGGGCATGTCGGACTCCTTCTATGTACGCCTTCAAATGGTACATCTTGAATGCAGGCGCCGCAACCACGTACGTATTCAATTCATACAGCCAAGCTACACCCCGCCGGGGCTTTGCGCGACGATTCCGTGTGGGCCTCCAGATCGATCACCGCGTCCGCCATGGCCGTCAGTTCCGGCGTCTGAGACACGAAGAACTCCCGCTGGTAGCCGCCGAGGCGCAGCACCTCCCGCTTCATCGCCATGAACATGCGCTTGCGTTCGGGGTCCAGCGGCCCATCGGCCTCGTCCGAGAACAACGCCCCGTAGCGCCGCCCCGTGTGCTGGGCGAGGTACAGCGCCACCGCCCGGATCAGGCACTCGTTGATCCATACCCGTTCGCCGCCGCTCATCAGGCCGACGCTCTTGCTCTCGCCCGACTCGCCGTCGTGCACCAGGATGTCGAAGCCTTCCTTCTGCTCGCCCTTGCCGGTCTCCACCAGGGTTTGTATGGATACCGTAAAACGGGGACCGTAGCAGGCCAGCAAGAGGTCATTGGCCAGTCCCGACAAAGCCGGACCAGCGTCATCGATGGCCAGTGCGATCAGGCCGTCGTTGCTCATGCACTTGGCGAATAGATTCCAGTTGCCCAACTCGGCTTCGACTTTGGCGATGCGGTTGGCCACCTGGGCTTGGCGACCGGCCAGGGCCGTTGCCTGCTGCACCAGGGCGCCCAGGGTTTCGGCGTCCCGCACCGCGGACAGGTGGGCTTGCTCGGCGGAAGTGACCGACTGCGCCGCCTGTTCCATCGCGTTCCGCGCATCGATCAGGCACTGCTCGTCGTAAGGGGCCGGCAAGGCCGCCAGCGCCTGCTTGAGCCGATCCAGGGTGGCACGGTAGTGCCTGGCCTGCTGCTCGTGCTGGGTGGCGATGGCCTGCCGTGCTGCATTGATCTGTTGGCGCTCGGACGCCTCCTCGGGCGTCTCCACCTGCTGCTGACCGGAAGCGGCATCCGGTCCCTGTGCGGCCCCCAGTTCCGTCAATTCCTGCTCGATCCCGGCCAGTGTGATCCGCGCCCGCGCCATTTCACCGGCCTGGGCCGCCAGCAGAGCAAACCGCGAGGCCCGCGCCCGGGCAAACTCGGCCCGGTGCTCGGCCCATGCCAATGCCTGCGGTGCACCGGCGAGCCCCTCATGCTGCCCGCGCAAGGCGTCCAGTTCTTGCTGTGCCGCCGCCTGCTCGCGCCCCAGCCGCTGGATCGTTCCCTGCGCGCTGGGAATCAGGGCGTTGGCATCCCGCGCATCGCCCAGGAGCTTGCATTGCCCCTGTAGGTCGGTGCCGGCACACGGCACCTCACCGGTCAGTCCGAAGCGCCGCGCCAGTTCCTCGGCCTTGAGTACCGCTTGGCCGGCCTCGCGTTCGACCCCGGAGAGCTTCTGTTGAATCATGCGCGCCGACGCTTGGCACTGCGTCAGGCGTTGGACCTGTTGGCGCCATGCTCCGACCCGTGCCGAGCGCAGCGACACAACCCGCTCGGCCAAGGATAGGCGGAACTCCGCACGCCGCACGGCTTGCGCCTCCGCCAACACCGCGAGGCATTGTCGACGCTGGTTCTGCAACACTTGCCGGCGGTTGCGCTCCTGGGCGAAGCGCTGGGCGATACGCTGTTCCAGCCGTTCCAGCCGCTGAACCTCGCCCCGGTCTTGGGATTTCAAGATGTCGATGGCATGGGTGCCAGCCTGGATCACGGCATGGCATTCGCCCTGAAGTTGCCCCCGGCGCGCCTCCACACCTCGCGACTGCTCGCGTTGGGCCATCAATTGCGCGTGCCGGGTTCGGGCCGACTCCTGCGCTGCCTGGGCCGCTTGGCGACCCGCAAGGCGCTGCGCGACGCGGGCTTGCGCGCCGTCGAGCCGGCGCTGCTCGGCCTCGATACGCTGCGCTTCCGCATCCAGTCCCGCCTGTTCCTGCCGGATCGCCGCAAGGCCGGCCTTGAGCAGGCGGGCCGTTTCGCTCGCCTTCTGGCCCAGCACCCGGATTTCTTCCTGTCCCAGCAAGTCAGCAAGCAAAGTCTTGATCTCGGCATTTCGATAGGCGCTCAACTGCCGCTTGCCCTGGGCCGAGAACACCGAGGTGAAGAAGGTATCGGCGCTGCCGCAGAGTGCTTCGACGCAACGGGTATAGGTGTCCACCTTGCCGTCTGACACGGTGCCGTCGTCCAGCACCACGGGCTTCCATGCGCCATCGTCGGCAAGCATGAGCAGAAAGGCTTCGGTTTTGCGCCTGCCGTTCACGCGGATCACGACCTGCGAGCGATAGCTGCGGCCGTCGTGGGCCCAGATCAGGTCTTTCTCGTTCTCTGGCAGGCAAACATGGTCGTAGTAGGAGAAACCGCCCGGACCGGCCATCGCAGCACGCGATGGCATCGTCAGGTACGGGTGCATGTTGTCCATCACGGTGGTTTTGCCGCGCCCGTTGGCGCCGGCGATGGCGACTAGTTCGGCGTCATCGGCTAGTCGCTCGAAATCCAGGGTCAGGACATCGCGTCCCAGGCCATCGCGAATGCCGCGAAAGCCCTTGAGAGTGAGTGAAAGAGGTTGCATGGCGATACTCCAGCGGGATGACCAGGTCAGTCTGCCGCACGAAAAAGGGTGTGCAAGTCCGTCCCGAAGGGAGAGGCCCCGGCCAGGTCAAAACAACAGCGCGGGCTCAAGATCGGCCTTGGGGGGCGACAGGGTGACAGCGGTGTCGATGCATTCCCCGCCATCAGGGACTTCCTGCCCACGCAGCACCCGCTCGGCGATGGCCCCCGGTTCCTGGCTTGACAGCGCCTGGAGGCACTCGAGCAAGGGTTCCGCCCGCGCCTCGGTTACCTGCGCCCAGGCCCGTACCTTATCCGCCAGATTCGCCAGTTGCGAAATCCCCGCCGCCCGCGTGCGCACCACCGGCACGATGCGTCCCTCCAGCTTGGTTTCCGCCGCTCCGTCCAGTAGCCGCTCGATCGCCGCGCGGTCGACCTGATGGCGGTCTTCATCGGCGACGGTCCAGCGCACGCGCACGAACGCGCCGGCGATGTCCTGCTGTGTGACGGCTGTGCGCAGGGCATCGAGATCGGGTTTGCCCTCGAACACGATATCGACGGTCCGGCGCGCGGGCGTGGGCTCCAGGGTGAAACGCACCTGGTCGGCGTCGACCTCCCACAACAAGAACCCCTTTTCCCCTTCCTCACCGTAGTGAAAACGACCGATCGAGCCCGGATAGGCGATGCACTGCCGCCCTACCCTGCTCTGCTGTTCCCATGCCTGATGCCGATGAATGTGGCCGAGCATGAAGGCCTGGGCCTCGGCACCGAACAGGGCACCGGTCGTGAACTCGTGATCGAAGCCGGCCATCGGCACGCCGTGCTCGCTCACGCAGCCGAACACCGTGCCATGGGATACGCCGATGGTGGGCACGCCCTGCCGGCGGGCCGCGCGATGGGTCGGGGCGTAGCCGCGCAGCAGCAGGGCCAGGTGCTCGCCCACGGCCTGGGCAGCGTCCGCCGCACCCACCGTTGCGGCCAACACCGCCTTATTCACCGTGGGGATGCAGCTAAACAGGGCACGAGCACCCGCCGGCACACTATCGAAACACCAACTGGTCGAAGCGAGCCATTCGTCCTGGGCCGTGAGGGCGACCTGCGCGATACGGCTGGCCACATGCACCGAATGCCGTCCGCCCAGCAGCCGGAAGATTGCCAGGGTGCCCGGTAGCTCATGCGAGAATGTCCCTTGCAGCATCAACACCGAGCAGTGGTCAGCCAGTCGCCGCACCTGCGCGACCAGCCGTTCGGCGGCTGGGGCATGCAAGTCGAGGCCATGGTGGGTGGCATCGCCCGAGATTACCGCCGCCTCCGCACCCAACGCGATGGCCCGGTCGATGGCAGCGCCGAAGCAACGGTCGGCTTCCGCCAGGTTCTTGGTGCCGTAGTGCAGGTCGGAGAAGTGCGCGATGCGGATCATGCCGTCCTCCCCCGCGAGGCCAGTTGCATCTCGCTCTCGATCTTGTCGAGGTAGCCCTGCGGATCGTTGCCGTAGCGTTCCAGCTCATTCCAGGCCTGAGCGCGGCCGTTCGGGTTGATCTTCCAGCCCCGTCCCCAGCGCCGGTCGGCGTAGGCCTGGTAGCGTTCCGGCACGATCCCGTAGGCCTGCACGCGGGCCATCAACTGTTCGAAGCAGGGATGGCCGTCGCGCAAGGGCGGCGCCTCGGCGGACGTTGCATCGGCCGCCGTCGTCGCCTGCACGTCGGCGGCATCCGGCTGCAACGATTCGGTACTGGCTGCTGCCGGACTGCCTTGAAGCACCTGCGTCGCCAGTTGCGCCTGCACCAAGGCCGTCTCGGTGTCTTCGTTCTCGCGCAGCAAGGCCGTCACGTCCACCGGCGCTTCCAGGTCGATGATCCACTGCGGCACGCGCACCGCCCTCCCCTGCTCGTCGATGTGGGCCACCTCCATCAGTTTTTTCGTGAGGTAGAAAGGCGTGCGCTGCCGGTCGAGGAAGCCGGAAATACGTCCGCCGCGCAGGAAGCCCACGGTCTCGAACTTCTGGATCGCGGCGTTCATCGCGTAGAAGCTATTGGTGTGCAGTTCAAAGGCGCTGATCGACCGGATGCCGGGAATGAAGAACAGGAAGCGCCCGGTCAGGTTGCACTGGCGCTGCTGGTACTCGCGGCAGGCCTCGGGTTCGCAGAGCCCGGCGTTATCCTCGCGGACCATGGTCTTGCGCCCGCCGAAGAGGCGGATGGTGCGCCGGCCCGTCTCGTCCACCGGCACCGGCGCATGGCACATGCAATGGCGCACCCGGCCATCGGCCGAGTATTGCGACCAGTAGTGCTTTTCGTGCGCACCCCAGGCCGCCAACTCGTGGGGCATCACGGTCTGCCAGTAGTCGGAGGGGAATACGACCGGGAAGCGGTACAGGCGTCGGCCTTCGCCCCGGTCCTCGCCGTAGGCGTCCAGAATGTCCCGGGCGATTTCGGGATTGGGAAAGTCCTGTGCCCGCGCGGTGAACCACGGCACGTTGCGCGGCACCAGCGGCGTCTTGAGATTGGGCAGGGCTTCGGCGATGGCGCGCTCGATCTGCTCGAAGGACTGGCCCGCGGCCACTCCCTGGTCGTAGATCGCCTTCGCCTTGGGCTCGCCGGCGGCCTTCTTGGTGAGCACCTTGATGCCGGCGCGGATTTTGCCGCCGGTGGGAATGCGGGCCGGGCCTTGCCCCAGCAGGGTCGGGGCGACCGGAGCACCGCCGCCCTGCACGGCGATGACGGGGTGTGCGTTGGGATGGGCCATGATGGCGCTTCTCCATGAATCGTCGGGACATTCCGACGATTCATGCTCTCGCGACTTCCCTGCGTTTCAACCCCTGCGGAAACACTCACCGCGAAGGCATTCCCCTTGGCCTCAAGGTAGCCTCGGGTAAAATCTCGCCATGACCCGCTCCGAACTCATCCTTCTGCTTGCTGAACGCTTTCCACAACTCGTCCAGAAGGATGCCGAGATGGCGGTGGCAGAGATGCTCGGGGCCATCCACGCCGCACTCGTTCACGGCGACCGCGTTGAAATTCGCGGATTCGGCAGTTTCAACCTGAATTACCGTCCTTCCCGCCGGGCCCGCAATCCGAAAACCGGTGAGCCGGTAGCGGTATCGGCGAAATGGGCTCCCTCCTTCAAAGCCGGGAAGGAACTGCGTGAGCGGGTGATGGTAATGGCGACGGCCTCTCCCCAGCGATCGTCGAGGCCTGATGGAGACACGCCATCCGTTTCGCTTTCGCGGACGCTCCTTCAGCGAGAACCTTCCGCGCTTTTCAAGGACGGTATCGGCTGATCCGTCCACCATACCCAGGCATCCTGTTGGGCCGCCGCAATCGCTTTTTCTTTCGCCGCCCGCTCCTTAGGGTCCATGAAAGCGCTGACCACGTGTAGCGGCACCGGCGCCGGCCCGGCATCCAGCAGCAAGACATTCGGAAAGGCCGCCACGCTCCGAGCGTCATAGCGCAGCGGTTTGACGAATCGGCGGTGCTGGGCGACCAGGGCGTCAATCAGGGGCAATTCATGCACGCCCTCGATGGGAATCCACTGCTCGCTCGTCAACATCAAACTCGCCGCATCGATCTCGTAGGTGTATTCACGGCGGGCTCGGATCAGTGCAGCCAGGATGATGCGGACCGGGTGGCCGGTATCGGCATCGCGGGCCTCGAACAGCGAGGCGAACACCCGCTCGATCCGCTCCCAACTCCTGGTGGCGATCAGCATCGGTGCATCTGGCATGTGCCGGATCCAGACCCGGCGGCCCTGGCTCGTCGCCTCGCTCGCCTTGAATTCCCCGATCACGACGGCCAGCGGCGTCTGCCCGTCCCTGGGACGCAGCACGGCCAGTTTCTCACGCCGGCGCTGTGCCGCCTCGGCCTTGGCGTTCTCGCTGAAAGGTTCGGGCACATACAGGCGCTCGGCCAGCGGCACGCCCTTGACCACGATCTCCTCCGCAGCCTCCAGCAGGTACTTGCGCAATACGCCCTGGTTGCGTTTACCCGCCATCGCCGGGCTCCAGCGGTTGAAGCCCGCGCGCTCGAACAGGAAATGCATCAAGGCCCGCAACGTCATCTGCCGCCGTGGCACGCCGATCTCCGCCACCTCCTGGGGTTCGCCGTGCGGCACGCCGCGCCCGATCACGCGCGTCCAAGGAAAATCCACCCGCAATTCGACCCGGCCCGGTTCCGACTCCAGCACCGCTTCACCGACCAACTCGCCCAGTCCGGACTGCTGGACCTCCGGCTCGTAGGAGGGGCAGCCCGGATGGTGGGCGCTGCCGCTGTCCGGCATGCGCTTGACCACGAATTGGCGATGCCGCGCCACGTACATCTCCACACCGCCGGGCACGCATAAGCATCTCGGCCGCTCGGGTGTCTCGTAGACATGGGTGAGCGCCTCCTGCAGTTGTGGATCGTCGGCGCCGATCACGCGGCCCTTGATGGCGAAGCGTTGGGAAACCATGGCGAGCTCAAATCAACTCGTCGAGCAGTTCCGCCAGCGTCGGCTTGGGCCGGGGCAACAGCTCCCGCACCGCGCTGCGCTCGCCGATGCCCAGGATCGCGCCCACCTGATCCTCGTCGGCCCCGCGCTCATACATCCGCGCTATCACGGTGAGGCGCGCCGACTGGGTGCTCAACCCCTTGAGTTCGGCGTAACGGAACAACTTGCGGTAGATCTCCAGCAGCGCCCGGCAGACGTAGCGGTTCTGCCCCGGCTCGCCATTGTTGGGCGTGATCTTGTAGGGCTCGCCGCTCGGGGAAAGGAATAGTCGGCTACCCGGGTCCAAGCCACGGTAGACATCCGGCCCACCCAGGCCATGTCCGCCGGCGAGACGCTCGCGGAAATAGGCAGCCAGCGCATCGTCGAGCCGGCTGCTGCTGAAGTACAGCGGCCGGAGTTTGCCGTTGATCGCCGCGTCGGCACGCAACTCCGATTCCCTGCACACGCTGCCGTCGGCATGCAAGTAGTCGCGCACCTCGATCCGGGCGATCTCGAGTGGGCGCAGGCCCGTGGCGAACAGCATGTAGTACAGGGCCAGGTCGTGCCAGGTGCGGCTGGTGCGGCCCTTGATGCGTACCGCGCCCTGGGCCACCTCCGGCGCCGACAATACGCGCGCCGGACGGGCGCCTGCCGGTGGCTGGGGCTCGAAGCCTTCCAGCGCGACCAGGATCGCGTCCCGATGCAGGCGCAGCCGCCGCACGAAAGCCGCGCCTTCTTCCTTGAGTCCATTCACGCCCACCACCTGGGTGAGTTGGATCGCGACGGATTTGATGCGCCGCTCGACCGCCGTGCGTGAGACGCCGAAGCGCACGGCCACCGCCTCGTAGGTCTCACCGCCAATGACGGCACGGAGCATCTCGACCGATTGCAATGCGTTGTCGTGGTACTTGTCGACCTCCTGGTTGTCGTGCATGACTTGCTTCTCCCATCATCTCTCGATCGTCATGAGCCCGAATGTTCGAGCGCCGACGCACCCTTCGCCAGGCGAAAACGCCGGGAAAGGCGCGGCATTTCGTCATCAGGCCGAGCGCGCCGCCGTCGCCGAAGAACGGGCCGGCCGGACCGATGAGCGCGGGCGCAACACATGTGGCGGGTCGGCGCCGACCCGATCGATACGCGAACGACGCCGCCGTTGCGAGCCGAACCGGCCCCCGCTCATCGCCATGCCCGTCACCCGGACTGGCCTTGCTGCGCGATCCAGCGACGGATGTCCTCCGCGCGCCAGACGGTCACCCGCTCCGAGAGCTTGACCGGCTCGGGAAAGGTGCGCGCCTGGATGCGCCGCCAGAGCGTCGATTTGGAGATGGGAACGAAGGCCAGCACCTGGGGCTGGCGCAGGAAGCCGGTCTCGGGCAACGTCAGGGTCGCAACCGGAGCGGCAGGCGTAGCTGGAAGAGCGCGGGAAGCCGCCACCTTCGCGGCGGGATTGGTACGGATGTTGGGCATGATCGGGCCTCGTCACGGCGGGTGCCGATAAAGGACATGACCTGCTCTGTTGCGGCCGCGCTAGGTCAGGATGGCGCGGGCCGATAGGGAACGCAGAACTCGACGACATGCCGCCGGCGCCCCGGTCGCGCGGCATGGAAAGACGGGCAAGAAAGTGACTCCCACCGCATGACGGCCAAGTGCGTCCGGGTCGGGAAAGATCAGCCGATCCGCACCTGCACCGCGCAGCACGCGGGACAGCGGATCGTCGGGCAACAGGCAGGTATCGACTGCGACGCCGCCACGAGAGCGGTGCGGGTACCCACGGGGTCAGGTCAGCCTGACGACGTGGAACTTGTCGATACAATATTGAGGCCCGTGGGCCGACGCAAGACGTTCCAGGACGTACCTGCCTCAATAAGCCGCGTCCGCCAGCGATTGGAGATGGCACGGGTGCCGAAACCATTCCAGCACGCCGTGATCAAGGTCGCGGTCCAGAAGTCGGATCGCTGCCGAAACCGATCCGGCCCAAGCCCGCGTTGGCGGATGGGGCGATGATGTGCGCCGGCGTCTCGTGAGACGCCGTGTTATCCGACCGCGGGGAGAGAGTCTGGAGGATTTCACACACGAACTTCGGCCGGGCGGGCGGGTTCTCCCACCGTAGACGGGAATACTTGCTATTTCGAGCGGCTGCCCAAGTAATCACAACAACTCCGCACGACTGTCATAACGAATGCCCGATCGTCAGACCCCAGTTCGGAAATCCATGCCCCAAAGGCCGCCGCTTCACTGGCCTCTTCCGGCCCTTCCGTCGATAACAGGTCGCCCGCAGCGCATTGGAGCGCCACCGCAAGCCTGTCCAGCGTCGGCAGGGACGGCAAATGCGCGCCGCGCTCGATGCGCGAGATGGTTTCGGCATCGACGCCGACCCGCTCCGCGACCATCTCCTGTGTCCATCCCATCTGTTTGCGCCGCTCGGACAAGTTGCCCCCCAGTCGCTTCGCCAGACGGGCGGAGTCTTTCTTCTTGACCGCCATCGTGTTGTCCTTTCACTCAACAAGAATGACGGTCACTGGACTATCGAAACAGGGGTTCTTACGTTGTTTTGGTTATCATCATCCTTGTTGATATCGGGGGCGAATGACAAACGGGGCATGATCGGATTGCGGCAATCGACGCTAATCACCTTCCACTAGCTGTACATCGGCGTTCACCTCGGTCGAAACGACGCCCAAGTCGCCGTCCGACCCGGGCTTGTCCGCGCCATTCACTACGCCCACGGCGACGGCCTCTTGCCGACTTCCTTCGCTACGGCTGTCGCCACTGCGCGCGTCCATGGCGTTCATCCGCCGCCGCAGCCCCATCGCAAAATTCCGTGTGCCATTGGCGACGTCGCGCACCTGCCGTTTGAGAGTTGCACGCTGGACGTCCACCGCCTGGGTGGTGATCACTTCGTGAATCTCCAGGGTCTGCAGCAAAGGCATTAGTTGGTCGAGTTTGCCCAGCACCTCCAGGAAGCGTCGCCCGATCGACGACAGCACATGGACGTCCACATCCAGGGGCACGGTATCGTAGGTTGCCGCGCTGGTGATTCCATGCGCTTTGAATAGCGCTTCGGCGCCGTCGATGGCGTGGTTGAGGTTTGCGGTCACTGCATCCATCTGGGCGCGGATGGTGTCCTCGATCTTGGCAACGTCCTCGTGTTCGAGCCGCGTGCGGGCGATCACCGAGATGAAGTGGGTGTTGAGCTGCAGCGTGTTGAACAGCCGCGCAAAGAAGCGCTTGCCCTCGGCGCTGGTGAAACGGGTCGGCATCTTCAGGCTGGCCGCCTCGACGCGCCGGAAATCGGCCTTGGCCTCCTTGGCGAGGATGCGGGCGTTGACGCCCCCCTGGTCCACCTTGACGATCTGGATCTCCGACATGCCGCGCTCCTCGAAATACCGCGTTCGGGCCGATCATCCGCGCCGGCATACGCATTCGCCACTGGAAATGGCCGTGGCCTGAGGGGGCTTTCGGCATCGGGGTCGATTCGGACTGTTTTTCGATATTGACCTGGCAATCCGGCGGCACTACCTTGATGTCATGCAGCAGCTGGCCCTGCATTCAAACAAGGCAAGCCCTGGAGTCTTCTATTTGTCGCGTATGCCACCAGCCTTCGCCGCTGCCGCATGCGCCGATCTTGCCGGCACCGATACGGGTGCTGGTTGCGCCATGCCATCGAGGCGAGTTTTCGAGGCAGGGGCGAGGTGCTTCCGTGCTTCCGTAAGCGCCCCTCCCCCGAAAGCCTTCCTCGATCGGTAGCTGGCATACCGGTCACCGCGGTTCTCACCGCCCGTTCAAGCCAGCCCTGGAGCTTCTTCCCATAGCGCCGTTCCGCCCGTAGCGGGCCGGCAGTTTCTCACCCCACGGGGGCATATGCCCCCAGTCGTGGTGCGCGTTGCCTCCAATTTTTCCTGGAGCCAACGATGCTGAATCAGAGCGTACCCCCCCGAGTTCCCCGTCCCACGCCCGTGGGCCCAGTTTTGCCGCCGATTCTTCCCTTTTTCGCGGCCACCTCGCGTCACCGTCCGGCGGCGATCTCCGATCGCGCCGCCCTGGACGCTGTGCTCGACGGCGAGGATGCGCCCGTCGAATGGAGCGAGGAAGACATCGTCTTCTTGCATTGGCGCTTGCTGCAGGAGGTCAGCCATCTGGCCGATCCCACAACGCCGCTGGAAGAAAAGTTCGACACCCTGCGCTGGGTGTTCAGCGAGCGCGAGAAGGACGGCATGCCGTTCTCCTTCGTGAGTTGCTTGCGTGTCGTCGGCTGCAGTCCGCTGTCGCCGATCGCTTACTGCGGTCTGGTCGACGCGGAGGAAGTGCGCGACCGCATCCGCCACAGCCTGAAGGCCTGGTTCAACGCCACGCTCGAGCGCTACCCCGACTGGGTGTGCGACGCCGTCGTCCACAACCCTGAATGGGTCGAGGCCCGGCTCGCCAAGAACCCCCAGTGGATCAACGAGCAAATCAAGCAGATGGCGGTGCAGGGCGACCTGTTCGCCTGATGCCGTCTCCCATTTTTGGGCTGGTCGCCAACGCGAAGGCCCTCCCCTTTCAAGGAGTCATCATGACCACTTTCAAGGATGTCCTGTGCCTGCTGGCGATCTTCGTCGCCTACGGCATCGTCGGACGCCTGGATTATGAAGACGCGGTACGGCTGGAACAGACCCGGCGGGAACGGCTGCACGCTGATTGTCTGACGGCGACGCCGGCGGACCGCGAGGCCCTGGCGCGGATCAACGATCAGCCCTTCGATCCATCCACCCGCCGCACGGACGCGGGCGCGCCCGACGACGGGCCCTGCACGCCGCACGTGCTGTGAGGAGGCCGCCATGCACACCCAAACGCGCATGACGAACGACGCCCCGTCCCTGCTGACCGTCCAGGCGCCGGAAGACATCGAGTTCCTGGTCAAGGAAAGCGAAGTCCTCACCGGTCGGGCCGGCCGCACCTTCGTCATCGCCGGCGCCGACTGGCTGGCCTACCGGGTGCATTGGCATCCGATAGGCCTGAAGGTCGAGCGGCTCGATGCCGAGGGCCGGGTCCTGAGCACCCAGCACCTGCTGCCCCGGGAGTTCCTCGGGCACAGCTTGATCGAGGCCTTGGCCGCCGGGCAGTTGTTCACCCCACCGGTCCGCCCCGTCGGCTGACCGATCGTTCTTTCCCCCTTGGCGGGTCCGTCCCGCCAGGGCCGGGTTCCGCCTGCACTCATGGAGCATGTCATGCAGATACAGGTTCGAATCAATGAGGAAGGTGCGCTCCGTAACCAGCGCTATGCCTTCACCGATCGCTTCACGCTCGTCTCCGAGCTGTTGCAGAACGCCCGCCGCGCCGGGGCGATGCGCATCGAAATTCATTACGACGCCACCGCGCAGGTGCTGCGGGTGGAAGACGATGGCCGAGGCCTCGATGACTTTCAGAAGCTCTTGAGCTTCCACGAGTCGGGCTGGGATGCGGCCACCAGTGCCGAGGAGCGCCCTTTCGGGGTGGGCTTCTCGAAGTGCCTGTATGCCGCCACGCGCTGCATCGTCGCCTCAAACCGTCAGCGAGTCGATATCGACACCGCGGCGGCGCTGGCCAAGGCGTCCATCGAGGTGGAGCCCATCACCGAAGCCGTTGCCGGTACCCGGATCGAGTTGCACGGCGTTGACCTGCCCGACCTGGGCAATCGCATCGAGAGCTTGTGCCTGGGTTTTCCGGTGGAGGTGCTGTTCAACGGCAAGCCGCTCACGCGGCGCTTTGCCGCCGCGAACCTCGCGACGATGCAGAGCCCAATGGGCACGGTCCACCTCACCGGTACGCGGGACGGCAAGTTCAGCTACAACACCATGGTCTTCCTGCAGGGCTTCTGCGTCATGAAGCCCAACTACTGCCAGTTCGACGAAGTCAATGTCGTGCACCTGGATTCGCGCCAGTTCATGGCGCGCCTGCCGGATCGCGACAAGTTGATCGACGAGGACGTACAAAGAAAGCGCATCGATACCGAGTTGAAGGCCTGCTGGCGGCAGACGCTGGAAGTCGCCAAGACCCAGCTTTCGCCCGAGCGCTTCGTCGCAATTTATTACGCGGCGGTGCGGGGATGGGGTCATGTGGACCTGCTGAACGACCTCGACGTGCTGCCCGACGAATTGTTCGATGAGATCGTCGACTATCCGATCCAGGACGACGACCGAAGCTATGTCCGGCAAGTTGCCGTAGCCCCCACCCGCCAAGCCGTCGAAAGCGGCGCGGTGACCCTGGTCTCCCTCGACTGGTTGGACGACGACAATGCGGCGCGCTGGATGTTGGCCCGGGCCAAGGGCTATCTGGTTTTCGACTGGATCGGCCTGAATTCCGAGCACTGGGCCTGGCGCCATGTGCGTTTCCTGGATCAGGAAACGGTGCGGGTCGAGGCGGTGTCCGAACAGGTCCGCGTCCAGTTGGAAGGGCGCTGGGTGTGGCCCACCGTGATCCTGTGCGAGGCCGTGCGCCTGCGCGCCGGCAGCGAGGTCGTCGAAGTCACCGACAAGGGCGTCTGCCACCATGGTGTCCTGTACATCCCGGCCGGCGAAACCTCCGGCGAGCCGGTGCGGCAGGCCTCGTCGTTCATCGACGAGAACGACCAGTTCCTCGCTTCGGACCTGGACGCGGACCGCGACGCGCTGGCGGACCTCATCCGTCGCCTGCGTTCGGTCGATCCGGTGCAGACGCTGGACTCGCTGCTGCAGGAATTGCGGCTGGGCCGGTATCCCCTGCTGCACGGCAAGGCCTTCCAGGTCACCGTGGGGGTGGGTGCTGCGCCTGGCCATTCGGTGGCCTTGGTTGCCGAAGCGGGTTCTGCCAACACGGGAGCTTGCCATGCAGGATCGTGAGTACGCCGCCCGCATCGAAGCGGTCAAGCAGCGTGCCCATGGCCGGTGGACGGAAATCCTGGCGAGCTTGGGCGTGGATGAACGCATCCTCAAGCGGCGCAACCTGCCTTGCCCGTTGTGCGGTGGCACGGATCGTTTCCAGTACACCGACAAGTTCGGCGAGGGGAACTACCACTGCCGCCAGTGCGGCCCGGGTGGCGGCTTCAAGTTGCTGCAAGCCGTCATGGGCTTGGACTTCAACACCGCCCTGCGTGACGTCGAGCGCTGCCTGGGGATGATGCCAGTGACGGCACCGCCCCGAAGCTGCGAGCCTTCGGCCGAGCGCATGAAGAAGCTGGCCCAGCGCATCTGGAACGAAGCCGGGCCGGTGACGGTGGGCGACGAAGTCGATCGCTACCTGAGCGGGCGGGGTCTCGCCCTGCCGGTGTATCCGAAGGTGCTGCGCTTCCACCCTGCCCTCGGCTATTACCAGAAGGACGCCGCCGGCAAGTCACGCAAGGTGGCCGAGTACCCGGCGATGTTGGCCTGCATTCAGGGCGCCGACGGCCACGCCGTGACGCTACACCGCACCTATCTGCGGGACGGCGGCAAGCTCGCGGCGCTCGATGCGAAAAAGGTGCTCTCGGCCGGGATCAACGGCGCCGCGGTCCGCTTGTTCGAGGCGACCGAGGAACTGGCGATCAGCGAAGGTATCGAGACCGGCATCGCCTTGCATCTGGCGACCGGCAAACCGGTCTGGGCCGGGCTCAACGCCGGCAATCTGGAGAAGCTGTGGCTGCCGGACACGGTGCGGAAAGTCTGCATCTACGCGGACAACGATGCCGATGGCGATTTCGCCGGCCAGGCCTTTGCATTCGGCCTGGCGCGCCGGTTGAAGCGGGAGGAGAAAACGACCGGTCGGCGGCAGGTGCGGGTGTTCCTGCCCAAGCATGCCAGCACCGATTGGGCCGATGTCTGGCGCCAACGCCTGGAAACCCAGGCGCCGCGTGCGGCATGAATGTTTGATGAAGGGTGCGGCCAGTCGGCTGCACCCGCCTTTTCAGCGGCACTGCATCGCCATGCGGTGCCAGTGAAAAGGTCATTTGTTCGACTGGTAGTTGTCACACCAGGCGGAGCCCCACGGCGCCGCGAAGACAGCCCTGGAGTTCCGGCGCGATTTCTCGCGCCCTTTCTGGACCGGCTAACCGCCGATCCGTCATCGACCCTGGCGGGGATGCGCTTCCCCCGATGGGTGATGCCGTCTCCGCTTTTCTTTTCCGACAAGGAGATTGCTATGAAAAACGGACGTTCGCTCGTCAGCCTGGCCCAGGAACTGGAACGCCAACTGCATTCGAAGAAGGACCTGATCGTGCCGTCGACGTTGGTGCGCCATGCCACCGACGATCTGGGGGGCACTCGACTCGTCATCGAGGAAGGCGGCAGCCCGGTGCACTACGGCGTCACGCCCCTGGCGCGTCGCCAGTTGGCGGACAAACTGAAGATCCCGTATGCCTACTTCGAGCGCATGCGCGAAGACCAGCCGGCCCTGCTCGATCGCAACGTGAACACCTGGCTGCAAAGCGAGGAAGAGCGACGCATGCTGCGCACCCTGGATGGTCAAGTGCGTGCCGTATTGTCGGATCGCTATCGCCGCCTGGACAACTTCGACCTGGCCGAGAGCGTGCTGCCGATCCTGCAGCAACTGCCCGAGGTACGCTTCGAGTCGGTCGAACTAACCGAGACGAAGATGTACCTCAAATGCATCACGCCGCGCCTGAAATACGAGGTGGCGCCTGGCGATGTGGTGCAGGCCGGGGTCGTGATCTCGAACTCGGAGGTCGGCCAGGGGACGCTGTCGGTGCAGCCGCTGCTGTTCCGGCTGGTGTGCAGCAATGGCTTGATCGCTGCCGACCGCTCGATGCGCAAGACCCATGTGGGACGCGCGCTCGGTGGCGAGGACGAACGAATCCTAGTCTATCAGGATGACACCTTGCGCGCCGACGACAAAGCCTTCTTCCTGAAGGTGCGCGACGTGGTGCAGGCGGCGGTGTCGGAGGCGACCTTCCGCCAGACGGCGCAGAAGCTGCAGAAGACGCTCAACATCCCGCTGGTGGGCGACCCGGTGAAAACCGTAGAGGTGCTGGCCCAGCGCTACACCTTGAACGACAGCGAGCGCGCCGGTGTGCTGCGGCACCTGATAGCCGAAGGTCAGCTCTCGGGCTATGGGCTGGTCAATGCGGTGACGCATTACAGCCAGGAAGTCGAGGACTACGACCGCGCGACGGAATTTGAAGCACTGGGCGGCCGGCTGATCGACTTGCCGGCCCATGAGTGGAAAGGCTTGGCGGAAGCGGCCTGATCCAGAAAATCGCTGAAAGCCGGCCGGGGTATCTGCCCCGGCCCGGCCTTCAGCCATTCCAATACCATTATACCGAGGGCGCGCTATCCCGACATCAGATCGAGTGGCAGCGGCCCCTCCACCGGCGCAGCAGGCCGGCGATCGCGCTTAGTCGCCGCGTCGGCTGCCCCGCCGGTCTTGGTCTGATTCGTTGGAATCGTCGCCCCTCAAACTATGCCTTTTCGATACGCCGAACGATCCTCCCTGCGGCGGCTATTCCCCCAAGCAACAGCTTCTGTCGGACCTTACGTGTGGCAAAAGGATCGCCCTCCAGATTTTTGAACAAATGTCTCTGCCATAACACAATGCCAATGACTATGCTGATTTTTGTTGCCATAACCCAATCATCATGACGGGTCGCTCATAAAACTTTCCACCTTCGATGCTCAGACACCCGTTTCAGCAGGACCAACTGGAGAACATGACCATGAGTCGCGTGACGCTTACCGATGTCGAATGGATCAACCTGAATGTGCTCGTCGTCATTCGCGCCGGTCTCCAGTATGACCCCGCCTCGACCTGCTGCAGGTACGGGCTCAATACGGCGCAAGCCAACCATCTTCGAGAACTGAGCCTCGACGAGGTGTGGTCCTTGGTAATCCACGTCGGCGACACGACCCTGTTCCCACCGCGCGCCGACCTCGTGACGTTGCTGAGCACGCCGCGAGTGTTGGCGGGCCCCATGGCGCTCGTCCATCCCCCCATGCCGATGGACAGCCGGCGGTAGGAACCACGACCGATGCCGACC
>Ga0114984_1000150_pt1 | contig 27253 bp, 27 predicted proteins | sample Shrwel1BS1Day1_FD_96987 | JGI IMG/M metagenome (GOLD analysis project Ga0114984, IMG submission 96987) | Subsurface microbial communities from deep shales in Ohio, USA - Utica-3 well 1 S-1-Day1 | ecosystem: Environmental > Aquatic > Deep subsurface > Shale gas/oil reservoir > Produced water/Flow...
CGCCCATAGACAGCATGGTTTCGCTGCTCTGGGTCAGTGCCGTGTTATTGGCAATGGCCTGGGACAACCGGGCGGGCTCGGCGGCATAACGCACGGCAATGGCAAGGGTGCGTTCCATGGCCTCGGTAGTGTCTGCGGCCCCACCAATATCGTGCCAGGGGCGTTTCTCTGCCACCCGTCGTTTCCAGGCGTGGCGGATGGACTCGCTGGTGTAGTGGCCAGGCCCGCTTCGGGGTTTGCCATCCAGCAGCGGGAACAGGTCGTTATCCAGGCGCTGGCAAAAATCGGCTTCGTCATAGCCGTTGCACTCAACCAGCGAACGCAGCATAAGTTCCAGAATAAAACCGGCCTGGCTGTTCTGCCCGGCCGTCAGGCCATGGTGAGAGCGCCCGGGTTCCGGTGTGGTGTAGTCATCAATCCAGTCGCCGTAGGTGCGGTGCAGTTCCTTCAGGTCGTAATACCAGTGAGGGCCCACACCCAGGGCTTCGCCTATGAAAGCACCCATGATGGCGCCCATTGCGCGCTCCTGCTGTGCTCCGCGGCCATCACTGGGATTCCTCCTGTACTCCATGCTCAACCCTCTTTGCCGGCAAACCAAGTTTTCCGTGTAGTGAGTGAATAATCGGGCACTGCTGTGGATCCTCGCTACACCGGCAACGTTTCACCAGGTTGTCCAGAGTGAATTCCATTTGTTTCAGGCTGGCGATCTTCTGGCGTACATCCTTCAGTTTTTGCTCCGCCAGCGCCCGTGCCTCATCGCAATGGGTGCCGTCTTCCAGCTCCAGCAATTCGGAAATTTCATCCAGACTGAAACCGAGCCACTGGGCCGAACGGATGAAATGCAGCCGCGCCAGCGCAGTCTCATCGTAGCGTCGGATGCCGCCATAGGGCTTCGCCGGAACAGCTACCAACCCTCGCCTTTGGTAATAACGGATGGTTTCCACGTGCATGTCGGCGATTTTTGCCAGGGTGCCGATGGTCATCATGTTGTTGGTCATAGTGGTTGAGTCTGTAGTCAGGTACGGAAGTAAGCTTAGCTTATCGATCTGGTTTTGATAACGCCCTGATGGTGACTGCCCTATGAAGAACCCGACTACCCTGCTGCGTGTCAGCCTCATTGGCACCGTGATTGTTGCCCTGTGCTGCTTCACGCCCATTCTTGTCATCATGCTGGGCGTCCTGGGTCTGAGTGCCATAACCGGCTACCTGGACTTTGTACTGCTGCCCGCCCTGGCGATTTTTCTGGGCCTGACTGCCTATGCACTCTGGCGAAAAAAGCAATACGACGCCCTCTCTGACGACAGTAACAAGCCCCCTCGTTCAAGGAGCCCCTTTCATGAATGACAAAATCCCACATATCGCCGTGATCGGAAGCGGTGGCGCCGCCATGGCGGCGGCCCTGAAAGCCGCTGAACATGGTGCGAGGGTCACCCTGATTGAGCGGGGAACCATCGGTGGCACCTGTGTGAACATTGGCTGCGTTCCCTCAAAGATCCTGATTCGTGCGGCCCAGATCGCGCGTCTGCGCAGCGAAAGTCCCTTTGATGCCGGTCTGAGTGCCCGGGCGCCCGGGGTAAACCGCCCGGCCCTGCTCGCGCAACAGCAGGGCCGTGTTGAGGAGCTGCGCGATGCCAAGTACGAGAGTATTCTTCGGGAGCATCCAGGAATTACGGTTTTGCAGGGTGAAGCCCGGTTTATCGATGCCCACAGTCTGTTGGTCAGATTGAATGATGGTGGTGAGCAAAGCGTTCACTTTGACCGGGCCCTGATCGGCACCGGCGCGCGCCCTGCCATACCGCCGGTGCCCGGCCTGGCGGATACGCCCTACCTGACGTCGACCAGTGCCTTGGGTCTGGACAAGATTCCCCGGAGGATGATCGTGATCGGCGCCTCGGTTGTGGCGGTGGAATTGGCCCAGGCCTTTGCCCGGCTGGGCAGCCAGGTCACTGTGCTGGCCCGTAGCCGCCTGCTATCGGGGGAAGATCCGGCGGTCGGGGAAGCTTTGGAAGCGGCTTTCCGCCGCGAGGGCATTAAGGTGATAAAACAGACCGAAGCAAGCCGCGTAGACCACCTCGACAATGAATTTGTATTGGCCACCGATGCGGGCACTTTGCGGGCGGATCAACTGCTGGTCGCCACAGGTCGCACCCCGAATACGGACAGCCTGAGCCTGGAAACTATCGGAGTGGAAACCCGGGGCGGCTGCATTATTGTGGATGATCACCAGCAAACGGCGGTGCCGGGCATCTATGCCGCAGGCGACTGTACCAACCAGCCCCGGTTTGTCTACGTCGCCGCAGCAGGAGGCAACCGGGCTGCCGTGAATATGACCGGAGGCGACGCCACCCTCGACCTCAGCGCCATGCCGGCTGTGGTTTTTACGGATCCGCAGGTGGCTACGGTTGGCCTGACCGAAGCCGAGGCTACCCATCAGGGCTTTCAAGTCGACACTCGTTCACTGGATCTGGAGAACGTTCCCCGCGCCCTGGTGAACTTCGAAACCAACGGCTTTATCAAGATGGTGGCCGAACAGGGCTCGGGACGATTGCTGGGCGTGCAAGCCGTAACCGGCGAGGCGGGTGAGCTGATCCAGACAGCAGTGATGGCGATAAGGGCCGGAATGACCGTGCAGGAAATCGGTGACGAACTGTTTCCTTACCTTACGATGGTGGAAGGGCTGAAGCTATGCGCCCAGACGTTTACCAAAGACGTCAACCAGCTGTCCTGTTGTGCCAGCTAAGCAGAGCGCCGTAACGAAATAAAGAGTCAGGTGTCTTTGTTGTCACAATAACAAAACAGGACTCCCATGTTTTCCGTTGTCATCGCACTGACCATTGCTGCAGTGATTGGCTACACCGCTCAGGTAACCGGCCTGTGTATGGTCCGTGGCGTCAGTGACTGGATCAAGGGCAGGCGCCTGCGCCTGACGGCCATTCTCATGGCCGGATTCTGGATCTATCTGTTCACCCCTCTGATGGATTATCAAAACCACTCCTTTCTGGCGGTTTACCCATTTCACTGGTCAATCCCCCTTGGCGGTTTCGTGTTCGGTCTTGGCGCGGCGATTAACGGCGCCTGCTCTATCTCTACCGCAACGCGTCTTTCCAGTGGAGATCTTCGTATGGTGTTGACCATGCTGGGGTGGCTGGCCGGATGGGTCGTGTTGATCATGGCAGACGTGGAACCGGACCTGCGCAGAACCACCTACCAGCTCGGGCTTCTGCCCTGGTTTGCCGTGGCAACTCTGGTACTGGCGTCGATACTGGTTTACTGGAAGTTTCGTTATCGCTGGCGGATGTGGAGCGGCATCATGCTGGTGGGCATTTCTGCCGGCTGTCTGTTCCTGTATGAGCCGGCCTGGTCGCCCAGTGATTTTGTACGGGACGCGGGGCTGAACCTGATGGCAGGCACCTCGGCGCCTCCATCGTTTTCCCGGGCGCTGATTCTGGTTGCTATGTTGCTGGGCATGACGGCAGGCGCCTGGCGTTTCGGGCGTTTCCGGTGGGTGCTGCCGGCTGCCGGCGAAACCGGCAAACACCTTGGCAGTGGTGTCTTGATGGGGATCGGATCGGCACTTGCGCTTGGGGGAAATGATTTCCAGTTGTTGCTGGCTCTACCCGCACTGTCCCTGGCCAGTCTGTCTGCACTGGCAGGTATGCTGGCGGGGATCTGGCTGGGGGCCCGATTGAGCGGACATCGGGCGCTTGGGCAAAAGCAGTGATACTCAGAAAAAATTGCCTGGCCATGTAACATTTGGCTGGCAGGAACGTCAGTATTCAGTAAGACACAAAACGGCAAGCGCCGCTGAACCGACTTACCTTACATTTCTGCATTGACTCTGCGTGACCTTTGCATCGTTGGTCGGGTCACAGACCCCTTGGGTGGAGCTGGTCTCCACCCTTTTTTTGATCTCTTCCTCGATAACCCAAAGCCGGTCCTGGCCCCAACAGCTGACAGCGCCATATCGGAAACTGGGGACGCCCCAAAGACCACATTCATACATGGCCTGGCGGTTGTCTTCCGCCCAGTCTCGCCAGCTTTCGTTCTCCCGAAGCGTTTTGGCCTTCCGCCAGTCCAAACCTGCGCGTTCAACGATCAGTTTCAGGCCTGCGTCGGTTTCCGAGCGGATGCCTTCGGCATTGACTGCCCGGGCGTAGGTGCGCATATAGTCGATTTCACGGCCTTCGGAGCGGGCGTACTCAAACAGGGCATAGCATCTTTCAACACCGGGCCCGAGCGGGTCGGCAACGAATCCGTAGGGAATGCCCAGCTTGTCGGCTTCTCTTTTGGTGTCGTGAAAGATGTACCATTTTTTGGCATCGGGCACGGATTGTCCGCGCATCAGCATGGGCAGAACCGGCCGGAGCTGGAGCGGGATGTTCCAGGCATTGGCCAGCCGGGTTGCCCGTTCCAGGCCAAGATACGAGTAGGGACTTCTTATCGAGAAAAACACCTCCAGAGGGGTCTTGGTGGCCGGGTGGTTGCCGGGAAGCGCGGTGGCGTTAGCGGTCAGGTCTGCCCAGGTGCGAGTGAAGGTGGTGGCCTCGGCAGCATTTCGTTTCAGCCCCTGCCTTGTGAGGCTTCGCTCCAGATGGTCCAGTCGATCCACGCCCCAGAACCAGTCGCCCAGGTACCAGACCATACTGCCCTGATAGTGCCCGAGCCGGCGGAGCATCGCCTCATTTTCGGATAATGTGGCTTCATCAGGCGGACCACCCGCTGCTTCAACGGTTGTTGAACGCCAGAGCTGCTCGAACACTTTAAGGGCGGTCGACAGCGCTTCTGAAGCTTTTTCCGCAGCCAGTAGACGCGCGGTCGCTGAAGTCAGTTCGGTTTCAGAGGGCGGGGTTGGCCGGTCGGGGGGCGTGAAGTCATAGAGGTTTGCCAGCCTTGTTGCGTCCTGTTGGGCCCAGGCACGCCAGAGTCCCGGTTCCGGAAACATGTCATCGTCCAGCCGCCATACCGTGTGTACCCGGAAACGCACCCGGTAGGTTTTCTGAAGCTGCATGAGGGCCTGCAACAGGGGAAGGCCGAAGGGATCGCGAGGGTTTATGAAAACCCGTGCCAGGTCCGGCTCGCCCCTGATCTTTGCCCGTGCTCTGTGAATGGCATGTTTAATGGAATACCTGGGAGTACTGGACAGCGCGCGGGCGAACCAGGGCATGAGGTCCGCTTTTTCGGGACGGCGCATGAAAATCCTTGTTGCTATTGGTGAAGGTGGAGCCAGCGGGCCAGCCGTGAATCCGGATGACGGCTGAGCGACCAGGGTAACCATACCATCACGGCCAGGATAGCCAGTGCAGCCACGACTGTCAGCACCGGACTCAGTTTGAACGTATTTCCCAGTCCTGCGAACACCAGGGTCATTGGCAGCATGCCAATGGTCGTTGCAACGATGAAACGCCAGGTGTGAATTGCTGTGACGCCCGCGGCATAACTGATTAGCGCAAACGAGAACACGGGTATCAGCCGGGTCAGCAGGATGGTAATGGTCAGAAAGCGCTGTGAGCCATCCCGGGCCAGAACGGGGTTGTCCGGGAAGCGTCTGCAGATGGCTTCGCGGCCAAGGAATCTGGCAATCCAGAAGGCCATGAGGGCTCCAATCACTGCACCCGTGGCGGCAATCGCGGTTCCCGGCAGAACGCCAAAAGCGAGTCCGGCCGTAGCGCTGACCGGCAGAGTGGGGATGGGGCCTACAACCACTGCGATCAACATCAGCAGCATTAACAACACCGGGCCGACAGCACCCTGGCTCTGCAGCCAGGTCGCGAGCACATCCGGTGACAGGTTCGGCGGCATTCCCAATATCTGCAGCAACCACCAGGCACCCGCCAGTGCGACGATTACCACAAGGACAACTGCAATTCTTGATGTCATCAAACAGCCTTATCTATTGCCAGCGATCGGCCCTTGCCTGCCGCCAGTCTTCCACCCAATCTGCCGGCGCGCAGTCTTTGTGCAACAAACAACCGGGTTCGATGCCGGGGTAGAGTTGTGCATAGTTCATTACCAGGCTTGGGTTAACACGCCGGTTCAGGTGGCGTGGCTGCAGATCCTCCAGGCGATCAATACTAAGAATGCCAAGCAGCGCTGCAAGTGCCTCCACCGAGGAATGCTGATAGTTTGCCACGCGAACGCCTTTGTCGGTTACGTCCAGCTGCTTGTAACGGGCCGGATTGGTGGTTGCGACGCCGGTCGGGCATTTATCCGTGTTACAGCTGCGGGATTGTATGCAACCCAGAGCCATCATCATACCTCTCGCCGAATTGACGGTATCCGCCCCCAGAACCATCAGACGCAGCATATGGAATGCTGAAAAAGACTTGCCCGAGGCGATAAGGCGCACCTGATCACGCACGCCAATGCCTCTGAGGGCATTATGCACAAACTGCAGCCCATCTCGCAGCGGCATGCCAACCGAATTGGTCAGCTCCACCGGGGCCGCGCCGGTGCCTCCCTCGCCGCCGTCCACGGTGATGAAGTCAGGCAGCCGGCCGGTTTCCAGCATGGCCTTGCAGATGCCGAGAAATTCCTGTCGGTTACCGGGGCAGAGTTTGAAGCCCACCGGTTTTCCGCCGGACAGCGCCCTCAGCTTGGCCACGAATCGCAGCAGTTCGGTCGGGTTCGAAAAGGCCGAGTGACCGGGGGGCGACAGCACATCCTGGCCCATGGGGACTTTCCGGATGTCGGCAATCTCCTGGGTCAGTTTGGAAGCTGGCAAGACGCCACCATGTCCCGGTTTGGCACCCTGGGAGAGCTTGATTTCGATCATCTTCACGGAATCCCGGGCCGCTTCCCGGGCAAACAGTTCCGGATCGAAGTTTCCTTCCGAATCGCGGCAGCCGAAGTACCCGGTGCCGATCTGCCAGACCAGATCGCCGCCGTATTTAAGGTGCCACTCACTGATACCGCCCTCACCGGTGTTATGGAAAAAGTTACCAAGCCTGGCGCCCCGGTTCAGGGCCATGATGGCATTGCGGCTGAGTGCGCCATAGCTCATGGCTGAAATATTCAACGGGGCCGCATCGTAGGGTTGGGCGCAACGACCCTCGCCAAACCGGATCCGGAGGTTGGCCGGAAGACAGTGTTTCGGCGCCAGTGAATGATTGAGCCACTCGTAGCCGTCCCGGTAGACATCGAAAATGGTTCCAAAGGCCCGGGTATCGTTGTCTTTCTTGGCCCGCTGATAGATCAGACTGCGGAATTCGCGGTTCACCGGCGCGCCATCCAGATCGGACTCCACGAAATACTGCTGCAGTTCCCGGCGGACGGATTCAAACAGGTATCGGAAGTGCCCGATCACCGGATAGATGCGCAGAAGCGTGTGGCGGTTTTGCAGGAGGTCATAGGTACCCAGTGCCAGCAGCGGTCCGGCAATTAGCCAGAGCCATTGAGTCGATGGCCACTGAGTGGTCGCCAGTGAAAGTGCAATAACGGTAAACAGGCCGGCAAAAATGAAGGCGTGTCGAAAAACCATGGTCGTGTTCCTGACTTGGTGGGAGGTTGTTCGTTGTTTGGTCCGGTGAGCCAAGGACACCTTCGAGGCAGTGTTGTTACAGAAACAACAATCCCCGCTGCCCAAAAGCGATACAGGTCGGGCGAAAGAATTTCGAGCCGTGTTGTAACAGTTGCAAATCTCATGTGTCGGTATCCGTGAAACGCGAGAAATCAGTGCCCTGACGACGGACGAAGGGCAACGGATAACCGGAACGGAGAGCACGACAAGATGACCCGGCATGATCGTCAGTACTGGATGGGTGGCAACAGGTCCTACGAGCAGGATCGCTTCTTCGAGGAGTCCCTCGATAAATCCCTGTGGCAAAAGGCTGAAGGCCCTGAAAACTGGGATGCCTGCTGGTACACCGGGATGCCGGACCCGGAATTCTTCAGCCAGGTGGGGCCGGAGCGGAAAATTAACCACATTCCCGGCAACAATGCCCTCACGGTGAAAAGCCGCCTTTACCGCAGCCTGATGGACTTGCGGGATCGCGTCGAGCGCCAGGAAAAGGGCGGCAAACATCTGACTGACCGCCTGGCGTTCGTGCCCAAGGTGTTCTCGATGCCTGAGGACTACCATGCGTTCCAGCAGGCGGCGCTGGATAATCCGGACAAGCGCTGGTTGCTAAAGCCCAAGAACGCCGCCCGGGGTAAGGGGATTCAGCTGGTGGGGGACCCGGCCGACGTGCCGATGGAATCCTCCTGGATGGTTCAGGAATACCTGGAAAATCCCCACACTATGCATGGCCGGAAATACGTTTTGCGGCTGTATGTGCTGGTTTCTTCCGTCTCGCCGTTTCGTGTTTACCTGTATCACCAGGGCTTCGCCAAGCTGGCCTCCATGCCTTACGACGAGGAAAACGCGAACAATCCTTACAGCTATCTCACCAATCCGGATGTGAACGCGCTGAATCTGGATGCCGACGTGCCCGTGGAATTCGTGGATTTCGAACGTTACCGGGCCTGGCTCCGGGAGCAGGGACACGACGATGAAGCCCTGTTTGCCAAAATCGAAGATATGGTGGCCCTGACCTGCCTGGCTGCCTTGGAGCCCATGCGAGAGCGTTCCCGGGTGATCGGCGCCGATACCCGTGGCTGCTATGAACTGATGGGCATTGACTGCCTGATCGATGCGGACATCAAACCCTGGATCCTTGAGTGCAACCTCAGCCCTTCCCTGGAAGTGTGTGCCGGCCCGGAGAGTGGCGGTGACATCGAGGAACGCATCAAGGGTTCCATTGTTGCTGACATGGTCGAAATGCTCGGCCTCAATCGCCCCGCGCATGAAGAATCCAGCGGTTCGATGGTGGAGCAACTGGTCCGTGAAACCCAGACCGAACTGGCGAACAGCGGCGGTTTCAGGAACCTGATACCGGGATCAGACCCTTCGGCGTACCTGCCGTTCATGGCCTTGCCACGGTTATCCGATTGGGTAGTCGCCCAGGCCCTCTCGGAACGCCCCCTGAAACAACCCCGGCTGGAACGCTGGGTGGCGGAGGAAACCTTCAGTGAAGACCAGGTTTACCTCTACGACACCCGCCTGGGCCACCTGAGCAGCCTGAACGAGACCGCGTCCCTGATCTGGTTGATGGCCACAGAGGGTGCCGGGGCGGATGATATTGCCTCGGTGCTGGTGGAGTCCGCCCTGAAAAGCATGCCCACTGCCCCGAATGCCTGGGCAATAAGGAACGATGTCTGGAATACCCTGGCGGACTGGGTCAATAACCGCTTCCTGGTTCAGTCCGAGGGGCAGCCTGCCAATCGGGATGCGCCAGAGTCTGGCCAGCCTCCGTTCCCGGAAACGTCCACCATGATGTCGATGGCCCTGTCCTGCGGGCGTTTCCGGACCCGCTTCTTTACCGACAGTGCGCCGCTGGTCAACCGGATTGAAAGCCTGCTTGAACCCATGGCGATCTCCGGTTACGCGGGGAAGGACTCATTGTCAAGGCTTGAAATTGTCCGGGATACCCCGGGCTTTACATTGATTCTTGATGGCCAGGTGATCCGTTCTCGCCTGTCACTGGCAGCGGTCGTTCCGGCGCTTGCCAGTTGTCTGGCCACCCATGCAGCCAGACACGATGACATTGCCATAGACGCCGGTCTTGTTGCCGGCTCCGATGGTGAAATGTTCCTGGTCAGCCATTCTGAGTTGTCTGTGCGCGACGCGCTGACGTTGGCACTGTCCACTCAATGGCGTATGGATTTTGGTCGCGGCGCACTGCTCAAAAGCACCGATGGCTCATGCGTTACGGGGCTGGGGCTGCCCCTGCACGACAACGACAAAGGTGGTGTGTTCATGCCAGCGCAAAAAGACATCGCCGGCTTTGCCGGTCGGGTAGTAGCCGTGCTCGTTCCGAGTGAGAAGCCACTCGAAGACAAAAGCGGTGTACAGGCCCTGACCTTGAACGAAAGCCTCAGATACCTGATCTCCAGCTGTTGTGCCGAAGGTGGGCGGCCGCTGGATACCGATGGTTTCGCCAGGCTGGCGGGTTGGCTGGAAGGTCGTGAGCGCTATCTGGTGGACATGAACAATCTGGAGGCCGCTGCGGCGGCACTGTCCGGGCGGTGTTTTGAGAAGGCACCGCAAAAGGCATCCGGGGGCCGTTGAGCGCAAAAGCTCTACGGCTCCGGATATGGAGAGGCCGGGTGTAAGCCTGGCAGTTGTTACGTTAAATCAAGGGGGACACATGATGTCCAGAGAAACACAGAAACAGAGATTACTCGGCAAGCTTGCCCGGGGCATGGCCTATACCGGCCCCGTGTTTGCGGTTGTTATGGGTGCCTCGGCGTTCAACGTATCGGCCGCCGACGCCACGGCTGAACCGGGCTACCTGATGCTCGCCGCCGGAGAGGCGGAAGCCGAAGGCGAAGCGAAAGGCAAGGCTGAAGGTGAAGCAGAGGGCAAAGCTGAAGGCGAAGCGGAAGGCGAAGCGGAAGGCAAGGCTGAAGGTGAAGCCGAGGGAGAAGGCGAAGCAGAAGGTGAAGCCGAGGGAAAAGCCGAGGGCTAAGCCGTTGATCGGGTGGGCACGAGTAACCCTTGTGTCCACGCGGTTGCTTTCATTGCCTCAGTTTCAAAGGTAATAGAACCCGGGACCAACAAGAAGCGGACGAATACCATGACTCAATCAGGCTCTGAGCGAGACGAAACCGTTAATGACATTGTTGAAGAGAACGCCCACGCAATCGGGCAACTCATAGATCTGTTGGAAAACTTACCCGGCAATCTGTACCGGCAAAGTTTCGGCCAGCGCAAGCAGCATGTGATTGGCAAGCATGTTCGGCACATTATTGACCATTACAGTGCCCTGCTGTCGGCAACGGCATCACCCGGAGCACTGCTCGACTACGAAAACCGTGACCGTGAGCTGTCACTGGAAACCGATCGGCGGGCCGGGGCCAACCGATTGTCAGAGATTCTGCAGACGTTGCGCAGCCGATTCAGCGGGAATCACGCCAACGAACTTGCCATGTTGCATACCAGCGACGAACAGGGGCAGGTAGTCACAACCAGCGTGGATCGCGAACTGGTTTTCCTGGCCAGCCATACCATCCATCACATGGCGATTATCGGCATGCTGGCTGAGCAGGCGGGGTTGGAAGTCAGTGCCGGGTTCGGGGTTCATCCCTCCACCTTGCGGTACTTGCAAAGGCAGGCCCGGGGTATGGCCGAAAGCGCCTGATCCCATGTGTACCCTGAGCTGGCATTACTCACCGGAAGGACTTGACCTGTTTTTTAACAGGGACGAGTCGTTGCAGCGCCCTGAAGCAGAGCCGCCCGTTATTGAGTGCCGCGATGGAATAAATACAGTGATGCCGAAAGATCCGTCCGGTGGCGGGACCTGGATCGCAGCAAACAGTCAGGGCGTCATTCTCGCTCTTTTGAACAACTACCGTTACCCATCCCGGGTGCCTGCCGGGCAGGCGACAAGTCGGGGTCTCCTGGTCAGACGTTTAAGCTCAGCGCACACGATTGCCGAAGTCCGGGCATTCCTCTGGAGCGAGACCTTATTCCAGTATCCACCGTTTATTCTCCTGGCATTCAACGGGGAGCCCTCTGGTCCTTTCAAGTGGGAGTGGACCGGCGAAATGCTCAAGGAAACCCGGGATGAGTCGGAGACGACCATCAGTTCTTCGTCTCTCATGCCACGATTTGTTCCCGCACTTCGCTGTTATCTGGTTCGCCAGGCACTGAAACGCTGTGAGCCAGGCCAGGCCGCTGGGCGCCTCATGGACCTGCACCGGAACAAGCGTGGCTGGCCTGAGAGCGTGGCCATTGCCATGAAGCGCAAAGGTCGCGCCACGGTAAGCCTGAGTCATATCCGGGTAACTGAGGCCGATCTCACGTTCAGATACTGGCCGGGCTTTCCGGGCAGTAACAAATGCGCGGCCGGGGTGTCCGTGCTTCAAAGGCCTGGATCGCAGGCCCGCACCCTGAACAAGGAAAATACGACCGGAGGTTGCAGAAATGTCCACAGACAAAAATCGAAAGGAACTTTTACGAAAACTGTCCCGGAATCTCATGGTGTCGGTTCCCATGATGACGGTAGTGGCCGTGGCCGGCTTCAACGCGAGCAGCGGCCCCGGGCTAGGACTGATCCCTTCGGCTGAAGCCGCACAGGGTGAGGCTGAAGGCGAAGCCAAAGGCGAGGCGGAAGGTGCCGCCAAGGGTGAAGGAGAAGCTGAAGGTCGCGCCGAAGGTGAAGCCGAGGGCCGCGCAGAAGGTGAAGGCGAAGCTGAAGGAAAAGCCGAGGGCGAAGCTGAAGGTGAGGCGGAAGGCGAAGGTGTGTCTGCCAAGCTCAAAAAGGCGGTTCGCCGTCCCGAAGGCTATACCCCCTATCAGGGCAATGTTGCTGATCTGAGAGCCAAGGGTGAGAAGCTGTTCAACGACACCAGCTTGTCTTCCAACGGGCTTGCCTGTGCCACGTGCCACGCAAACGGGGCGGGCTACAACGCGACCTTCAAGAACGAATACCCGCATGCTGTCGCTATGGGCAAACGGGACTTTGGCATGGATATGGTCTACCTGGATGAAATGGTTCAGATCTGCATGGTGGCCCCCATGGCTGCTGAGCCCCTTGAGTGGGGTTCCGAAGAGCTGGCTGCGCTGACCGAGTACTCCCGGGTGCAGCAAAAGGAATTTATCGACAAGCAATAACGTCGCTTTGCATCGGTGAGTCTGCTGTCGATCTTGGGTGGGGATGAAACCCCACCCTTTTTTGTAATTTAGAGGTCTCTCGGGTGTCTCTCTGGGAAGACCAGAGAAGCACGAGGACGTATGAAACCGGTCGTGGGACTAGAACCAGAAATAACCAATCGGGGAATGGCCGGAGAGGACCACGCGCTTGCCAGGCGATCCTTCAATGAGTGGGCCAGACAGCTTGCGGGCTGCCGCTTGTGCCGTAATCTCACACTGGCGGCCTTTGCGGCCATTCTGGCCATTGAGGTCGCCATCCTTATTCCGTCGTACCGCAATTACGAAGAAGACCTGTTGAATGAACGGGTTGATGTTGCCAGTCAGGCGGTCATCACTTTCCTGAAACATTCCCGAAGCCGCGAAATAACAATCGATGCCCTGGAATTGCTGATCGCCAGCAGTCCGTTGACCGGCGTTTCCTTGCGCAGAGACGGTATCGAATATGAGGCAGGAGAGGCTATCCGAATGCCCCATCCTGCCGATGGTTTGCTACGCTCAGCGCCCAGAACACCGCAGGGGACGATTGACCTCTCCTGGGGCGCCGATCCGTTACTCTCGGACTACGAGGTGCTGGCGCGGGTGGATGTCAGTGACGTGTCATCGGAGCTGATTGCCTTTGTGTTCCGGATACTGGGGCTGTCGCTGCTGATCGCCGTTTTTGTGACCGCCGTGACCATGTTTGTGGTGGACAGGATGATGCTGTCTCCGCTGCTTAAACTCAGGGATCGCATTTCCCGGGCCGGAGAGGACGCTGAACACCCTCTGAAATACCTGACGCCCACCGGCCGCTGCGATGAGTTCGGTGAAGTGGAGGGGGTGTTCAACAGCATGCTGAAGCAGAATGCAGCTTACCTGTCACGCCTGAAATTGCTGAACCGGGAGCTCGACCAATTGCTCGAAGAGCGAACCCGCACGCTGCGCAGAACCGAGCAGGAGCTGGAAATCCGGACGCTCTATGACCAACTCACCGGCCTTGCCAACCGGAGCCTGTTCGAGGAGCAGTTGGACCACCATTTCAGCGATCCAGACCATGGCGGAGGGGAAGAAGCCGTTCTTGTGCTCGGTCTCAACGATTTCCAGGCGCTCAATGGCCTAGCAGGCCACGAGACTGGCGACAGGGTGTTGCAGGAAATTGCCCGCCGTATCGCAGGCTTCAGTGCCAATCATGGCTGGGTTGCCCGTCTTGGAGGCGATGTGTTCGGGTTGCTGGTCGGTGAGCGGGGACGAGCTTCGACGGACATTGAAGTCCGGATTTCAGCAGTTATAGAAGCCTGTCAGCGGCCGGTCCAGGTTGGCCGGAAAACATTTGAGTGCGAAGTGAGCGCCGGCGTAGCAGTCTCTGGCCTGGACGGACTGGATGCCAGGACTCTGCTCAGTCACGCTGAAATTGCCATGCATCGGGCGAAGAAGTCCCCGAGCCAGAGGGTGCAGTTCTTTGCTTCGGAATTCGGGGATCAGGTCCTTCACAGGCAGGAATTGATCCACAGTCTCAAGGCGGCCATCGAGAACCGGCAGTTGCAGCTGTATTTCCAGCCGCAGTGCGATCGTCTCAGGCGGAACACTGGTTATGAAGCGCTTCTTCGCTGGCATCATCCCACCCTGGGCCCAGTTTCGCCGGCCGAGTTCATTCCGTTGGCGGAGGAAACCGGGCTTATCGTGAAAATCGGTGACTGGGTCCTGGAGCAGGCAGTTGCCACGTTAAAAGGTTGGTCGGAACAGGGGTTTACAGGGCGCATGGCGGTGAATGTCTCTGCCCTGCAACTTCACGATCCGGGTTTTGCCGACCGCATTGCGGTTTCACTTCGGAATAAAGGCGTTTCGGCTCGTCAGCTGGAACTGGAAATTACTGAAACCGCTTTGATGCAGGATATCGAACTGGCCATGGCAACCCTCAATCGCTTTCGGGAATTGGACCTGACCCTTGCTGTGGACGATTTTGGTACTGGCTATTCGTCATTGGCGTATCTCAAGGCGCTGCCGGTCTCCCGTATCAAGATTGACCGGACCTTCGTGACAGGGCTTCCCGATAACGAGCAGGACGAGGCCCTGTGTCGAACCATCATCAACATGGCCCACACCATGGGCTGCGAGGTTATTGCCGAGGGTGTTGAAACCGAAGCCCAGGCAAGTTGGCTGGCTTTGGCAGGTTGCGATGAGCTGCAGGGGTATCTGCTGGGTAAGCCCGGGCTGCAGGGATTCCAAGGCACGGCGGATGCGGATGATAGCTGAGCTGCCGGATCATTCCGCCCATTGGAATTGTCGGTAATCGAATCCCTGCTCCAGGGTGGGTTTGATCACGTCGAAATAGGGTGATGCATCAAAGTCCCGAGGGGCAAACAGGGAGTGATGCCGAATCCGGAAGTACTCCCGCCGTTGGGCATCCGAATCCGCGTCATCGTCAGAGTCAGCCAGGCGCTCCGGCAGTATCGGATACCGGATCGACTGGAAGCCTTGGGCAATAAATGTGGAACAGATGGCCCGGGTAGGGTCGCTGCTGCCAAGGGCCAGCATGGAACGACGGTAACGTGTGGGTACCGGGGGTGTGGGGCAAAGATAGCGTGCCAGGTCCCAGACGTTTTTCAGGTCGTACTGGTGCCCGAGCCGGCTTTTTGAGTAGTTGATCAGCTTGCGGATATCCAGCTCATTGAGCCCGACGGGCCGGCAGATCCGGGTGTGGAAGTTGCGGTAAAAAGACAGTGGCAGTGAACGAATACCTTCCTCAAGATCCGCCTCGACCAGAACATGTTCTTCGCCGTCTTCAGCAACACCCAGACTCTCCGGTCCCAGATACAGGGCCGCATGGGACCAGGTGGACTGGGTCAGATACTTGATGGCGGTACTTATTCTCGTATTTCCCTCCACCAGAAGCACGTCCCCGGGTTTGATCGACGCCTGTATAGCTGCCCAGGTGGAGGTTCGGACTGAGTGGCATTTGATCTGTTTGGAAAGGTAGGCGGCCAGTCGCCTCGACAGCCAGTTCAGCAGCATGGTTGACCCCGGTTGCGCTTCTGTTTTTGTTAATAACAGTGACAGGCAACCGGGGAGAATGTTACAGCCTGCCGTCAATGGATCAGGCGGTCGCGGGAACCGGTTGGCGGGAAAGTGTCAGGGTATCGTAGTCCCGCAAAAGGAACAGGGCAGCGCAGGCCGCAAGCATTGGCCAGGCCGCAAAGAAAAGGAGGTTATCAAAAGGCTGGAGGTATTTGCCGAATGCCGACAGGGTAGAAGCGCCGTGGAATACAAGAATGGCGCCATAGGTCCAGGTTTTCATTACCCCTGCCACAAACGCCAGGATAAGAGCTAGTTGGGCTGCTCCCATGATGTAAAAGGCGGTCTCACTGAGACCTCCGAGGCCATAGAACGCACCGAAAACTTTGGCAGCATGATCCGGCTGTACCAGCTTGTCCAGGGTCCAGAACAGGAAAACGGTAAAGACACCGAGACGGAGCAGCAACAGGGCGAGGGGTAACTGTTTGGGCATTCTTTTCTCCTTCTGTGGTTTTTGAATGATCGCTCCACGGACAGTATGCCTCGGAGGAAGTTCCGGAAATATCAGTGGTGCTGTGTAACAAAGGGCAGAGGGAGGTGTCTTGACGTTGTAACTCGTTTGAAACAGCAAGTCAGGAGTCTGCTATGTCCAGAGAAGTTGTTCTCGCCCGTCCTCATCCTTTCATTCGTAAACCGATGACCGAGCTGCTTACCAACCTCGGCTTTACGCCCGTCACCGGCAGCAGCTCCGCGAAGCCTGCGGGTGTGATTGTTTCCAGCAGTGTGACCTCGGAGTCAGGCAGTTTCGCGGATGTTCTCCAAATGGTTAAGCAAACCTGGGCAGGCGTGCCGCTGGTGGTGGCTACATTGTTAAAGCCGGACATGGCCATCAAGTCTCTGGGTAAAGAACTCGAGGCGGTCTTTCCCGGTAAGAAAATCGGCTTTCCATCGGAAAGCCAGAAAGCTGATATTCTTATTGTCCGCCCTGATGACCTCAAAGTTCCGCAAATCGAACGAGTTATTCAGGGATTTTTCAGATAACGATATGCTGTTCCTGAGGTTTTGATGTCATTTCTCCAGATTCTGCGTACCCCGGCCCGCCGGTGCAGGGAGGCCTGCGAGCTTGCGGTAGGCCACGGCACGCCACGACGTGCCGCAAAGTTGGCGGCCGTTGTTGGTACGCTTTTGGTGTTCATCAATCAGTGGGAAGCGGTCACCGGGGCGGTTCCCCTGGACTCGCTGAAAGTTGTGCTGACCTACTGTGTGCCTTATCTGGTATCAACCTACACCAGTGTGAGTAAGGACCTGACTCTGCTCCGGGAGGCCGAAGACGCTGAGCAGACGGTTCACGAAGAGGCCCGGAAAATCCAGATGCAATCGGATTCGGTGTAACAAACCGGCTGGTGCAGTGTCTCCCTCGAAACAGCAGGCAGGGTCCTGTCTCCTGCCTGGGAGGTGAGCATGAAAATGCCAATCGCAAGGGCGTTTGCGGTAACCGCCGCAGTGGCCGTTTTATTGAGCTGGAACAGTGCGTTGTTGGCCGGTGAGGTCATTGAAAAGAGTATGGGGTCACCAGATTCCCGTGTCGTTCTCTTCTCTCAGCCATTCTGCCCGGGTTGTGAAGCGGCAAAGTATTATTTCCACGATAACCAGATCTCCTACCTGGAATTCGATATAACGGCCTCCCGGGCTGCGCGGGACACTTTTGAACGACTCGGCGGCAGGGGGACACCGTTTTTCCTGATTGGTGGCGAGCGATTGCACGGGTTTTCTGTACCGAGAATCGAGCAGCGACTCAGGGAGCTGGGCATCTCCGGGAGGAGCCATGAATAGATTCAACAACCCTTTGATTCTGGCAATGGCTTTACTGCTGTTTGCCCAGCCGGCCTTAAGTCAAACAAAGAATGGGTTTGAGCTTGGTAACGCCCTGGTGCCGGTGGAAGAGATTCTTCGTGGAGGGCCGCCCCGGGACGGGATCCCATCTATAAATAACCCCGTTTTCCAGGACCCGGCGGACGCAGAACTCTGGCGTTCCGATGACCTGATGCTTACCTATGATCAAGGAGAGGTCAGTTTTGCCTACCCCATTGGTATCCTGAATTGGCATGAGATAGTGAATCATGATCTTGGAGGCACGCCGCTGCTGATCACCTTCTGCCCGTTGTGCGGCACCGGAATGGCCTTTGACCCGAGGGTAGACGGGCGTTCTCTCACCTTTGGCGTTTCGGGGCTGCTGTATAACAGTGATCTACTGATGTACGACCATCAGACCGAATCCCTCTGGTCGCAGATTGAGGGGCGGGCGGTTTCGGGGCCGTTGGCCGGAACGGATCTGGAACCTGTCGCCATTCGCCATGAACTCTGGCACCGCTGGCGGGAGCGCGTTGAAGGAAGCGGAAAAGTGCTTTCCGCCGATACCGGCCACCGCCGCAATTATCGAATGTCGCCCTATGGCGATTACGACCACTCCGAGCGACTCTATTTCCCGGTCACCCACACCAGCCGGAAATATCATCCGAAAACCTGGGTGTTGGGCTGGTCACACAATGGCGAAAGCAAGGCCTGGCCGTTTCCGGAACTGGCTGACCACCGTGTCGTACTTGAAGACCGTATTGGTGGGAAGACGGTGCAACTGCATTATGACCCGGAAGTACCATCGGCGGAATTGCGCGACGAATCAGGCAACCTTCTTCCGGCGACCCGGGCCTTCTGGTTTGCCTGGTATACCTTTCATCCGGATACAAATGTATTCGAGGCAGACTGATGCCTGCCTCACTGACCTTGCCAAGTCTTTATCGGAACGGATTTATTCGATCACTTCGCTGATCTGGACCGTGGGCTGCGCATTGGTGAAATTGGGAATATCGCCCAGTATTTCCTTGGCGTGGGGGCCGAAAGCGGTCTGAAACTGGTCGACGGAATCAAAGTAGAGGTGCCCCATGGCGATGTAGGTAGGTTCCTCGCCCGGTGCACCACCGGCGATGCCGGATTCGATGGCAGTTCGTTTGCAGGCATTACCCAGCCTGTCCCGAACCAGTGCCATGTGGGTGCCTCGGTAGTAGTCAATATCGAAGGTGCTATCTGGGGTTTTCGGGTACAGAACGCTGACTTTTATCATTTCAGGCCTCCGCCGGTGGGATTTGTTGTTAAGGCCCTATTATTGAAACGCTTCGGCAACGTTGGGCAAATGGCACTTTAGAACGAAATTTGAGTGATCATTCATTATTGGCATTCCCGGACTTCCTGTCTTCAAGGGCTTCAGCCACCCGCTGGTCAATCCGGCGCAGGAATTCTTCGTCGGCCTTCCCCGAGGAGTGTGCACTCAGCAGATTACTGCTTGCTCGCAGGTTGCCGATAAACGTTCGGCAATCCTTGCACATCATCAGGTGCATTTTCACGGACAGGTTTTGCCGGCCGTTGAGTTCACCATCGATGTAGTCACTGGCAATTTCGGCCAGGTCCCTGCACATTAACATTCGCCCGTCTCCTGGAAGGTCTCCACCATGAGAAAGATCTTTTGCCTCGCACGGTGTAAAAGTACACGAAGGTTAGAGGCACTGACATCCAGAATGTTACAGACGTCATCGGATTTATGCTGGTGAGCTTCGTAAAGCATCAGGGCAGAACGCTGGGTTTCCGGCAGCGCAGAGAGGTGCTTGTCCAGGCAATCGCTGAGAGCACCGTTCTCCATCAGAGTGTCGGCGGAATCATGAAATTGCAGCTTGGGTGGAAGATCCCAGCGTCCTGTAGAGTTGAAGCGGTTGGCCAGTTCCGGCTCCAGAGTCTCGGAGAAATCCGTTGCGACTTCACGTTTGGCTGTTCGAAGCCGGTTCTTGCAGCGATTTGCGACAATGCGATGCAACCATGTTTTCAGACCGGAGCGGCCCTCAAACTTCTGAACAGCATCAATAACCGTCACCCAGCAATCCTGGACTATTTCTTCCGCGCTTGAGTGGTCAAGGTAAAACCGAGCAACGGCCAGCATGCCGGGTGAGTACTCGCGTACTGCCCTCCGATAGGCGGTTGAATCACCCCGTTTGAGGTCTTCGATCAATGACGCTTCAGATTCCGGTTGCACCGCGGTGTTCATGGGTTTCCGTCCCTTGTCAGTCTCGGTTGGCGGGTTGTCTCTGTATAGTGTTTCGGAATTGATAAAAGTTCCGTTATTCTGTAGCAATTGTTCAAGAATTTTAGTTCAGGAGCGGTGTAACATCCAGCCGGTGATCGTGTCTTGGCTAAAACAGCGTATAGATTTTTACATTGCTTACAGGCATGGATATGAATCGCAGCAAGCTTTTACTCATTCTGATCATCGCCGCCATCGTGGGGATTTTCCTCGGTTTCGACGGGCATAAACTTCTCACCCTGGAAAACCTGCAGTCCCATCAAGAGTCCCTCGGACAATGGATTGACCAGAATCTGGTCCTGGCGGTGGGCGGCTATGCGGCGATCTATATTGTCGTGACAGCGCTTTCACTGCCAGGCGCTACCATTATGACCCTGGCCGGTGGTGCCTTTTTCGGCAATCTTTACGGTCTGGCAGCCGTCTCCATTGCCTCAACCATCGGCGCATCCCTGGCATTCCTCGTGGCCCGGTTCCTGATGCGGGACACGCTTCGAAAACGGTATGGCGAAACCGTGGCGAAGATGGATCTCGGCATTGAAAAAGACGGTGCCTTCTACTTGGCAACCCTGCGCCTGGTACCGGTGTTCCCCTTCTTCCTGATCAACCTGGCCATGGGCCTTACGGCCATGAAGCTGCGTACCTACGCTCTGGTGAGCTGGATTGCCATGCTGCCCGGCACCTTTGTTTATGTGAACGCTGGCACCCAGTTGGGCCAGATCCAGTCCACCGGCGACATTGTCTCCGCCGATCTGCTGCTGTCCTTTGCCCTGTTGGGTTTGTTCCCGCTGATCGCCAAGTTTGTGGTGGGCTTCATTCGCCGCCGCAAAGTGTACTCGGGATGGCAGAAGCCTGAGCATTTTGACTACAACCTGCTAGTTATCGGCGGTGGCTCTGCGGGTCTGGTCTCTGCCTACATTGCGGCGGCAGTGAAAGCCAAGGTGGCGCTGATTGAAAAGCACAAGATGGGTGGCGATTGCCTGAATACCGGCTGCGTGCCCTCCAAGGCCCTGATTCGCAGTGCCAAGGCAGCGGACACTATGCGTCATGCCAACCGTTACGGACTGGAATCGGTGCCCATTAAAGGCTCGTTCAAGAACATCATGAATCGGGTCAAGGATGTTATCGCGAAAGTGGAGCCCCACGATTCCCCGGAGCGTTACCGCAAGCTGGGTGTGGACTGCATTGCTGGAGAAGCCAGCTTCGTTTCGCCCTGGGAGCTTGAGGTCAGACACAATGATGGCCGCACCGAACGCTTGACCGCCCGCAGCATAGTAGTAGCCACTGGTGGCAAGCCTGCGGTACCCCCGATTCCCGGCCTGAAAGATATGCAGCCGCTGACTTCGGACAACTTGTGGGAGCTGCGGGACCAGCCGGAGCGTCTGCTGGTGCTGGGCGGTGGCCCGATTGGTTCGGAGTTGGCCCACGCTTTCGCACGGCTGGGCAGCAAGGTGACCCAGGTGGAAATGGGCGAGCGCCTGCTGGCCAAGGAAGATGTGGATGTCTCCGAGCTGGTGTTGAGGCAGTTCCAGGCAGACGGTGTGGATGTCCGCTTGAAACATTCTGCGGTGGATTTCCGTATAGAAGAGGGAGAGAAGGTCGCCTACTGCGAGCATGAGGGTGAGCGAGTTCGCATCCCCTTCGACGAAGTGCTCGTGGCGGTTGGTCGCAAGGCCAACACCGCCGGCCTGAATCTGGACCGGATCGGTGTCGACACCCTGCCAAACGGAACCGTGCCGGTGGAAGACGATATGAGCCTGCGTTATCCAAACGTCTTTGCCTGCGGCGATGTGGCTGGCCCCTACCAGTTCACCCACGCGGCGGCGCACCAGGCCTGGTACGCAGCGGTAAACGGCCTGTTCGGGCAGTTCAAGCGCTTCAAGGTGGACTACCGGGTGATGCCCTGGGTGACCTTCACCTCGCCGGAAGTGGCGCGGGTGGGGCTTAGCGAAGCCGAAGCCAAGGCGCAGGGCGTGGCCTACGAGGTCACCCGCTATGGGCTGGATGATCTGGATCGTGCCATTGCCGAGAGTGAGGACCATGGCTTTATCAAGGTGCTGACCCCGCCGGGCAAGGACAAGATTCTGGGCGCCGTTGTGGTTGGCAGCCACGCCGGGGAAATCCTGGCCGAGTTCACCCTGGCCATGAAGCATGGCCTGGGCCTGAACAAGATCCTGGGCACCATTCACCCCTACCCGACCTGGAACGAGTCAGCCAAGTACGCGGCTGGTGAATGGAAGCGGGCCCATGCGCCCCAAGGTATCCTGAAGCTGCTGGAGAAGCTCCATGGCTGGCGTCGTGGCAAGGGTGGAAACCAGCCGCTGAAACAGAAAGAAGTGACCACAGGCTGAAAAAAATCGGGCGATGGCTGTAACAAAACAGCCTCGCCCCTGTCTGTGGCTCCAAGTTTGATCAACCGAGGAGCATCCATGCCCCTGACTGAAACCAGACCGGCCCGCAGTAAACGTATTCCGGCCGTGGAAGTCCTGGAACCCCGGGCATTCGACAGCTGGACCCACACCCGCAACGGTGATCCCCGGGGTTACATCGATGCGGACAAGCTGAAAGAACTGTGGATCCACACCGGCACCGCCTGCAACCTGGCCTGCCCCTTCTGCCTGGAAGGTTCCCATCCCGGTGATGGCCGCATTCCCGGCATGAAGCTCAGCGACGTGAAGCCGTTTATCCACGAAGCCATGGATATGGGTGTGGAACAGTTTTCCTTCACCGGCGGCGAGCCGTTTGTGATCCGGGATTTCGTCAATATCCTGGATTACGCCAGCCAGCACCGGCCCTGCTTTGTGCTCACCAATGCCACCGAGCCGCTGCACAAACGCCAGCACCAGGTACTGCCGTTGCTGGATAATCCCTACCCGATCCACTTCCGGGTCAGTCTGGATTTCCCCAACCGCACCCGGCACGACAATGACCGCGGTGACGGCAGCTTCGATGAGGCTTTGCAGGGCATTCGCTGGCTGGTCGAGCAGGGCTTCAAGGTGTCCATTGCCCGGCAGACTGATCCGGAGGAAATCCCGGCGGATGTCGAGGCGGCCTTCCGTGCCATCTTCCGGGAATGGAAGATTCCGGAGAACCTGGCGTTTACCGCGTTCCCGGATCTGGGTACACCCGGGTCGGAAGACGGCAGCCCGGAGATTACCGAGACCTGCATGGAGAAGTATCCGACCAAAGAGGCGCGTTCCCATTTCATGTGCACGTATACGCGGATGCTGGTGAAGAAGGGCGAGCAGGTTCGGGTGTATGCGTGCACGCTGGTGGATGATGATCCGCAGTACGATTTGGGGGGGGCGCTGGCGGAGAGCATGGATGAGCGGATTATGTTGCGGCATCACCGGTGTTTTTCCTGTTACCGCTTCGGGGCTAGTTGTTCGGCGCCTGCCTGAGTATTGGTTTGCGACCTCTTAAGACTGATCGCTGGTCATTGGCGGCCTGGGAGGTGGGGATAAATTCTCCTTGGAAAAACAACTCGCTTCGCTCAGACATTTTTTCGGCGGGGAATTTATCCCCACCACCCAGACCGCGGAAGGCGCTGTGCTATTCGCGGAGAATAAACCAGGAACAGAACAATGAATTTTACCGAAGCCTCCCTTTTCTGGGGATTTCTGCTGGTGTACGGCGTGGTGATGTATGTGCTGTCGCCCAAGAGCAAGAACGCGAATTCGTTCTATAAGGGCGCGGATGATCAGGGTAATCCGGTGGGTCAGTGGTCGCTGACGGCGAGCATTTTTATCAGCTGGATCTTTGCCAAGTCGGTGACCAATGCGGCGAACCTGGGTGCGGCTTATGGTGTGGTGGGCGGTCTGGCTTATGCCAGTTACTGGCTGTCGATTCCGGTGGCGGGGTATGTGATTTACCTGATCCGGACTCAGACCGGGGCCCGGAGCTTGCAAGATTTTCTGACTTCCCGGTTTGGGCGGTTGGCGAGTCTGGCGTTTGCGGCGGCGATTCTGATCCGGCTTTATAACGAGGTCTGGAGTAACACCGCGGTGGTTGGCGGTTATTTCGGGCTGCCCGGTGAGTGGGAGTATTACGCGGCGGCGATGCTGTTCACGGTGTTTACCCTGGCCTACAGCCTGAAGGGCGGGCTGCGGTCGTCGATTTTCACCGATGTGATTCAGGCTTTTGTTTTTGTCTTCTTTGTCGGAGCGGTGCTATTCCTGATTATTCCGGCCAACGATACCAGCGCACTGTTGACCAATGGCGAGTTCCGGCTCAATGCCGGCTTTGATCTGTTGTTGGTGGCCTTGCTGCAGATGTTCAGCTATCCCTTCCATGATCCGGTGTTGACCGACCGGGGCTTTGTGAACAAGGAAAAGACGATGCTCCGGAGCTTTGTGGTCGCCGGGCTGCTGGGCTTTGTGGCAGTGTTTATCTTCAGTCTGGTGGGTGTCCACGCCCGGCTTAACGATATCGAGGCCATGGGCAATGCGCCGGCGGCGGTAGGGCAGTCCCTGGGGCTGGCGGCGTTGTTCTTTATGAGCGTGGTTATGATGACCTCGGCCGGTTCCACTCTGGATTCCACCTTTACTTCTTTGGCCAAATCTCTGGCGGTGGATCTGCCCCGGCTGGCCCGGCGTGCGTCTGACAAGCTGCCGAGCATGCGGGTGGGTGCGGTTATGATGGTGATCTTTGCCTTCCTGGGCAACCTGCCGATGTTTGCCGGTACCGATATCCTCAAGGCCACCACCATCTCCGGGACGATGGTGATGGGGCTGGCGCCGGTGTTCCTGTTCTATGGGTTTACCAAGTGGTCGCCCTGGAGTTTTCATCTGAGCTTCTGGACCGGCTTGAGTCTTGGTGTTTTGCTGGCGGTTGGGCTGATTCCGGAAAGTTGGGCCATTGGCGATGGCCAATACGCCATGTTGCTGGGCGTGAACACTTACGGCTTCTTAATCTGCACGGTGGGCTTCTTCCTACCGCTGTTGTTGCGATTTTTGGCTAGTAAACGCCCGACAACGAGCGAAGTATAGTGATGACCATGCGCGATATCGCACAACGGCATAAAGACTGCTGGCAATCATTTCGGGGTTTGCCGGCCTGGGTTCAGGTTTGGGTTGCCGGCATACTGATACCGGTCAATGCGGTCTCTTTTTTGTTTCTGGATATGGAGAGCGGGAGATGGATTTCGGTTGCGGCCATTCTGGTGTTGGCGACCAATTACCCAATCATGCTAGCGAGCAGAGGCATGAGTCGTCTGTTGTCGGTACCTCATCTGCTAATTTGGGTCCCTCTGGAGTTGGCTCTGGTAGATCGAGTGTTTACTAAGGATTTGCAGGGACCTGAACTCTATTTGGTTCTGGCCGTTCTTCTAATAAACGGCATCTCACTTGTATTCGATTTCCATGACAGCTGGCGTTGGATTCGCGGTGAAAGAGAGGTTCCAAGGCATCTGTGACATTGGAAGAGTTTCGAACGAAGTAGATGTGAACCGGGGTGGCGTCGGGCAGAGGCCTTTGAAATGGCCCCGATTCTATGCTGGGGAGCGCCATGTGTATCGGGGTTAGTCCTTTCTCCTGAAAGGTTTAAATTCAAATGGCTGCCCCTTTATTCAGATCTGAATGTCCGCTTTGCGACCTGACCGTTCTTTTGTTTTCCCGGCCATAAATTGTTGGAGTTGGCTATGAACCGACTATAAGACCGCGCGTGAGAAAAAATGAGGGTTTTGGCAGAAATTTGTAGAGAAGCGCATGGCAATTGGGCTGGAGCGGTATCAGTAAAATCTCATGAACCTTTTAGTACACTGTATGCGCCTGCGCATAATGTGAGGTTATAGTGAAAACGTCAGTCCTCCGTCATCGCTTTGACAGCATCCAATACGGGCCCGGGATCTAGGCCGCGAACTAGCCAGGCGCGAGGACTCATTCGTCCGATACCGACGTCTAAATCAACGTGTGGTGAGGCTATGAATCGCGCCAAGAAAAAGGGTTTTAACTGCGGGTGAGCCACGGACAAGAGATCGGACAAATGGGGGATCGTCCCCGACTCGGTAAACTGCCACCGCGGAAATTTTAAAGTTCCCTCATCTAGTTCCAAGACAGCCAATGATGGTGGCACTTCGCGTGCCTTGCTCACTATCCTTTCTTTCGAGAGGCCAAGCAGTGAGGCCGCACTGGCTGTATCGCGGGCCTCAGTAATGAACGTGCGACATTCTTTGATGAGTGCTTCCAAACTCTCACGGAGGGATCGTCGATCGTCGGCTGAATCATCAAGCCCACGAGCTCCGCCACGCAGTAGAACAGCGATCTCCGTGTCCGAAAGACCACAACCGGTTGGGCGTAGTGTTCCAAGCAATGTTTCAGTCAGACCTTCCAAGTGCTCCGGTAGAGCCCTCCGGATATACTTTTTGGAAATGCCTAATTGGACCAGAAGCTGGATATCCTCTGCGGAGATATCAACCTCACGGTTTCCAGTGTGCATCATTCGCCCCGATGTCGCTCATTGCCGAGTTTTTGTTTTGCCCAGCGCTCCAGCTCATCTGCATAAAAATACCCCAGTCCTCCGATCGCCAGCAGAGACAGGGCGAATGCTGAAAACCCAACGAAACCTGCCAAAAGATTCATGATCCTCGCCCCCTTGTTCAGCCAATGGTAGCTTTATCTTTTTTATTATCCTACGAAGTCTTAGGACATTTCTCACATTGAATATTCATCAAAAATGATAGCGTCTATCCTGAGTCAGTTGGCCAGGGCTCAAAGCCGGCGCGAATGTCAGGCAAACGCGACACCTGCCGAGTGGTGTGACGCGCCGGGGAGAGGTCTGGCCTGCTTCAAATTTGCTCTTTCACCAACGCAATGGGCGAACCATTACAGCAATGGGCGAACCATTTTTTTACTGTGTGCAGAAAAGTCCGTCTAACAAAACCAGATTTCATCATATTCTGGTGTTTTTTTGGCCCAATTGGTTGAATTTTGATCAGGCCTGAGATGTTCGGTAGCTTTAATCAGAGAAAAGTGGTTCGCACACCCCCCTGAATGGCGCCCATTGCTCCTAGAGAAAATACTGTTAGTCCTCTGCTTTAAAATAGACTTATGGCCTGCGGCAGGCATTGAGGTACTTCCAACACTCTCTGTGGCGCATGATGCTGCGGATGTTAGCCGATCTGGTTGCGATGATGGTTGAAGATGAACCCGCCCTAGAAACGCAGCTATTTGACAGAGATGTAATCAGCATAACCCTAGTAGGCCGAGACACTGAACTGAACCAACCCCCGAAACGGGGATGGATGTGAGGTCCGGACCTGGACGGAGCTTGAGCGTAACATACCCCTCGAATTGGATTTCTTCACGATGGCAAATAGGTCAGTTTTAGCTAGTTTCCGTCCATAAACGGCCTGTTTTCAAGGCTACTCGCCCGGCCGGGTCGGTCAAATTGCTTCTCTTGACCCACTTTATCCCGACCACATCGCAGCCCGTGCTCTTCCGTCGTCATTTTGA
>Ga0114984_1000151_pt1 | contig 27239 bp, 20 predicted proteins | sample Shrwel1BS1Day1_FD_96987 | JGI IMG/M metagenome (GOLD analysis project Ga0114984, IMG submission 96987) | Subsurface microbial communities from deep shales in Ohio, USA - Utica-3 well 1 S-1-Day1 | ecosystem: Environmental > Aquatic > Deep subsurface > Shale gas/oil reservoir > Produced water/Flow...
CATCGGGACCCGACGTGTTCAGTGTGGTGATTAACGGGGGATACTCGCTCGGGATTGCCTGCCGAATTAACCCCAGTTTCAGGCAATCGCCAATTCTGACAGCGCGAAACTCCCTGTCAATAGCCGCCGGCCGTTAATCCACCCAATATGACCGAAGGTCTGCCATACTTGGAGAATCCGGACCCAGAGATTTGAACCAGACGAAAGAAAATCGGCGTTCCGGATGGCATGATAGACTTCACCAATAATTCTAACCGGCAGCGGAATCTGACCGGCAGCAAACCACGGCGAGTAGATCCATGAACAGAAAAATCCTGATGTTGACCCTGTTAATGGCTTTGGTACCGGGCATTGCCCACAGCGGTTCTGTCTATAAATGGACAGACGAAAACGGCGTCACCCACTTTGGCGATCGCCAGCCCACGGGCACCAAGGCCGAACAGGTCAGTGTCCGTTCCGGCAAGGGCTCCACCAACGCGTCCAACCGCAACAGCCCGCAGGAGCAGGTGCAGGCCATGGAGCAGGAAGCGGAAAAGCGCGAACTGACCGAGCGTGAACGGGCCGAGATGGAAGCGATCCGCAAGCAGCGCGAAGCCAATTGTGCGACTGCCCAGTCCAACCTGAAGATCATCGACAGCAATGCGCGGATTCAGGTGGAGGAAGATGGCGAGCGGCGGTATCTGTCACCGGAGGAGATTGCGGAGCAGCGGATGCGGTTTGAGGAGATTGCCGAAGAAAATTGTGGGCCAATGGAAGAGTGAGGGGTGAAGGTGGGGTCAGATGAAGGCTTTCATCTGACCCCGTCTTAGACGTTACCCCGAGTCTGACTTGAAAATGGGGTCAGAAGAAAGCTTTCTTCTGACCCCGACTTCAAATCCCGGCTCTGCCCGATACCGATCAGGCTTTCTCGAACACCAGCTGGTGATCCTTCACCGTGCCGCGAATGGTATCCCCCGGCACAAACTCGCCCTGTAGCAGCTTTTGCGCCAGCGGATTCTCGATGTTGCGCTGGATCGCCCGCTTCAGCGGCCGCGCACCGTAGACCGGGTCGTAGCCCACTTCCGCCAGCAGGTCCATGGCCGCGTCGTCCAGCTCCAGCTTCATGTCCTGTTCCTTCAGGCGCTTGCTCAGGCCGGCGATCTGGATCTTGGCGATGCCACGGATCTGGTCTTCCGCCAGCGGATGGAACACCACCACTTCGTCCACACGGTTGATGAACTCGGGCCGGAAGTGTGTGCCAACCACCTCCATTACCGCGTTCTTCATGGCCTCGTAGTTCTCCTCACCCGCTTTCTGCTGGATGATGTCGGAGCCCAGGTTCGAGGTCATCACGATGACGGTGTTGCGGAAGTCCACCGTGCGGCCCTGGCCATCGGTCAGGCGGCCATCCTCCAGCACCTGCAGCAGGATGTTGAACACATCCGGATGCGCTTTCTCCACCTCATCCAGCAGCAGCACTGAATAGGGGCGGCGGCGTACTGCTTCGGTCAGGTAACCACCCTCCTCATAGCCGACATAGCCCGGAGGCGCACCGATCAGGCGAGCCACGGAGTGCTTCTCCATGAACTCGGACATGTCGATGCGCACCATTGCTTCCTCGGTATCGAACAGGAAGGATGCCAGCGATTTACACAGCTCGGTCTTGCCCACACCGGTCGGGCCGAGGAACAGGAACGAGCCGTTAGGCCGGTTCGGATCGGAGAGACCGGCACGGGAGCGGCGAACCGCGTTGGAAACGGCTTCCACCGCCTCGTCCTGCCCAATCACCCGGTCATGGAGAGCCTCCTCCATGCGCATGAGCTTGTCACGCTCGCCTTCGAGCATCTTGGATACCGGGATGCCGGTCCACTTGGAAACCACCTCGGCGATCTCCTCGTCGGTGACGCGGTTACGCAGCAGCTCCATTTTTTTCATCTCAGCCTGACCGGCCATTTCCAGCTGGCGCTCCAGTTCCGGAATCTTGCCGTACTGCAGCTCAGACATCCGGCCAAGATCGCCGGCACGGCGGGCGTTTTCCAGATCGATCCGCGCCTGCTCCAGGTCGCTCTTGATCTTCTGGGAGCCGTGCAATGCTGCCTTCTCGGAGTTCCAGACCTCCTCCAGATCAGCGTACTCGCGCTCGACACCGGAAATCACATCAGAGAGTTCTGAAAGCCGTTTTTTGGACGCCTCATCCTTCTCTTTCTTGAGCGCCTCACGCTCGATCTTCAGCTGGATCAGCCGACGCTCGAGGCGATCCAGTGCCTCCGGCTTGGAATCCATCTCCATGCGAATCTGACTGGCGGCCTCGTCCACCAGGTCGATCGCCTTGTCCGGCAGCTGCCGGTCGGTAATGTACCGGTGGGACAGCTTGGCCGCTGCAATGATGGCCCCGTCGGTGACCTCGACGCCGTGGTGAACCTCGTAGCGCTCTTTCAGGCCACGCAGGATGGCGATGGTGTCTTCCTCGGTGGGCTCGCTGACCAGAACCTTCTGGAACCGGCGCTCAAGGGCCGCGTCCTTCTCGATGTTCTCGCGGTACTCGTCCAGGGTGGTCGCGCCCACGCAGTGCAGCTCACCTCGGGCCAGAGCCGGCTTGAGCATATTGCCGGCGTCCATGGAGCCTTCGGCCTTGCCGGCGCCGACCATGGTGTGGATCTCGTCGATGAACAGGATGATCTGCCCTTCCTGCTTGGACAGCTCGTTCAGCAGGGCCTTCAGGCGCTCCTCGAACTCACCGCGGAACTTGGCACCGGCGATCAATGAGCCCATGTCCAGGGACAGCACTTTTTTGTCCTTCAGGCCATCGGGCACTTCGCCATTCACAATACGTTGGGCCAGACCTTCGACAATGGCGGTCTTACCCACGCCCGGCTCACCGATCAGTACCGGGTTGTTCTTGCGCCGGCGCTGCAGCACCTGGATGGTGCGGCGAATCTCGTCGTCACGGCCAATCACCGGGTCGAGCTTGCCTTCGGCTGCGCGCTCGGTCAGGTCGATGGTGTACTTGGACAGGGCCTGGCGGTTTTCCTCGGCGCCCGGATCGGTGACAGCCTCGCCGCCACGAACTTCGTCAATGGCCTTTTCCAGGGCGGCCTTGTCCACGCCCTGCTCTCGCAGCACCCGGCCCAGGGTGCCCCGGTCTTCCAGGGCGGCCAGCAGCATCAGTTCACTGGAGATGAACTGGTCCTTGCGCTTCTGGGACAGTTTGTCCGCCATGTTGAGCAGGCGGCCCATGTCGTTGGACATGGAGACATCGCCGGCGGAACCTTTCACTTCCGGCAGGTTCTCGATTTCCTGGGCGATGGCCTGGCGAACCCGTGCAGGATCGGCGCCGGCCTGCTTCAGCAGCGGCTTAATGGAGCTGCCTTCCTGGTCGAGCAGCGCCTGCATCAGATGCAGCGGCTCGATAAAGTTGTGGTCCTTGCCAACCGCCAGCGACTGCGCGTCGGCCAGCGCAGTCTGCAGTTTGCTGGTGAGCTTGTCGATTCTCATGTTTCCGTTTCCCTAATTCAGTTAGCGGATATCTGGCGAACCCTTTGGCGGTTCGGTTATATCCAAATTGCTTTGCATTTAAATGTAGGGGCGGGTGGTGGGACTTCAAGCTGGGGCGGTTTTATTTTGACGCTAAATTGACCACGGTCAGTTGTATTTTGGGAGCACACGATGGGCTGGTTTGTCCTCCCGGAACACGCCGTGAATACGTCCATGTAGGCTTGACTGCAGCATCCATGCTGCAGACAGTTCCGGGAGGACAAACCAGCCCATCGCCCAGACATCTGGGGAAATACAATTCCGGCTTAACTGATCCAGATCAGGGTCGCCATACGCCCTGTCCGGCCATCCCGCCGGTAGGAGAAAAACCAGTCCCGGTCGCGGACGGTGCAGAGGCTGCCGCCGGAGACGGAGTGAACGCCGGCACTGGCGAGGCGTTGACGAGCCAGCCGGTAGATATCGGCGAGAAAGTGGTCCGGGCGGGCGCCCTTTTCGGTGAACGCTCTGGCAGCGTCAGGGTGGTGTGACAGGAACGCCTCGCGGACTTCCGGGCCGACTTCGAATTGTTTCGGGCCGATGGCCGGGCCGAGCCAGGCGATCAGTTCATCGCCGGGCACCGCCATGGCGTTGATCAGGTTTTCCAGCACGCCACCGCACAGGCTTCGCCAGCCGGCGTGGGCAGCACCGACCACGCTGCCTGTTCGGTCGCATAGAACCACGGGCAGGCAGTCGGCGGTCAGGATGGCGCAGGCAATTCCCGGTTCTCGGGTGAAGCTGGCGTCCGCCTCCGGGACTGTGGCGACGTTGTCTGCGGTGATCTCCACCACCTTGGTGCCGTGGACCTGGTTCAGCCAGGCGATACGGGAGGCGTCGAGGCCGGTGAATTCGGCCAGGTGCTCTCGATTGGCCTGGACATGGTCGGGATTGTCTCCGACATGACTACCGAGGTTGAGGCTGTCCCAGGGTGGCTGGCTGACACCGCCCTGGCGGGTAGTGCACAGCGTCTGGATATTTCTGGATGCGGACCAGTCCGGGCGGAGGACGACCTGTTCAGAAATCATTGCTCTCCAGCTCCCAGACGTGTTTGCGCAGGGCTTCGATCAGATGAACCATGTCCTCCGGCAGCGGCACTTCCCAGCTGAGGATTTCACCGGTTTCCGGATGCTCGAGAGTCAGCTGCCGAGCGTGGAGGGCCTGGCGATTGAAGCCGGAGAGCACTTCCCGCAATTCCTCCGTCGAGCCTTTGGGCAGGCGCATGCGGCCGCCGTAAAGCTGATCGCCCACCAACGGGTGCTTCACATGTGCCATGTGCACCCTGATCTGGTGGGTTCGGCCACTTTCCAGTTTGCAACGGATGTGGGTGTGGGCGGCAAAGCGCTCCACCAGCCGATAATGGGTGACCGCCGGTTTGCCGCTGGAGACCACGGCCATTTTCTTGCGCTCGCGGGGGTGCCGGCCAATGGGGGCATCCACCGTGGCGCCGCCGGTGAGTGTGCCCACCACGACGGCGTCATACTCGCGCCCCATGGTTCGGGTCTGGAGCTGATCGACCAGCGAGGTGTGGGCGATCAGACTGCGGGCCACCACCATGATGCCGGATGTGTCCTTGTCCAGCCGGTGCACGATACCCGCGCGGGGCAGGTTTTCCACTTCCGGGGCGTAACTCAGGACCGCGTTGACCAGGGTGCCTGCGGCATGGCCTGCTGCCGGGTGCACCACCAGGCCCGCCGGTTTATTGATCACCAGCAGGTGTTCGTCTTCGTAGACGATATCCAGCTGGATATCCTCCGCCTCCCAGCTCACCTGCACTTCAGGCTCGGCATCCAACTCGATGACGTCATCGAGCATGACTTTGTCCCGGGGCTTGCGGGCTTCGCCGTTGACGGTCAGGGTACCGTCCTTGATCCAGCCTTGCAGGCGGGAACGGGAGTGCTCAGGCATCAGAGCGGCGGCAGCCTGGTCGAGCCTGCGGTCACTCAGATCGGGTGGAACGACAAATCGTGCGGTAATTCGGTTTTCAGATGACATCAAGCCCCCGGGGCCGGTGTGTTACGTTTTGATCAGATTCTGGCAATCGGGCGAGGTAACCTCTGCACATGGGCCGTCTTCCCCGCTACAATGGCCGCTGCTCAAAAACTTTTCGACATTATACGGGATTCCGGCATGAGATCAGTTGTTCGTTTGCTGTTGCTGTCCACCCTGGTGGTCATGATCAGCGCCTGCGCCAGTAACAAGCAGGAGGAAGTCCTGCCGGAACAGACCTATTACGAGAATGCCCGCCAGGCGATGGACTCCGGCAACTTCAATGAAGCCGAGGAGAACCTGGATGCCCTGGAGACCTATTACCCGTTCGGCCGTTATGCCGAACAGGCCCAGCTGGACCTGATCTACGCCCGCTACCAGAACCTCGATCTGGAAGGCGCCCGGGCCGCGGCGGACCGCTTCCTGCGCCTGAATCCGCAGAGCGAACACGCCGACTACGCCCTGTATATGCGTGGGCTGGCTTCCTACAATCTGGATCTGGGCCTGGCGGCCCGCTATTTTCCGATCGACGTGGCAGCCCGGGACCCGGGCGAACAGACCCAGGCGTTCCGGGATTTCTCGCAACTGCTGAACCGCTACCCGGACAGCCCCTATGCCGAGGATGCCCGCCAGCGAATGATCGCCATTCGTAACCGCATGGCCGAACTGGAGCTCCATGCGGCCCGCTATTATATCAAGCGCCAGGCCTATCTGGCCGCCAATAACCGGGGGCGATACGTAGTCGAGAACTATCCCTCCTCCCCTGCCGTGGAAGAAGCCCTGATCATCATGGCCGAGACCTATCAGTTCCTGGACCTGAAAAAAGGCGCACGGGACAGCATTGCCTTGCTGCGGGAAAACTTTCCGGACAGTGAGGCGTTCAACGAGGACGGAGAGTTTGTGGCGGACCGGTTGAAGGGAGAGAACCGGTCGTTGATGAATGTGGTGACGTTCGGGTTGATTGGGGACGAGTGAAATTGGAGCCAGACGCTAAATTGGGGTCAGATGAAGGTTTTCATCAGACCCCTGAGTTGACGCCTGACTCGAAGGCTTGACCTGAAGATGGGGTCAGATGAAGGCTTTCATCTGACCCCTGCCTGGCGGCCGGACTTCGGTGCCTGACCTGACCCGGGGTCTGAAGAACACTTTCTTCTGACCCCATTTTCATCCAATCCCCCTACTTCCCACTCTTCCAACCATTGGTAATCGGATACCGCCGGTCCTTCCCGAACCCTCGCTCGGTAATCCGCACCCCTATCGGCGCCTGGCGGCGCTTGTACTCATTGATATCCACCAGTCGAATCACCCGCGCCACATCGGTGGCATCAAAGCCCTCCGCCACAATAGCTTCAGCGCTGAAATCCCGCTCGACATAAAGATTAAGGATCTGGTCCAGCACATCGTACCCGGGCAGACTGTCTTCATCCTTCTGGTCCGGGGCCAGCTCGGCTGAGGGAGCGCGGGTGATGACCCGCTCCGGGATCACCGGGGACACGGTGTTACGGTAGCGGGCCAGGCGGAACACCAGTGTCTTGGGCACATCCTTCAGCACATCAAACCCGCCAGCCATATCACCGTAAAGTGTGGAATACCCCACCGCCATCTCGCTCTTGTTGCCGGTGGTCAGGACCAGCGAGCCGAACTTGTTGGACAGGGACATCAGCAATACACCGCGCAGTCGCGCCTGGAGGTTCTCCTCGGTGGTGTCCGGCTTTGTGCCCTCGAACGGCTTCGCGAGGGTCGCCATGAAGGCATCGTACATGGGCTCGATGGAGAACACGTCGTACTGCACGCCCAGAGCGTTGGCCTCGGCCTCTGCATCCTCCAGGCTCATGCTGGAGGTGTAGCGGAACGGCATCATCACGGCGCGCACCCGATCCTTGCCCAGGGCATCCACCGCGACGGCCAGGGTGACGGCCGAATCGATACCACCGGACAGGCCCAGCACCACAGACTTGAAGCCGTTCTTGTTCACATAGTCCCGGACCCCGGTCACCAGCGCGCTGTAGACGTTGGCTTCCAGGGACGGCTCCTCGGGCAGGGGCTGGGACACCGGCTGGCAATGGTGATCGCAGATAAAGTCGACCGGGTACAGTCCCTCGCTGAACTGGGGCGCTTCGGCCATCAGCTCGCCGGAGTGGTCGTAGACCATGGAGCCGCCATCGAACACCAGCTCGTCCTGCCCACCGATCAGGTTCACGTAGACAATACTGACGGCATTCTCCTGCGCCTTGCGCTCCAGCAGAGCCTTGCGCCGGGCCTGCTTGTCGATGTCGTAGGGTGACGCATTCAGGTTCAGGATCAGCCGGGCCCCCGCCGCGGCGCAATCCTCCACCGGCCCGTCCTTCCAGATGTCTTCACAAACAGTGATACCGACCGGAACACCTTGGATATCCAGGGTAAGTACATCCCTGCCCTCGGCAAAGTAGCGTTTTTCATCGAACACCTGGTAGTTGGGCGGGAACCGCTTGAAATAGCGGCCGGTAATTTCGCCCTGCTCGATCACCACGGCACCGTTGTAGAGCAGTCCGTGGTGGCGCAGGGGTGCGCCGATGACAATTGCCGGTTCAAACTCTGCAGTCTTGAGCTCCTCCAGCGCTTCGTCCACGCGCAAGTCGAGGCTCGGCCGCAGCAGCAAGTCCTCGGGCGGATACCCGGTAAGGCAGAGTTCCGGGAACACCACGATGTCCGCCTGATGCTCGGTGGCCGCCTTGCGGGTGGCGTCAATCACCAGCCTGGCATTGCCGGGAATATCCCCGACCAGGAAATCCAGCTGGGCCATGACCACCCGCAGCTTCCGGGCAGGCGATTGGAAGGACGGGGCGTTCCCGGACACGGACATAAATCGGCTCCTGTAACTCATTGCCATGAAAAGGCTATTATAACCCCGCGAGGGCGAGAATTTCTTCCGACCGACAAAGACAAAAGGCAACCATGGCAGGCAGTAAGTCACCGACCGGCAGCGCACAGGCGCTGAACCCGCCGGGCAACTGGCAGCAAGTGAAGCTGTTCCGGATCTACAACCATTACCGACTGGTGGTCAGTTTGATGCTAGTGGGGTTGCTGTTTATTGATCCGGTCGCCATGGAGCCCCGTTTCCGCTGGCAGGACTATTATCAGGCCGGCGTGGTGTCCTACCTGGCCCTGAATGCCTTTATCGGCATGACATTGTTCGCCGGCTTCCAGCCCAGCCAGCGGCATATCACCCTGTCCATCCTGCTGGACATCCTGATCATGCACGGACTGCTGATCAGCAGTACCGGCATTACCAACGGCCTGGCCAACCTGGTCATCATTTCCGTCGCCGCCGGCAACATCCTGACCCCGAGCCGCATGGGGACCTTCTATGCCGCCCTTGCTGCACTCTGCTCCCTGGGCATTTCCAGCTGGGCCGTCCTGGTACTGGATGAGAGTGGTGACGACATCGTCCGCGCCGGCTCTCTTGGCATTCTCTATTTCGCCGCGGCGTTTATCCTGCAGAACATCTCGCGCCGAATGATGCGAAGCGAAGCCCTGGCCTCGAGCCGGGCCCGCAGCATCGCCGAACTGGAACAGATCAACCAGCAGATTATCCAGCGCATGCGCACCGGCATCCTGGTGCTGGATCGCACCGGGCAGATCCGCCTGGCTAACGCGGCGGCCGAGGAACTGCTATTCGGCACACCGGGCGCGGAGGATTCAGGCCAGGTGCAAAACCGGGTGCTGCCCCAGCCCCTCAAGCTGGGCCTGGAAGACTGGCTCAATGATCCGCGCAAGCGCGTTGCTCCATTCCAATCCGCCGCGACCTCTCCGTTGCTCCAGGCCAACTTCACACAACTGGACCAGGAACAGGGGGACCTGATTCTGGTATTCGTGGACGACATGAGCAAGGTGACCCAGCAGGCCCAACAGATGAAACTGGCATCGCTAGGGCGCCTGACCGCCGGCATCGCCCACGAGATCCGCAATCCTCTGGGCGCCATCAGCCATGCCGCACAGCTGATGGAGGAGTCCCCCTCCCTCGATGAAGGCGACAAACGCATGCTGGACATCATCCGCCGCCACTCCAGGCGTGTAAACGGTATCATCGAAAATGTCCTGGATTTGTCCCGGCGCAAGGCAGCGAATGCCGAACTGGTGGATATTCCCGTGTGGCTGCAGGAATTCCGGCGGGACTTCCTGCAAACCCAGGATGACCAGTCAGAGCCGGTCCGTGTTGATGTGGTTATTGATCCGGATACGCCAGCCGCCCGATTCGACAAGAGCCAGATCGAGCAGGTGCTGGTCAACCTGTGCGACAACGGGCTTCGTTACAGCCAGCAGCAATGCGGCGAGAAGCATATAAAGCTGAGCGCCGGGACCACAGAGGATGGGGAACGTGCCTATCTTGATGTTCGGGACTACGGCCCCGGCATCTCGAAAGAACATCGGAGCTCGGTGTTTGAGCCGTTCTTCACAACTGACAAAAGCGGCACCGGCCTGGGCCTTTATCTGGCCCGGGAACTGTGCGAGTCTAACCAGGCCCACCTGTCCCTGGTGGAGGATGACCAGCCCGGCTGCTGTTTCCGCATTACCTTTGCCCCACCCGGGCGCCTGATCTGATCGGAGAGCCTGTTATCCCCGGGCGCGTACAACGAGATGGAACCAACACAAGACAATGACCACGCACACCGCACTGATCGTTGATGACGAGCCGGATATCCGGGACCTGTTGGAAATAACCCTTACCCGGATGGGCATTGAAACCCTGACCGCTCCGGACCTGACCACTGCCAGGCAACTATTGGACAGACACCAGCCCCAGCTATGCCTGACCGACATGAACCTGCCTGACGGCAACGGCATTGACCTGGTGCAGTGGATTCAGCTGAACACCCCGGCCACGCCGGTCGCAGTGATTACCGCCTACGGCAACATGGATACCGCCATCGAATCCCTCAAGGCCGGCGCGTTTGATTTTGTTTCCAAGCCGGTGGAGTTACCGAGATTGCGGGAACTGGTCAACAGTGCTCTTAAGCTGTCAGACGCCAAGCCGGAAACCGAAGCGGAAACCGACGAGCCCGGCCTTCTGCTGGGCAACTCACCGCAGATTCGCAAGCTCCGCAACCAGACCCGCAAGCTCGCCCGCAGCCAGGCGCCAGTGTTCATCAGCGGCGAATCCGGTAGCGGCAAGGAACTGGTTGCCCGCATGATCCACCTTCAGGGGCCACGGCGGGAAGGGCCGTTCGTGGCGGTCAACTGCGGCGCCATTCCCTCGGAGCTGATGGAAAGCGAATTCTTCGGCCACAAGAAAGGCAGCTTCACCGGTGCCGTCGAGAACAAGGAAGGCCTTTTCCGCTCCGCCAATGGCGGGACCCTGTTCCTGGACGAAGTGGCCGACCTGCCCCTGGCCATGCAGGTCAAACTGCTGCGGGCCATTCAGGAAAAGGCCGTGCGACCTGTGGGCGACACCAAGGAAGTCCCGGTCGACATCCGGGTACTGAGCGCCACCCACAAGAACCTGCCGGAGCTGGTGCAGGAGGGCAACTTCCGCCAGGACCTGTTTTATCGCATCAATGTAATCGAACTGGCAGTACCGCCATTGCGTGAGCGGGCCGATGACATTCCCCTGCTCGCCAACCACATTCTCGGGCGCATCGCCCGGGAATACGAATGCGACCCGGCGGCCCTTACCCAGGACGCCATCGAACGGCTTAAGGCCTACGACTTCCCCGGTAACGTGCGGGAGTTGGAAAATATTCTGGAGCGCGCCTTTACCCTGTGCGATGAAGATCGGATCAGTGCCGACGACCTGCACCTGGGCAACGGCGTGCAGCCTGCCGGTTCGGCGGATCCTGCCACCGACACGCCCGGTGTGCCGGAGGGGGAGATTGACCTCGAAGGTTTTTTGGAGAGCATTGAGCGGCTGGCCATTGAGAAGGCATTGGAGGCTACGCGCTGGAACAAGACGGCGGCAGCCAAAAGGCTGGGTATCAGTTTTCGGGCGTTGCGGTATCGGTTGAAGAAGTTGGGGATGGAGTGACCAGCCGATAAGGGGCGCCCCTTATCGACTGATCAACTCGCGCCAGCCCAGTCTTCCACGCAGTGTCTGATCACCAAAATCGACAACATTCTCGTTGGTGAAGTCGTCGAGCTGCCCGGTTCCACCCGCGGTGTTGTCGAACATCACGTTGCCCAGTATCCGGGACATGGACAGTATCCCACCGGTGTAGAAAAAGCCTGATGCCAGCCGATCCTGGTTGTTCACGACACCGTCGCCATTGGTATCAAACACCTGACGATCCGGATCGGTGCCGTCCAGGTCGACGAGCATACGGAAGCTCGCGCCATTCGATGCGCAATCGTTGGTGGGCGGTATGGTGGTGTTGAACAAGATGGTGGAACCACGAACCTGCGGCATCATCACGACCCGCTCTCCGGGCCGAGTATCGAAGTCGATATACCAGCCAAGGTGGTCATTTTTCTTGTCATTCCAGACAATAGTTGCATCACTGAGGTTGCGAACAATACCGTCTTCCGTCGAGGTTTCGGTTATATCCCGCTCCAACAACGCCCCCTTCCAGTTGGCTTGCTCAACGCCGGAATCCCAGATAGCGTAAAACGATTGGGTAGACTGCTCGCTGGTGATGTCACTCTGAGTCAGGTAGCGACCTGTTCCGAACAGAACCAGCAGATTCGGATAGTTCTGCGTGGAAGTACCAACGTCCGCATTCCTGACAACCATAGGCGCCGAGGTGACTGGCTGACCTGCCGGCGTCGTAAACAAGGGCTCCGGCCCGCCATTCCCGCCGTAGGCGCTATTCCACTCATCATTGTCTGCGTCGTAGGCAAGAGCCCAGATCCGGCCGTCCAGATCGCTGCCATAGACGCGATCGACCAGATTATCCGCATCCAGATCAATCAGGCGCACATCTGAATTCATTCCACCGGAAGGCCCCGAATCCATTTCCAGGAACCAGTAATCCGAGTTTTCTGTCCAGGTGCCATCGAGCCCGCCTTCAAGACGCAGGATGAACAGGCCAGTCCTGCCGCTCGGAGCGTCAAGGCCATTGCCAAAGACAGCAACCCATTCATAGCCTGCGCCCATATCCGTGAGCATGATATTGACGGGCTCCGTGATATACCCGAGATCATCATCCACGAACTCCCACAGGACGAGGTCCTCCGCGGTCGATTCGGAGACCCCATCGGGATCCGTGATGTCGAGCGCAAACAGGCCCCGCCCGCCAGCACGCAAGCCACCAATCAAAACTGTGCGCCAGGAGTCGCCTGTGCCGTCCCCTACGTCAATATAGGCATCGGCAACAGTGGGAGTCAGATCGACGTAATACCGGTGCAGATAGCCTGGTTCGGTCAGGTAGTGCAATCCCTCGCCCTGCTGGCTGCTGAATATCAGGTCGGGCACATAGGCAAAGAGCTCCTTACCGCCGGTGGATTCGCGCGTACCCTCAAAGGCGTGCAACATGCCATCGTTGGCCCCGACGTAGACCACTGGTGTGCGATTGCTGATGGCACTGGAGTTGCGAAAATCCGAGTAGCGGTCTCCTTCCAGACCGTAGGGAGCCCGATCAGGCCAGCCCATGGACGGACGATCAACAAAGACCGGAGCACTGTGGACGATATCTCCAAGCCGGCTATCCCGGGGCCGGAAATCCCCCGAGGGCACCTCCCGAGTCCGGTCTCCGCGCAGATAAGCCAGCCGCTGCTTGGCCAGCGTCTCTGCGGCGGTGGTATCCATCGCTTCGGTTCCGTCCAGTAGATCGGCACGCTGGTCGGAGGTCAGGTTAGCCCATGCGAATCCCTCGCCACGTGCATTGGTGGCGTCGTAGGTGATGATTTGGCGGGGATTGAAATCCAGATTGCGCTGATCCAGCTCGGAACCCGCTTCCCAGACCACATCGCCGATGTAGGAACCACTCTCCTGCACCAGCCGTCCGTTACTGCTGTTCAGGCTTCGGGCCGCCAGTTGACCACTCCAGCGGCGGCTGTTGAAGATAGCACTGAAAATGAGCGAATCGGACTCAACCGTTGCACTGCTGAAGGTCACCGCTGCGGCCGCGCCGGACTGATCGTCGATATCCTCCAGCGCCTTGTTCAAACCATCGGTGATTTCTCCCGGCAGCCGGGCGTTGTAGATTTCGCCCTTGCCTTCCACTGTGGCCCGGTATACGTCATCCAGCTGATAACTGAATATGTTCGGATCGGTCGTGTCGTTGGCATCGGGCCAGGTGGGTGGTGCCAGATAGGCATCGGCGACCGAATCGTAGAGCGTGCCATCGATCTCCCGACCATAAACCGATCCCTTGGCACCAAGCAGGACGCCGAAAGTATTCATGTGGAGGTTGGAGTTGCAATCGAGGGACGAATCCTCGCCGCCATCGATACATTGACCGGGGACATTGACCTGGCCCGCGGGCATGTCCGGCCTGAGGTTGCCGGTGTAGTAGGTAGACGCGATATCTCCGAGGGTTTCCTGTCCGGCGCCATAATCCGAGGCGAAACCATCGGTATACATCAGCGCATAGTTGCGCTGGCATTCGTACTGGATCGGGGCTCCAGTGTTCTGGCGCTGGTACTGGGTGCCAACATAATCCAGCGCGCCTCTGATGGGTGACTCGTTGGTTGCAGGAACGTCGTCATAGGCGTGGAAGACTTTCTCCAGCAGAGTTTCAAAATCACCGCCGGCACTACGATCATCGGTATCCAGCATGGCAACAGGGGTTGCCTGGTCATTTACGACGGTCAGATCGGCGCGAACACCACTGATGGACTGCAGGGACTCCGCCAGGGCAAAGCGTGCGGACTGGTGCCTGCGGCGATGGTACTGGAACCAGTTGGAGAAGTTCTGCATCTCTTCGGCGAAACTTCTCTCGTAGTCGGTTCCAGCGTTATAGGTTTTTTCTTCGTTGACGGTTACTTTTCTGAGGCAACGGCCGTCAGGAGCAAGGGCGCCGTCGAACTCGTTTCCATTTGCGTCCTTGAACACGAGGTAGTTCTCTAGCGACCATTGCTGTACAAGCGCTGCAAAGTCATTGGGGTCCGGTGCAGCGCAGTTGCCATCAACAAACAGGGTCAGCGCGTCCCCTCGCAAACCGAACGTGCCCTGCTCGACAGGGACGTAGTACGTTGCCGGTGTATAGGCCACGCACTGATAGAACACATCCTGGTTCAGATCACCCAACAGGTCCTGCAGGTTACTCGAGATCTGTTCCGCAACGCAGCCAATGCCCTCGCCGCTCAGGTCTATGAGACTCTCGTCGCCGCTGACAGTCTCATCAAGGACCGTGCTTACGTTGTTCAATTCCTCATTGGCGATTTTCAGCTGCTCTCCCAGAGAACCGGAGAAGGCAAATGGCAATAATTTTGTCTCTGCCAGGGGGTAGGTCTCATCGCAGTAATCAGGCTGTTCCCACGGCCATAGCAAATCGCTTATCGTGCACAGGCTGTCCTCAATAAAGCTCGTGAAACCATCGAGCAATAGCTCACCCGCGGTCGTAGATGCCTCGTCGTAGGTCAGACCGTAGTTCGGGTCGAGCAAAGGGTTGCCGATCTCCGCCGCTGTATAGTCACCTCCAGGCCAGGGTTCATAGTCCACCGAGGGATCATAGTATTGCGGATTGTAGGCGCTGGATCTCATGAACCCATAGGCACCGATCGGCGGGACAGCCAGATAATCGTCATTCAGCCGCTGGCCGTTGTACTCGCGGGTCCCACCTGACTCCGGAGCCAAAAAGGTTTCAAACAGGTAGCCATAATTGGCATTCCCGATAAGGTTGCTGGTGACGCTTGTTTTCAGGCTCTCAAGGTCTTCATTCCCGAAGGTCGGTACGGTCTCCCTGACCAGGTTGCCAATCCAGGTGGTCAGCGTTTCATCATCCGCTCTCCCATAAGCGGCACCACCAAACAACACCTCCATGTCCATGTACCGTGAGTCGTCCATCACGAACACGACGTTGTGTTTTACGCCCTGGCTGATGAACAAGGGAGTTTGGGACGGATTCAGGTCAGCACTGTAACCAGCGGCCGGCAATACCAGACCAAATGCGACTAGCAGATTGCGGATGGTCCTTGCGTATCGCGTGCTCATAGCTCACCTGCGTAATAGACTTCAACAATTCGGCGGGCGTTACCGCTGAATCCCCGGGACATGGCGACGATCCGGAATCCCAGGGGGCGCGCAGCTCCTGTCACCATATCCTGCCGACCGGCCATGACAACGTCCGTCACCTGACTCACCCCTGCCACATCGCCAACAAGCTCAATAAAATACTGGGGAACCGGCATACTCCGGCCCTCAAAGGATTCCAACCAGGCGTTGTAGGTGGCCGTGGCTGCAAAACTGTTATTCTCGCCCCAGGCATCGGGATCGTCGAAATCCGGCGCTGCACCCGGCTCATACAGCGGACCGTTGGTGTCGAAATCGGACAACACCACCAACCCGTCATCAATCCGCCGTTCGGCTTCCCGGATAACCTCTTCGGTAAGTTCAAGGCTGACATCGCCCTCTCTCTGGGCATTCACCATAAGCTCCTGCATGGTAACCCGATCAAGATTGCTGGAGGCCAGTAGGGTGAGCACCAGCAGGATCAGCAGAGTCATGACCAGAGCGACGCCCCTCTGCTTAGGATAATGGCCCATCAATTACCCCCGAAAATGCGGTTGCGAACGCTGGCGGTGAAGGAGTACTCGCGATAAAGGGCACTGTCCGCCGGCGTCTGAAGGCCAGTTGCGGCGCTCGAACATTCGAGCCATCCCGGAAAACAGAAATCGACCGGATCATCGCTCACGCTGTCGTCCCTGGAGCGCACAAGCAGGCTGACACGAACAGCGAGAGTCCGGGCAAGTACATCTTCGGCATCGGCATCACTTGGAGCCGGTGGATCACGCCATTCGTCGACGGCAAGATCATCGTTGGTGTCGACACCAATCAGTGTTCTCATATCGCGGATCTCGGCGACCAGTTCGACCGGGTCGCCAAAGCCATCGGCGTTGCCACTGTTATCGGCAAGGATCGCCCTCTCAACAACCAGGGAGCGGCGACCCTGATCATCAGCCTGGACCGAATAACGGGTTACCGAGGGGCGGTAGATCTTGGCATTCTCGGTATATTTCTTGGGCATGGTCTTGATCGCATTGCCGGGATCAAAGGTGCCGCCCTTGTTGTGTACGATCAGGTCATTGCCCTTATCGTTGACATTGGTTGCCTGAAAGATATTGGCGTTTTCGCAATCGGTGACCAGCAGGATGTCACCCTCAGCAAAGGAGGAGGAATCCGTCACATGCAGTGACGCAGAGTCCGCCGCCGGAACCTTATCGACTCCAACCTCAGGCGCGCCTGAAATCCCCCTGAGCAGAATCACATGGGAGCCATCCACAATGGCATTGTTGGTATCCCCATCCGGGTAGATTTCCAGCCCGCGGCTGAAGTCCAGCACGTCCCCTGCGGAGGCTGAGTTGAGGTTGTTCTGTACGGACGTGGCCGCGGAAATGCATCCCCAGTAGTCGGCATTGCGAATCTCCCGCCCCAGGATCATTGCGCCCTCGCGACCGGACTCCTGCACATTGGCTACGGCACGGCTCAGGGTGAATGACTGCTTATTGGTGACGAAGATCTGGACGAGGCCGGCCATGAGGATGAGTCCAAGGGTCATGGAGATCATCAGCTCAACGAGCGATAAGCCTCGCTGGGCAACAGGCATCTGCAACCGTACGTCAGACATTGGTCAGCCTCGCTCGCAGAACGAATTCGTACTCAGCCAACTCGCTCCCTGTCCCACTGCCATCGGCGTCAGTTATCTCTCGCCCCTCACGCTCCTGCCAATTCAGGGTTATGGTGACAACACCACTGGTCATCGCGATGGTGCCTTCGCCTTCAGGGAGTTCCCGTTCCAGCTTCTGGCACCAAAGACTGCGATCCAATGCTGCAATATCCGTAGAACTGGGAGAATCCGAAACAGCGCTACTGCATTCAGCTGCAGTCATGGGGTACTCATCCCACTGGCTTGGATTGGCTCGCATCCGCTCCACCATATCCATCGCCAACAGGTTTGCCCGGGTACGGATCTCCGCATTGGTATTCATCTTTAACGCGAAAATCTGCATGCCGCCCACGCCAAGAAGGCCGATAGCAAAGATCAATACCGCGACCAGGATCTCGATCATCCCGACACCACGTTGTTGTCTGATCATCCACCACCTCCACAGGCAACGCTTTCGGTCCGGATCTGGCCGCCACCGTTGACCTCGAGGACCTGCCCTTCAGGAAGACGGTCACTGCAAAAAGTCAGGCTGTAAGCCTGCTCTTCAATGGCGAAACCACCGCCGTCAAAACCGAAGGGCGCGGTCGCAAGCGTGGTAGAGGTGCCGGCTATCGATATGGAGTTTCCCGGCCCCTGAACCAGCCGAATCACTTCCGCATCCGTTCGAGCCCCATCGTCGTTTTCATCACGCCAGATAACGACACCGGAAGACCAGGAAGATCCATCCAGGGGAGATACCCAAACCCGGTCTGATCGACGCAATGCCTCACCTCGCGCTTGGCTGACGACCCCAAGCATCTGATTGGTCGTGGCCGTCAGTCGGTTTTGCTGGATCAGGGTCAGGAACGAGGGAATGGCCCAGGTGACCACGATGGCGAGGACTGCCAGGGTGATTACCAGCTCTATCAAAGTGAAGCCATTGGAACGTGAGTAAGCCATGCATAACCCTCAAGACCCTGTGAGGCAGCCAAATTGCCCCTTTTCAAACCAGTCTTATCATGAGTTTGCTAGCTAGAGCAGTGGCCTTAAAGCTGTAAGCAGGCCATTTTTTAAACTTTTACATTCCTATAACGATGCTGTCTAAGCAGATATGCCCCCATCCCACTTTTATATTAACAAGAATCCGGTTTAACATTACCGCGGGCAGGATGCCCAATAAATCGAAGAACTGGACAAGGAATAGTCTGATGCGACCAAAAACCGCGCTCAGCGGCTTCACTCTCGTGGAGTTGCTGATCACGCTAGCCATTGTTGCCGTAATCGCCACTATTACGGTGCCCTCCATGGATAATCTCATCCGCCAATCCAACCGTCATGCGGCGGTCAGTGACATGATCGGCTTGATCAATCTCGCCCGAAATACGGCGATCATGGAGCAACAAACCGTCACCTTATGCCCACTCGACGAAAACAATGAGTGCGGCCACGATTGGTCAGGCACGATAACGGCATTCCGTGACCCAGAGTCGGATAAACTGCTTGCTGAAGAAAGTGAGGTAATCCGGGTCGCACAATCCCATGAGGGCGGGAAATGGACCGCGAATACATCTTCACGACCTTACTTCCGGTTCATGTCCAATGGAATTGCGAACTATGCGATTGGAAACATGATCTGGTGCCCTACCGACAGAGATATGACTGCTGCAGCTCAACTTGTGGTGAATCGTGGTGGAAGGGTACGGACATCAGAGGATCATGACGGGGATGGAATTGCAGAAGATCGTAATGGGGATCCCCTTACGTGTAACTGAATGACGGCGCCCCTGGGGCGCCGTCGTTAGCCCGAACTGCAGTTATTTGGACCAGGTGTCCTCGCCCGTCTCTATGCCACTCGCATTGTTCTTGTCCCAGGCCCGCGCCCCCGTCGAAGATAGCTGGAGGAATCCATCTCCAGCCTGCGCGCCTTTGGGAACTGCGCGCAAGACGTAGGAGTTAGCCTTAAGATCATAAATATACAAGTCATAGAACTTGGTATTTCCATCAAGAGGAGCTTCATCCGGAAACAAGCTCGCCGGAGGAGAGGTCTCAGTGGTATCGATGTCAGTTGTTCCGCCGTCTGCGCCCAGGTAACTGCCATTTTGGGTGTAATAACGTTCCATGGCATTTGCAAATGACATCAAAGCCCCCTGAGCGTCCCCCCTCCGGGTACTCTTGACCTGCTCCTGATAGCTGGGATAAGCGATCGCCGCAATGATTCCAATGATTGCCACCACAATCATCAGCTCTATCAGCGTAAAACCCTTAGCCTTTATGCGGTACATCTACATCCCCTCAAAAGTCGGTTAACTCTCGCCAGCCAAGACGGCCGGCCCGATTCGTGTCCTCACCATAATTCACTTCACGCTGATCCGGTTGCCCGTTGAGATTCTGGTAATACTGGCTATTGCCAAGAATACCTGTCGCGCCCGTTGAGCTATTGGAGACTTTCTGTCCCGCATGTATCTCTTCATCAGCATCAATCACACCATTATTATCCGCATCAAAGACCGCAAAGGGAGGATCCATGCCATCCATGGTAACGGACATGAACCAGCTGGTTCCGCCGGATGCGCAAGCATCACTGTTCGGAGTGTAGGTCTCGAAGAACAATATTTCCCCGCGGAATTTGGGTGGATTCAACACCCGCTCCCCGGACTCAGGCAAATCCATAAACCAGCCGTACTCCCTTGCTACTTCACCGGCCCAATCAATAGTTCCCCCAGTGATGTTCCTCAGAGTATCATCCGTTTCGGCGATCAGCTGCTCTTGCAGATTCTCGCGGCTCAACTGCGAGTCGCCGCGGTCCCAAACAGCATACATTGATTGCTCGCTCGTATCTGTCAGGTCTTCATTCTCAAAGTACTTACCAGTACCAAAGTAAATCAGGAAATCTTCTCCCGATCCGCCCTCTGTTCCCTCGGGTGACAAGGTATTCCGCAACACCAGCGGGCGCTGGGAGATCGGCTGGAAGCGGTCATCGATTCCGTCGCTATCCGTATCGGCAGCCAGCGTCTGAAATAGCGGAAGGGCGGTGCTACTCTGGTTGCTACTTCCAGTGTATGCCGATCCCCAGTTACCGGGATTGGATCCCTCCACATCAAACACCCAAAGGTTGCCCTCCAGATCCCCTCCGTAAATTCGATCGACGACTCGATCGCCGTTGGTGTCGATGGCATTAACAGCGCCAAGCCCCCCGGTGTCACCCACTTTGATGAACTCGTAATCGTTCGGAGTACCATTGGCACCGCTGGTCCACTCACCATCCAGCCCACCGTCCATGTACAGAATTAGAAGACCAGTCTCATCGTCAGCGGCATTACTGCCGTCGCCATTGTTAAACCCGTTACCCAAAACCAGAGCCCAACGGTCGTTATTCATCATAACTACAACAGGCTGTTCAAGCTGGTAGTTCATCTGGGGGACATCAGTGTCATCGAACTCCCACAACACCAGATCACTGGCATTTGTCTCTGAGAAATTTGAAGGGTTCGTCACATCCAGTGCAAAGAGTCCGGCACCACCGCCGCGCAAACCTCCAATGAGAACAGTCCTCCAAGCGGCAGAGCCACCAGATGTTCCTGGCATATAGACATCAACAGCCTGCGGTGAAAGGTCAACATAATAGCGATGACGATAAGCAGGGTCCGTCAGGTAGTGCAGGCCCTTGTTCTGTGACGAGGAGAAAATAGAGCGAGGCACGTAAGCCAACAGTTCGTCTCCGCCACCCTGGCCAGAGCTTTCAACCGCCTTGAAGCCGTGCAGCATCCCGTCATTCGACCCCACATAAACCATGGGAGTCCGCTCAACGTTCGTCGCATTTCCCCTGAACGCGGAGTACCGGAAGGCCTCAGTACCAAAGGGGGCAGCATCGGGCCAATTCATTCGTGGTGCCCCTACAAACAGTGGCGTGGAGTTCACGATGTCTCCGAGTAAACCGTCGCGATTTCGCAATTGCTGACCATCGTAACTGGTATCACCACGTAGATAGGCGAGTCGCTCTTCGCCAAACGAATCAGGGTCACCATTGGGGTCCGTTCCAAGATCGGCTTGTTGACCTGTATCCAGACTCGCCCATTGGAACGGCACGCCATCAGCGGCCGTATTGCTGTAGGTCAGAATCGTGCGTTGCGAGGGTTGTTGGCCGCTCAGCTGCTCGGCGGCACTCCATGACCGAGACGAAGAAATCGCGCCAGTAGATGGATTAAGAGCACGGGCCTCAACATCGCCACTCCAGGAAGTGGAGTTGAATAACGCACTGAATATCAGGCTGTCTGATTCCAAGGTCGCACTGTTGAACGTTACACCAGACGCGCTACCAAGAGATGAGACGATGTCACGAATTGTTGATGACAATTCGGATTGAAGTTGGGCGGGTGTATTGGCGTTGTATATATCCCCCTTACCATTCACTGCAGCATGGTAAAGATCGTCGATCTGAACTGCATCTGCGGGCAAACTGACGTCTGGCCAAGAGGGGGCTGCCGAATACGCGTCTGCTACCTTGTCATAGGTCTTCGACTGACCATCGACAGTGTAGCTTTCCCCGAAAATCGTACCTTTTGCACCCAGGCCGACAGTGTACGTGTTAACGTGAAGATCGGCGTTACAATCGACAGATGCCGGTGGAGTCTGTGTTTCATCAACGCAGATTGCTGGCACGGCAACTGCCCCTGTCGGCGTGATATCCGTCCTCGGGTTTTCGGTGTACATACTGAACGCGATGTCAGCCAGGGTATTCGAGTAGGTATCCTGGTATGGTGCGCCAGCACTTCCGTCTGCGTTTGCCACCCCCGTAAAGTCGGTATCGGTCGCATACCCATCCGTGAAAAGCAATGTGAAGTTCTTCTGGCACTCATACTGGATTGGCGCGCTTTCTCCAGTCCGTTGGAACTGCGTACGCGCGTGATTCAGGGTAGAACGCAGAGCCGTACCTCCACTTCCGACATGGTTATAAATGTCTCCGAGGAAAGTCTGCTGATCCGATACCGTATCCAGATCATACATGTCGACTGTTCTCTGATTATTGATCCAGAAAACACCAGTCTGGATTCCCCCAATACCCTGGAACGCGCTCGCCAGACCACCGCGCATGGCCTGATGACGGCGCCGGTAATAGGTGAACCAGTTCGAAAAGTTCTGGAGCTCCTGCTCATAAGTCCGACCGGAGGGGTAACTAGTCACCGTATCTTTGATTTCAATTTTTTTCAGGCATTTGCCATCGGGAGACAATGCATAATCCTGATCATTATCACCCGCAAAGTCGAAAGCGCTTGGTGCCCGACGGAAGATATCGTAATAAGCGGGATCAAAGCCCTGACAACTTAACGCAACGGTTTGCGGGGGAGGCAGAAGTGACATAACGCCGGAAGGTGATTGAGTACTTGCCTTTGTAATCAAAATCTGGTCAACGGGCACTGATTCCTCGCGGGCCCGGAGATAAAGAGTGTAATCTTCCGTTGCGCTGAGACTGGCTGTACCAACTCTGTCCCAAGTCCAGGCATTAGCATATGTCCAGCCTTGCCACCACTTAACCCAATGCTCACCGCTTGCAGCTTGAACGAACGAATTTGAGTCATAAATCGTCAGTACATTGGCTGAACTTTCTGCCGGACCGAACCCCTCAAGATTTACCCAGAGCGAATCGGTAGTTCCATCTTTAGAAAATTTTCGAATCCAAATATTGTAATTACCCGCTTCGGGAATAGTGAAGGAGTACTCAGCTTGGCCGAACTGCGAATCAGGACTGTCGTTGGCATCTCCCTCTTCCGAGATGATGAAGTCACTTTCTGAAGCTGAGTTAACCAGTACTCCCCGAGCAACCGAATTATTTTCACTTGCCTTGAGGTAGCCATTGAGAAGCGAAACGGCACTCTCAGCTTCCATCAAGGTCGAATTCCCTTCATGGAAAGAGTCACCAGTTACTCTATCCGGATAAAACTGAACCGAAGCACTATCTTCCACCGGTACCCAATAAGTTGCAGGCCAGTAGGTATAGTCCACATCACCGACAGCGCAGTCGCTATTGCCTGCTTCGTCACAGACCATTTCTTCATTCTGAATATCAAAATCCCAGCGTGTTCCATACTGGCTGGTGTCTAGAGACGCCACCAAGTTCAGAAAAGTCGCCGAGTTTGCCGCATCATATTCATTGGGATCAAAAGGAGCCTGAGTGCCTGGGTACTCGGGGTATGAAATACTTCCAAAAGATGGCCAAGGCCTATATGTTTCATTTGGATCATAATACGCACTGTTATAGGCAGAACTACGGGCGAACGCGTAGGCTCTCAACGGTGGAACAGCGTAGTGGTCATCGTTGGCGATTGCGGCCCCATTGTTGTAATCCGCCGCATAACCGTTGGGAAAAAGATAACTGTACTTGGGCAATCCACCGGGGCCCTGTACAAAAGTCCCGTCAAGATTGACAAACGAGCCGTTTGAATCTAACCAAAGCACCCCGTCATTTGTAGGGAAAAGCATCTCATAATCCATACTGGTGGAATCATCGATCCCCAGCATGATGTTGTGCTTAACCGCTTCGGTCAGAAACAGAGGCTGAGAAGCTGGCACCACAGGCGCGGTATATCCCGCAGTTGGTAACACCAGAACAAGCGAACCGACGAGAGATTTAAACTTTAAACGCATGGTCTGTTCCTTTTGTATTACTTCGCGGTGCCGTAGTAGGCTTCAACGATTCGACGTGTTTCACCACTTCTTCCTGAGCTCCAACCCACGATTCGGAATCCCAGCGGCTTGGAACCACCGGTAAAGTCGTCGTAATTGGTAATCTGCAGGTCACCCGGAGACTCTTGGGAACTCGTTATCCCGATATACTCAATGAAGAAACGCGGGTCTTCGGCGAGATCTCCCGGGAACCCTGATGCCGCAATACTATTACTCGCATTGCTGGCCCAAGTTGTATCGTCCAAGGGATTTGGAGCATCGGATCGAGTATAGAGCCCTCCGCTTGTACCGAAATTACCCAAAGTAACCGTTTGGTCTTCCAAATACTGTTCTCCTTCCCGAACAGCAAACTCCGCAGCTTCGAGAGCCACTTGACCCTCACGAACAGCAGAAGTCATCCGCTCCTGCAATTGAGCGCCCTGCATGCCTGACAACGCCAACAAGGTGAGAACAAGCAGGATTAACAGGCTGGTTAGGAGAACGGCGCCATTCTCGTGCCGAATAAGTGATCTCACGACGATTAACCTCCAACCCTGTTACGTATTGCCGCTGTAAACGTATAAACACGGCGTAAACGACCATCTCCACCATAGGTGACGCCACCAAACGTGATATTTGGCTGGTCGGGAGCAACGTTGTCATCAACCGACCGACTGAGCAGGCTCACGCGCATAGCAACTACGTCCGCCATAGTGACCGCTGATGCATTGCCCCACTGATCCGCAGTACCGTCTCCATCCGAGTCCTCTCCATAGAGAATCTGCATATCTTCTATGCCCTCGATCAACTCAATATCGGAGACCTGACCTACATTGGCACCAGACATTAATCCCGTTCTCAAAAACAGTGCCGGCTCACCACTCGCTCCATCACCCACATAATATTGCTCGTAATAAGGCACGTAGATTGCGGCACCCTCGTCGTAAACCTGGGACAAGCAGTGCGCATTAGCGTTACTGTTCGTGCAGTTGCCGGGATTGTAGTTGCCGGGCGAATTGCTACCGGTGTTGTGAACGACCGTGCCATTGTTGTTCACATTTGTAGCCTGGAATATGTCCCCACCCGTACAGTCAGTTATAAAGATGATATCTCCCGGATCGATTGAGGATGAGTCGTTGACGTGAAGGACGGCAGAAGGCTGAACCATAACTTGGGTGATTTTGATATCCGCCGCGCCCCCAACACCTCTCACGATAAAGCTGTCTGTGCCTGCCAATGCTGGGGGTTCTCCCGTTGTCGGAGATCCGCTATGGTTATCAGTACCTTCCAACCCCTCACCGAAACCCAATGTTGCAGTATCAAAACCAGCCCCAGAAGGGTTGAGGTTATTCACTGCGTTCGCCAATCCCCCGGAACACCCCCAGTAGTCAGCGTTTCGGATTGCTCTGTTAAGGAGTTCAGCCGACATCCGCCCGCTCTCCAGGACTCTGGCGCTTGCTGCGGTCAAAGAAAAACTACGCTGATTACTAACGAAGATCTGCACCAGGCCAGCTGTGAGGATCAGGCCGAGCGTAAGCGCGATCATGACCTCAATGAGAGACAAGCCTTGCTGTTTTTGCTTGAATCGCTTTGTCATTGCAGAACCCTGGCATCTAGTTCGTAGGTCTGCGCGACCGAATCATTTCCGAGGTCACGCTCTGTCCAGTTAATGGTTATAGTCGCGACGCCATTGGCAAATGATACTGTCGCGCCAGTAAATCCGGGGATTGCGTCATCGAGACTTGCATACCACTGACTTGCATCTAAGTCAGCGACCTGTGCCGGCGTGCATGTGGTACAACTCGGCGCTGTTGGAGCAGCCGTAATGTTGCTGTACTCACCACCCTCAGCCCCCGGCAGGTTTGCGCGAATCCTTTCAACCATGTCGTAGGCGAGGATACTGACTTGAGAACGAACGTGAGAATTGGTGGTCTGCTTCATGGCCAGCGTCTGAACACCAGCAACTCCCAGCAACCCAATAGCAAGGACAATAAGCGCGACAAGCACTTCAATCATTGTAAAGCCGGTTTCTCGGTGCGGTGACCTGATCACGAGCGACTCCTTATCCGCAAGTAACTGTTTCATGGCGAACCCGCCCGGAGGTGTGAATCTGGATAACCCGTCCTGTCTCGCCGGTACGGTCATCACAAACCTGAAACCCGTATTCCGCCCCTGATGAAGGTGAAGGGTCGACAAATCCATTTGGACGAAACCGGAAGTTGGTAACACCATCCGGGCCATTAACCGTTACGGAATCAGGAACCTCATTAAAAACTCTTATCTCCTCCCCGGCCTGGTAACCAGCAGTTCCGGCATCTACCCAGATCCTCCATCCGCCGCCCCATTCATCACCGTTACCTGCGGACGCGAGAGCCGTGATATCAACCGGGCGTCCGCGCTTGATTGATTCAGCACGCGCGTAGTTAAGAACACCAATAAGATTATTGGTAGTGGATGTGATCCGGTTGTTGGCGATCAATTGGGAAAATGATGGAACAGCAAAGGTTGCGATTATGGCAATCAATGCAAGGGTGATAATGAGCTCTATGAGGGTAAAGCCTCGACTGGATCTCAAAGACATAGTCCACTTCCATTATGACGTACCTGAACATTAAACAACGTTCACCAGAGCTTCCACGCCCCGGCGATAAGCGGACTTTTACAGGAGATGAACGGTGAGGAGGGGGAAAATAGTGTGACGAGGATCAAACGAGGCCGAGGTCACTCAACCTCGACCGCATCAATCCGAAGCTCCCTGGGCATGGAGAAAACAATATTCTCCTCACGCCCGGCAACTTCCTGAGGCTCCTCCCCGCCCAACTCCTTCAGGCGGGCAATCACCTCGTTCACCAACACTTCCGGGGCGGAGGCACCGGCGGTCACACCAATATCGGTTTTGCCTTCCAGCCACTGCGGCTCGATCTGGGAGGCTTCGTCGATCAGGTACGCCGGCGTGCCCATGCGCTCGGCCAGTTCGCGCAGGCGGTTGGAGTTGGAGCTGTTGGGGGAGCCCACCACCAGCATCAAATCGCAGTCGCCAGCCAGTTGTTTAACTGCGTCCTGACGGTTCTGGGTGGCGTAGCAGATGTCGTCCTTGCGGGGGCCCTGGATCTCGGGGAATTTGGCGCGCAGGGCGTCGATGACGCGGGCGGTGTCGTCCATGGAGAGGGTGGTCTGGGTCACGTAGGACAGGCGGGACGGATCTTTCACCTCCAGCCTGGCGACGTCTTCCTCGTTTTCCACCAGGTAGATCTCACCGCCATTGCTGTGATCGTACTGACCCATGGTGCCTTCCACTTCCGGATGGCCGTGGTGGCCGATCAGGATGCACTCGCGGCCGTCGCGGCTGTAGCGCATGACTTCCAG
>Ga0114984_1000152_pt1 | contig 27172 bp, 30 predicted proteins | sample Shrwel1BS1Day1_FD_96987 | JGI IMG/M metagenome (GOLD analysis project Ga0114984, IMG submission 96987) | Subsurface microbial communities from deep shales in Ohio, USA - Utica-3 well 1 S-1-Day1 | ecosystem: Environmental > Aquatic > Deep subsurface > Shale gas/oil reservoir > Produced water/Flow...
ACCGAGGGGGTCTATTATGGCCATGGCCAGGTCGGCCGCGATGCGCCCCGGGGTTCGTTCGTGTCGTCCATGTGGTACAACTTCGAGGACGCAACTGTTCGCTACGACGAACACTGGCCGGAAGTGACGTCGGCGCGGGGCAGGGTCGATATCCACAACGGCAATACCGACGTTCAGCTGGAGTCTGGCCGGACCGGCGGCCTGGAACTGGGCCCGGGCCGGGTGAAGGTAATCCCCCGCGATGAGGGTGCCGTGTTTTATGTGGATGCGGCGGCAAGTGTACCCGGTGATGCCGTGCCCTTCTGGATGGACAACAGCCCGTTGGGCGAGATGGCCGGCCCCGAGGCCCGGAGCCTGGAATACGGGGGCGACTACGCCCTGGACCTGGCTCTAGAGGTGCCTCTGGGCGAGGGCGGGGAACCTGTGGTCCGGGCCCGGGTTCAGACCTCCAATGGTTCGGTGCGTTATCCGGGCACCAATCTGAGCTGGACCGGGCTCTCCGGAGATCTCACTTATCATAGCGTCGATGGCTTTTCCGGGGGGCCGATCCGGGCCCGGTTCTTCGGTGACCCGGTGGCGGTCAGCCTCAGCGTACGCGCGGACGGGAAGGGCCTTGCCATTCGCCAGGATGGTCAGCTCACGGTCCCGGACGTCTTCCGCCAGGCCGGCCTGGACAGTGACAGCGGATTCGGGCTCAAGGGTACCCTGGAGTATTCCGCCGCCTTGACGTTCGGCACGGACACCACGTCCGGAATCCGGGTGCGTTCCAACCTCGAGGGCCTCGCCGTGGACTGGCCGGAACCCCTGGCCAAGCGTGCCGGGGAACAGGCGCCGCTGGAGGCGACCATCGACCTCCGGGCGAAAGAGGGGCTGCGGATCGCAGGCAGCTGGGAGAACCGGATGGGCTTTGATTTCCTCTGGCATGACACCGGTTTCGACCTGACCCTGGGGCAGCTTTACCTGGGTTCCCATACCCTCAGGAATATCCAGGTCAATGCCCTGCAGCTTGAAGACAGCTGGGTGCTGAGTACCCGTTCCGAGCGGGCGGTGGGCCGGGTCGTGCTTCCAGACGGTGACGAGCCGGTGCAGGCCGATTTCGATGTGCTGAGACTGGTTCGTGATGATGAACAACGGGCAGCCAAACCTGAGTTGCTGACCCTCGAAGAACAACTGGACGCCTTCCGGGCGCTGGATATGGGCAGCTGGCCGGATATCGATGTCAGCATCGCCGACCTTCAGCTTAACGACGACAGCCTGGGCAGCTGGACGTTCCTGCTGCGCCCGGAGCCGTTCCAGCTCAAGGTCAATGACATCGATGGGCGTCTGAACTCCCTGACTCTGCAGGGCGATATGACCTGGAGCATCGCTGGCGACCGGGAAATCAGCCGCTTCGCCGGTTCCCTGACCGGCGGAGCCCTGACCGACCTGAAACGCTTGTTCGGCACGGAAATCCCGCTGGAAAACCGGAAGACCAATATCGAGCTCGACCTGGACTGGCCCGGGCGACCCGATAATTTCTCCCTGCGTGAGGTCAGCGGAACGGTAAGCCTGCGGCTGGATGACGGGATGATTCTGGAACAGAACAGCAGCGCCCAGGTGTTCCGGATCTTCAACCTGCTGAACTCTGACACCCTTTGGCGGCGCCTGAAACTGGATTTTTCCGACCTGTATGAACGGGGTGTGGCTTTTGACGCCATTTCCGGCAAGGCCCGGATCGCCAGCGGACTGGTGACCATGAATCCCGAACTGCAGATAGTCGGTCCTTCCGGCGCGTTCAAACTGAGCGGTACCACGGACCTGTCCCGGGAAACCCTGGACATGCGACTGGTGGTGGTCCTGCCGCTCACCCAGAACCTGCCTCTTGCGGCCCTGCTCATGGGGGCGGGCGCGCCGATCGGTGGTGCTTTGTTCGTGCTGGACAAGATTCTGGGCGATCCTTTGAGTAAACTGACCAGTGCCTCCTATAGTGTTACCGGGACCTGGGATAATCCCGAGGTCGACCTTCGCCGGGTCTTCGACACCGGCAAATAGTGCGAGCGGAGAAGGATTTTATGGCCACAGAGACAAAACAGCGGGTAGCCGCGATCCAGATGGTGAGCACCCGGGATATCGACGAGAATCTCCGCGAGGCGGAACGGTTGCTGGCCGATGCCGCCCGACAGGGGGCGAAGGTGGCGGTACTGCCGGAAAACTTTGCCGTGCTGTCGACCCGGGACATGATTGACTGTGGCCGGACAGAAGCGGGCGACAAACCGGTAATCCGGGATTTCCTGTCAGTCCGGGCCCGGAAGCTCGGGATCTGGATTGTGGGTGGCTCCCTGCCTCTGGCCCGGCGACCGGATGGAACCGATATCGGGGACCGGGTGCGGGCCACCTGCCTGGTGTATGACGATCAGGGGCAGGAGGTCGGTCGATACGACAAGATTCATCTGTTCGATGCCAAAGTAGAGGACGCCCACGGCCAATACCGGGAATCGGACACCTTCGAGCCGGGGGAACAGGTGGTGACCCTGGATACGCCCGTGGGCAAGCTGGGAATGGCCATCTGTTATGACCTGCGCTTCCCCGAGCTGATCCGCGCGCTGCGGGAGCAGGGCGCCGAGTGGATCTGCCTGCCAAGCGCCTTCACCTGGCAAACCGGTGATGCCCACTGGCATGCCCTGATCCGTGCCCGGGCGATCGAAAACCAGGTCTGGGTGGTCGCCCCCGGTCAGGGTGGCCAGAACAGCGAACGCCGCCGCACCTACGGCCACACCCTGATCTGCGACCCCTGGGGCAGGATCACCTCGGAGCGTGAACAAGACGGCCCCGGGGTAATTACTGCCGAGCTGGATCTGGAGCGGCTGAAGCAGGTGAGGACGAACATGCCGGTGTGGGAGCACCGGAGACTCTGAACCCGGCGTCATTCTATTGCACTTCGTCAATACATTCCCGCAAATACCGGAACAGCTTCCTGGCCTGCCCGGTATTCTTCTCCTTCCCGGCCTCCCGCTTCGCATTCCGTGCCAGGTTCCGCAGGTGCTGGATATCCGCCGACGGGCAGTAATCAATAAACTCGCCAACGGCAGAGTCCCCCTCGGCCACCATCCGGTCGCGCCAGCGCTCGGCCAGGTGGTGGCGGCGGGTATGCTCGGCGCTGCCGGCGTCGAAGGCATCGAGGCCGCGCTCGATGGCTTCCGGGTCTTCCTCGTTGCGCATGACCTTGCCGATGTAATGCAGGTGCCGCCGGCGCGCCTCATTCTTGCGGATTCGCCTGGACTCGACGATGGCTGCCTTGAGGGTATCGCTGACGGGCAGGCTGTCGAGCTGGTCGTCGCTCAGGTCCAGCATGCGCTTGCCCACTTCCTGCAGGGCATGCATCTCCCGCTTGATCCGGGATTTGCTGGGAGCGAGCTCTTCCCGGAGTTCGTCGTTGTGGTGATCTGTCATAGTGACTCCAAGTTCGCCCATCAGGCATAAAAAACGGTCGCCAGCCCCAGAAACGCCATGAACCCCACCACATCCGTCACCGTGGTCAGGATGACACTCCCCGCCAGTGCCGGATCAATGTTCCGGGATTTGAGAAACAGCGGCAACAAGGTGCCCACAAAGGCGGCCGCCACCAGGTTGATAACCAGGGCGGCGGCGATGATGCCACCGATCATCAGGTCCTGGAACCAGGCGGCCGCGGCTGTGGCCACCACCAGGGCCCAGAACAGTCCGTTCAGGGCACCTACAAGGAATTCCCGGTTCAACAGCCATCGCACATTGGCGCCGCTGATCTGGCCCACGGCCATACCGCGGATGACCAGGGTCAGGGTCTGGCTGCCGGCAATGCCGCCCATGCTGGCGACGATGGGCATCAGCACCGCCAGGGCGACCACCTTGCTGATAGTGGCTTCGAACAGACCGATCACCGCCGAGGCGATGAAGGCGGTGACCAGGTTGATCCCCAGCCACACAGCCCGGCGGCGGGTGGTTTTCCAGACCGGGGCAAAGGTGTCTTCGTCCTCGTCCAGACCGGCCATGCTCATCAGGGAGTGGTCGGCGTCTTCCCGGATAACGTCGACCACATCATCAATGGTGATGCGGCCGAGCAACCGGCCTTCCTTGTTGACCACCGGCGCCGAGATCAGGTCATAGCGTTCGAACATGGTCGCGACCCTGGTATCGGGCAGGGTCACGGGAATGGGCTCGACTTCGGTATTCATGACCTCCCGCACAGTGGACGCCGGGTTGGATACCAGAATCCGGGTGATGGGCAATACCCCGATAAAATCATCCCGCCGGCTGACCACAATCAGGCTGTCGGTCATTGGTGGCAGGCTGCGGTGCCAGCGCAGGTAACGGAGCACGACGTCGATGGTGATGTCCGGGCGCACCGTGATGGTGTCCGTGTTCATCAGACCACCGGCGGTGTCCTCCGGATAGGCCAGCACTTCCTCGACCCGCAGCCGGTCCTGTTCGTCCATGGTGTCCAGGACTTCCTGGATCACCGCGTCCGGCAGCTGTTGCAGCAAGTCGGCAAGATCGTCCGACTCGAAGTCCTCGATGATATCCGCCAGTTCCCGGGCGTTCATCTGGCTCAGGAAGTAGCTACGGATGTCATCGCTCAGGTACTGGAGGACTTCACCCTCCAGATCCTTCTCCACCAGATTCCAGAGCAGGGCACGCTGGCGGGGAGGGGAGGATTCCAGCAGGTGGGCGACATCACTGGGGCTCAGGCCGCCATTCAGGATGCGGGCAACCTGCTTGAGGGCCCCGCTATCCAGCGCCTCACTCAGAGAGCGCAAACGCTGCCTGGCCTGGCTCTTTTCCAGAATATCGGTCATGGATCACCTGCTTGCTGAAAACGCCTTTATTATAACGGAGTCAGGCGTTTTCACCTTTACTCCCCCTCACCAAAATAATCATCAATCAACGCCACCAGCGCCTCGATGGCCTCTTCCTCATCCGGCCCCTCGGCAATCAGTTCCACTTCGGTGCCCTGGCTGGCGGCGAGCATCATCACATGCATGATGTTCTTGGCATCCACCTCGCGGCCATTGCGGGCGATCCGGACCTGGCTGTCGAACCCGGAGGCGGTGGCCACCAGTTTGGCGGTGGCGCGGGCATGCAGGCCGAGCTTGTTGATGATGGTGATGGGGCGGCGGATCATGGTGCTTCAGGTCTCTTCCCGGACTTGCAGGTGGGGCAGCTCGGTGTGACGAACCTGTACGTTGTTGTAGTGTTTGCGGAAGTGCTTGCCCAGCTGCTCGCAGATATACACGGAACGGTGCTGGCCGCCGGTGCAGCCGATGGAAATGGTCATGTAGCTGCGGTTGCTTTCGGCAAAGCCGGGCAGCCAGGTGTCCAGGAAAGCGATCAGGTCATCGACCATCTTGCGACTGGCCGGTTCCCGTTCCAGAAAATCGATCACCGGCTGGTCGGTGCCTGCGTATTTGCGCAGGCTGGTATCCCAGTAGGGGTTGGGCAGGCAGCGGACATCAAACACGTAATCGGAATCCAGCGGCACCCCGTGCTTGAAGCCGAAGGACTGGAACAGCAGGGCCAGTTCCTGCTCCTTACGGCCCACCACCCGTTGCTTGACCTGATCCCGCAGTTCATACATCGACATGCCGGTGGTGTTGATGTAGAGGTCCGCCAGCCTGGACAGCGGCTCCAGCAGCTTCTTCTCGCTGGTAATGGCTTCGCGCAGGGAGGTCTTGTCGTCGCTCAGGGGGTGCTTGCGACGGGTGGCATGGAAACGCTGGAGCAGCGACTGTTCATCGGCGTCCAGGAAAATGATTTCCACGGTGATCCCGGTTTCCCGGAGCTGCCTGTATATATCCTCGAAGTTGGCAATCTGCCCGGAAAGGTTCCGGGCATCAATGCTCACGGCCATCTTGTCCAACTGCCCGGGCGTTTCCCGGGCGGCCGCTTCCCGGGTCAACGGAAACAGCAACCCGATAGGAAGGTTGTCGATGCAGTAGAAGCCCAGGTCTTCCAGCACATGCAGTGCGGTACTCTTGCCTGAGCCTGACCTGCCACTCACGATGATCAACTTCATGCCCAGCATACCTCCGGTACAGTCGGGTTCAGCCGTTCGCGGCTGTCATGCGCTCATACAATGTCCTGGCGTCTTCGCACTCACGGAGCCGGTTGCAGAAGGACCGGTCATTGAATTTCTCGGCCAGCTGGCTCAGCAGTTCCAAATGCTCGCTGGTCGCCTCCTTGGGCACGATCAATGCAAACACCAGATCCACGGGCTGGTTGTCGATGGCATCGAACTCGACACTTTCCTCCAGCGTCATCAGCGCACCGATCACCCGGTCCAGACCTTCCAGCCGGCAGTGGGGGATGGCAATCCCCTGGCCGATTCCGGTACTTCCGAGCCGCTCGCGCGCGATCAGGTTATTGAAGATTCCGGTGTCGCTCAGGGTTTCATCCTGCTGGTGGATCTTTTCAGCGATGAACTCCAGAACCCGCTTCTTGCTTGATGCCGGCACCCGGCAGAGGGTCAGCTCCGGTACAAGGATGTTGTCTATGGTCAGGGATGTATCGCTCATGGATCGGCTGCATTTCCGTAAAAAAAAGGCTGCGACACCCGAAGTGCCGCAGCGCCATTGGATTACCGCATGGAGACGGACTGTTAACGTTGTCCGTTACCGTGCATCCGGTCTACGTTCTTTTCCTTGTGCTTGAGGATCTGGCGATCCAGCTTGTCGATCAGGGCATCGATCGCTGCGTACATGTCGTCGTTCTCGGCCTTTGCATGAATTTCACCGCCACCCGCTACATGCAGAGTCCCCTCCGCAATCTGGCGCACCTTGTCGACTTCCAGGGTCACCTGACAGTTGGAAATGTGGTCAAAGTGACGCTCCAGCCTGTTGAACTTCTCGGTGACATAATCCTTGAGGGAGGGAGTCAGTTCTACGTGATGGCCTGAAATGTTGAGTTGCATAGGCGTCTCCTGTTGTTACACCAGTCGTTTGCGTTCATTGGAAGGCGGAATATGCATTGCCTCCCGGTATTTGGCCACGGTGCGTCTTGCCACCTTGATGCCCTGTTCTCCTAGCATGGCTGCAATTTTACTGTCACTCAATGGCTTTTTGGGAGTTTCCGCGGCAATCAGTTTCCTGATCATCGCGCGAATGGCCGTTGAAGAACATTCACCCCCTTCATCCGTGCTGACATGGCTGGAGAAAAAGTACTTCAGTTCAAAGATGCCCCGGGGCGTGTGCATGTATTTCTGCGTGGTCACCCGGGAGATGGTGGACTCGTGCATGTCCACGGCCTGGGCGATGTCGGACAGGATCAGCGGCTTCATCGCCTCCTCACCCTGGTCCAGGAAGCCCTGCTGGTGCTCCACGATGCGGGTGGCCACCTTCAGGAGGGTTTCATTCCGGCTCTGCAGGCTCTTGATGAACCACTTCGCTTCCTGCAATTGATCGCGCAGGTAGGTGTTATCGGCGCTGCTGTCCGCACGCCTTATAAGGGAAGCATAGCTCGCATTCACGCGGATGCGCGGGGCAATTTCCGGATTCAGCTCCACCCGCCAGCGGCCGTTGTGTTTGCTGACGATGACATCGGGGATGACATAATCCGGCTCGCCGTGGTCGATCACATCACCCGGCCGGGGGTTGAGGCCGGTAATCAGCGCCAGGACTTCCCGCAGCTGGTCTTCCTTCAGGCGGCTTCTGCGCAGCAGCTGAGCGTAGTCCCGGTTACCCAGGAGGTTGATGTAGTGGGTAATCACCAGCCGGGCCTGGGCCAGCCAGGGGGTGTCCGGCGGCAACTGGTTGAGCTGGATCAGCAGGCATTCCTGCAGATCCCGGGCAAACACGCCAGCCGGGTCCAGGTGCTGCAGCCGGTGCAGTACCGCTTCCACCTCGTCCAGTTCCAGGGGGTCCTCGTCGGCATCGTCCTGCAGGCCGGCATGGATTTCCTCCAGCGGGCTGGTCAGGTAGCCGCGATCGTCCACCGCATCGCGCAGGGCATGGGCGATGGCCCGGTCCCGCTCGCTCATGGGCGTGAGATTGATTTGCCATTCCAGGTGATCGTGCAGGGTTTCGGTGGGCGGGTTGCGGGCCTCGAAGTCCTGCTCGTTGTCGTCGTCAGTGCGGGCCGAAGAAGCCGGGGCGGACTGATAGATGTCGTCCCAGGCAGTGTCGACCGGCAGGTCATCCGGGATGTTATCGGGAACCTCGTTCTCGCTGGTCCATTCCGGGCCGGCGTCGTCCCAGTCGTCGCCGGTTTCGGCACTGGCAGTGGAACCCTGTTCGTGGTCGTGGTCGTCCCGGTTTTCGGTGTTGTCCGCCGGTGCTTCGGCCTGGTCGTCGTCTTCGGAGGTTTCCAGCATCGGATTGGAATCAAGGGCCTGCTGGATTTCCTGTTGCAGATCGAGAGTGGAGAGCTGCAGAAGCCGGATCGCCTGTTGCAGCTGGGGTGTCATGGTCAGGCTCTGACCCAGCTTTAACTGTAATGAAGCTTTCATCACCATAGGTTCAGGATCCGTTACTCGTCACGCTCTGTTGCTTTGGCGTCAGAGAAAAAAATGCTTTGTATGCTAGCCGGTTGCCGCAGCAAGCAAGTTCTTTGCCGAGTTTACTGGAATTGGGTGTCAGATTGAACATGAAAGGTGGCGGGGAGGGGGTCAAAGCCGAAACTCATCCCCCAGATACACTTCCTTCACCTGCTGATTCGCCAGAATCTCCTTCGAACTCCCGGAGGCAATAATATGCCCCCCGGAGACGATGTAGGCGTTCTCGCAGATATCCAGCGTTTCCCGCACGTTGTGGTCGGTTATCAGCACCCCGATGCCCTTGTCCCGCAGGTGGCGGATGATTTGCTTGATGTCGCTCACCGAGATCGGATCCACGCCGGCGAAGGGTTCGTCCAGCAGGATGAAGGCGGGTTCCATGGCCAGGGCGCGGGCGATTTCCACCCGCCGGCGCTCGCCGCCGGACAGGGCCATGCCGACGCTGTCGCGGATGTGGGTGATGTGGAACTCTTCCAGTAGTTCTTCGAGCCTGGCATCCCGCTCGCCCGGGCTCAGGCCCTTGCGGGTCTCGAGGATCGCCATGATGTTGTCCCGCACGGTCAGCTTGCGGAACACCGAGGCCTCCTGGGGCAGGTAGCCGATACCCTTGCGGGCGCGCCCGTGCATGGGCAGCGGCGTGATGTCCTCGCCGTCGATGGTGATGCGCCCGCGATCGGCCGGCACCAGGCCCACGATCATGTAAAAGCAGGTGGTCTTGCCGGCGCCGTTGGGGCCGAGCAGGCCGACGATCTCGCCGCTCTGGATTTCCAGGGAAACGTCGATCACCACCCGTTTCTGTTTGTAGCTCTTTGCCAGGTTACTGGCTCTCAGTACTGCCATCGGATCCCTGTTTGGTGTTGCGGGGCTGGATAACCATTTCAACCCGGCCAGTGCCGGATCCCGTGTCCTGTCCGCCCTCGGCGGTAACTACCCGGCGAACCGTGTCGTAATGGATCAGGTCGCCGCGGAACAGGTCGCCATTCTGCTCAATTACCGCCTCGCGTTCAAAGGTTAGTTGGTGGTCCGTGGCAGACCAGGTAATTTTCAGGGCGCGGGCATCGGTCTCGCCCTGGCCGTCACGGCCTGGCTGGGTATAGTGGGCCGGGTTGCCGGAAGCCTCGATACGGCTCAGGTCCCCGGTGTCGCGGTAAAGCACCACCCGTTCGGCGGTCAGTCGGGTTTTGCCCTGGGTCAGGATGACGTCGCCGGAATAGGTGGCCACGCCCCTGGTGTCGTCCAGCCGCGCGCTGTCGGCGCTGACGGTGATCGGCTGTCCGGAATCAGGGTCGAAGGCCAGGGCCGGGCCACTGAGGACCAGCAGCAGGGCGGCCAGTATGCCGGATGGGTATTTAGTGAACGGTCTCATAACGTCCTTCCACGTCGGAGTTGAGCTCCAGAATTCGGTCGTTGATCCAGCCTTTCATGCCGGTGGCACGGGTAACGCCGGTGCGATCGGTGATCTCCACCGGCGCGTCGGTATAGAGGATGTTCTGATCGTTGTCCAGCGTCAGCTTTGACGTGATCAGGGTCGCCTCACGGTCGCCAATCGGGCGAATGATACGCACGTTGCCGGTCAGATACAGCAGATTCTCGTTCTGTAACAGGCTGCCGTTGTTCGCCGAGATTGTCCAGGGTTCGGTGCCCGGTTCGCCGTGGATGTCGGCGGTGGGCGATACCATGGTGGCCATGTTGCCCTTCTCGAACTGTTCGATCCGCGGGCTGGAGAAGCGCACTTCCAGGTTGCCGCTCTCGTCATAGGCGGTGTAGGTGCCGTCCACCACGAAACCATCGGGTTCGGCCGGGCCGCGCAGGGCAGCGGCTTCGGGGTCCGGAGCTGGTGGCTCGTCAGTGCGCCACATCAGGAGCAGGGCCACGGCGACCAGGGCAATCACCGCGAGCGCCCGCAGCAGCGGGCGTTCGGTGACTCGCCGGAGCGACTCCAGGGGGCCGTTCATCCCGCGGGCCCCAGATAGGGCGCAAGCGCCGCTTCCAGTTTGTTCCGGGCGGCCAGGATCAGGTCACAGGCTTCCCGTACGGCGCCATTTCCACCGGCCACGCTGGTGCAGTAATCCGCGTGTTGCCGCACCAGCCAGTAGCCATTGGGTACGGTAATACCCAGCCCGGCAAAACGCAGCGCCGGCAGGTCGGGCAGGTCGTCTCCCATGTAGGCAATTTCTTCCGGGGCAATGTCCATGCTGTGAACCAGTTCCTGCAAGGCCACTTTCTTGTCTTCGCGGCCCTGCATCAGGTGCGGGATGCCCAGATCGTTCATGCGCTTCTCGGTCAAAGGCGAGCGCCGGCCAGTGATGACGGCCACGGTGATGCCGGCGGCCATCAGCTGTTTCAGGCCCAGGCCATCAAGAATATTGAAACCCTTGAGTTCATCACCACTGGCGCTGAAATAGAGCTTGCCGTCGCTCATGATGCCGTCCACGTCCAGTGCGATCAGGCGGATGCGGGCGGCCCTGGCGATCAGCTCTTCGGACCACCGGGCGGCAAGAGGGCTGGTCAGTCCGGCCATCAGATCACTCCCGCCCGCAGCAGGTCGTGCATGTTGATGGCGCCGACCAGGGCGCCTTGTTCGTCGGTGACCGGCAGAGCGCTGATTTTCATCTCTTCCATGATGTTCAGGGCCTCGGCCGCCAGGTGGTCGGCGGCAATGGTCTTGCCGTGGCGGGTCATCACTTCCTCGATGGCGGTATTGTGGATGTCCACGGCCCCGTCCAGGGTTCGACGCAGGTCACCGTCGGTGAAGACGCCTGTGAGGTTGCCTTTGGCGTCCACCACCGTGGTCATGCCAAGGCCCTTGCGGGACATTTCCAGCAGGGCGCCGCTGAGAGTGGTGCCCTCGGTAACCACCGGAATCTGCCCGCCGGTGTGCATGATGTCGGAAACCTTGAGCAGCAGGCGCCGGCCCAGGCTGCCCCCGGGGTGGGAGAAGGCGAAGTCCTCGGCGCTGAACCCCCGGGCTTCCAGCAGGGCCACCGCTAATGCATCCCCCATCACCAGGGTTGCCGTAGTGCTGGAAGTGGGAGCCAGGCCCAGCGGGCAGGCCTCGGCGTCGACACGGACATCCAGGTTGGCCACCGCTTCCCGCGCGAGCGCCGAGTCCGGGTTGCCGGTCATGCTGATCAGAGGTGCACCCATGCGTGCGATCAGGGGCAGGATGGTCACCACCTCGCTGGTGTTACCGCTGTTGGAGATGGCAATGACGACATCCTGGCTGGTGATCATGCCCAGGTCACCGTGGCTGGCCTCGCCGGGGTGGACAAAGAAAGACGGCGTGCCGGTGCTGGCCAGAGTGGCCGCAATCTTGTTGCCGATGTGGCCGGATTTGCCCATGCCGGTCACCACGACCCGGCCCTTGCAGGCCATGATGGTCTCGCAGGCGCGAAGGAAGTGGTCGTCAATGCGGCCTTCGAGGGCCTCGATGGCATCGCGTTCGATGCGAATGGCGCGTAAGGCGGAAGTACGGAAATCGTGGCTGGTCTGTTCGGTCATCGGGCTCTGGCCTGGCTTTTATCGGGGAATCCGGTAATCAGTGTTGAAAGTGGCGGAAGTATATCATTTTCGAGAATTCCGGCGATGACCATCAGGACATTTTACTGTCCGGATATTGAGGTTAGGCGACGTATCGCATAATGTAGCCCCTCCTCGAAAGGGACAGATTATGGGTTCGACTGCATACATATCTCTGAAGGACGTTATCTTTTCCCGTTCCGGCCGGCGGATCTTCGATGGCATCACCCTGGATATCCCCAGGGGCAGGATCACCGCGATCATGGGCCCCAGTGGAACAGGAAAGACCACGCTGCTGCGGCTGATCGGGGGGCAACTGCGCCCGGACAGCGGCAGCGTCCGGGTGGCCGGCCATGAGGTGCCGCGCCTCAAGCGCAAGGCCCTGTACGCGCTGCGCGAGAAAATGGGAATGCTGTTCCAGAGTGGCGCTCTGTTCACCGACCTGAGTGTCTATGAAAACGTGGCTTTCCCGCTGCGGGTGCACACAAGGCTGCCTGAAGACATGATTCACGACATTGTGCTGATGAAGCTCGAGGCTGTCGGCCTGCGGGGTGCCCGCCACCTGATGCCTTCCGAACTGTCCGGAGGCATGACCCGGCGGGTCGCCCTGGCCCGGAGCATTGCCCTGGATCCTGAACTGATCATGTACGACGAACCCTTTGCCGGTCAGGATCCCATTGCCATGGGTGTGCTGGTAAAACTGATCCGGGATCTCAACAGCTCCATGGGGCTGACCAGTGTGCTGGTGTCCCACGACGTGCCCGAGTCTCTCAGTATCTGCCATTACGCCTGCATCATTGCCGACGGCAAGGTCATCGGCGAGGGCACCCCCGGGGAACTGAAGGCGCACCCGTCAGACCAGGTCCAGCAGTTCCTGCAGGGGCAGCCGGACGGACCGGTGCCTTTCCATTATCCGGCGGATGACGCTGGCAAGGACTTCGGCCTGGAAGGAGATGCCTGATGCTGGACCGTATCGCTTCCCTGGGCCGGCTGGGCCTCAATGTTGTCGCTTCCCTTGGCCGCTCCGGGCGTTTTCTCGCCGGAGTGCTGAGCGGCGTGCCACGCCCGGTGACTGGCTTTCCGCTGCTGGTCAGACAGATTTATGAGGTCGGGGTGTTGTCCCTGGCCATTGTGGTGGTTTCCGGCCTGTTCATCGGCATGGTGCTGGGGTTGCAGGGTTACACCATCCTCTCGGATTTCGGTTCCGAGGCTGCCATTGGTCAGATGATTGCACTGACCCTGGTTCGGGAGCTGGGGCCGGTGGTCACCGCCTTGCTGTTCGCCGGCCGGGCTGGCTCGGCCCTCACTGCGGAGATCGGCCTGATGAAGGCCACCGAGCAGCTGTCCAGTATGGAAATGATGGGGGTGGACCCCCTGCGCCGGGTGATTGCGCCGCGCCTGTGGGCCGGCTTTATTGCCATGCCGGTACTGGCGCTCATTTTCTCTGTGGTCGGTATCTATGGCGGCATGCTGGTCGGTGTGGAATGGCTGGGCGTGTTCGAAGGCTCGTTCTGGAGCAACATGCAGTCCTCCGTGGATTTCACGGACGACGTGATGAACGGCTTCATCAAGAGTGTCGTGTTCGGATTCGTCTGCGCCTGGATAGCGGTGTTCCAGGGCTATGACTGTGTGCCCACATCCGCCGGAATCAGTTCCGCCACCACCAAGACCGTGGTTTACTCGTCGCTGGCGGTACTGGGGCTGGATTTTGTGCTAACCGCCGTAATGTTCGGCGATTTCTGAGATTGATCAACGGGAGCCGGTAATGGCACAGAGAACCATTGAAATCATTGTTGGTCTGTTCATGGTTGCGGGGCTGGCGGCGTTGCTGGTGCTGGCGCTTCAGGTCAGCGGGTTGTCGCCCAAGGCCGCCGAGAGCACCTACACCCTGTACGCCAATTTCAACGATACCGGCGGCCTCAGACCCCGGGGCAAGGTGTCCATGGCCGGGGTGACGGTGGGTACCATCGAGTCCGTTTCCCTCGACAAGGAAACCTTCCAGGCCCGGGTGAAAATGTCGATTTATGACGAGGTGGACAACATCCCGGCGGACAGTTCCGCAGTAATACGTACATCGGGCCTGCTCGGCGAACAGTATATTGACATATCGGTCGGTGGAGACATGGAATCGCTGCAAGACGGTGATACTTTCTACTCCACCCAGTCTGCCATGAACCTTGAACGGTTGATCAGTAACTTTGCCTCCGGTCGTTGACCGCCGGAGCACTGACCGAACAGAGATAGCGGGAGATCCTGATGGTTGCTTTGACTCAACGACTTTTGCTGGCACTGACCCTGGTGGCAGCGGTGGTTGCCCAGGCGCAGGCGCAGGCTGACCAGTCCGGCCAGGCTGAAGAGCTGCGGGAATACGTGGACGTAAACACCCGGAAGCTGGTGGAGAAGTTGAATAAGGAGCGGGCCCTGTATAAGGAGGATTCTGAGGCCTTCTACCGGAGCATGAACGAGACCCTGACCGATTTCGTGGATTTCCGTCGCATCGCCGCCCGGGTGATGGGTCGTTACGCCCGCCAGACAACTCCAGAGCAGCGCGATCAGTTTGTCGAGAAGTTCAAGCGCAGCCTGTTCGACAGTTATGCCAGGTCCCTGGTGGATGCCCGGGACTTCAGGATTGACGTTCAGGAAGCTACCATTTTGCCGCGGAACGAAGATCGGGCCTCGGTCCGACTGGAAGTCATCAGTTCCTCGGGCAACCGCTATCCGGTGGTCTATTCAATGTACCGGAACAACGATGGTCAGTGGCTGGTGGAAAACGTGATTGTCGAGGGGGTAAACATCGGCCTCGCGTTCAGGGACCGTTTCAGCCAGGAGATGGAAGAGAACCAGGGCCGGATCCAGGCAGTAATCGACGGTTGGACCGATGCCGCCAAGGAAATTGATCTGGACGGGGTCACAGACAACTCATGAGTCCTTCCGCACCGCGCGTCGAACTCCGGGATGGCGAAATGATCGTGACCGGCGAGGTGAACGCCTCGTCGGTCATTGCGCTTCGCCGGCAGGGGGAGCAGTTGATTTCCGGCATCAGGGACGACCTCGTGGTCGATGTCTCCGGTCTTGAAACCGCCCACAGTGTGGTGCTCTCCATGATGCTGTGCTGGGAGCGGCTTGCCCGGAAGCAGGGCATGGGCCTGAGCTTTCGGGGCATCAACGGGCGCCTCGCCTCCCTGGCATCACTGAGTAACCTGAGTGCCTGGCTGACCCGCGCCGATTAATTGGTTACAATCCCGCCCCTGATTTTTCCAGAACGCCCGAGGATAGTTTATGGACGCCGCCGAAGTGACAAAACTGGTCGAAGAAGCCTTGCCCGGATGCGAGGTTCAGGTCCAGGTTGATGGTACCCATTACCTGGTCGTCGTGGTGGGTGACGTATTCGAAGGCCTGCCGACCATCAAGCGGCAGCAAATGATCAACAAGGCACTGTTCCAGCATATTATGGACGGCACCATCCACGCCCTGCACCCGCGTGCCTTCACTCCCGCAGAATGGGCCCGGCGCAAGGGCTGATACGCCCGCCAGACACAGGAATTCTATTGTGGACAAACTTCTGATTCGCGGGCGCAAACCCCTTGATGGCGAAATCCGTATTTCCGGTGCCAAGAACGCCGCACTGCCGATCCTCGCTGCCACCCTGCTGGCGGACGAGCCGGTCACCGTGGGCAACCTGCCGCACCTGCACGACATTACCACCATGATCGAGCTGCTGGGCCGCATGGGCGTTGAAGTGGTCGTTGATGAGAAGATGAGTGTGGAAATCCACGCGAACACCATCGAGCACTTCCACGCGCCCTATGAGCTGGTCAAGACCATGCGCGCGTCGATCCTGGTGCTGGGCCCGCTGGTGGCGCATTTCGGCGAGGCCGAGGTGTCCCTGCCCGGTGGTTGTGCCATCGGTAGCCGGCCGGTCAACCTGCACATCCACGGCCTGGAGCTGATGGGTGCGGATATCAGGGTCGAGAACGGCTACATCAAGGCCAAAACCAACGGCCGCCTGAAGGGTGCCCATATCTTCCTGGACACCGTGACCGTAACCGGTACCGAGAACCTGATGATGGCCGCAGCCCTGGCTGATGGTAAGACCATCCTCGAAAACGCCGCCCGCGAGCCGGAAGTGGTCGACCTGGCCGAGTGCCTGATCGCCATGGGTGCGGATATCAAGGGCCATGGTACCGCCACCATCGAGATCAACGGCGTTGAGCGCCTGCACGGCTGTCACTACAGGGTACTGCCGGACCGCATCGAAACCGGCACCTACCTGGTGGCGGCCGCTGCCACCGGTGGCCGGGTCAAGCTCAAAAGCACCCGGGAGGACCTGCTGGAAGCGGTGCTGCTGAAACTGGAAGAGGCAGGCGCGCGCATCGATACCGGTCCGGACTGGATCGCGCTGGACATGAGGGGCAAACGACCGAAAGCGGTGAGCCTGCGCACCGCACCGTACCCGGCGTTCCCCACCGACATGCAGGCGCAGTTCGCCGCCATGAATGCGGTGGCCGAAGGCACTGGCACCATCGTCGAAACCGTGTTCGAGAACCGCTTCATGCACCTGCAGGAACTTGGCCGCATGGGCGCGGACATCACCCTGGAAGGTAACGCCGCCATCATCAAGGGCGTCGAGCACCTGACCGGTGCCCCGGTGATGGCGACCGACCTGCGGGCCTCGGCCAGCCTGGTCATCGCCGGCCTGGTGGCCAATGGCGACACCATCGTGGACCGCATCTACCACATCGATCGCGGCTACGAATGCATTGAAGAGAAACTGCAACTGCTGGGCGCGAGCATCCGCCGCCTGCCGGCCTGACAGACACAGACGGGAAACCGGAAGGACGCATGACAGATTCCATTACCATCGCCTTGTCGAAGGGACGAATCCTCGAAGAAACCCTGCCGCTGCTGGCGGAAGCCGGCATCGAGCTGCTGGACGACGTGAACAAATCCCGCAAGCTGGTGTTTCCCACCACCGACCCCGATGTGCGCGTACTGATCATCCGCGCCACCGACGTGCCGACCTATGTCCAGTACGGCGGCGCGGACCTGGGCGTGACCGGCAAGGATGTGCTGATGGAACATGGTGCGGAAGGCCTGTACGAGCCCCTGGACCTGAACATCTCCCGCTGCCGCCTGATGACCGCCGGCCCGAAAGGCCAGACACCCCCGAACGGCCGCATCAAGGTGGCCACCAAGTTCGTCAACCTGGCTCGAAGGTACTATTCCGCCCAGGGGCGTCAGGCCGATATCATCAAACTGTACGGTGCAATGGAACTGGCCCCGATCCTCGGCCTGGCCGACGAGATCGTCGATATTGTCGATACCGGTAATACCCTGAAGGCCAACGGCCTCGAAGCCCGGGAACTGATCGAACACATCAGCAGCCGGCTGGTGGTGAACCGGGCGTCCATGAAGATGAAACATGGGCGGATAAACCCCATAATCGAAAAAATGGCGGCAGCAGTCGAAAAGCGGCGAGCTGGAAAGTAAGGGGCAGAAGGAAGCTTTCTTCAGACCCCTGCCTCTTCGTCCCATCGCCAATGTATGACGAAGGGATCAGGTAGGGCCTTCCAAAACTGTGCGGAGCCATGGATGGCGGAGCTCAAGCGTCACAGGGACGCGCCGCAAGGAGCGGGTTTTGGAAGGCCTTACCTGATCCCTTCCGCCCGCCAATGCCCGACTCCCGGGGTCAGAAGAAGGCTTTCTTCAGACCCCGGTAATTCCGGCACCACAGAAAGACCAACGCAATGTTCTCCTGAAGCAGGAACAGTGAAATGACCGACCTTACCATCAAACGACTGAACGCCTCCCAAGGCGACTTCGACAGCGCACTGGCCAAACTGCTGACCCGGGACGACAGCGCTGATCACCGGGTGAATGAGTCGGTACGTCACATCCTGCACGAGGTCAAAACCCGCGGTGACCAGGCCGTCCTGGAATTCACCGAGAAGTTCGACCACCTGACAGTCGGCTCCGTGGCCGAGCTGGAAATGGGCAAGGACCGGCTCCAGAAAAGCCTGGACACCATCCCCGAGGACCAGCGCGTTGCCCTCGAAAAAGCGGCCGGGCGGATCCGCGATTACCACGAGCGCCAGGACCAGAAGTCCTGGCAGTACCAGGACCAGGACGGGACGATCCTGGGCCAGCAGGTAACCCCGCTGGATCGCGCCGGGCTGTATGTGCCGGGTGGCAAGGCCGCCTATCCGTCCTCCGTGCTGATGAACGCCATTCCGGCGCAAGTCGCCGGAGTCGGTGAGATCATCATGGTCGTGCCAACGCCGGACGGCGTGGTGAACGACATGGTCCTGGCCGCCGCGGCCATTGCCGGTGTCGACCGGGTATTCACCGTTGGCGGAGCCCAGGCGATCGGAGCGCTGGCCTATGGCACCGAAACCATCCCTTCCGTGGACAAAATCGTCGGCCCGGGTAACATCTTCGTGGCCACGGCCAAGCGGGAAGTGTTCGGCGTGGTCGGCATCGACATGATCGCCGGTCCCTCCGAGATCCTGATCATCTCCGACGGCAAAACCGATCCGGACTGGATCGCCATGGACCTGTTCTCCCAGGCCGAACACGACGAGCAGGCCCAGAGCATCCTGATCAGCCCGGACGCCGGATTCCTGGATGCCGTGGAAACCAGCATCAACAAACTACTGCCGGCCATGGAGCGGGCCGACATCATCCGCACCTCCATGACCGACCGCGCGGCCCTGATTCAGGTGGCAGATCTCAGGGAAGCGGCCAAAATATCCAACCGGATCGCCCCCGAGCACCTGGAGCTGTCCGTGGAAGACCCGCAGGCCATGCTGGACGACATCCGCCACGCCGGCGCCATCTTCATGGGCCGCTACACCGCCGAAGCCCTGGGCGACTACTGCGCCGGCCCGAACCACGTACTGCCCACCAGCGGCACGGCACGGTTCTCCTCGCCACTGGGCGTCTACGACTTCCAGAAACGCTCGTCCATCATCGGCTTCAGCGCCAACGGCGCCGACCGCATGGGCCGGGTAGCCTCCGTCCTGGCCCGGGGCGAGGGCCTCACCGCTCACGCGCGCTCGGCGGAGTACCGGATCAAAGAGTGATTTGACCAGAGCGCGGGGTCTTTCGATAAATCCGGGGTCTGATGAAAACCTTCATCTGACCCCCATGTTGACCTCGAACCCCACGCTTAGCCCGAAACTCCGGGGTCAGAAGAACGCCTTCTTCTGACCCCATCTTCAGACGGTGTCAACATCAAAGTTGGCAGGAGTGCGGGAAGCGGGTGGTCGGGAATGTTGAAGGCCATGGATGGCCTGAAACAAGCGCACATGGATGTGCTTGTAGCGGTTCCCGACCACCCGCTTCCCGCACTCCGTTAGCACGGAGTCAGATGTTCAAATGAGCAAATTCTGGAGCCCCCTGATAAACGACCTGGTTCCCTACGTCCCGGGTGAGCAGCCAAAAATGGCAAACCTGGTCAAGCTCAACACCAACGAGAACCCCTTCGGCCCCTCACCCAGGGTCATCGAAGCCATCCAGGCCGAACTGAACGACAACCTCCGCCTCTACCCGGACCCGGAAGGCGAGGCCCTGCGCCAGACCATCGCCGGCTACCACAAAGTCCGGCCTGAACAGGTGTTCCTCGGCAACGGCTCCGACGAAGTCCTCGCCCACATCTTCTACGCCCTGTTCCGGCACGGCCAGCCGATCCTGTTCCCGGACATCACCTACAGCTTCTACCCGGTCTACTGCGGCCTGTACAACATCGAAGGCAAGAAGGTACCGCTGACCGACAGCTTCGAGATCAACCCGGAAGATTACCAGCAGCCCAACGGCGGCATCATCTTCCCGAACCCGAACGCCCCGACCGGCCGCTACCTGCCGCTGGCACAGGTGGAAGCCATTGTCCGGGCCAACCCGGATCGCGTAGTCGTTGTCGATGAAGCCTACGTGGATTTCGGCGGCGACAGCGCCATCACTCTCGTGGACAAGTATCCGAACCTGCTGGTCAGCCAGACCCTCTCCAAGGCCCGGTCTCTGGCCGGTCTGAGAGTGGGCTTCGCAGTCGGCCACAAGGATCTGATCGAAGCCCTGAACCGAGTAAAGAACAGCTTCAACAGCTACCCCCTGGACCGCCTGGCCCTGGCCGGCGCAAAAGCGGCATACGAGGATGAAGCCTGGTTCCGGAAGTGCTGTGACGGTGTCATCAGCGAGCGTGAGCGGGTTACCGCTGCATTGGAAAAACTGGGCTTCGAAGTTCTGCCGTCAAAAGCCAACTTCGTCTTCGCCCGCCACAAGGAACAATCCGGCGAAGCACTGGCCAAAGGCCTCAGAGAGCAGGGCATCATTGTCCGGCACTTCAACAAGCCCAGAATCAGTGAGTTCCTGCGGATCACCATCGGCACGGCTGAGCAGAATGATGCCTTGATTCGGGGCTTGCAGTCCCTCTAACCTGCTAGTTTCGGAGTTGGGGCAAGGCGGGCAAGGGTTTCTGGGAACCGCTACGAGCACGTCCATGTGCGCTTGTTTCAGGCCATCCTTGGCCTTCAACATTCCCAGAAACCCTTGCCCGCCTCGCCCCTCAAATTACAGAGTAGTAGTCATCAAGAGGGGAGCTATGGCAATCCGATCTGAGATTCTTTGCAAAATCAACGAATGGCTCCAACCCGAAAACTTCCAGGACTACAGCCCCAACGGCCTCCAGGTTGAAGGTAAAGACGAAATCAACACCATCATCACCGGCGTAACCGCATCGAAGGCGCTGATCGAAGCCGCCATCGACGCCAACGCCGACATGATCCTCGTCCACCACGGCTACTTCTGGAAAGGCGAAGACCAGCGCATCCGGGGCATGAAGCGTGAGCGCCTGAAGCAGTTACTCGACCACGACATCAACCTGGTTGCTTACCATCTCCCGCTGGACGATCACCCGGAATACGGCAACAACCGCCAACTCGCCGACGTCCTCAACATCAAAAACCCGCGCCCGCTGGGCGGCCTGGTCTGGGAAGGCGAGCTGCAGGAACCCCTGACCCCGGAAAAACTCGGCCTCCACATCGCCAGAAAGCTCCACCGCGAGCCGCTCTGGGTCGGTGAGGGCAAGCAGGAGATCAAGCGGGTAGGCTGGTGCACCGGCGCCGCGCAGGGCTTTATCAACATCGCCCTGGATGCCGGTTTGGACGCCTATATCAGCGGGGAGATTTCAGAGCCGACGACTCATACCGCGCGGGAGTGCGGTATCCATTATTTTGCTGCTGGTCACCATGCGACGGAGCGTTACGGCGTGCAGGCCCTTGGGAAGGCGTTGGAAAAGGAATTTGATGTAAAACACCGGTTCATCGATTGCGATAATCCGGTGTGATTTGAAAATGGAGTCAGGTGAAAGCTTTCATCTGACCCCTACTTCATTCCATTAAAGCGAATCGCATTAAAGTCTGACTGAGCGGCTCGGGAAAGGCTGTCCAAAACTGTGCGGAGCCATGGATGGCGGAGCTCAAGCGCCACAGGGGTGAGGCCGAGCGTTTATGAAGCGAAGCTTCATGCGACAGCCGAACGACTGCAATCTGTGATTGCAGGCTGGACCCCGCAGGGGTGCCGAAGGAGCGGGTTTTGGACAGCCTTTCCCGAGCCCCTCACGCACCCAAGCTCGCAGTCCTGGCGTGAAAAGTAACTTCAAGTCCCGGAAGAAGCCTTCCGCTCCTTATCCAACCCGAAGTCTTCGGCCAACGTCCCCTTCGCCTCAGGATCCTTCTTCGGTGCATAATCCCGGGGCGGCTCTGCCGGCGCGTTCTCGCGAACTTCCTCCAGGCGCTTCCCGGAAGTCTCCTGCTGAAGCTCCTCCATCCAGTCCTCATCATTGCAGAGACGGTTCGCACCCCGGGCCATGTGTTGGTTTACATCCCGGTAGGCGTCATTGAACCGACGCAGCAAATGGGCCGACTCCATGAAGTGTTCATTCACCTGAGCCTGGTAACGGGTAAACTCGCTCCGCAGCTCATCAATCTGCTGCTCTGCACGGCGCTGCCGAAGAGTCTGCCCCTGACCGGAGCGGCCAAACAATACTCCGATGACAATGCCAACAACCAATGCGGCAATCGCTGCCAGAATCAGGTTCGTCATATGCTGTGTCGTCCTTTTAGCTGGAAATGAGCCAAGCCCTCAACGCAGTATAACGCGCCGGAGCGCTCCCCGCCCACGGTCACAGCCTGCAACAATCGTCGTATTGCCCCTGCGGCCGCCCCGGATGGCGAAAAATCCCTGAATGAGCGATAATACCGCGCCCAAGTTCAATGTCCAATTTCCGGGGATACCTTGATGACAGCAGCGATGCCCTCCGAAACCAGTGCCAACCTGACTCCCTGGCAGCGGTACCTGAAGGATCTTGAACGCCCGGATTTTCACAAGGACCCGGCACAGGAAGATGCGGTAAAGCGCCTTCAGGCACTGTACGACAAACTGGTCGAAGCTGAAAGTGAACGCAACAAGGCCATAGCCAGACTGCGCCGCAAACTCAGGAAGGGCAGGGAAGAGCCGGTCAGGGGCCTGTACTTCTGGGGTGGTGTCGGTCGCGGCAAGACCTATCTGATGGACACTTTTTTCGAGTCCCTGCCGTTTGATCGCAAGATGCGGGTGCATTTCCACCGCTTCATGCAGCGGGTTCACAACGAACTCAAGGCCCTCGAGGGCGAGAAAAACCCGCTGGAGATCGTCTCCGGAAAATTTGCTGACGAAGCCCGGGTTATCTGTTTTGACGAATTTTTCGTCTCCGATATCGGCGACGCCATGATCCTCGCCACCCTCATGGATGGGCTGTTCAGCCGGGGCGTGACCCTGGTGTGTACCTCCAACGTCGCGCCGGACGGACTCTATAAAGATGGCCTGCAACGCCAGCGCTTCCTGCCGGCCATCGAACTGGTCAAGAAATACACAGATGTGGTCAACGTGGACGGCGGCGTGGATTACCGCCTGCGGAGCCTGGAGCAGGCCGAGCTCTACCACTGCCCGTTGGACGGTCAGGCCGATGTGAGTCTGCGCGAAAGTTTCGACCGCCTGGCGGTGGAAGCGGCCAGGCACAGCAAAACCATGGAGATCAACGGCCGCAGGATCCCGGCCCGGGCCCACGCCGACGACGTGGTGTGGTTCGATTTCAGGGACGTGTGCGACGGCCCGCGTTCCCAGAACGACTACATCGAAATGGCCCGCCAGTTCCACGCCATCATCGTCAGCAACGTGCCCGTTCTCGGTGGCGACAAGGACGACCAGGCCCGGCGTTTCATCAACATGATCGACGAATTCTACGACCGCAACGTGAAAGTCATCATCTCGGCGGAAGCCCCCATTACCGAGCTCTATTCCGGCGGCCGCCTCAGCTTCGAATTCGAGCGCACCGAATCCCGGTTGCTGGAAATGCAGTCGCACGAATACCTGGAGGCGCCTCACAGGCCGTGAGGCGAGTTGCACACTAAACAAATCGAGAGGTCCAAGCACCAATGAGCAACGACAACGTAGTCATCGTAAGCGGCGCCCGCACCCCCATGGGCGGCTTCATGGGCAGCCTGGCGGATGTCTCCGCCCCCGAACTCGGCGCGCTCACCATCGCCGAGGCAGTCAGGCGCGCTGGCCTGCAGCCTGCGGACATCCAGGAAGTGATCATGGGCAATGTCCTGCCCGCCGGCCTCAAACAGGGCCCGGCCCGTCAGGCCATGCGTCTGGCTGGTCTGCCGGACAACACCGGCGCCACCACCGTCAACAAGCTGTGCGGTTCCGGCATGAAAGCCACCATGTTTGCCCATGATCTTATCAAGGCCGGCAGCAACGACATCATGGTCGCCGGTGGCATGGAGAGCATGTCCAATGCGCCCTACGTGCTCCCGGGTGTGCGCAAAGGCTACCGCATGGGCCCCGGCCAGGCGCCGCAGGACCACATGTTCCTGGATGGCCTGGAAGACGCCGAAACCGGTCGGCTGATGGGTGCCTTCGCCCAGGATATGGCAGACAAGAAAGGCTATACCCGTGAGGAGATGGATGAGTACGCCATCCGCTCCCTGACCCGCGCCAAGAAAGCCATCGAAGAAGGCCTGCTCAAAGAAGAAATCATCCCGGTGACCGTCAGGACCCGCAAGGGCGAGGTTATCGTCGAGGACGACGAGCAGCCCCACAAGGCCAACATCGACAAGATTCCGGGCCTGCGCCCGGCGTTCAGGAAGGATGGTACCGTAACCGCCGCCAACTCCTCCTCCATCTCGGACGGCGCCTCCGCGCTGCTGCTGATGCGCGAATCCGAGGCGGAGAAGCGCGGCATCAGGCCCCTGGCCCGGATTGTTGCTCACAGCACCCAGTCCCAGCACCCGTCCGAGTTCACCTGCGCACCGGTGGGCGCCCTCGAAACTCTGTTCGCCAGGACCGGCTGGAGCAAGGAAGACGTCGACCTGTTCGAAATCAACGAAGCCTTCGCCATGGTCGCCATGATGCCGATCAAGGAGCTGGGCCTGGACCCGGAAAAAGTCAACATCCACGGCGGAGCCTGCGCACAAGGCCACCCCGTCGGCTCCACCGGCTCCCGCCTGCTGGTCACCCTGATGCACTCGCTGAAGCATTATGGCAAGAAGAAGGGTATTGCCACGCTGTGCATCGGTGGGGGCGAGGCGACAGCCATGGCCATTGAAATGCTCTGAGGTGAATTCGGGGGGAGCTGATGCTGCCCCCCCTTCTTCATGACCTGTTGTTTCCCATCCGGTTTTTACCAATGGTTGCAGCCAGACTCCCTGGCTATATTGATTTCCTGTGCGCAGCAAGCGGGCGGCCGGCGAGGTGTGACAGCAAAATCAGACCTTTGACCGATCAAAACCCCGAACAGCGTTAGCTATAGTGCCAACATCACGGGCACTGTGCGTGAAGCAGTCAGCGGTGTCTGTCAGCCTTCAGCGGCGTCTCCGGTGTTGGCGGCCCGGCCCGGGAGCAACCGGCTCTCGGAATCGGTGGAGGCCAGTTGCTGCAAATCGGACGGCGCCCGACCCCTCACCGAATCCCGGAAGTCCTCGTCGTAGAAGCTCAGGTTGTTGTAATGGATCATGGCGCGGATCTCTTTTACGTAGTCTTCGCCGCGCGCGGAATAGCCATGCAGGCCCTCCGCCATTTCCAGACCGGAAAGAGGAGTATCGGACCGACGATTCTGCATCCGGACGTCCCTCAGGGTCTGATAGGTTTCATGCCGGTTCAGGTTCTGGATATAGGCCCGTATCGAACGATAGGGTGAGGCAAATTTTGCGACTTCGTGACTGGCCCCTTGCACCCGGTTCTTCGGTACCAGGCCACAGCCCCTGGAAAAGCACCACTGACCGAACAGGTTGTTACCCTGGCGGGCAAAGCGGGAAGTACCCCAGGCGGATTCGTTGGCGGCCTGGGCCAATATCAGAGAAGGAGGAATCACATCCAGGCGTTTTTTCAGGAGCCTGAACTGCTCGGGGCTACCGGTAGCAGCCTCAATCCTGAGGCGCTCGGCCTGGTCACTGAGCCATCGTTTTTCGGTGGGAGTCAGCCCGGTTTTCTGCTCCAGTCGCAGCAGGTAGCTGCGCTCCAGCAGTATCCGGGAGTTGGCCAGCACGATGCGCGGGTACAGGAACGAGAAGAACGCCGCCTTTTTCTCAGTGGGGTCCCGGTAGGTGGAGAAGTCCGGCAGCGGGTCGTCGGCCCAGTCGGGGAGGGCAGGTAGTTCACCAAGCGCCACTTCAGAGCCGTCATGGTTTCTGTCACCAGGACTTCCGGGTGGAATATAGAGACCACCGCCAATTGCAAAGGCGATCATCGGAATAAGGAACAGCAGCGCCCGGCGACCAGCAGTCATAGAACCTCTCGTAAAAATGGATATGACAACGATTATAACAGGTTATACGAACAGAGCTCTCGTCGGGATTCCCGAACCCCGCAGGAAAAACCCGTGGCCTTCGGAATGCAGCAGCACCTCTCCGGTCACGGGGGGTGTCCGCAGCCAGGGACGTGAGGGAAGGAAGGTGCGAAACAGGCGCCCGGAGAATCGGGCGCCCGGGAGGGTAGAGACAATCAGTAGTAGATCTTGATACCCGCCATCACACCGTCATCCAGGTCGATGTCGCCACGGGACGATGAATCCAGATCGGTGTTCAGGTAACGGTAACCGGCAAATACCTCGGCGTTGCGGATAACACGGTAGCTGCCGCGCAGCTCGAGGCTGGTCATGTCATCGGAATCGCCGAACGAGAGAATGCTCGGGGCATAGTGCAGGCCGCCGGTAAAGGACAGGCCCGGCACCCGGGGCAGGTTCACGGTGGCAAAACCGCCGATGCCAAGGGCACCGCCATCCAGGCTGTCATCATCCCAGCCGATACCGCGCACACCGACTCCGGCAGTGGTCGGGAGGTTGCCAACGGCCGTGCGGCCCTGGGCGTGGAAGTCCACGTTGGCAATGTGGCGGCTGCCTTCGTGATAGGTATAGCCGCCGCCCAGCTGGACGTCGTCATTGGGACCAAGGAAATTCACCTGCCCCTTCACGGAATTGTTGGTCAGGCTCAGGTCCATATCACCTGCGAAGGCCGGTGCAGCGGCCAGGGTCAGTGCCATCAGGGAAACTCTTGAGATTCTCATTCTTCTACCTTCTTGCTGTCGGTTAATTGGTAAGCATCCGATAAAGAATCTTCATCTTCAGCCGGCACCCGGTATTCCTCGTTGGCCCAGGCGCCCAGGTCAATCAGTTTGCAGCGTTCCGAGCAGAACGGCCGGTACCGGTTATCTTCGGACCATTCTACGGATTGCTTGCAGGTAGGGCATTGCACAAACATGGCGATTTTTTCAGATTGGTGGCAGATAGCCGGCGGCCAATCCTCAGGTGGCCGCCGATGCGGTGCAGTATTGTTCCAGCACTGCCCGCAGCATTTCAATATTGACAGGCTTGGCGACAAAAGAATCCATGCCGGCCCGACGGCAGCGTTCCTCGTCTTCCTCCATGGCGCTGGCGGTCAGGGCAACCACCGGCACCCGGGTCCGGTTGTGGGCCTTCTCCCATTCCCGCAGGCGGCGGGTGGCCTCGAAACCATCCACCCGGGGCATCACGCAATCCATGAACACCAGATCGAACGGGTGCCACTGCCACAGGCTGGCCGCGGCCTCGCCATCGTTGGCGGTCATCACATCGCAGCCGAG
>Ga0114984_1000153_pt1 | contig 27167 bp, 24 predicted proteins | sample Shrwel1BS1Day1_FD_96987 | JGI IMG/M metagenome (GOLD analysis project Ga0114984, IMG submission 96987) | Subsurface microbial communities from deep shales in Ohio, USA - Utica-3 well 1 S-1-Day1 | ecosystem: Environmental > Aquatic > Deep subsurface > Shale gas/oil reservoir > Produced water/Flow...
CAGGCGCTGGAAGGCGTGCTGGTGGACGAGAAACTCAAGGCCTCCGACACCCTGCTGGTGGCCGGTGCCTGGCGCGACATCCACCGTTTGCAGGGGCTGAGCCGCGACTTTCTGGTGCTCAGCCTGCCGGCGGAAGTGGCCGAGGTGGCGCCGGCCGCGCGCAAGGCGCCCTATGCGCTGCTCAGTCTGGCGGTGATGGTGGGGCTGATGGTCAGCGGGTTGGTGCCCAACGTGCAGGCTGCGCTGATCACCTGTTTGCTGCTGGGCGCGTTTCGCTGCATCGACCTGGACAGCGCCTACCGCGCCATTCACTGGCCGACGCTGATCCTCATCGTCGGCATGCTGCCCTTCGCCCAGGCGCTGCAGCAGACCGGCGGCGTCGAGCTGGCGGTACAGGGCTTGGTGGGCGGCCTGGGTGATGCGGGGCCACATCTGATCCTGGCCAGCCTGTTCGTCCTGACCGCAGTGATTGGCCTGTTCATCTCCAACACCGCCACGGCGGTGCTGATGGCGCCGGTGGCCATCGCCACCGCGCAGGCACTGGGCGCCTCGCCGCTGCCTTTCGCCATGACCGTCGCACTGGCTGCCTCGGCGGCGTTCATGACACCGATCTCCTCGCCGGTGAATACCCTGGTGCTCGGCCCCGGCCAGTACCGCTTCGGCGACTTCGTGCGTATCGGCGTCCCCTTCACCCTGCTGGTGATGATCGTCAGCGTACTGCTGGTGCCGCTGATCTTCCCGCTGTGAGAACGCTCACGCCGCGCCACGGAAGAAGCGCCGCCCGGCGCGGCGCAGCCATCCACCTTCGGAGGCATCTGCACTCAACCGACGCAGATTATCGTTGACGGCCTCAACGTAGTTACGGTCGTCACTGCGGATATGGCTGAACAGCCAGCGTCCCAGCAGGCCCTTGAGCTCGTCAGCGATATCCTCACCACTGGTGAAGCGCTGGCGGTAGTCCTCCACGCGCTTGATGAAGAGTGCGTGCACGCGCTTGTGCGCCTTGGTGAACACATAGCCGGCCTCCTCGAGCATCGCCTCCTCGAAGGCGAAGTGCGAGACGGTGTAGTCGATCAGCTCGTCGATGACCGTAGCGACCTTCGCCTTGCTGCCGGTTCGTTGAGCATCATCCAGTTGATTGATCATCGCGACGATGCGCCTGTGCTGGTCGTCAATCACCCTGATGCCTGTGTCGAGGTCGTCGCTCCATTCCAGGTATGCCATGGTGCCTCCTTGCTGCTGATCGAAGGGGGCGCAGTCTAAGACTGCTGGCGAGCACCCAATTGATCTGAGTCAACACATGCCCCGCTGCTTTATGGCCACTTTCCGAATTCCGTTAACCAGAGCACGGATCAAACGCTTCAAGGCCGGGTTACGGTCAGCGAACAAAGCATGGGAAAATCTCATATTCACCCGACCAGATGACCACCATGCCCCAGCCGCCGAAACGCCCGCGCAAGCCCGCTCCCGCAGCCATGAAGACCGCACCGAGCAAGGGCGAGCTGCATCCGCGCAATCGTCATCAGGGGCGCTACGATTTTCCCGCGTTGATCAAGGCAAGCCCCGAGCTGGGCCAATTCGTCATCACCAACCCATATGGCAAGCCAAGCATCGATTTCGCCAATCCTTCAGCGGTCAAGGTGTTCAATCGCGCGTTGCTGGCGCAGTACTACGGTATCCGCCACTGGGATATCCCCGATGGCTACCTGTGCCCACCGATTCCCGGCCGCGCCGACTACCTGCACAACCTCGCCGATCTGCTGGCGACCGACAACGACGGGCAGATACCCCGTGGCGCCGGCATCCGTGCGCTGGATATCGGCGTTGGCGCCAACTGTATCTACCCGCTGATCGGTCATTGCGAATATGGCTGGCGCTTCATCGGCGCCGATATCGCTGCGGCAGCGCTGGCCTCGGCGCGCGTCATCATCACGGCCAATGCGCAGCTGGCCGGCGGCATCGAGCTGCGCCAGCAGGCCAATGCTGAGCAGATCTTCCTTGGTCTGCTGCAGGCGGACGAACGCGTCGACCTGACCCTGTGCAACCCGCCCTTCCATGCCAGCGCCGACGAAGCCACACGCGGCAGCACGCGCAAGTGGCGCAACCTCGGCAAGCTCGACCCCAGGCGCAAGCTGCCGGTGCTCAACTTCGGTGGCCAGGCGGCCGAACTTTGGTGCCCAGGTGGCGAGGCAGCCTTTCTCAAGCGCATGGCCAGCGAAAGCGCACAAGTCGCCGGGCAGGTGCTGTGGTTCAGCAGCCTGGTATCCAAGGGCAGTAACGTCGAGCTGCTGCAAGGCTGGCTGACCAGGGCTGGCGCGGCGGAGGTGCGCATTCTTGGCATGTCCCAGGGGCAAAAGCAGAGTCGCCTGGTGGCCTGGACCTTCAAGGACGCGCAGGCGCGCGTCGCCTGGCGCGAGAGCCGCTGGCGCTGAGCCCATCCACCAGACTGCGGCATGCGCTGGCAGCCCGGTAGGGCGTAATCGCGCAGCAGTACGCCATCACAATTCGCTAACCACCGCCGATGGCGGACTGTTCGCTTAGGCTCCTAAGCCCGCCCTACGCCAGCGCGCCCGCCTTACCAGGGCAACCAGCCGCCCAACGCCAGCCAGAGCCCGGCCACGGTCATGCTCAGCAACGTCACCGGTACGCCGCTGCGCGCGTAGTCGACGAAACCAATGCGCACGCCCTGGCGTTTCGCCCCTTCGGCGACGATCAGGTTGACCACGCTACCGATCAGCAGCAGGTTGCCGGCCAGAGTCGACATTACCGCCAGGCCGATCAGTACCGAGTGCGACAGTTCCGGCATCAACCCCAGTAGCAACACCACGAACGGCACATTGCCGATCAGGTTGCCCGCCACCAACGAAACGCTCGCAAGCGATATCACGCCCTGCGGCAACAAGCCGTGCTCGGCCAGCCAGGCAGCGCCCTGCGCCAGCTGCGGCAGCTGTAACGCGGCACCACTGACCAGGAACAGGCCGACGAAGAGCAACAACAGGTTCCAGTCCACCTTGCTCACGTAGTCGCGGCTGTCCACCCGTCGCGACACCATCACCAGCACCGCGATCAGCAGTGCCGACAGCTCGCGCGGCAATGCCGTGGCGAACAGCGCCAACAGCGCCAGGCTGGCCAGCAACGGTTTGATATAGCTGCGCGCACCATGGATCAGCTCCACCGCCGCCTCGCCGGCAAGCAAGGGCCTGGCCTCCCCCCAGCGCTGCCGCCACTGCAGCCAGATCACCGCATAAACGATCGCCATCGCCGCCAACGCGGGCGGCCCGGCCACGGCGACATAGCCCCAGAAATCCAGCCCGCCAGCCTGGCCGATAAGGATGTTCTGCGGATTGCCGATCAGGCTCGCGGCCGAACCGGCATTGCACGACAACGCCAGCGCCAGGAGAAAGGGTCGTGGTTCCAGCCCGCGCAGGTGCAGGCTGCGACACAGCAGCGGGGTTAGGGCGAAGGCGACGATATCGTTGACCAGCACAGCCGAGAGCAAACCGCCGAGCATTACCACACCCAGCAGCAGCACCGCCGGACGCTCGGCATGCTCTGTCAGGTAACGGTTGAGCCAGGCGTAGACGCCGGAAAAGTCGAACTGCGCGGAGATAAGCATCAGCGCCAGCAGCAGCAACAGCGCACCGGGGTCGAGATGATGCGCCGCATCGTCCATGCTCAGCGCACCGCTGACCAGCAGCAGCACGGTGGCGAAGCAGGCGATCCAGCTGCGGTCGATGCGTAAGCCGCGGACGCCGCCGGCAGCCATACCCAGATAGGTGAAAACAAACAGGCCGACGGTCAGCCAGGCAGCGAAGGTCATGCGCTATTTACCCAATCGGATGCAGGTAACAAGGAGCGGAGCCTAGCGATACCGAGGCTGCGCGGGAATAGCCCGGGTGAATTTTCCTCAATGGCCGGGCGGCGCCAGATAGGCCGCCACGCGGGCCTGATAGGTCGCCGATTCGCGCTGGCGCTGCACCTCGTTCCAGATCCGCTCGGCCAGCTCGGCATCGCGCGCCAGCAAGCCCTTGGACAGCATCAGGTAATAGGGCTTTTCCTCGAGCAGCTGCGGTAGCTGCTCGACCTGCGCAGCGAGTTTCGGGTTGGCCTGCAGCAGGAAATCGCCGCGCATGGTCTGCAGGGCAATCGCCTCGACCCGGCCGTGCACCAGCATCTGCAGCAAGGCCAGCGGGTCGCGGCTGGACTCGTCCACCTCCAGCCCGTGAGCCAACAACAGGTCGCGGATGGAAAAACCGCTGAGCGAGCCAACCCGCCCGCTCAGCTGGCTGAAGCGCTGGCCATCCCAGGACACCGGGCTACCAGTGCGGCGATACAGGGTATAACGCGAGGTATGCAAACGCCGCAGAGCATCGGGGCGGCCGTCGGCATCGACGGGATAATGGCCCATCTGCAGCCGTTCGGGCTTGAAGCTGACAGCGAAGGCCCCGTCGTAGACCCCCTGCTCAAGCCCTGACAGGCAGCGCTTCCAGGGCACTGCAACGTAGCTCACCTGCAGTTCAAGGGCCTGCTGAACCAGGCCGAGCAGCTCCAGATTCAAGCCCGTGCCGTCCGTCATTACCCAGGGGAAGGAGTTCTGGTCTTCGTGGCAGAAGGTCAGCGTCGGCTGAGCGCCGTAACAGGCGCCGGCCAATAGCCAGAGCAGGCAGTAATGCAGCGCTTTGTGCAAAACGAGACTCCATCACCGGAATGCCCGACTAGCAGCATTCGATTCGCGGCTTACCACCGACTTCTTGTCCTGATCCAAGCATAGGCTCATTCGTCCACAGCCGTCTGCTGCAATTGGCTGCAGACTCGACGTGTACGCCGACCTCGGTGCGCCCCGGCGCCAGATTCACGGCTCGAATCATTGCAGCCGTGGGCCGCCAGCGCCATGACGAGCGTCAATTGGGCTCAGCGAATAAAGCCTTTGCTGACCGCGCGAAACACCTCCGTCCCCGCCTGTTCCAGCCATTCGAACGCGACCATCTCGCGCGAGACGATCACCGCGCCCGCACGTTCCATCCGCGCCAGCCCCAGGGCCTTGTCGCGTGGCCGACGCGAGCCGACAGCTTCATCCACCACGAACACCTCACGTCCGGCCGCCAGCAGGCCGAGTACCGTCTGCAGCACGCAGACGTGAGTTTCCGTACCGCACACGATGAACTGCTGGCGCTCGCCACCCGGCAGATCGAACAGACCGGCGCCTGCGGTGGCCGAGAAATGAATCTTCTCGCGCAGACCTTCGCTCGGTAGCAACGCACGCAGGCCCGCCTCGGTCATCCCCAGCCCCTTGGGATACTGCTCGGTGGTGATCACCGGCACCTGCAGGCGCTGCGCCACCTGTACCAGCCAGGCGGCCTGCTCGATCACCGCCGCACCGCCGTCGATGGCAGGCAACAGCCGTTCCTGCAGGTCGATCACCAGCAGGGTGGAATCCTTCGCTCGCATCAGCATCGCTACGCTCCTTCCTTCACTGCAAAACGCGCGTCGAGTCGGCTGTAGCCGAGGCCGACGCCCTTGTGTACCCGCAACTGCACGGGAATGCGCTCCTTCATCGCCTCGACGTGGCTGATCACGCCGATGGTCTTGCCGCTGGCGTTGAGGTTGTCGAGGGCATCGAGCGCCACTTCCAGGGTTTCGCCATCGAGCGTGCCGAAACCTTCGTCGAGAAACAGCGAGTCGATGCTGGTCTTGTGGCTGACCAGGTCGGACAGCGCCAGGGCCAGCGCCAGGCTAACCAGGAAGCTCTCGCCCCCAGACAGCGTACGGCAGTCGCGCGCCACGTCGGCCTGCCAGGTGTCACAAACCTCCAGCTCCAGCTCGCCGCTGCTCTTGCGCGCCAACTGATAGCGCCCGTGCAGGCGCGTCAGTTGGCGGTTGGCCAGGTGGATCAGGTGATCGAGGGTCAGGCCCTGGGCGAACTTGCGGAACTTGGCGCCATCGGCCGAACCGATCAGGCCGTTGAGCTGCTGCCACAACGCGTGCTCGCTCTGCTGTGCGGCGATCTCGGCGAACAGCGCCTGCTGGCTGCTGCGCCGCGCATCGTCAGCCTGCAACTGGGAGCGCAGCTCGCCCTGGCGCTGGCTCAGCTCGCGCAAGGTCAGTTGCAGCGCCTGCAGCTGCTCGTCCAGCTCGACCAGCGTCAGCTCGGTCTGCAGTGTCGTGCTCAGTTGTTGCTGCTGCGCATCGGCGGCAGCCAGCAGCGTCGTGGCCTCGGTAAGGGCTTGCTGCAGACGCGCCTGCAAACTCGTCAGACGCTCACGTTCGTCATCGTCCAGCAGCGCGGCGAGAAATGCCTGCAGGTCAGTGAACGGGCTGGCCGCCAGCGCCTGCTGCCAGCGCTGCTCGGCTTCGCTCAGGCGCTGCTGCAATTGCTGCAGCAGGCTCTGCTGGCTCTGCTGCCGGCCACGCAGGGCATCGCTTTCGCGCTGCGCGCTGGCCAGGCTGGCGATGGCAGCCTGCAGGGCCTGTTCGGGCTGCGCCACTGGTTCGGGCTCGATCAGCACCTGGGCCTGTTCTGCCTGCCAGCGTTGCTGCCATTGCTCGGCCTGGGCCTCGGCTTCTGCGAGCAGACGCTGGGTTTCGCGCAGCTGCTCCTGCAGCTGCTGGTCCTGCACCTGGGCCTGCTGCCAGTCGCGCCAGGCACTGGCCTGCTCGGCCAGCCAGGCCTCAGCGTCTGCCGGCAACTCCGAGGCAAAGCCCTCGAGGCTGGCCAGCAGCGCCTGATCGTGATGACGCAGTTCCTGCTCCAGCCCCTGCAGACGCTCGCCCTGTTCGCGTTGACGCACCTGCAGGTTTTCTTCATCGCGCGCCAGCAGCGCCTGGCGCTGTTGCATATCGGCCAGGGCGCGTTCGGCCATCTCGCGGGCACTGCGCGCCTGCGTCAGCTCGGCCTGGCGGGTTTCGACCTGGGCCAGACGCTGCTGCAGTTGCGCCAGATACTGCTCATGCTCACGCTGCAACTGACGCAGTGCGGCACCATCGGCGATCTGCAAGGCCTGCTCGGCCAGTTGCTGCTGCCACTGCGTGTCCTGTTGGGCGGCGCGCTGTTGCGCCTGCTCCAGTTGCTGCTGCAGCTGGGCGATTTGCGTGGCAAGACGGGTCAGGTCATCGCGCAGGGTGCCGCCCTGGCTTTCCAGCTGCGCCAGGTCGCTGCGGCACTGCTCCAGCGCCTGGCGCGTGGCGGAGGCATTGAGCGCCTGGTACTGGCTGACCGCCGGATGCTCGTGCGAGCCGCACAATGGGCAGGCTTCGCCCGGCTGCAGCTGGGCACGATAGGCTTCCAGATCCTGAATACGCTGCTCCTGCTCCAGCAGCTTTTCCTTGTCGGCGACCTGCTGCTTGAGCACCTTGTAGCGCTCGCGCAAGCCGGTGATTTCATCGTTCCTGGCGGCATGCTGCGTCTGCAGCTGCGCCAGATGCGGGGTCAGCTCGGCGATTTGTTCGGCCGTCTGCTCGCGGCTCTGCGCCAGTTGCTCCAGGCGATCCAGCTCCCTGCCCTGCACTTGCAGCTGCTGCCAGCGCTGCCGCAGCCCGGCCTCGTCGTCCGCGCCGAGCAACGTCTGCAGCTCGCTGTGCTGTCCGGCTTCGCGGGCTTGGGCCTGCTCCAGCCGCGTCGCCGCGTCCGTCTGTTGCGCGGCGAGCTGATCACACTGCCGTTGCAAAACAGCAAGCTGCTCGCGCTCCTGCGCCATGCCCGCGCGCAGCGTCTGCTGCTGCATAAGCAGTTGCCCGCGCTGATCGAACTGCGCGCGCCAGACGCCAAGCAGCTCTCCCAGGCGGGCACGTTGCTGGGTAGCACTCAAACGCGCTTGCAGCGTTTCACGCTGTTCGGCCAACAGCTGTTGTTCGCTCTGGCGCAGGCTCAGGCATTGATAGGCATAGCGGCTGGCCAGCCAGAGCTGCTGATGTTCGCGCTCGCTGCTGTGGCGCTGCTGCGCCTGCAGGTCGTCCAGCGCCTGCTGCGCCTGTTGCCGGTCCTGCTGCAGCTGTTGCCAGCTCTGATACAACGGCTGCAGGCGCGCGGCAGGTTCACTGGCGGCCAGGCGCTGCAAATCATCAGCCGCCTCGTTGCGCGCCTGCTGCGCCTGCTCCAGTCCCAGTCGCGCGCGCTCGCATTGCTGCTCGGCCTGTTGCAGGGCTTCGCGCCAGCGGCGCTGGCCTTGCAGCGCCTGTTGCTGCGCCAACAGCGGCGCCTCCTCCTGGTTCAGGCGCTGATGCTCGGCCTGCAATTCGGCGCGCTGCGCCTCGTCCAGCAGCTCCATGCCTTGGGCGCGGCTCTTCAGCAGATTTAGCGCCTGCTCCGACGCCTTGGTGCGCTCGTAGACCTGCTGCGAGATCAGTCCGTACACCTCGGTGCCGGTCAGTTCCTCGAGCAGCTCGGCACGCTGGTTGGCGTTGGCCTCGAGGAAGGCCGCAAAGCCGCCCTGGGCCAGCAGCATGGATTTGGTGAAGCGCTCGAAGTCCAGGCCGGTCAGCTCGGCGGTAAGGTGTTCCTTCTCGCGAATCTTGTCGGTGAGGATTTCGCCGTCGGCAATACGCGCCAGCTCCACCTTGGGCGCCTGCAGCGCGCCTTCGACCTTGTCCCGCGCGCGGCGCTGGCTCCAGAAGGCGCGATAGCCCTGCCCTTTGACCTCGAATTCCACCTCGGCCAGGCACTCGGCAGTGTGCCGGGTCATCAGCTCGTTGCCGCTGGCCGACAGCGTGCTCATGCGCGGCGTGCGGTGGTACAGGGCCAGGCAGATCGCATCGAGCAGCGTGGTCTTGCCCGCGCCCGTGGGCCCGGTGATAGCGAAAAGTCCACTGCCGGCGAAGGGTTCGGCAGCGAAGTCGATCTTCCATTCGCCCTTGAGCGAATTGAGGTTCTTGAGGCGCAGGCTGAGGATTTTCATGCACAGGTCGTAAGCCGTTGAAGGCGTTCATTCTGGCATATCCCTGTGGCGTAACGGCTCAATCGCGGCAGTAGCCCTCGCCGCTGCGCACGGTCAGGCAGTTCTGTTTGTCCAGCAGCCATTTCATGCCGGTAGCCTCACCGTTGGTGGCGCGAATGCGCTCCGCCACGCCGTCGCGCACGAAGACGATCTGCGCTCCCTGCGCGCGGCCGACGAAGCGTCGCGGGCCGTCGAGGTTGGCGATGGTCAGCCGGTAGTCGGCGGGCGTGCCTGTGATTTCCAGGTAGGTGCCCTCCGGCCCGCTCCAGCGTCCCAGCCATTGCTCGGTCAGCCTGGCGTCCTGCTCGCTGGCGTTTTTCGCACAGCCAGTGAGCAATAGGGTAGCGGCTGCAGCCGCGAGAAAATACGCAGTTCGTTGCATGAGGGGCTCCAGAGTAATGAGGGCAAGGATTCGACCGGAGTGGGAATGCGCAGTTCGGGCCTGCCCTCAGAGTATCTCGATGCGGTCGCGGCCATTGGCCTTGGCCCGGTACATCGCCTGATCGGCACGCTCCATCAGGCTGTCGATACTTTCGCCGCGGCGGTATTCGGCGATGCCGAAGCTGGCGCTCTTGCGCTGCACGCGATCGAACGAAAAACCGTTGATCCGCGTCTGCAGCGCCTGCATGGCCTGTTCCGCGTGCTCTGCATCGGTCTGCGGCAGGACGATCAGAAACTCCTCGCCGCCGAGCCGGCCGACCCGGTCGACCACACGCACTCCGTCACGCAGCAGCCCGGCGAACTGACGCAGCACGCTGTCACCCGCCGCATGGCCATGGGTATCGTTGACGCTCTTGAAGTGGTCGATATCGATCAGCACCACCGAGAAAGGCGTGCCGTAACGATCGGCGCGCGCAGCCTCCTCGGCGAGAAAATGCAGGGTGCGCGCACGATTCCACAGCCCGGTCAGGCTGTCGATGCTGGCGCTCAGGGCCAGGCTGTCCTGATGCAGGAACATGCGCTTGTGCACCCTCTCCAGCAGGAAGGCGCTGAGCAGACCGAAGGAGAACGAAGCGAGAATCCAGATCAGGTGCAGCCGCTGCATGCCCGGCTCCAGCGAATGGCCGAGGGTGACGACAAGAATCACCAGCACCGACGCCGAGGCCGTTGCCAGGGCCTGACGCAGGGTGAGACCGGAGACGGCGAAGGTCCACATCAGGTTGAGGTAGAGCTCCGGCGCATAATGGACGAACAGCGGCGTGCCGAAATTGAAATGAAGATTGGCCGCCGCCGTACACACCGGTGCCACCGTGAGAATGGCGAACATGGTGCGCTGGCGATTCGGCTGAAAACTCAGCAAGCCCACCGCCAGCAGCGCGCCGGGCACCATCAGCCCATGCACGATGAAACGGGCCGACACCTGCTCGCTCGCCACGTTCTGCTCGATGGCGGCGTACATCAGGTACAGCGCCATGGTCAGGAAGGCGACGTAGCGAATCTGCGGAATCTTCGCCTGACGATACCAATGGTCGAACGCCTGCCGGGTCGCAGCCTGCGCCCCGTGCAACGGATCCAGCGATCGCGCCAACGCATTGAATAACGGCACTTTCGCACCTCAGCCAAAGCCACCACCCACAGCATAGAATGCCTGCGGCAGCTCGGGCCACAAACAGGCGAGCCCTGCAGCGGAACGATCAACCTAGCGGGCAGGCAAAAGCAGAGCGCTTGATTGAGGGGCCGGCTTCAGCCAGTCCCAGAGAGCGAAGCGAACAATCTGCGTGCGTGGTTAGCCAGCGGCTCTACGAAAAGGCCTGCTGGATCGACCATCTATCCACTTCCATCCGGCTGCCGGCGCCTGACGCTCACTGCTGGGCCTTGGGCAGCTCTTCCACTACCTGTCGGTAGAGTTCCTGCAAGCGCTGGGCGTCGTGCGCCTCGATCGCTTCCTGTTGCAGGCGGCGCCTGAAAACATCTTCCACGCTGAGTTCATCCAGCGTCTCCCGCGCTTCGCTGGCCAGGCTGGCGCTGGCCGTGCCACGTTCGCGGCGGATGCGCAGCACCTCGACAGGCAACCCTTCGCACAGGGCGTCGATGCGGCTTTGCAGGTCGCTCAGGTAGTCGTCGGTGCTGACCTGTACCTCGAGCCACACAGGCAGCTCGGTCGTGCCCTGGGCGGCCTGTTCGGCGATGGCACCGGCCAGCTCCTTGAGCGAGCCGCGCAGGCTGGCCATGGGCTGGAACACCGGTACTGGCAATGGCGTGATCGATTGCAGCGCGGCAGCATCGAAGTCCAGCAGTAGCACCTCCTTCTGCTGGCGCGCCTCGTCGAAGGACAGCGCGATGGGCGAGCCGCTGTAGCGGATATGCTCCAGGCCGCCGACCTTCTGCGGGCGATGGATATGGCCGAGGGCGATGTAATCCGCAGGCGGGAAGGCGCTGGTGGGGAAGGCCTCGAGGCTGCCGACGTAGATTTCCCGCACCGACTCGCTGGCACTGGCACCCACGGTGGTGAGGTGGCCGGTGGCGATGATCGGCAGCGCCAGGCCCAGCTCGTCGCGCTTGCGCTGCGCCAGCTCGTGCAGGGCTCGGTAGTGCTCGGCGATGGCCTGTTGCAGCGACTGCTGCTTGTCCTGCGCGCTCTGCCCGGCCTGGCTGGCCGTGACGTCACGCGGGCGGATGAAGGGTACCGCGCAGAGAATGGCGCCAGGCACACCCTCGCGGTCATGCAGCACCTGCACCTGCTCGGCGAGATCGACACCGACGCCCGGCACCACCCGGGTGCCCAGTTGCGCCAGCAGACTGCGGCTCTCGCCGAGCATGGCCGGTGAGTCGTGGTTGCCGCCGAGCACCACCAGCGCACAGCCGGCATCACGCAGTTCCACCACCAGGCGGTAGTACTGCTCGCGGGCATAGCTGGGCGGCGCGCCGGTGTCGAATACGTCGCCGGCGATCAGCAGCACGTCCACGGCATGGCTGCGTACCTGCGCAAGCAGCCAGGCGCAAAAGGCCTGATGCTCGGCCTGTCGGGTCTTGCCCATGAAGTGCTGGCCCAGATGCCAGTCGGAGGTGTGCAGGATGCGCATGCGAGAACGACCGAAGCGAAAAACCCGCCTACAGTGCCTGCGCGGCCAATGGCTGGCAATGCCGGGCGATAGCATCACATCCGGTTACACAGCCGCAGGCGTTGTGGCGACTGGCCGCAAGGCCTTTCTTGCCCGATCCTGCCGGGTACTTGCGCGAACCTAGGCCCCGCTCGCCAGTCGGAGGAAAATCGTCACCTGTGAGGAGTCTTTCCCGATGAGCGTTCTATCCCTCCGTAGCCTCACCTCCCTCACCCTGCCCGCCGGATTGCTGGCCAGTCTGCTGATCGGCAGCGCGCAGGCCCAGCAGCCACCGCGACTGGACGTGCCCTACGTGCCCACGCCGGAACCGGTGGTGGCGCATATGCTCAAGCTGGCCGAGGTCGGCCCGGACGATTACCTCATCGACCTCGGCTCGGGCGATGGCCGCATCGCCATCTCTGCCGTGCAGGCCCATGGCGCGCGAGCAGCCTACGGCATCGACCTGGACCCGGAGCGCGTCAACGAGGCGCAGCAGAACGCCGAACGCGAGGGCGTGGCGGACAAGGTCACCTTCGAGCAGGGCGACCTGTTCCAGAAGGACATCTCCGAGGCCGACGTGCTGACCATGTACCTGCTGTCCACGGTCAACATGCGTTTGCGCCCGGTCATTCTCGACACGCTCAAGCCGGGCACGCGAGTGGTCTCGCATGCTTTCGATCTCGGTGACTGGGAGCCCGACCAGAGCGATGTGATCAACGGCAGCTCGGTATATCTGTGGATCGTGCCGGCCAAGGTGGCAGGCCAGTGGACCCTCGAACTCGACGGGAAAAGCCATCGGGTCGAACTCGAGCAACGCTTCCAGAACGTCACCGGTACGGTCGACGGTCAGCTCGGCGGGCTCAGCGGCCAGCTGAAGGGCAACGAACTGCGCTTCACCCTCGACGACCGCCTGTATGTCGGCCAGCTCAATGGCGACCGCATCGAGGCCGTACCGGCGGACGGCGCGCAGCAGGGTTGGGTCGCGCGCAGGAGCTGAGCCATGACCTCGCTAGTGTCCTCCCAGCGCGCCGGGCTGTCGGTCATCGATGCGGTCGCCATGCTGGTCGGCGTGGTGATCGGCGTCGGCATCTTTGGCCTGCCGCCGCTGGTGGCGCAGCATGCCGGCAGCGCCGAACTGTATCTGGCGCTGTGGCTGGCCGGCGGCCTGGTGATGCTGATCGGCGCGCTGTGCTACGGCGAACTGGGCGCCGCACACCCGGACCAGGGCGGCGAATACCATTACCTGAGCCTGGCCTGGGGCCCGCAAGTCGCCCTGCTGTTCGCCTGGGCACGCGGCACGGTGATCCAGACCGGCGCCATCGCCGTGGTCGCCTTCATCTACGGTGACTACGCCCAGCGCCTGCTGCCGCTCGGCGAGTATGGCAGCGCCTGGCATGCCGCCTCGGTGGTGGTGGCGCTGACCCTGCTCAACGTACTCGGCACCCGCGAATCGCGGCGCGCCCAGGTGTTCTTCACCGGGGTGACGGTGCTGGCGCTGCTGACGGTGGTGCTCGCCGGTCTGGCGCTGGCCGAACCGCAGCCGAGCATCGCCAGTAACGCTCCTGCGGGCGGCAGCCTGGCGGGGATGCTGGGCATGGGCATGGTCTTCGTGCTGCTCACCTACGGCGGCTGGAACGAGGCGGCCTACCTGTCCGGCGAGCTGCGCAACCCGGCGCGCAACATGAGCCGCGTGCTGCTGATCGGCACGGCCGTGGTGACCGCCATCTACCTGCTGGCGAACCTGGTGTTCCTGAATATCTTCGGCCTGGACGGCCTGCGCCAGAGCGATGCCGTGGCAGCGGACCTGATGAGCATCGTCGCCGGGCCAAGGGCCGAGGCGCTGCTGGCGATGTTCGTCTGCCTGACCGCCCTGAGCACGCTGAACGCCACATTGTTCACCGGCGCGCGGGTGTACTACGCGCTGGGCCGCGACGTGCCGCTGCTGGCCTTCATCGGCCGCTGGAACGAGCGCGGCGCCACACCGGTGCGCGCCTTGCTGCTGCAATGCGTGCTGACCCTGCCGCTGATCCTGTTCGGCGCGCTGAGCGCGAACGGCGTGGAGACCATGGTGGCCTACACCGCTCCGGTGTTCTGGCTGTTCATGTCCCTCGTCGCCCTGGCGCTGATTCGCCTGCGCCAGCGCCAGCCCTGGGTACGCCGGCCGTTCAGCGTGCCGCTGTATCCGCTGACGCCGTTGCTGTTCGCCGCCACCTGCCTGGGCCTGCTGTATTCCAGCACGCTCTACGCCGGCAGCGGCGCGCTGCTGGGGTTGCTGGTGCTCGGCGCCGGCCTGCCGTTGCTGGCCCTGCAACGCCCGCAAGCCGTCGAGCAGGGCGAACATGCCGAATGAGCTGCGCTACATCGACCAGTCCTTGACCACCACATGGGTCTTGACCTTCTGCATGCCGGGGAACGCCTCGATGGCGCCGCGCAACTCGCTCAGGCGCGTCATGCTTGGCGCCTCGATGAACACCAGCATGTCGGTTTCCCCGCTGATGCCGCTGCAATGACGCACCTCGGGCAGGGCGCGCATGCGCTCGACGTACTCCTCGCAGCGCCGGCCCTGATAGAAGAGTTCGAGAAAGGCCTTGACCCCCGTCTCGCCCGGCTCGGCCACCTGGGCGTGATAACCGCGAATCACCCCGCTGCTTTCCAGACAGCGAATCCGCTCGCTGACCGCTGAACGTGACAGGTTCACCTCACGCGCGATCTGGCTGACGGAGGTGCGCGCATCGCTGCGCAGCAGGGCGAGGATCTGGCGATCGAACTTGTCCACGGGGCCTCTCGGACGGCAATCAGTCTGACGGGGAAAACCGCCATTTCGTCGGCAAAAGGCGACAGCCTGCACGCGGCCGGCGCCCTACCATGGCGGTATCGCAAAAAGGATGAGCATACCCCATGAGTCGCTTGAACAAGGAACTGGGCCTGCTGCAGGGCATCTCCCTGCTCAGCACTTCGCTGCTCGGCACCGGCATCTTCGTGGTGCCGGCACTGGCCGCCACCGCCGCCGGCGAGGCCTCGCTGTGGGCCTGGTTGCTGCTGATCGCCCTGGTGCTACCGGTGGCCTTCACCTTCGCCCAGTTGGGCAAGCGCTTCCCCCATGCCGGCGGCGCGCCGCACCTGATCGGCCGCGCCTTCGGTCTGCGCATGGAGGGCGTCAGCGCCCTGCTGTTTCTCGCCGTGCTGCCGGTCGGCCTGCCGGCTGCCCTGCATATCGCCAGCGGTTTCTGGCTGGCCCTGTTCGACCTTGATCGCAGCGGCCTGCTGCTCGTCGAACTGACTACACTGGGCGCCATCCTCCTGCTTGGCCAGCGTCCGCCGAAGGCCTCGGGCATGCTCCAGGGGCTGATCGCCGTGGCCATCGTCGCCAGCGTGGCGCTGATCTGGTGGGTCGGTGATCTGCCGCGCGCCAGCCAACCGCTGCTGCCGGCGATGCAAGGCCAATGGCACCTGTTGCCGACGGCGCTGGGGGTGATGTTCTGGTGCTTCGTCGGCATCGAGGCCTTCACCCACCTGGGCGAGGAGTTCAAGCATCCCGAGCGCGACTTCCCGCTGGCACTGCTGCTCGGCGTGCTGCTGGCCGGCCTGGTGTACTGGGCCTGTTCGGTGGCGGTGCTGAGCTTCGCCACCTATGGCGACATCCACAGCGACGCCACCGCCCTGCCCCGCCTGTTCTCCCTGCTGCTCGGCGAGCAGGCGCGCGTGCTGGTGGCGGTGCTCGGCTATCTGGCCTGCTTCGCCTCGATGAACGTCTATATCCAGGGCTTTGCCCGGCTGATCTGGAGCCTGGCCGACGAGGGTCGCCTGCCGGCCAGAATGGCCGTGCGCAATCGCCACGGCGTTCCCGGCAAGGCGTTGCTCCTGGTGGTGATCAGCTGCGCACTGTGCACCACGCTTTCGGCGGCGTTGAACCTGTCGGTGGACGACCTGATTCGCTACGCCAACGGCAACTTCGTGCTGATCTACCTGCTGAGCATGGCGGCCGGCTGGGTGCTGCTACGAGGTATCTGGCGCCTGCTCGCCGGGCTCAGCGCGGTGCTCTGCAGCGGCGTGCTGCTGATGCTCGGCGGCGATGCCTTGTATGCCGTCGTGCTGCTCGGCGCCGTTGTGCTGCTCGACAATCTGCGCGTCAGACGCAAGGCCTTGTCGTAACCGGTGCGTCCTCACGGCGTGACCGAAGCGAGGATCAGGTTCTATCCTTGGGTGGAAACCTCGCCAAGGATGCCCAATGCGCCGCGTACTGAACGACCTGAAAATCATGATTCTGGCCAACCTGTGGATAGTCCCGGTGGTGGCCGGCCTGATCTGGGCCCTGTTCCAGTTCGTCGCCCCGCCGCCGCCGATGAGCGCCAGCATCGCCACCGGCACCGCGGGCGGGGCCTACCAGCAGTTCGCCGAACGCCTGAAGGAAGAGCTGGCCAAGGAAGGCTTCGAGCTCAATCTCGTGCCGACCTCCGGTTCGCGCGACAACCTGCAGCGCCTGCTGACAAAGGACCCCGACGTGCAGATCGCCCTGGTGCAGAGCGGTCTGGAACGTCAGCTGACGCCCGACGAGCAGGCGCGTCTGCAGAGCCTCGGGGCGATCTATCAGGAGCCGTTGTGGCTGTTCTACCGGCGCGACGTGGAGCTGGACCGCATTGCCGATCTGCTGCCGCTGCGTCTCGGCCTGGGCGGCGATGGCAGCGGCACCCGCGCCGCCAGCGATGCCATCCTCGGCGCCAATGCCATCGCGCCCGAGCAGTATCCCGATACCTGGCAGAGCATCGGCGGCGGCAAGGCGGCCCGCGCACTGCTGGCCGGCGAGCTGGACGCCGCCTTCTTCGTCGGCCCGGCAGAGAACGCCCTAGTGCAGCAACTGGCGGCCAGCCCGGATATCGCCCTGGCGCATTTTCGTCGTGCAGCGGCCTACGAGGCACGCCTGCCCTTCTTCAACCAGGTGACGGTCGGCGAGGGCCTGCTCGACCTGGCCAGCAACGCACCGGACCGCGACATCGTCACCCTGGCCCCGGTCGCCACGCTGGTGGTCAACGATGACTTCAATCCCGGCCTGGTACCGCTGTTTCTCGAGGCCAGCCGCGAAGTGATGCGCGGCGGCACCCTGCTCGACACCGCCGGCACCTTCCCCAGCGCCGAGCCGCGTACCTTCGACCTGCACAAGGACGCCAGGCACTACTACGACAAGGGCCTGCCGATCCTGCAGCGCTACCTGCCGTTTCGCATCGCCTCGCTGGCCGATCGCTACATCATCCTGCTGATCCCGCTGATCGTGGTGATGATTCCGCTGTTCAAGGCCGTCGGGCCGATCTACCAGTGGCGCATCCGCGCGCGCATCTACCGCTGGTACAAGTATCTGCGCGACATCGATCGCAAGCTGCATGCCGGCTCGCTGCCGAACGAACTGGAGAGCGAGATCCAGCGCCTGGAAACGCTCGAGGACGAACTGGCCTCCGTCGAGGTGCCGCTGTCGTACTCCAACGAGCTGTACGAGCTGCACATGCACCTGCGCTACGTGATCGAGCGCCTGCGCGCGCTGCAAAGGCGCCGCGGCAACGACCCAGAGCAGGCGCCCTCGGTGGTGCCGAGCCCGGAGCGCAGCTAGCTTCGAGCAGCGGCCACAAAAAAGCCCGCGATACGCTCGCGGGCTTTTCTTTCGTAGGGTGCGCCGTGCGCACCGGCTTGCGCTACGCACGGCGCCCTATGCCAGGTCACACAGGGCTATTTGACCCAGTGCTTGCCCCAGTGGGTGATGTCGTAGGCCTGGGCACTGCGCATCATCCGGCGCGACTCCCTGGACGCAGCGATCTCGTCATCGACGATCTTGGTCGACAGCGACAGCCAGCTGGCGACGAAGGCCATGGCATCGCCGTTGACCTCCAGCGCGCGCAGATCGATGTTGTTCAGGTCATCGCAGGCTTCGTGGTAGCACGGATCGAAGGCTTCGCCCGCGGTGCCGCCATAACGCCTGGCCTGCTCTTCGGACTTGACCACCTCGGCCCCGGTGAACAGCCCGCCGAAGGCGATGCCATCGAGGAAGAACTGCGCATAGTCGGAACGGAAGCTGATCTCGTCGCCCTCGAACGGCAGACCGCGCAGGCGGTAATACTCGCCGAACAGGCGCTCGATCGCCGCCGAGCCGGGCGGGCCTTGCAGGCCGAAGTCCGAACCGTCGCCGTCATAGATGAAGTAGGCGAAGTTCGGCGACGCGATCATGTCGAAGTTCAGGTACGCCTTGATCTTCGCCTTGTCCTCGGCGGGCAGCTGATTGACGTAGTAGGTCGAACCCACCAGCCCCGATTCCTCGGCGCCCCACCAGGCGAAACGCAGCCTGTTCTTCGGCTTGGCCTTGGCCATCTGCACGGCCAGCTCCAGCAGCGCGGCGCTACCCGAACCGTTGTCGTTGATGCCGGCCCCCTCGAACACCGAATCCAGGTGCGCGCCGAGCATCACCACGTTGTCCGACTTGCCACGCTTGTGCTCGGCCACCAGGTTGTAGGTCTGGGTTCGCTCGCGCACCACGTCGGTGACCATGCGCACCTGCTGCTCGGCCGTCTGCGCCAGGCTCACGCCCACGTCATAGGTGGTGAACAGCACCGGAATACCGCCGGCATAGGCATCGCCCAGGGTGGCGTTGAGCAGGCCCTTGCGGTCCTCGCTGTCACCCTGGTTGAAGATCACCACGCCCACGGCGCCAGCGGCGGCGGCGTTCTCGGCCTTGATCTGGAAGTTGCAGCTGCCGCGCTGCAGCAGGGCGATGGAGCCGGCCGGGAAAGCGGCGAAGTCCTCGGCCTCGCAGCCGCTGCTGGACTGGTTACCCTCGCCCAGAGCGATGTCCACCGCCACCACCGGTGCGCTGACATCGCCAGCGTCGGTCTGCGACAGGTAGGTGAAGTCTACTTCCCACTCGTACTGCGCCGGAGTCGGCGCCAGGCTCTGCAGCACGCCTGGCCCTTGCGGGTAGAACGCACTGAACGGGAAGGCCTGACGGGCGACCCTGTAGCCGGCGCTTTCCAACGTCGCCTGCACATAATCGAGGGAGCGCTGGTAACCGGGCAGGCCGGCGGCACGGTTGCCACCATTGGCCAGGGCGATGTCGTTGAACATCTGCAGGTGGGTCATGCTGTTGGCCGCCTGCATGCAGCGCGGCAGCAACAGCGGCGTTGCACTCAGCACGCCGGAGCGGCATTCCGCCGTTCCGAGCCGGGTCGGGCTCCAGAACTGATCGAACAGTTCGGTGACGTCGAGCCCCTTGGCCGCACTGGCCTGCCCGGAAATGGCCGCCAGCAAGGCGGCGCCCAATAGACGGCGATTATTGATCTTGTTGCGCATGTAGCCTCCAATCCATATCTGGAGATCGAGAAAGGCGGCAACGCTTGTGGCGCCACCGCGGTGCGTCCCTTTACTACGTCGTGTGGACGTGAAAGACGCTAGACCGAGTTGCGTCATCACGCGAATCGAAAATTGCGATTTTTGCCAGAAAATAGAGATATATCACTGCAGATACCGGCAATTAGCCAGCAAATAGCCATCTCTCGCCTGGCGCCACCGGCATCCTCCGGCGATGTCAGGTAGACTTCGCCCATGCCGCCGCGCCGCCGGCCTGAGCATTCGCTCGTCCGGCGATGCGGCCACTCCCATCGCGAACCGTCAAAGACCGAAACCCCATGCCGATCCGCCACTGCATCGTCCACCTGATCGACAAGAAACCCGATGGCAGCCCTGCCGTGCTGCACGCCCGCGACAGCGAGCTGACCACCTCGCAGGCCATGGAAAACCTGCTGGCCGACCTCAACGAAAGCTACAACGCCAAGCAGGGCAAGGCCTGGGGCCTGTTCCACGAGGAGTCCGGCGCCTACCCGTTCAGCGGCTGGCTCAAGGCCTACCTCGACGGCGAGCAGGACTTCACCGCCTTCAGCCGCCAGGCTGTCGAACATCTGCAGAAGCTGATGGAGGAATCCAACCTCTCCACCGGCGGCCACGTGCTGCTGGCTCACTATCAGCAAGGCATGACCGACTACCTGGCCATCGCCCTGCTGCACCACAGCGAAGGCGTGGCGGTGACCGACGCGCTGGACGTGACCCCGGCCAAGCACCTGGACCTGGGCCAGCTGCACCTGGCCGCGCGCATCAACATCAGCGAGTGGCAGAACAACAAGCAGTCCAAGCAATACATCTCCTTCATCAAGGGCAAGAACGGCAAGAAGGTGTCGGACTACTTCCGCGACTTCATCGGCTGCCAGGAGGGCGTCGACGGCCCGGGCGAAACGCGCACGCTGCTCAAGGCCTTCAGCGATTTCGTGGAAAGCGAGGACCTGCCCGAAGAGCAGGCACGCGAGAAGACCAAGACCCTGGTCGGCTACGCCACCGGCCAGGCCAAGCTGGGCGAGCCGATCACCCTGGAGGAACTCTCCGGGCTGATCGACGAGGAGCGCCCCAAGGCGTTCTATGAGCATATCCGCAACAAGGACTACGGCATGGCCCCGGAATTTCCGGCGGACAAGCGCACCCTCAGCCAGTTCCAGCGCTTCACCGGCCGCGCCGAGGGCCTGTCGATCAGCTTCGAGGCGCACCTGCTGGGCTCGAAGATCGAGTATGACGAGGGCCGCGACATGCTGATCATTCGCCAATTGCCGACCCAGCTGAAGGACCAGCTCAAGCGCCGTCAGGAATGATCGGCTCAGCAGTTTTGTAGGGTGGGCTTCAGCCCACCGAAATGGGTGGACTGCAGGGGATCATCGCCCGGCCTACATGACGAGGCTGAGATCGTTATGGTGGGCTGAAGCCCACCCTACGCCCACCATACGACCACCCTACGCTGAACCTACGCCCGTCCTATGCCCACCCCGGGAGCCACGGGCTGATATGGCGGTATCACCTGGCGCGGTTTACCCTGATATGACCGCGCCATCACACAAGGATGCGAACCCGTGAAGACGATTCTGCTGCTGCTCGCCGCCCTGGCCCTGTGGCAACACTGGGACAAGATCGACCGCTGGCTGAATCCGCCGCAGGCCGGCAACGCCAGTGGCGAGATCGTGCTCTACGCCACCGCCTGGTGCGGCTACTGCGCCAAGACCCGCGAGCTGTTCGCCGAGGATGGCGTCGCCTACCGTGAAGTGGATATAGAAAAGGACAGCGCCGGCCGCGCCCGCTATCAGGCCTTGGGCGGGCGTGGCGTGCCGGTGATCGACCTGCGCGGGCAGGTCATCCACGGCTACGACGTGCGCGCCATTCGCGCCGCCTACTGACCCGCCGAGCCCGGATGCCCTCCGGGCTTGGCGTCGGCAGCATGAGGACAGGCCTCAGCGCGCCTCGATACGGAACCCCAGGCGCGGGAAGTGCACATGTACGACGCCCGCGCGCGCGTCCTCACGACGCAGGATCAGTTCCTCACGCCCGGCGAACAGCAATTCGCCCTCCACAGGGTCGACGCCGTAGTCCACCGCCGCGATGCGCACCGCCTGGCCAGCCGCGAAGCCGTTGGGGTCGACGAACGCTTCGTCCGGCAAGGCCGCCGGCGTCGCCTCGCGCGCCACGGCGATGGCCTGCTCGCTGCTCATCTCGCTCAGCGAGCCGTGACCGAAGTCCAGCACCCGTGCCAGCCAGGCCGCGACCGCGGGGTAGTCATCCACCAGCGGCGCGGTCACCGGCGTGCCACGCAGGAACCACAGCGGGTGCGCCAGTGCGATGTCGGCCAGGCTCGGCTCGCCGAACAGGAAATCCGCGCCGCTCTGCAATTGCTGCTGCAGGCGCCCCATGAGCGCCGGCCATTGATGGCGCGCCTGCTCCAGCGGCAGGCGGCTGGCCGTTCCCCCCGAGAACAGGGCGGCGCGATCCGCGGCGAAGGCCTTGGCGAACTCCGGCGGCACCCTGGCGAAGCGCACCGCCATGGACTCGGGAGCGAAGACCAGCGACACGGCATGCTGGAACACCACCGAGTCGGCCCACTGGGCGAAGGTGGCGACGTTGCACGCCTGCGCTTCGGGATATAGCGCCGGGGTAGCCTTCTCGGCCTCCAGGCGGCGCGCGATCAGTGCGGTATCGCAGTAGATGTCGGCACCGATCTGCAGCACCGGCGTCTTGCGGTAGCCACCGGTCAAGGCGGTGAGATCGGGCTTGGGCATCACGGGTGGGATCATCACCGAACGCCAGGACAGCTGCTTGAAGCCCAGCATCAGGCGGGCCTTCTCGGCGAACGGCGAGGTCGGGTAATGGTGCAGGATCAGCTCGTGCATGGCGCGCTCCGCGGCAGGATCGAAAGCCCCAGCTTAACCGCCGCGCCTGGCTACGCCCACCGCCTCAGGGTGATGCAGCGCTATCAACGGCCAGAATGAGCGCTTCCTTGGCAGCCTTGCTCAGGCGCTTGATCGCCCGCTCGCGGCGCAGCGCATCGCCCTTGCCGGCACAGGCCTCGACATAGGCCAGCGCCAGCGCCGGGCTGGTGTGGAAGAAACGCGCCCCCTTGCCCGCCTGGTGCTGGGCGAAACGCCGCTGCGGGTCGTCGCTGATGCCGCAGTACAGCGCGCCGTTGGCGGCGCGGATCAGGTAGACGAACCAGGCCTTGTCGACTGCCGCGTTCATCCGCGTGCCGGGAACCACTCGCGCGCCGAACGCCACAGGCACATGCCGACGAAGTAGGCCGAGGCCAGCCACCACAGCGTCAGCAGCCAGAACTGGTTGGCCGGGTACTGCACGATCAGCAGCGCGCTGGAGAGCATCCAGACGAAGGTCACCAGGATGTTCAGCGGCATGAACTGACGCACGCGGAATGGATGCAGGAACTTCATCTTGGTCAGCGTCAGGCCGGCCAGCAGGACGATGATGCCCAGGGTGATCCAGGGGTGCACGTCGAGGATGTAGAAATACAGCACCACCACGTTCCACGCGGCCGGGAAGCCGACGAAGTAATTGTCCTTGCTCTTCATGTTCAGGTTGCAGAAGCAGAACAGCGAGGACACCAGAATCAGCCCCACGGCGAACAGCGGCGTGTAGTCCGGCAAGGGAATGAAGCGGTAGAGGAAGATGGCGGGGATGAACACATAGGTGAGGTAGTCGATCACCAGGTCCAGGGTCGAGCCGTCGAAATGCGGCAATACACCCTTGACGTCGTAACGGCGCGCCAGCGAACCGTCCAGGCCATCGACCAGCAGCGCCAGGCCGAGCCACAGCAGGCATTGCTTGGGTTGGCCGTCGAGCACAGCCAGCAACGCCAGCAGCGCGAGAATCACGCCGCTGGCGGTAACGGCATGGACCCCCCAGGCCTTGGCCTGTTTTACGGCAACGATCAGTTCGGTCACGGCAGGTCTCGATTGGCAGTGGGTGCGGCACCCCATGTGCGCACTCTTTATTGAAGGCTAAGACCGGCTAGCCTACCACTGCGTTCCTTCGCCTGCCTTAGCGCGACGCGCGGAATTGAGCCAGAGCGCGTGCCGCCTGTCGACGAATGGCGGTTTGCACCGGGGGTGCCCAGCCCAGCAGCAGCCCTTTGCCACCCAGCGCCTGGCGCGCCCAGCGCCACAGATCGAAGTGATCGCGATGCTCGACGATCAGCCCGTCGCGAAACACGAAGCGCGCCTGGATGTGATTGGTCACCTGACGACCGGTGGCGCTGAAACGGTAGGTGGCGACCCAACGCGCGCTGCCGGCATAGTCATCGGCTTGCACCGAGTCGAAGGTCAGCGAAAAGTCTTCGGCACGGCTGCACAGCATGCGCCACATGTCCCCCGCCTCGGCGCCGCGCAGGTCGACGAAGACCGGATCGGAGAAACGCACGTCCTCGACGTAACAGCCAGCCATGGTCTCGGCATCGAGCGCCTGGAAGGCGCGATAGAACCGCTGGATCAACTCGGCATTGGCATGACTCATGGGGTCGCTCCCGTATCCGTGACAGCCAGGGCGCACCATGCGCACCGCTCGTTATGAATGCGCTCATTCTGAGGCGGCGACAACCGCGACAGCGATTGGCTATAACGACAACTTTGTGGCAATAATCGCCAACCTTCCTGCTCCGGTGCAGCGCCATGCTGAACGTCGCCCTGTACGTCTGCCCGCAAACCATCTGTTCCAGCCTGAGCATGGCGCAGGATGCCTTCAGCCTCGCCAATCGCCTGGCGGATAAGCCGCGCTTTCATTTGCAGCGCTTCAGTCTCGATGGCCAGCCGGTGCAACTGGAATTCGCCCAGGTTCAGGTCGACGGCGGCCTGGAGCTGGCGGAGCAGGCCGACCTGCTGATCCTGCCGGCCACCGGCAGCGCCATCTCCCGCACGCTGGAGGGCAACGCCGGCCTGTTGCCCTGGCTGGCGCGCCGTCAGCAGCTGGTGGCGAGCCTGTGCAGCAGCGCCTTTCTGCTGGCGGCAGCCGGGCTGCTCGATGGTCGCCAGGCCACCACCCACTGGGCTCTGGCCGAAACCTTCGCCCGGCATTTCCCGCGCGTGCACCTGCGCAGCGACCTGCTGCTGACCGAGGACGGTTCGCTGTTCTGCTCCGGCGGCGCCCAGGCGGGGCTCGACCTGTGCCTGCACCTGATCGCCCGGCATGGCGGGGAATGGCTGGCGCAGCAGGTCGCCAGTGCCATGGTGGTGGAACGCCAGCGCGGCCCGCAGTCACGCTTCGCGCCCCTGCTGCCCGCCAGCGATGGCAAGACTCTGGGGCCGCTGCTCGACTGGTTGCGCCGGCATCATGCCGAGCCCGTCGATCTCGCCGGCCTGGCTGAGCAGGCGCATTGCTCGCCGCGCACCCTGCTGCGCCGCTTCAAGGCCGCCACCGGACTGACGCCCAACGACTACCTGCAGCGTCTGCGCATCGCCAACGCGCAGCAGGCGCTGGCCCGCGGCAGCGATTCGCTGGAGCGGATCGCCGCCGCGGTCGGCTATGCCGATCGCGCTACCTTCGCCAAGCTGTTCAAGCAGTTGTGCGGCGAAACGCCCGGCGCCTTTCGCAAGCGCATGCAGGGCAACGGAACCGCGCCGCCGGCAGCGTAGGGTGCGCTGTGCGCGCCAACCTGGGGGCGTCGCACATTCGAGGGCTACGGGTTTGCGGTGCGCGCGGCGCACCCTACTTCCAGGCGCATTTCGCGGCTATGAAAAAGGGAGCCCGAAGGCTCCCTTGTCATTTGACGCAACCGCCTCAGTGCAGGATCTGGCTGAGGAACAGCTTGGTGCGCTCGTTCTGCGGGTTGGTGAAGAAGGCGTTGGGCTCGGCCTGCTCGACGATCTCGCCCCTGTCCATGAAGATCACCCGGTTGGCCACGGTGCGGGCAAAGCCCATCTCGTGGGTCACGCAGAGCATGGTCATGCCGTCTTCGGCCAGGCCGATCATGGTGTCGAGCACCTCCTTCACCATCTCCGGGTCGAGTGCCGAGGTCGGCTCGTCGAACAGCATGATCTTCGGCTTCATGCACAATGCGCGAGCGATCGCCACGCGCTGCTGCTGACCGCCGGAGAGCTGGCCCGGATACTTGTGCGCCTGCTCCGGGATGCGCACGCGCTCGAGGAAGTGCATGGCGATCTCCTCGGCCTGACGCTTGGGCATCTTGCGTACCCACATCGGCGCCAGGGTGCAGTTCTGCAGCACGGTGAGATGCGGGAACAGGTTGAAGTGCTGGAACACCATGCCCACTTCGCGGCGGATCGCCTCGATGTGCTTGAGGTCACTGGTCAGCTCGGTGCCATCGACCACGATGCGCCCCTGCTGGTGCTCTTCCAGGCGGTTGATGCAACGGATGGTGGTGGACTTGCCCGAACCGGACGGCCCGCACAGGACGATACGCTCGCCCTGCTGCACGCTGAGGTTGATGTCCTTGAGCACGTGGAACTGGCCGTACCACTTGTTCACGCCCTGCAGCAGGATCATCGGCTCGGCGCTGGGTTGCTTGATTGCTTCACTCATAATTCACTCCTCTCGAGGGGCTGATTCAGGATTTCGAGCCGGGGCCAGGCACGTTCATCAGTGCCTGGCCAACGCACAGCAAATACCGATCAGCTCCTAACGCTTGTGGCCGGTGTCCAGCTTTCTCTCCAGATGCATGGAGTAGCGGGACATACCAAAACAGAAAATCCAGAAAATCAGCGCCGCGAACACGTAGCCTTCGGTAGCCATGCCCAGCCAGGCCGGGTCGGTGGTCGCCTGTTTGATGCTGTTGAGCAGGTCGAACAGGCCGATGATGATCACCAGGCTGGTGTCCTTGAACAGCGAAATGAAGGTGTTGACGATGCCGGGGATGACCAGCTTGAGCGCCTGCGGCAGGATCACCAGGCCCATCATCCGCCAGTAGCCCAGGCCCATGGCCGCGGCCGCTTCGTACTGACCCTTGGGGATGGCCTGCAGGCCGCCGCGTACCACTTCGGCGATGTAGGCGGACTGGAACAGGATCACCCCGATCAGCGCACGCAGCAGCTTGTCGAAGGACAGGCCTTCCGGCAGGAACAGCGGCAGCATCACCGAGGACATGAACAGCACGGTGATCAGCGGCACGCCGCGCCAGAACTCGATGAAGGTGACGCAGATGACCTTGATCGCCGGCAGGTTGGAGCGTCGCCCCAGCGCCAGCAGGATGCCCAGCGGCAAGGCACCGGTGATGCCCACGTAGGCGATCACCAACGTCAGCATCAGACCGCCCCAGCGGCTGGTAGGCACCACGCTCAGGCCGAATACGCCGCCGTGCAGCAGGCACCAGGCCACGACCGGGTAGATCACCAGGAAGGACAGACCGTAGAACGCCTTGCGCGGCATCTGCGGGACGAACAGCGGCGCCGCACCGACGATGGCCAGCCACAGGGTGGCATCCACCCGCCAGCGCAGTTCGCTGGGGTAGAAGCCGTACATGAACTGGCCGAAGCGCTGCTGGATGAACACCCAGCAGGCGCCACCGCTGGTGCAGTCGGCGCGGGTGCTGCCACTCCAGGTGGCATCGATGAAGGCCCACTGGATCAGCGGCGGCACGATCAGCCAGATCAGGTAGATGGCGAACAGGGTCAACAGGGTGTTGAACCAGTTGGAGAACAGGTTGGCCTTGAGCCAGCCCACTGCGCCGACGCTCATGCGCGGCGGCGGCAGATCCGGTTTGAAGGTATGAGACTGCATGGCTGCTCCTTACCGCTCGATCAGCGCAATGCGCTTGTTGTACCAGTTCATCAGCAGGGAAATGCTGATACTGATCGCCAGGTACACGCTCATGGTGATGGCGATCACCTCGATGGCC
>Ga0114984_1000154_pt1 | contig 27093 bp, 21 predicted proteins | sample Shrwel1BS1Day1_FD_96987 | JGI IMG/M metagenome (GOLD analysis project Ga0114984, IMG submission 96987) | Subsurface microbial communities from deep shales in Ohio, USA - Utica-3 well 1 S-1-Day1 | ecosystem: Environmental > Aquatic > Deep subsurface > Shale gas/oil reservoir > Produced water/Flow...
CAGAGCGACTTTGGACTTGAACGATGCGCTGTACTGTTTGCGTTTCTTGCTCATGATTCTCCTCCTTATGGAGATGATGAATCAGAGCTTAGGCACCTGTCCAAATTTAGGGGTCCACTTCACACAGCGGGGTAATGTGATGTGTGGAGAATGGGTATTGCAGACAGGAAGGAGCGGTAGCAACCGCTTGCTTCTCCCTCCAGCACAGCGCTAGCCTTAGCCCCGTTTTACGGGGTTTTTTTATGGCCGCTTCCCGGGCCAGGGCGACAGAGGAATCACACCCAAATGAATCAGGCATCCGGTAACGGCGGCGCCCGGCCGCGCTATATCACGCCGGAGGGCGAACAGGCGCTCCGCAAGGAACTGCAATACCTCTGGAAGGAGAAACGTCCGCAGGTGACCCAGACTGTACGCGAGGCTGCTGCCCTCGGCGATCGTTCGGAAAACGCCGAGTATATCTATGGCAAGAAACAGTTGCGCGAGATCGACCGGAGGGTTCGTTTTCTCAGCAAACGCCTGGAGGAAGTGACCGTTGTGGATCGGCTTCCTGAGCAGCGGGATAAGGTGTTCTTCGGCGCCTGGGTAACTGTTGAGGATGAGGACGGCAAGGAACAGACCTTCCGGCTGGTGGGGGCTGATGAGTTTGACCTCAATAAAGGCTATCTCAGCATCAACTCGCCCATGGCGCGGGCATTGATTGGTAAGCGCCTCGATGATGAGGCCAGCGTGCGGACCCCGGAAGGGTTCAAATCGATATTCATAACCGCGATCCATTACGGATCAGCCCCTGAAGACAAGTGAAAAACGTCACATTCCCGTCGACTGATCCGGCCACCGGCAAATCGAACCTGCGATACCCTAACACCAACCTGATCGGGCGCTGAGGGGCGATCCTTCAGGCGGCGGCCACACCGCTCATTTCGGACTTGCCGAGGACCCTCTCGTAAAAGAATGCCAGGGCTTGCCTGGCCTGGTTCAGGCGCGCCCGTGAAACCCGCATACCCTCACTGAGATAGCTGAGAAACAGTTGTTGATCCTCGGTCTCAAGGGCCTCGGGATCCTTGGAATCGTGGAAAAGGACGAAACGGGTAATCCAGTGCAGGTAGGTTTGTTCTGCGCGTTGGTTGAGCTGCTGCTCCCGGATGGCAGCAGTCAGACGACGGACGAGGTCCGGCTGGGAATGCTCCAGTGCCTGGGTGATTGTCATGGGTAAAACTCTTCCGCTTGGGATCGTTGTTGTTATGTTGGACGCATCTTATGACAATCTTTTGAACGTCGCAAAATTTTCCCTTTACGGTTTGTAAGGGGCGATTACAAACCGCCCCAAGTCCCTGAGAACGCGTTATTTCACCGACTCAAGCTTATCCACATACTGCTGCATGGCATCTTCCTTCGACATGCCCTTGAGCTTGTCCCAGGCGTCATACTTGGCGCGGCCGACAAAATCCATCATGCCCGGGCGCTTGCCGGAGACATCGCCTTCGGTGGCCTGCTTGTACAGGGCGTAGAATTCCAGCTTCATCTCGTTCGAGGGTTTGAAATCGCCTTCGGCGGTCTGGATGTAGTTCACTGCGTCATCGAACTTGGCTTTGAGGTCGCTCATGGGGTTCTCCTTGGTGTTGGTCATTCTGTCCTGAGGTGGATGGTGGGAGTATAGACAGTGGGTCGGGGGGCGTCATTGACCTGACTGTCCGTTGGCAAAGTAATCAACGACATTCCGAGCGGGCTTGGCAAAACTTTGCCCAGGTCACATTGTTGGCGATATGTGGCCAGGTTTGGCTTGAGTATGCGGGGGCACCTGTGTAAAGTTTCGGCCGTTGCTTGCCAGGACGGCAGGTACAAGGGATTGAACAACTGCAAATGATTTGCACAGGGAGCACACCTCATGTCTTCTAAAGACGGTTCCGTCGCGCCTAAAGAGCGCATCAATATCAAGTATGTCCCCGCCACCGGCGATCACCAGGCCGAAACTGAATTGCCGCTGAAGATGTTCGTGGTCGGCGATTTCAAGGGCCATGCTGAAGAAACCCCCATTGAAGACCGCAAGGCCATTTCTGTCGACACGAACAATTTCCGTTCCGTGATGAAGGAATCTGGCCTGAACCTTTCCATGACTGTGTCCAACAAGCTTGAGGATGGCTTTGATGACCTCCCGGTCGATCTGGCGTTCCAGGGGCTTGAGGATTTCTCCCCGGACAGCATCGCCCGACAAGTGCCCGAGCTGAAAAAGCTGATTGAATTGCGCGAAGCTCTGGTTGCGCTGAAGGGGCCTCTGGGTAACGTGCCGTCATTCCGTTCCAAGCTGCAGGAACTGCTGGACGATGATCAGGCCCGGGACAAGCTGCTGGCCGAACTCGAACTGGCCACGGAGGGCGAGTAATCGCTTTCACGTCAGGTCGCGGCGAATAATTCCGAATATCAATCACGTACTGAAAGGATGTGGTATGTCTGGTACTTCTGTGCAGCAATCTGCTGCCTCCGAATCCGTAGCAGAAGGGTCCTTACTGGATCAGGTTATGGCCAACAGCCGTATGGCTCCGGCCGACGAAGGGTACAATGTGGCCCGCAAAGGGGTGGCCACGTTTATTGCCAACCTTCTGAAGAGCGACGAAAAAGGCCAGCCGGTCAACAAGGCCCTGGTGGACCAGATGGTAGTTGAGCTGGACCGCAAGATCAGCGCCCAGATGGACGAGATCCTGCACGCCCCGGAACTGCAGGAACTGGAATCCTCCTGGCGCGGCCTGAAACTGATGGTGGATCGCACCGATTTCCGCGAGAACATCAAGGTGGATATCCTGCACGCCACCAGGCAGGAACTGCTGGAAGACTTCGAGTTTGCGCCGGACGTCACCCAGACCGGCTTCTACAGGCACATCTACGCCGCCGAGTACGGTCAGTTTGGTGGTGAGCCGGTCGGTGCCATCGTAGGCAACTATGCCTTCAGTCCGTCGACTCCGGATATGAAGCTGCTGCAGTATGTGTCGTCTGTCAGCGCCATGTCTCACGCGCCTTTCCTGTCATCGGTTGCGCCGTCCTTCTTCGGTGTCGACAGCTATCAGGAATTGCCGGCCATCAAGGAACTGAGCGCCGTCTTCGAAGGCCCGAAATACGCAAAGTGGCGCTCCCTGCGAGAATCCGAAGATGCCCGTTACCTGGGTCTGACGGCGCCGCGCTTCCTGCTTCGGGTACCTTACGATCCCACCGAAAACCCGGTACGAAGCTTCAACTACCGGGAAGACGTGTCCGGTGACCACGAGCATTACCTGTGGGGCAATACCGCCTACCTGCTGGCGACCCGTCTGACCGAAAGTTTTGCCAGGTACCGCTGGTGCCCGAACATCATCGGGCCCCAGAGTGGCGGCGCTGTGGAAGATCTGCCGGTGCACACCTTTGAGTCCTTCGGCCAGCTGGAAGCCAAGATCCCGACCGAGGTTCTGATTACCGACCGCCGTGAATACGAACTGGCGGAAGAGGGCTTCATCGCCCTGACCATGCGTAAGGGCAGTGACAACGCCGCTTTCTTCTCTGCCAACTCGGTGCAGAAGCCCAAACAGTTCCCGAACACCAAGGAAGGTAAGGAAGCCGAAACCAACTACAAGTTGGGCACCCAGCTGCCGTATATGATGATTGTGAACCGCCTGGCCCACTACATCAAAGTGCTGCAACGTGAGCAGATCGGTTCCTGGAAGGAGCGTCAGGACCTGGAGAGGGAACTGAACACCTGGATTCGCCAGTACGTGGCCGACCAGGAGAACCCGCCGGCAGACGTGCGCAGCCGTCGTCCTTTGCGGGCCGCCAAAGTGGAAGTTTCCGATGTGGAAGGCGATCCGGGCTGGTATCAGGTATCACTGGCGGTGCGCCCGCACTTCAAGTACATGGGCGCCAACTTCGAACTCTCCCTGGTTGGCCGACTGGACAAGGATTAATCCGTGTTCGGCGGCACCGGCACTGACGGCGAAGGCAGCATCGGCAGCCTGTTTGAACGGCTTGAACAGGCTGCTGCCCCGGCCGGGCAGGGCATGGGTGAGTTGACCCATGTGGTGGAATCTATAAAGCGCCACCTGGTGCGCCTGCTTAATGCCCATCCGGGCAATAGCGTCAGCGCTCCGGACCTCGGCCTGCTGGATTTCAACGACGCCACCCTGGGGACGCACGACCTGAGTATCCAGATTTGCGGAGCCATCCGTCAGTGCATCGTCAAGTTTGAGCCCCGGGTCAAACGGGTGGATGTAGTGGTCATGCCACCGGGGCCGAACCCGTTGCAGCTGAGGTTCCAGGTTACCGTCTATCTGAACGGTGCGGGAAGCGGTGATCAGACGACGATTGACCTGGTTTTGGATGACAAGCGCTACTATCGCGTGGTCTAGGCTAGTGCATCACTCTAATTGGCACTCGCTATAAGTGCCAATTAGAGTGATGCACTAGCCTGGCGTTACAAGAAGTAGCCTGAAGGCAAGGATGAGAGTGAGGGTGTGGTTGGCCTTTCCAAAAGTATGCGGAGCCATGGATGGCGGAGCGCAAGCGCCCCATGGATGGGCTTGAAGGGCCTTTCGGAAAGGCCGGCCAACACCCTCGCTTTGAGCCAGACTGGTGCATTAAAGATGAAGTTGAATAGATTTTACAGGGACGAGTTGAGCTTTCTGCGGTTGCAAGGCAGGGAATTTGCCGAAGCACATCCGCAGCTTACCCGCTTTTTGTCGGAGCAAAGCACCGACCCGGATGTCGAACGGTTGCTGGAAGGTTTTGCCTTCCTGACTGGAAAATTGAGGGAAAAGGTTGAGGACGAGTTTCCCGAGCTGACCCACTCCCTGCTGAACATGCTCTGGCCCAACTACCTGCGACCGGTACCCAGCTGCACCATCATTCGCTTCGACCCGCAATTGCATGCGATCAGCGAACGCCAGACTGTTGACCAACACACCGAAATCAAGAGTCGCCCTGTGGGGGATGTCAGTCGTCAGACCCAGTGCCGGTTCCGCACCTGCCGGGCGGTGGATGTGTTTCCCATCAGTGTGGCCGAGGCCAATGCCGAGCACTCGCGGGAAGTATCTTCCGTGACCGTGGATCTGGCATTGCATACCGACCAGCCGTTGAATGCCATTGGCCTGGACAATCTGCGTTTCTACCTGGGGGGTGAAAATCACACGGCGGAGACCTTGTACCTGTGGCTGAATCATTACCTTGTCCGCATGGAATTGGTGGTGGGGGACAGTGTGTTCAGTCTGCCTTCGTCCCTGTTGCAACCGGTGGGTTTTGCGGCGGACGAGGCGATTCTGCCCTATCCCAAGAATGCCTATGCCGGTTACCGGATTATCCAGGAGTACCTGAGCTTTCCGGAGGCCTTCCGGTTTGTGGATATCACCGGCCTGAAGTCCAGATTGCCGGCAGTGCAGGCCGATGAGATCAGCCTGCGTTTCCATTTCAGCCGTATTCTGCCGCCGGACACCCGGGTCACCCGGGATTCATTGCAGTTGTACTGTACCCCAGCGGTGAATCTGTTCGGCCACGAAGGCGAACCGGTGGACCTGAACGGTCGCCAGACTGAATACCGCATCTCACCGTCCAGTCGTTGCCCGGAACACTACGAGGTGTTCAGCGTCGAGCAGGTCGAGGGCTGGCTCGAGGGGCGTTCCGGCCGGGGCGAGCCCCGTATCTACACGGCTTTCGAAAGTTTTCAGCATGAAGTGGAGCGGGATCGGGGCCGCACCGCACTGTATTACCGGGTTCGCACCCGGGAGAGTGTGCGGGGCGATGGCTTTGATCACTACGTTTCGTTCGTTCGGGGTGATGAAACCGACTGTCTGAACCGCCAGGAAGCAGTGTCGCTGACGCTCACCTGTACCAACCGGCAACTGCCCCGGCAACTGGCCGTGGGGGAGATCTGCATGGCTACTGAGACCACGCCGGCATTCGCCGCCTTCAGCAATATCACACGACCCACCGCCACCTTGCGACCGACGCTCGATGGCAGTCTCCTGTGGACGCTGATTTCCAACCTGTCGCTGAACTATCTGTCCATGCTGGATGTTGATGCTTTGCGCACCGTGCTGCGGGTGTATGACTTCCGGGCGTTGGTGGATCGTCAGGCCGAGCGGGTATCGCAGAAGCGACTGGCCGGTATCAGCGACATCACCACCAAGCCGGTTGACAGGATGATCCGGGGGCTACCGGTGCGCGGTATCCGCTCTGAGTTGCGACTGGATCAGCAGGGGTTTGCCAGTGAAGGCGACCTCTACCTGTTCGGCACAGTACTGAGCCAGTTTTTTGCGCTTTACGCGAGCATTAACGCCTTTCACCAGCTGGAAGTGGTGAATACAGAGAATCAGGAACGCTACACATGGACGTTACAGCAAGGTCAGCAGCCGCTGATGTAACCGGGTTGGAGCCCGTTCTGGGCAACGCGCGGCGGTACAGTTTCTTTCAGTTGGTGGACCTGATTCACCGGCACCACGGCGACGATCTGGAACACGTGGGGAACGATGAGCCCCGACGGGAGCGCATCCGGTTTTCCGCCTCGGCGGGTCTGGGCTTTCCCGGCAGTGATGTGGTGTCGGCGCTGTCCCCCGAGCATGAGCATGCGCCCTATCAGATGGAAGTCAGTTTTCTGGGGCTGCACGGTTCGCAGTCACCCTTGCCGGGTTATTACCTGGAAGATCTGGCCTGGGAGGCCGGGCAGAACCTGGGGGTGCGTCGCCATTTTCTGGACTTCTTCAACCACCGGTTGGTGACCCTGTTCCATCGGGCCTGGCGCAAGTACCGGTATTACATCCGGTTTCAACCCGGCGCCAGCGACGGCTTTTCGGATCTGGTATTTGCCCTGACCGGTCTGGGCGACAGGCGCTTGCGGGACGCCACTCCGGTGAGTTGGTCAAAGATGCTGGCCTACGTCGGGCTGATGGCCGGCCGTAGCCGATCGCCGGAAGTGGTCAGCGGTATTGTCGCCCACTGTTTTGATCTGGACGACGTCAGCATTGAGCAATGGGTGCTTCGCAAGGTGGCGATCGCCGCAGACCAGCAAACCCGGCTGGGGAGGAACAACGCCACTTTGGGGCAGGACACCCTGGTGGGCTCATCAATCCGGGACCGTAGCAGTAAATTCATTCTGCGCCTTTGTAACCTGAGCCGACAGAGGTTCACGGATTTCCTGCCCAATGGCCGGGATCATCAGCGACTGGTCAAGCTGATGGAATTCAGCACCCGGGAGCAACTGGCCTATGACCTGGAGTTGCAGATGCGGCCAAAGGACATTCGCCCCATGCAGCTTGGTGAGGATGTCTGGCTGGGCTGGAACTCTTTCGTAACACCGGAGCGGGCTCGTGAACGTCCGGCAGTGCGGATACAGATAAGGCGTTAGTGGAGGGATCTGGGAACGTGGCACATCAGACCGCAGAACTGACATTGGTGATTACCAACCCGACGGAAACCGGCGGTGGCGCCAGTATTGAACACAGTTTCGGGGCCACCGGTGGTTCCATCGGTACGGCGGCCAGCGATAGCTGGCGGCTCTCGTCTCACCGCACCGGTGCCGTGGCCGGCCACGCCGAGGTCCGTTACCTCGACGGCGGTTTCTGCCTGATTGACCGCAGTGGCCGCACCTATATCAACAGCAGCAGACAGCCGGTGGGCCGTGGCCGCCGTGCCAGACTGAGCCATGGCGATACCGTTACCATCGGTCGTTACCGGATACGGGCGGAGTTGTCCGGTGTACCCGCGGGCGCTGTCGAGAGGGAAGATGACCTGCGCGATCACCACAGCCTGGTGGATGCTCCGGAAAGCGGATTGAGGCACGCTGCCAATGAGCATGTCCAGCCTGAAGGTCGCGAGCCGCTGGAGGGATTGCAACCGGCCGCAGGCGATCCGGTCAGCAGCGACCCGCTGGCGCACTGGCAGCAAAGGCCTGCCAGCCCGGATGAGGAAGCCCCTGATCTGCTGGCCAGTGACCGGGCCTGGTTTGCCCGTTCGGTCGAAGTCACCGACGAATACCGGGAGAATCGGGACGTGGCCATGGGCCTGCCGGTTACGCCCCAACGCGACAACAAGGAACGACAGGGAATGTCTGAAACCACAAGAAATCCGCAGGAGGTCAGCCGCCAGCACATCAGTGGTGCGCCGCTACTCAGGGGCATGGGCGCTGAAATTGATTTTGCCGACAGCGACGAGATGCGCCTGTTTCTGGAGGAGGCCGGGCAAACCCTCAAGGCTACTGTCGAGGGCTTGCTGGCACTGCATCAGGGTGAAGACAGTCGCCATCAGGCCCTGCGTACACGCTTGCAGCCCATCGAAGATAACCCGCTGCGACTGGCCAATGATTATCCGGACACCATCCAGACCCTGTTTGCTGCCAAGCGCAGCCCGGTACATCTTTCTGCTCCCGCCGCAGTCCGGGAGAGTCTGGAAAGCCTGAACCATCACCAGCAGGCCACCCGGGAAGCCATTCACGAGGCTCTGGAAGCCATCCTGCATGCGTTCTCACCGGAGGCGCTGCTGCGTCGGTTCCACGGCTATCGACGTGGACTGCAGGACCACGAAGACGAAGGCCGGTGGGCCTGGGACATGTACCAACATTATTACCGTGAACTGAAATCCAGTCGTCAGCAGGGTTTCGAGCGCCTGTTCCAGGAGGTGTTCGACCAGGCCTACGACCAACACTTGCGCCAGTTACAGAGGGAGAAACTGTGGTGAAGTACTGCAAATGGAGCTTGCTGATGGTTGCTTTGATACTGACGGGGTGCAGCACCCCGTACAACGCGGTGACCAAGACCGCCAAGGTGCTCTGGGATCCGGATATACCCGTGGGTTACCCCGAAGATCTGCCCAGCCGGGTAGACCTGACCATGCTCGCGGAACCGGGTGTGAACCCCAACCAGTCCCAGGCGCCCACACCCATTGCCTTCCAGGTGATTGAACTGCGTGACAGCTCTTTGTTGATGGCCGGTGACTTCGACCAGTTGCTGAACAATCTGGAGGATTCCCTGGGCCAGAACTACGTGGGTCATAGTGATTACAGCCTGGTGCCCGGCCAGTTCAAATTTGTAGAGCCGTTTGAGGTGAGCGAAGACACCCGTTACATCGGTGTGATTGCCTTTTATGCCTACCCGAACCTGTCCCAGTGGAAGAAAGTGGTGAAGGTTGATCCGCTCGGCGGGCGTTATCACCTGCTGGTGAACCTGCGTGAGCGCGAAGTGCAACTCAGACGGTCGGATGAAAGCTGATGGCAGTGACAAATCGAGTGGTCTGGAGTGACGGGCTGTTCATCAAACCCCAGCACTTCCAGCAACAGCAGCGCTATCTGGAGCACCAGATCAACGAGCGGGCCCTGGCGGTTTCCGATTACCTGTTCGGGTTCAGCGATCTGGAACTGAACGCGGAGTATCTGAGCTTTGGCCGGGTCGGGCTGGTAAGGGCGTCAGGAGTGTTTCCCGACGGCACCCGTTTCAACCTGCCCCAGGATGATGTGATGCCGGAGCCCCTGGAGATCACTGACGCGTCGGTGGCCAACCAGGTGGTTTATCTGGCGCTGCCGCTGGGCAGTGACAGCCTCGCCGAAGTGGAATGGCCAGAGGCGCCGGTGGCTGGTCGGTTCCTTGCGCAGACGGTGGAAGTCAGGGACCTTCATTCCATCGACGGTGATGCCCACACCATAGACGTGGGGCGGGTGGCGCCGCGCCTGATGCTGGAGCGTGAAGACCGCAGCGCCTATGCCGCTCTGGCGATTGGCCGGATTCTGGAGAAACGACCCGACGGCAGCCTGGTGATGGATCCCAACTTCCTGCCGACCATGCTCAGTGTGCGTTCAGCCCCGCGGCTGCAACGATTTGTTGGAGAAATGGCCGGGTTGATGCAGGAACGGGCCCGGAACATTGCCGAACGGGTGGGCGCACCGGGGCAGGGTGGCGTAGCCGATGTGTCCGACTTCATGTTGTTGCAGATGCTGAACCGGGCGCACCCCAGGTTCATGCACCTGGCACGGCTGCGACAGCTCCACCCCGAGCGCTTGTACGAAGCGCTTCTGGAACTGTGTGGCGAGCTGGTGACTTTTACCGATGAAAGCCGGTTGCCACGGGAATTCACCCCTTATGACCACGATCTGCCGGAAGGTTGTTTCAGTGCGCTGATGCAGATTCTTCGGCAGGCGTTGAGCACGGTGCTGGAGCCGCGGGCGCTGTCCATTGCGCTGCAGCAACGCCAGTATGGCCTGACGGTGGCACCGGTTCAGGATGGCCAGTTGATGAACCACGCCGAGTTCATTCTGGCCGTGAAAGCCGATATGCCCCTGGACGACCTGCGCAAGCAGTTTGTGCAGCAGTGCAAGGTGGCATCGGTGGAGAAAATCCGCGATCTCATCAGTCTCCAGTTGCCGGGCATTCCGCTATCGGCACTGCCAGTGGCCCCACGCCAGCTGCCGTATCACGCCGGCTTTGTGTATTTCCGGCTGGACAGTCAGAGCCAGGCCTGGCAGATGCTGGACAACGCCAGTGGCTTCGCTTTCCACGTGGCTGGCAGCTACCCGGGGCTGGAACTGCAATTCTGGGCAATCAGGAACTAACACATGGCAGATGCACCGGTAATGGACAGACCAGACACCACCAGGGATCCGGGTGATCGTGCATTCAGCGACCTCCTGTTTGAGGACTCCGGCAAAGACCGGGACCGAAATACATTTGATAACAACGGCTTCCAGCTTCGGGGTCTGGAACACAATCGGCTGACCGATGCGGCCACACCGCTTCTGGGATTGGTCATCCGGGTACGCCGGCTGGCGGACTTCCGGGAGGTGGAATCCCTGTATCAGCAGGTCGTTGATGAAGTGACCGCCGTGGACCGGGAACTGGTGGAGCAGGGTTACGAGCGCCCCACCGTGGTCGCCTATCGCTACGTGCTGTGCTCCTTTATCGACGAAGCGGTGCTGGGCACTGACTGGGGAGCCCACAGCGTATGGTCCCAGCATTCGCTGCTCTCTCGCTTCCATAACGAAACCTGGGGTGGCGAGAAGGTGTTTGCGATCCTGGCCCGGATGGAGAAAGAGCCGGAGCGCTACCGGGACATGCTGGAGTTTATCTACCTGTGCCTGTGTCTCGGCTTCGAAGGCCGCTACAAAGTCATGGAAAACGGCCGGGACGAATACGAACAGGTGGTTCGTGGCCTCTATGAACAGCTTCGTGAACTGCGTGGTGACCGGGATAACCGGCCCCTGACCGATGCCACCGAAAACCTGATACCGGCCCGCAACCGCCTGCGCAGCGGCCTGCCTCTCTGGGGCATTGGCGGCCTGTTTGTGGCGGCTATGGCCGGGATTTACTCGCTCTACAACATGGCGCTGGACGAACGCATCCGGGATGTGCTCAGCGTTCTGGAACAACTACCGAAATAAGGATATTGCGGTGATTCGGGTAGAACTGCCGGCGCTGATCGGGCGCCTCAACGATATTTCGCGTCAGGCCCTGGAAGCCTCCGCTGCCCTGTGCATCAGCCGCCAGGGCGCCGAGATTACTCCGGCGCACCTGCTATTCAAACTGCTGGAGACGCCGTTCTCCGACGTGCGCCAGATTCTTGAGCACACCGAGATCAACCACCAGCAACTGCAACCGCTGGTGGGCGACAGCCTGAACGGCGAAGCGCAAAGCGCCGAGCCCTATCCATCATTCTCGCCGCTGTTGGTGGAACTGATGCAGGATGCCTGGCTGCTGGCTTCCACCGAACTGGGCCACACCGAACTGCGTTCCGGCGCCGTGTTCCTGGCGCTGCTGATGAACGCCGATCGCTACCTGATGCCCCGGGTGACACGGGAGTTCGTGGACATCAACCGCGAGCAGTTGCGCAAGCAATTTGACCGGCTCACCGAAGGCTCCGTCGAGCGCCCGCAACTGGTTGAAAATGGCACTGGTAAACCGGTGACTGAGACCGATCTGGAGCCGCTCAAGCGCTACGCCACAGACCTCACTGAACTGGCTCGGGAAGAAAAACTGGACCCGGTGGTGTGCCGCGACGCCGAAATCGACCAGATGATCGACATCCTCTGCCGCCGACGTAAGAACAACCCCATCGTCGTGGGCGACGCCGGCGTGGGCAAAAGCGCCGTGGTGGAAGGCCTGGCTTTGCGCATCGTGAATGGCGACGTGCCGGACCGCCTTAAACAGGTCGAGCTCTGGACCCTGGACATGGGCGCCCTGCAAGCCGGTGCCTCGGTCAAAGGCGAGTTCGAAAAGCGTTTAAAGGGCGTGATCGAAGCCGTGAAAGGCTCCGCCACCCCGATCATCCTGTTCATCGATGAAGCCCACACTCTCATCGGTGCCGGCAACAGCGAAGGCGGCTCCGACGCTGCCAACCTGCTGAAACCGGCGCTGGCCCGGGGCGAGCTGCGCACCATCGCCGCCACCACCTGGCGTGAGTACAGGAAATACTTCGAAAAAGACCCGGCCCTGAGCCGCCGCTTCCAGCCCGTGGCCCTGGCCGAGCCCACTCCGGGCGAAGCCGTCCACATCCTCCGTGGCCTGCGCACCGTTTACGAAAAAGCCCATCAGGTTCTGATCGCCGACAGCGCCCTGAAAGCCGCCGCAGACATGTCCGCCCGCTACCTGGCCGGCCGCAAGCTGCCGGACAAAGCCATCGACGTACTGGACACCGCCTGCGCCCGGGTCAGCCTCAACCTGAGCACACCGCCCCGGCGCCTGAGCCACGTACTCAGCGAGCTGCATCAACTGGCCATGGAGCAGGATTTGCTGAGCCGTGAACACACCCTGGGCCAGCGTGTGGACGCAGAACGGGAACAGGAACTGGAGCAACGAATCGCCGAACTCACCGCCGAATCCGGAGCACTGGAGCAAAGCTGGAACGAACAGCGAGAGCTGGTGGCCCGGCTGGTGGACATCCGCGAGCAGCTACTGAACGGCGACCCGGGGGAAGTAACGGCCGGCGATGTCGCCTCTGAATTGTCCGAGGGCGATGCAGAAGAATGCCCGAACCTGAAAAGCGAAGCCGCCGCCATCGAGCAGGAACTGACTGAACTCCAGGCTGATGAACCGCTGGTGCACGCCCGCGTTGATGCCAGACAGGTCGCCGAAGTCATCGCCGACTGGACCGGCATTCCGGTCAACCGCATGACCACCGACGAACTGGGAAAAATCACCCACTTGCCGGCGTATCTTCAGGAACACATCAAAGGCCAGGACACTGCCATCGACTGCCTGCATCAGCACCTGCTCACCGCCCGCGCCGACCTGCGCCGGCCCGGCCGCCCCATGGGCGCCTTCCTGCTGGTAGGCCCCAGCGGTGTTGGCAAAACCGAGACCGTGGTGCAACTGGCCGAACTGCTCTACGGCGGCCGCCAGTTCCTCACCACCATCAACATGTCCGAATACCAGGAGAAACACACCGTCTCCCGCCTGATCGGATCACCCCCGGGCTATGTGGGCTTCGGTGAAGGCGGCATCCTGACCGAAGCCATCCGCCAGAAACCCTACTCCGTGGTGCTGCTCGACGAAGTCGAAAAAGCCCACCCGGAAGTGCTGAATTTGTTTTATCAGGCGTTCGACAAGGGCGAACTGGCCGACGGCGAAGGCCGGTTGACCGACTGCAAGAACGTCGTCTTCTTTCTCACATCCAATCTCGGCTATCAGACCATCGTCAATCACGCCGAAGAGCCGGAGAGGATCGAAGAGGCTCTTTACCCGGAACTGGCCAACTTCTTCAAACCGGCCCTGCTGGCCCGAATGGAAGTGGTGCCCTACCTGCCGTTGGGCGAGGACACCCTCAACCGCATCGTCGGTGACAAACTCCAGCGCCTGGCCGACCAGATCAAAGCCCGTTACCACACCGACGTGGAACTGGAGGATGGCCTGGTAGAAGCCATCCGCAGCCGCGCCACACGAAGCGAGAACGGCGCAAGAATGCTTGAGTCGATCATAGAGGGTGAGTTGTTGCCGCCGGTTTCATTGGCGTTGCTGGAGAAACTGGCTGCGAGGGAGCCGGTGAAAAAGGTGACTCTGGGGGTCGATGAGCATCGATTCGTAGGAACTGTTGCCTAGCAGCCTGTCGGACTTAAGCGATCGTCACGAGCAAGGTGGGAAAGCGAGCGCAGATTTTCTGGGTTTTGAAGCGCATAGTGGTTCTATGCAACGAAAAAGCCGGGAAATATGAGCCGTTTTCCCACCGGCGCAGTAGATTAGCCTTAAGTCCGACAGGCTGCTAGGGCAACTGAAGCTTAGCGTAGCCTGCGGGGTCGGCGAACTCCATAACAACCCAACAGGGAATGAAAGAATGGGACGGATGCAGAAGGAACTGCACACCGGCATAGACCTGGCGGTGGCGTTGATTAAACAGGACACCCTGACGGCGCTGTTGAACACCGCCACCAGCCAGCTCGAAAACGCCTTCGGGTTGACCAGGTGCTGGGCTCTCGAACTCGACCTCAGCGGACGAACCCTGCACTGCACCAAACTGGATGGCACCGGCGAATTCGACTGCAACGATTTCAGCCACCCCTTCGCGCACGTACTGCAAACCGGCCAGCCAAGGGAACTCACCCGCGCGGCCAGCTACCGCCTCGACCACGCCGGCTTCCAGAATCTCCTCGAGCTCAGTGGACGCCCAAAAAGCTTCTGGCTGGAACCTCTCAAAGGCGCAGATGGCCGCATTCTCGGCATGCTTGTTTTGTGCGGTGATCATCCCGACTGGCACGGCATCGTCACGCAGCCACTGTATAGCGGCCTGAAACAACTGTTGGTGCACCAATGGATCCGCCAACTGCAAACCCGTGACCAGGTGTGGCAACGGCGGCTGCTCAAACGCTCCCTCGACCATTTGCATGATGCGGAAACCCTGCGCCAGCGCTGTGCCCGACTGGCCCATACCCTGGTCGGCAACTCCGAAGCGATGACCAACCTTCGGGTCCAGGTGGTGCGTGCTGCCGGCAGCCAGCTGTCGGTGTTGATCCGGGGCGAGACCGGTTGTGGTAAAGATGTGGTCGCCCGGGGCATTCATGACCTGTCCGACCGTGCCAACGGGCCCATGGTGGTGGTCAACTGTGCCGCTATTCCGGACACCCTGTTGGAAAGCGAACTGTTCGGCCACACCAAAGGCGCTTTTTCCGGCGCGGATCAGGCCAAAGAGGGGCTGCTGGCCCAGGCCAACGGCGGTACTCTGTTCCTGGATGAAATCGGCGACATGCCCATGGCCCTGCAATCGAAACTGCTGCGGGTACTGGAAAGCCGACAGTTTCGTCCCCTGGGCGCCCGGGAAGAACAGCTATCGGACTTCCGCCTGGTTGCGGCAACTCACCAGCCGCTGCAGGAAGGGATTAACGATGGCCGCTTCCGCCGGGACCTGTTCTACCGCCTCAGCCAGTTCCCCCTGCGAGTACTTCCCCTGCGCGAACGCAGCGAGGATCTGGAAGCCCTCAGCCGCCACTTCATCCGGCTTTACACCGAACGGGAAGGCAGCGGGCCGTTGGGCATCAGCAGTCACGCCCTGAGTGCGTTGGCCGGCTATAACTTCCCGGGCAATGTGCGGGAATTGCGCAACATCATCGAGCTGGCCTGCCTGCAAACCCCCGCTGGTGATGATATTCAACTCCAGGCCCTGCGCCTGAACGATCTGTTCGCAGAATCCCCGGATTCGACGATGGCATTTGTGGAAGCCAAAACCATGCCCGGCGTACCCTCAGCCGATGATATCCGGGACCTGAAAGCTGCCGCCCAGGCCTTTGAGGCTGCAATCATTCGTGAACGCTTGCGCCAGTATGGCGGCAACCGGGCCCAGGCGGCTGAAAGCCTGGGTTTGCCGAAACGCACGCTGGCCCATAAATGTCTGAAGTATCAGGTAACCGACGTATGACCCTGCAAGACCCTTGTCGCCTCTCCCTTGTCGCGCTGCTGCTGGTGAGCGCCAGTAGCTGGGCGGATACACGCCTGGCTGAAGCGCAGGCCTGCACCGAGGAACCGAACCGGCTGGAACGGCTGGCCTGTTTTGATGAGCTGTTCGGCACGCCTTTGGCCGGCTACGAGGCCGGGCAGCACCCGAGACTGGTGAACCGGTCGGAGCGATGGCGCCGGGTGTTTGCCCAGGCGGGCGAAGACGACGCTGGTGGTGTGGTCTATCGCGATACCGGAGCCACTGCCGGCCATCTGGTAACCGTGACTGCACTGGGGGTAAAACCGCCGCGGCCGGTGCTGTCCCTGCAGTGCCACGACAACATCACCGAGCTGGCCGTGATGTTGCCAGAGCCGCTGGATCGTGAACGCGTCGAAGTGACCTTCGGCCCACAGCATGCCCACTGGCGGGTTCGGGATGAGGGGCTGGTGGTCAGTGCCGGCCGCGGCCTGCCGGCTATTCGCACAGTGCTGGGTGTGTTGGGGAAACCGGATGTACGCTTGCAGGCGGGTGCACGGGAACTGGATGGCCTGCTGTTCGACCTTAACGGCTTCGCGGAGGCCATACGGCCCCTGCGCCAGGCCTGTGGCTGGTAGGGAGTGATGGCATGCAGGTGATCGAACAACATCCTTACGTCGATCAGGTACTTTCACCGATTCAGGGCGAAACCGGGGTGGGCGAGAGCCTGGCCGAAGACAGTACGCTGGAGTTTCTCGAAGACGAGATCATGAAAGTGGGTTCCCTTGCCCACAACGACATTGACTGGCACAAGGTCGAAAGAGAAGCGCTGAAACTGCTGGCCGATCGGAGCAAGGACATCAAGGTTCTGGGTTTTCTCATGCTCAGCCTGCAACGCGGGGGTGATGGCGAACGGTTTGCATTGTCGCTGTACCTGCTGCACCGGGTACTGGATGACTGGTGGCAAAGCGCCTGGCCATATCCCGGCGCCAACGGCCAGCGGGCCCGCAAGATGCTGTTTACCCAGATGCTGCAGCGGGCGCTCAAGGCTGTCGAGAGTCTGAGCTTTGATGCCAGCGTGGGAGATGGTCGTCAGTTCTGTCTGGATCTGATTGACAAGCTGGATGCTCAGGCCAGGGACCGGGACCTGCCAGACGACGCCCTGTTTGATCTGAAGCGGGTGGTGGAAAAACTGTCGAAGCCGGATCAGGCTCCGGTCGCGAAAGCCGCTTCTCAGGGCGCTTCGACAATCAAGCGTGATAACCAGGCCCGCCCGGAACCTGCAGGTTCGGCCAATACCAGCACCGCCACAGCATCGTTGGGCAATCTGACCCTGGACCCGGGCAATGAGCGGGCCACCCGACAGAGCCTGCTCAAGGTCGCCGAGCTTTTGACCAGTACCGAACCGGATAATGCCCTGGGGTACCGGATGCGCCGGTATGCCATCTGGCAGAATATTACCAGCCTGCCCCCGACCCGGGATGGTAAACGTACCGACCTGGCGGCCGTGAGCGCGGACCGGGTGGCTGAGTACAAGGAGGCGCTTGATAAAACTCCGGATCTTGAACTGTGGCAGCGCATTGAACAGAGCCTGTCGGTGAGCCCGTTCTGGCTCGATGGCCATTGGCTCAGCGCTCGGGCTGCCATGGCGGTTGGAAACACCGACTGCGCGGAGGCCATCCGGGAAGCCCTGAAAGCGTTTGTGGACCGTTTGCCACAACTGTCCGAGCTCACCTTCAACGATGGTACGCCCTTTCTCAGTGACGACGGGGCGGACTGGCTGCACACAGCGCCCACGGCTGGAAAAGGGTCTGGTGGTGGCGCCAACCCCTGGGAGCAGGCGTTTGACAGTGCTGTCGAGCTGACCCGGCAGAACAGACTGGCACCGGCCATGGAGCTGCTGGAGCAGGGGTTGGCTGATGCCCGGGAACCCAGAGACCGCTTCTACTGGCGTCTGGCCAGTGCCCGGCTTCTCAAAGAAACCGGCCTTAAAGCCCTGGCCGCCGAACAGATTCAGGATCTGAAAAATCAGGTCCGGGGGCGGGTGCTCGACGACTGGGAACCGGCCCTGATCAAACAACTGGAACGACTGGCGTAAAGCCCGCAAGACGCAACGAACGCAGGAATGGAAACCATGTGGAGAAAAGCATTACTCATTGGTCGTTGGCTTCTGCCCTACATCCGCAGCGCCGCTCCCGTCACCCTGGTATTGGGGGTTGTGGCCCTGCTGGTGGCCACCTGGTGGTTGGGGCCACGCCTGGAGATTAACGGTGACTACCCGCTGTTGGCCTGGCAGATGCGTGCCCTGGTCACCCTGGGGGTGGTGCTGCTGTTGGTCATTGTCTGGGGCACCATGCTGGCCCGTCGCCTGGGTAAGGTGAACAAGGCCAGGGCCGAGGAGCAGCGGGAACAGGAAGACCCGGCTCTGCCCATGGAGCGCCGGCAACAGCGGCTGCTGGACCGACAGTTGCAGGCGTTGAAAAGCAACCTGCCAGGTCGCAAGGGCCTTTACCGGCTGCCCTGGTATCTGGTGATGGGCCTGGAAGACGCCGGCAAGACCAGCCTGATCCAGCGATCCGGGCAAACCTATACCCTCACCAACGTGACCCGTAACAACCGTGGCGACCGTAACCCGTTCAGTTTTGACTGGTGGATTGGCGACAACGGTGTATTGATCGATCCGGACGGTGAACTGCTGAGCCAGAATCAGGACGAAGGCGCCACCGGGGAGTTCCAGAGCCGGCTCTGGAACCACTTTATTGCCTGGCTGGAGCGCAGTCGCCCACAGCGGCCGCTTAATGGGGTTATCCTGGCCGTGGACCTTGCACGCCTGAGTGCCTCCGGGGAACAGCAGCGTGAAGCCCACGCCATTCTGATGCGCACCCGCCTGCGGGAACTGATGGAACAGCTGGGTTCCCGGCTTCCGGTGTATGTGACCTTCACCAAATTGGACTTGATGTATGGCTTTACGCCTTTTGTGCGCACCCTCAGCAAAGCCGAGAAGGACAAGGCCCTGGGCTTCACCTTCAGACTTGATGGTCAGCAGGATCAGGACCACTGGCTGGAACAGTTCGCGGAGCGCTACGCCGATATGGTGGATGAGCTTAACGAACGCCTGCCGGACGTTCTGGCCAATACCCGTGATAACGAAGAACGGGCGGCGGCCTATTCGTTTACCCGCCAGTTGGCTGGCCTGAAGCCTGCCATGGAGCAGTTCCTGACTGATTTACTGTCAGCGGATGCCTTCTCCACCCCAGCGCTGGTACGCGGCATCTACTTCACCTCGGTGTTGCAGGAAGGGGTGCCAGAGGATGCGTTTGTATCCGCAGCGGCCCGGAATTACCAGATGTCGGATCCGATCCAGCCGGCCCAGCGCGGTGGGCAGTCGGCCAGCCTGTTCACCAAAGGCCTGTTCCCCGACATCATCTATCCGGAAGCGGGCCTGGCTGGAGATAACCGGCGGGTGGTGCGCCAACGTCATCGCCGGGTGGCGGTCGCGGCGGTGGTGGCGGTTGCTGTCGGTGCCGGGATGACTGCGGGCTGGCAGCATTATTTCATCCAGAATGCCAAAGCCGCGGCCCAGGTGGAAAACCGGGTGAAAAGCTATCTCAACGACTGGCAGCCAGTGGGGTACGAGCCGGACACCACCGGCCGTAACCTGTTGCAACCGCTGGATGAACTGCGGGATGCCACCCTGGCCTTCGGTGATTACCGCAAGGAATGGTCACTGGTTACCGATATGGGACTGTATCAGGGCCACAAGGTGGGCCCGGAAGTGGATAAGGCTTACCTGAACATGCTTGCCTACCAGTACCTGCCCGCACTGATGTTCGGGGTGATGGAGGAAATGGGCCAGGCTCCCGATAACAGCACGGAGCGGCTGGAACATCTACGGGTTCTGCGGATGTTGTACGATGCCAGCGGCCGTCGCACCGACATTGTGTCCGGATATATGCGTGAATACTGGCAAGCCCGGTTCCCGGGCCAGCGCGATGTGCAGAACCGTCTGTATGGCCATCTCCAGTACGCCATGGCCCATACCGACCTGTCGCACCTGGCGGCCAACGGCGACCCAACCGCCACCATGGCGCTGGCGCCGTTCCGCAGCAGTGTGGAGTGGGCGCAGCATGAGCTTGGCCGTATCAGCACGTCAGACCGCGTCTATCGTGAACTGGAGAACGAGGCCAGCCGTGATTTCCCGACGCCGCTGGAACTGGCCCGCAGCTCCGGCCCCGCTTTCTCCACCGTATTCACGCGCTTGGACAGCTACGGTGAACCTCTCGCTGAAGATGTGCCGTCGGCACAGGACCCGCTGTCCATTCCGGCTCTGCTGACCCGGGAAGGCCTGGAAAAGTGGTTCCTGCCTGAGTCCGGTTCGGTGACCGAGCTGGCCCTGATCGATGCCTGGGTGCTGGGCCGCCGGGATGATGTCGACTTCAGCAAGGCTGATGAAGCCGAGCTGCTGGCCAGCCTGCAGACCCTGTATGCCAGGCATTATGCTGAGGCCTGGCGCACCGCACTCAGCCGGCTGGATATCCATCGGTTTGAGGACCTGAATCACGGGGTTCGCATTCTCGATAGCCTGACCAGCGGGCACGAACCCCTGGCCAGGCTGCTGGCCCAGGTACGGGAGAACACCCGGCTCATACCGGTGGGTGAAGGTGAAGCCGAAGCTGCACGCAAGCTGTTGGAGCAATCACCGCACTATCGAATGCTGCAGGACATAGAGCGCCAGTTCAGCGACCTGAATCAGCTCACCCGCAAACAGGGTGAGGACCCTTCCGGCCTGGAAGAGATCATGCTCGTAGTGGCTGAGCTGCATGAATACATGCGTAACATTCAGGAATCCCCGGACACCGGTAAAGCCGCCCTCAGTGCTGCCCGTGCCCGAATGGGCCTGCAGGGCGCCGATCCGATTTTTACCCTGCAGCGCATGGCCGGCCACCAGCCGGAGCCTCTGAACCGGATACTGAACCGCCTGGCCACCGAGAGCTGGCGGGTTATTCTGGACAGCGCCGTGGCCCAGCTGGAGCGCGACTGGTACCGGGAGGTTTACCAGCCCTTCCAGCAGAACCTGGCCCGGCACTACCCGTTCACCCCGGGGGCAGGGCGTGATGCTGCGCTACAGGATTTCGAGCGTTTCTTTGCACCGGACGGCATTCTGGAAACCTTCTATAACGAAAACCTGAAGTTGTTCCTGGAAGATCATCCGGAGCACGTGGGCGACGCCCGCAGGGCCAGTCTTGTGCGCCGGAATGTGTTGGCCGCACTGGAGCGGGCGAAGCAGATCCGACAGGCGTTCTTCACCCGCAGCGGCACGCTGGATGTGGAGTTCGCCCTGGAGCCGCTCAGCCTGAGTAATAACAAGCGACGTTCGGTGATGAACATCGATGGCCAGCTGGTGGAGTTCTCCCATGGTCCGCGCCAGAGTATTCCGCTGATATGGCCCAACACGCTGCGAGATGCCGTGGAAACCCGAGTCACTCTGGTGCCAATCCAGGTCAACCGCTCGCCCCGTAGCCTCTCCGAGAGCGGCCCATGGGCCCTGTTCAGGCTGCTGGGCCGGGCAGACATTACCGGAGTCAGCAGTAATGCGGTGGATGTCAGGTTCCGGGTGGACGATGGGGAAATGAAGTATCGCCTGCACGCCGCCAGCACGACCAACCCCTTCACCCAACAGCTGCTGGCAGGCTACCGGATACCCCGAAGCCTTTATTGATCTGGTATGAGGCGCATTGCCGGGTGGGCGGAGTTGCTTTTGCCCACCCGATGAACCAAATGTGAATTCGGCGAGGATGACTTCAACGGCCAGGTCACCAATGACGGACCGGAGTTTGATACCGGACGGGTTGGTCTGAAATATCAGTTCTGATGGTGAAAGGTCTCGGCCAGGGATGGCTGAGCCCCTTTGTTCTCCACATCATCCACAGCAAAAGCGTCAGAAAAATATACAGCTCTATGCTGCCAGTATTCCCGATGATTTTACTTCGGGAGAGCATTCAGGCGCTTAGAGAGCTGGCACTGAATATGCTGCACCTATACGGTCCCCCGATGCTGTTGCCTGGGAGCAGGCCAGTGGTACGGTCAGTCACTCCACTGCTGATGGTCAGTATCTGTTGGTCCATCTTGAGGGACTGCTTGCTGATACGCGTTATGAGTTCCGGGCGGCGCTTGCCCCGGACGTTTGGAGTCGGGTATACGAAAGTAATTACCGACTCCGGTGGGCAAGCAGTGATTCACGGAGTGTTTGACGTCAGTCCCTGAAAGGACTGACGTCTGAAGGCCGTTACTGCACGTTCTCCAGCTCACCAAACCGGTCAGCAAACAACGCAGACGACAGATACCGCTCCGCTGAATCCGGCAGCACCACCACGATGTTCTTGCCCTGGTGCTCCGGCTGCTTGCTGACGCGAATCGCGGCGGCTACAGCGGCACCACAGGAAATCCCGCACAGGATGCCTTCTTCCTGCATCAGCCGGTGGGCCATCTCCATGGCTTCCTCATTGGTTACTGCTTCCACCTGGTCCACCAGGTCAAGATCCAGGTTCTTGGGCACGAAGCCGGCGCCGATGCCCTGGATTTTATGGGGCGCAGGCTTGGGCTCCTCGCCATTCAGGGTTTGGGTGATGATCGGGGAATCGGTGGGTTCCACGGCAACCACGGTGATGTCCTTGCCCCGGGTGCCCTTGATGTAGCGGGCCACACCGGTGAGGGTGCCACCGGTGCCCACGCCGGACACGAAGATGTCCACTTCGCCGTCGGTGTCGTTCCAGATTTCCGGGCCGGTGGTGTCCTCGTGGATGCGGGGATTGGCCGGGTTCTGGAACTGCTGGGGCAGGAAGTGGTTGTCCGGGTCGGAGGAGAGGATTTCCTCGGCTTTGGCGATCGCGCCTGGCATGCCCTTGGCCGGCTCGGTGAGCACCAGTTCGGCACCCAGGGCCTTCAGTACCTTGCGCCGTTCCAGGCTCATGGAAGCGGGCATGGTCAGGATCAGCTTGTAGCCGCGGGCGGCGGCAACAAAGGCCAGGGCGATGCCGGTGTTACCGCTGGTGGGCTCGACGATGGTCATGCCGGGTTTCAGGATGCCGCGTTTCTCGGCATCCCAGATCATGGCTGCGCCGATCCGGCACTTCACCGAGTAGGCCGGGTTGCGGCCCTCGATCTTGGCCCAGATAATGGCGCCGTCATTGACGCGGTTGAGTTTGACGAGCGGCGTGTTGCCGATGGACAGGGAATTGTCTTCGTAGATTCGTGCCATGGCGTTATCCTCCTTTTTGAGGCCATCATAGCACCGGATCGCCGGCCGTGGGGCCGTGCCGCTCGTCCTTTTTTCAGCCCAGTTCGCTGTTGAGCCAGGCCGAGAGCTGAGCTGCCGGCATGGCGCCGCTCTTGCGGGCAATTTCACGGCCGCTCCGGAACAGGATCAGGGTGGGAATGCTGCGAATGCCATACTGGCTGGAAGATTGCGGAGCCTGTTCGGTGTTGAGCCTGGCAAAGGCGACTTTGCCGGCCCAGTTGCGGGCGGCCTGCTCGAACTCCGGTGCCATGGCCTTGCACGGGCCGCACCAGTTGGCCCAGAAGTCGACGAGCACCGGCAGGTCGGACTGGCCGGTAAAGCCGGCCATGGAAACATCGTCGAGATTGGCCACATCGCCATTAAGCAAGGGCTTCTTGCAGGCACCACAGTTGGGCTTGTCACCCAAGCGGGCAGCCGGTACGCGGTTGGTTTTCAGGCAATGGGGACACTTGATCTGGAGTGGATCAGACATCGGGAACTCCTCGGAGAATGGGTCTGATTACCAGATAGTTCCCCCGCCGCCTGAATTCAAGCCCGGCTCATTGATTGACCGCACGCCTATTTGCTGGTCGCCGCCCGTCGGGTAGTCTGTCATGAATCAGAATTGGCAGTCAGTGTTTCCCGGGCTGACTGCCAGACGAAATAGGAAAGAAGGTATATGAGCACCACGCAGTTTGACTGGCAACACACTCCGGCGGCGGTCTGGCGCCGCCACCGCTCGGGTCTGCGGGCGATCCGGCGGCTGGACCCGATCAGCTGGAGCGATCTCAAGGGCATCGACCGGCAGAAGCAGGCGCTGGCCCGCAATACCGAACGCTTCCTGGCCGGTGAGCCCTCCAACAACGCGCTGCTCTGGGGCTCCCGGGGCACCGGCAAGTCGTCGTTGATCAAGGCCCTGTTGAACCGGTATCGGGATCAGGGGCTGCGTATGATCGAGGTGGACAAGGACGACCTGGTGAACCTGCCCGAGATCGTCGATGACATCTGTGATCTGCCGTTTCGGTTCGTTATCTTCTGCGACGACCTGTCGTTCGATGTCGGTGAGTCCGGCTACAAGGCCCTGAAGAGTGTGCTGGAAGGCTCCCTGGAGCTGCCACCGGAAAACGTCCGGGTGTACGCCACTTCCAATCGCCGGCACCTGATGCCGGAGTTCATGAGCGACAACGTGAAGAGCGAGGTGCGGGACGGCGAACTGCATCCGGCGGAGGCAATCGAGGAGCAGGTGTCCCTGGCGGACCGGTTCGGCCTGCAGCTGTCATTCTATCCGTTCGCGAAGGATGTCTATCTGCAGGCCATCGACGCCCTGTTTCCGGAAGTGCAGGACCGGGAGGCCCTGCATCTGGAAGCCATCCGCTTTGCCACCGGCAAAGGCGTGCGCAACGGGCGTACCGCCCAGCAGTTTTTCCGGCAGGTGGCCGGAGACAGCCGGTTCCGCTGAACCGGCTACTGCCGCCCGGCCATCTTGATGAAGTGGTGACCGGGGTTGTCCGGTCGTGTGCTCAAGGCAGAATCCGGGCTTATCCGGGCCGGACCGGGATGATAACCCGGAAACGCACCCCGTCAATGCCGCCATGGGTCTCATTGGCAGCTTCCACCCGGCCACCATGGTACTCGGCAATCAGTCGCACGATCAGCAGCCCCTGCCCGAGGTGGCCCTCGCCGCTGCCTGCCCGGTGGGATACAAAGGCGTCGAAAATGTCGGCGGAGCCATCCTCCGGCAAGGCCGAGCCCTGGTTGAAGACAGACAGTTCCAGATGTTCCGGGTGCTGTGCCAGGGCGACCTCGATCAGCCCATGTTCGGGGGTGAAGTCCCGGGCGTTGTCCACCAGCTTGTCCAACAGTTGCACCATGTGTTCCGGGGACCCGGTCAGGTTACAGCCGTGGTCCGGGCCCACGCACCGAATCTCGTGAGTGCTGTCGAGACTCTGGTAAGCGGCGGTGGCTCCGGTGGTCACTTCGGCCAGGTCAAAGGGTTCCCTGTCAGCCTGGTCGAAGCTCTGTTCCAGTCGTGCCGCTTCGCTCATGCCGTGGAGGATCTGGCGCAGACGTTCCGTGGCGGTTGAGGCGCGTTCCAGGTATTGCCGGCGTTCCGCCTCGGATCGGGCGTGGGCCAGGTTCTCCAGGGAAGAACGTACGATCGCGACGGGGGTTTTCAGCTCGTGGGACAGTCGGCGGGAAAAGCTTTCCAGATAGCGATTATAGCCGTGCAGTCGTTCCACCATCTGGGCGAAGTGTGCCTGCAGCTGGCCCAGTTCATCGCGGCTACTGGTCTCGGGGAGGGTGCCGGTGATCCGGCCGTCCTCGTCCACGGTGGCGCTCACCAGCCTCTGCAAGCGGGCAATGCGCCAGGACAGCCAGCTGGCGTAGCCGAGCAGAACCAGGGTCAGGGCAACGATGAGCAGGGTGCTGCGGGCAATCACCGAGCCCAGGGTGGAGCCGGAAAGGCTCAGCAGTTGGTCCAGGGATTGTTCCAGAATGAGGGTCCGGTCGCCGAAAACCGGCTTGGTGACCAGCAGCCACCGGCTGTCATCCGGGTGCCGGAAAAGGCCCTGTTCCGGCAGGGAGCGGGCTTCGAGCTGGCGGGCCTGATCAGGGAGGAGCCCGGGCTCGGGCTGGTAGCGCTGGATCAGATAACGCAGGACGTTGAGGCTGATTTGCTCCAGCACCTGCACGGGGCCGAGGCTGTCAAATTCGGGTGAGGAATCATTACCGGGCTTGCGGGCTTCGGCAATCACCCAGCCGGCCGGCTCGGCAATCCGGGCCTGCTGGCCCGCGTCGAGCTGTTGCACCAGCCGGCGTTCCAGTGCTGGCCGGCGGCCCACCAGAACCGGTAACGGCTCGAGTGAGGTTGCCAATGTAGCTCCCCCAGCCCGGTACGTAGCAAAACCCAGACGGCTGTTTTCCGGTGGTTGTGGTAACCGGAGTTCCAGCTGCCAGCCCTCGCCGTGCTCCTGCCAGGCGCCTTTCACACGGTAATCCGGGCGCGGTTCCCGGCTGTCCGTCTGGCCATAGAGCTCGCCGGGCGCCGATGGCTGAATCAGCCAGGCCTGGTGCCCCGGTGACTGGTCCAGCGCTGTGGCTGGTGTCTGTAGCCAGAGTTTCAGGTAATCGTGGGGTTGTTCAGGTATCGCGGGGCTGAAGAACCGGGACTGGCGCCCGCTCAGGCGGATCAGCAGATACAGGTATTGGCCATTGCTGGCTGCCTGCCACTGGAGTTGCAGGCCGTCGTCGGTCCGGGTGCCTTGCCATGCCCGGGATGCGGCAGAGTCATCGTAGCCGGGCCATTCGGAACCGTAGCCGTCCGCTGTGAACGGTTGAGTCAGGGGTGCGACGTAAATGACCGGCGCTTCGGCCGGGATTGCCGGCTCGCCCAGCAGCCGGTCTCCGGCCAGCTCGGCCAGTTGTCCGGCGCGGGAGTCCAGTTGTCGGATCGCCTGTTCCCGCAGTGCGGTGTCCAGTTCCAGCACGAATTTCAGGCCCGCCCAGGGAATGAGCAGCATCAACAGGCTGGCAACAAGGAGCTGGCGCTTGAGGCTCAAGGGTCAGACCTCATGGGCGTTCCAGCGATAGCCCATGCCGTACGCGGTCTGGATGCCATCGAACCGGTCGTCCACCTGCTGGAATTTGCGGCGAATGCGCTTGATGTGGGAGGTCACGGTGTTGTCATCGAGTACGGTGCTGGCGGCATCCATCAGCTGATCCCGGCTGCGGACATGGCCGGGGTGGCGGACCAGCGAGTGCAGCATCCAGAATTCGGTGACGGTCAGGTCAATGGGCTGGTCGTTCCAGGCCACGGTCATCCGGTCCACGTTCAGGGTGAGCCGGCCCCGCAGGAGCAGCTCATCCGGTTTCTGCAGCGCCTCGGCCCAGGCATCGGCCCGGCGCAGGAGTGCGGTGATCCGGGCCAGCAGATGATCGATGCTCATGTCCTTGGTGACATAGTCATCGGCGCCCAGCCGCAGGCCATGAAC